>Ga0183260_10000041_pt1 | contig 79614 bp, 77 predicted proteins | sample AntDrymUQ4972206_2_FD_129768 | JGI IMG/M metagenome (GOLD analysis project Ga0183260, IMG submission 129768) | Polar desert sand microbial communities from Dry Valleys, Antarctica - metaG UQ497 (22.06) (version 2) (version 2) | ecosystem: Environmental > Terrestrial > Soil > Desert | place...
CTTTTCTCCCTCCACCGAGACTTCGACAGCTCGAATGGTGGGGTGTCTAGGGGCCAGGGTGGGGCCAATTCAAAGGATCGTTCTACGGCGTGGGGTGGGGCCAGTTCAGGCTAGCGTTCTCAGACCGCCAACGTATTGGACGCGCTGCCGAAGTCGGTGCAGCCGGCCGCCAAGCGCGCCATCTTCGAGATCACCAACGCCGAGAACAAGGACGCGGCTATCCACGCGGTCGCCGCGTTCGTCGACGAGTTTGGTGCCCGGTGGCCCAAGGCGGTCGTCAAGATCACCGGCGACCAGGACGCGCTGCTCACCTTCTATGACTTCCCAGTCGAGCACTGGAAGCACCTGCGCACGACCAATCCGATCGAGTCGACCTTCGCTCCGGTGCGGGCCCGAACGAATCTCACCAAGGGACCGGGGTCGCGCGCAGCGGGGCTAGCGATGGTGTTCAAGCTGATCGAGGCCGCAGAGGGGAGGTGGCGAAGGCTCAACGGACACGAGCTCGTTGCTCTCGTCCGTGCGGGTGCGAAGTTCGTGAACGGCAAGTTGGTGGAGGCTCAAGACGACGCGAAGGACGCCGCGTGATCAAGATCCGTTCCACAACTCTTGACTATTTCTCGGCAATTGCTTCTATCGCTCTTGTACCTGCTGTTTCGGATACTGCTCTGGCTTCTGGTCCCAAGTGGCCAGGGTGAAGCCGCCAAGGGCTCGAGATCGTCGTGCCCCGCCACGAGCTAGGTGTCCGTCGGAGCACACGCTCTGTTTCAGGGACGTTGTCGAATCGCTGAACGCTTGCGGAGAAAAGAGTGTCCCCCACGAGAGTGGAGATAGATACGCTGCCCGACGATCCGGATCCATCCGGGGGTCATTGCGCAGGCCGCCGCGACCTCGGCCGCTATGCTGCCCGGCTGCTTCTTTCTCGGCGTCGGCAGCGGGGAGCATTTGAACGAGCACGTCCTGGGAGACAAGTGGCCGGCGGTGATGATGTTCTGGAGGTCGGAGCCGGTCCGGGCCTGAGCACGGACGTGCTCCGACGACGGGTTCCTCACCTGACCGCAGTGGAACTCGACGATGAACTCGCGGCCAAGCTGGCTGAGCGCCTCGCCGGTTCGAACGTCGAGGTCGCAAAGGCAGCCGCCACCGCCCTGCCCTTGGAAAGCGACCGGTTCTCGGCCGCGACCTGTTTCACCATGCTCCACCATGTGCCGACGCGCGGCATGCAGGATCAGCTGCTTGCAGAGTTGTGCCGGGTGCTCCGACCCGGGGGCTGCTCATCGGCAGCGATACCATTGCCAGCGCCGACCTGCGCGAGTTCCACGCCGGCGACGTTTACTTCCGATCGACCCGAAACTCTTTCCGAGTCGACCGGAGTCGGCGGGCTTCGTCGACGTCACGGTCGAGGCCGGCTCTGAGATGACCGAAACCGTCCGCTTCTCGACAACTGCGCCACCCTGAGGAGCCACCGGCGACGCCTTCGCGAAGGCTGAGACAGCTCCGACTCATTCATGTTGTACCCCACAACCACTCCGCGGTCGTGCCATCTCGATGATCTACTTGTGCTGCGGCGGGATCACCGTCCAGCTACTCACGGAAACGTGAGGAGCACCCTTTTACTGTGCCTGCTGTCGGCGCTGGCTGTGAACGGCTGGCATCTCTTCTCTCGCAGAGCTCGATGAAGTTTCGGAGCAGTGCGTGTCCGCATTCGCTCAGGATGGACTCGGGGTGAAACTGCACTCCTTCCACGGGATGGTGGCGGTGACGGATTCCCATTAGAGCGCCATCCTCCGTCCACGCAGTCGCGTAGAGATCAGCAGGCAAAGATCGATCGACGACCAAGGAATGGTAGCGAGAAGCGCGCAGCGGAGAGGGAAGGTTACGGTATACGCCCTGCTGATCATGTCGGATGAGCGATGACTTGCCGTGAACAGCTTTTCCTGCCCGGACAACGCGGCCGCCATAGGCCTCTCCAATGCATTGATGACCCAGGCAGACTCCCAGTATTGGCACCTGGGCACCCAGCCTTCTTACGACTCCCGTACTGATTCCGGCTTCCTTTGGAGCGCAAGGTCCGGGCGAAATAACGATTCCAGTCGAGGCCATTCTTGTGACTTCCTCGATAGAGACAGCGTCGTTGCGGACAACTTCTGGGTTGTGGCCTAGCTCACTGAAATACTGGACGAGGTTGTATGCAAACGAGTCATAGTTGTCGATGATCAGCAGACGCGACTTCACGGACTCAGGGAACAACAGGGAGAGAGTTGGCCCAATGCTGAGATAGTTCCCTTCTCAGTTCTGTAGTGAGCGAACCGGTTGGCCAGGTGCCGACGCCCCGACAACTGACCACGGGTGTGACGCCACGAATAGAACTCGTGATGAAGACCTCATCTGCGCGAATGAGATCGTTGAGCCTGATGGTTTTGCTTGCCGTCGATACCCCAAGCCGGCGGGCAAGTGAAAGGATGCACGCACGAGTTACTCCTGACAGTATTCGACCATCGGTGGCAGGCGTGACCAGCGTGGCGCCCAGAAGTGCAAACACGTTGCCGCTTGCAGTTTCCAGAACCTCACCGTTATCATCGATGATGAGCATTTCTTCACTCTCCGACAAAGCGTGATTAGTGGCGAGTACCGAGAGGATGTCGCGGTCCCGCCACTTGTGAGAGCCAAGGCCGTCACTTAGATATCCGATAACCAGTTTCGTGCCACTCGCAGGTTCATCATGAGTCTGCGAGTGAATGGCCTCCATGTGAACGTCCGATTCAATTTGCCCATCCGGGCGCGGCCAGACAGAGAGACGTAAACGCTGGACTCCTTGAGACTCCCGCACTGCTTCATCGAGTTCCCATCGGACTCTCGAAGGAAGGGACCGGTCGTAGAGTGCCTCAACGCTAGTGGTTAGGCGCTCGAGATGAGCGTCCATTTCAAGCGCGGTTCCCTCGATCACTAGGAGAGTTTCGAACACGCCGAGGCGCGGATCGGGCTGCTCCGGACTCTGCTTGAAAGGCCCGCCCCTTCCACTCCGGACGCTCCTAAGACCGGAAGATTCCAAGAAGCTTCCGGCTGCTTGAATAAGGGGCTGCGCTTTGGTGAAGCATTCCTGGACCTCCGCCGTGGGGTTTGAGTCGGCGACGATGCCTCCACCTACACCCAGCCATGTTTGACCGGCCCCAAACTCGAAGGTTCTGATCGCGACGTTGAGCTCTAAACCCGCCACGGGGCTCACGTATCCGAGGCTCCCTGTGTATGCCTCCCGTGCGGTTGTTTCTAACTCTGAAATGATCTCCATCGCCCTGACCTTGGGAGCGCCGGTTACCGAACCTGGGGGGAACGTGGCCCGCAGGAGGGTGGCATCATCGATCGAATCTCTCAGCTCGCCGGTCACCTCCGATACCAGATGCCACACTCCGGGATGAGCTTCCGCGCGGCCGAGTGACGGCACCCTTATTGAGCCTGGCGCGCAGACCCTTCCGAAGTCATTCCGCATCAAGTCGACGATCATCACGTTTTCGGCTAAGTCCTTGGCTGACTCAAGGAGCCGTTGCCGTTCGAGTGCCGAATGCGAACTTGATCGCAGGCATGTTCCCTTAATAGGCGCGCTACGTATGTTTCTGTCTTTGCGATGTAAGAACAGCTCGGGGGAGAGGCTCGCGACGGCTCCCCATGGGCCTGCCACGAAGCCCGCGTACCTCGGATGTAGTTTGCCCGCGCAGTCTAAGAAAAGGTCGAGTGGATCACCCTCAAGCTCCGCCTCGAGTCTGAGGCAGAGATTGGCTTGAAAGATGTCACCCGCAAGGATGTAGTCGATGCACCGGCGTATGACTTTGCCGTGCTCCTCAGGGTCTGGGAGGGGAACAAAATCTCGAACTCGATAAGGTTTGGCTGCCTCCGAGGGGGCCGCCAATCGAGTGCCAAACAGCTCGAGCCTGCTCTCGATCAGTGTTGCTCGCCGAGGACTCCACAACGCCTCGAACCACCAAGTGCCGCGGTTTTGATCGTAGTGAAGGACGTGATCGTAAAAGGCCAGACTGAACTCGGGCAATGGCACACGCCTAGGTGGCGGTGACGGCAGTCGCTCGACTTTGCCCCCCAGTTGGAATCCCAAGTACCCGACCCACCCCCCGCCGACTCCCCCATCCACTGCTCCTTCGACGGTGGGTAGCTGGTTCAGCATCTCAAACGGGTCGTCCTCAGTGTGTGCCACTCGGAGAGGGGCCGATCCGATAACGGCGCCACCGCCCGCCCACGTCCCTATGAGGGCGAAGGGCCATGGATCGTGACGGAAGGTACGCGCGACTTCGTATGGGGTGAGAGTCGTCGGCAGCGCCGTACGGATGAATCGAACACGATCAGGCCTATCGGGATGTTTGCTTGCACCGACAATCCCCGGCACGCTAGGCGTCCCCAACCAGGGCTCGTCGTGCGGCGTCTGCGGCGATGTCTGCGAGCCCCTGAGCTTGTCCGATCCTCTCGTCTTCCATGCCGTCGAGATTGATCCTTACGAGGAGCGCACAAGCCTGAGCTCCGGCGTGAGCGAGCAGCGCACCTGTGATTGCATCACCTCTCAGATTGCCGTTACCTCGCCGGGCGACTTCTTCGGCAAGCTGTGCGACCTCCGCCCCGGCGTCCGTGATCCTCAGCGGGACGTCTGCGGCTCCTGATAACGCAGACTGGATTGTTTCCCGTCGTGTGGCTGGATCTCCTTTGGTCGGTGCTTCAAAGGAGGCCAAAACCTTTTGATAGGCGCGCGCATCCTCTTGCGCAAGTGACGCAACCTGCGTGCGAAGAACATTGGCGGTCTGGGCGATTCGCAACGCGTCCGGCAGCTGGCCGTCCGAGCAATGTGCGGCCATCGACGCGAGACCTGCGGCCATCGCAATCACTACAGCAGCAACTGAGCCTCCCCCGGGGGTTGGCTCCCGCGAAGAGAGGTCGTCAAGGAACTCTTCAATTGTCTGCTTGAGAAAGATCGAGGTGCCCGAAGACCCGGACTTCGTTGAGTTTAAACTGGCTCTCTGTTCGTCGCTGTTGAGGCCGCCGGTGTTGGGGTCGCCTTCACTCACGAGAGTCCCACTATCTCGCCGCCCTCATCGATGTCTATGACTTCAGCTGCGGGACGCGAGCTGAGCCCCGGCATCGTCCGCATGTCTCCGCAGATCGGATAGATAAACCCTGCTCCGACCGAGGCCCGTACCTCTCGAACGGGCAGGACCCACCCGGTCGGTGCCCCCTTGAGGGCCGGGTCCGAGGAGATGGAAAGGTGCGTCTTGGCGATGCAAACGGGCAGATTCCCGAAACCGTTCGCCTCGTAGGACTCCATCTGACGAGCGGCTTTCAGATCGTATTCAACGCGCTCGGCACCGTAGACCTTGGTCGCGATCGTATGGATCTTTCGCTCGAGAGTGGCATTGTCTTCGTACAGGAGATTGAAGTTATTCGGCTCCTCGGCCGTTTCGGCGACGGCTTCGGCGAGTTCCGTCGCGCCCTTTCCACCATCCTGAAAATGCGTACATACAGCAGCACGAACCCCCTGCTCTTCGGCAATCTCGCGAATCGCGGCGCGCTCGGAAGCATGATCTGTGGGGAAGGAGTTGATCGCCACAACCGGTTCCACTCCATGAAGGCGGATGTTTTGGATCTGCTTGCGGAGATTGTCGGCACCAGCCTGGACGTCATCCGGGTTCTCTTCGAGCATGGCGGGGGGCAGAGGGCGACCTGCAACAACGTGATGGCGGCCCGAGTGGCTCTTGATTGCGCGCACGGTCGCGACGAGGACCGCCGCGTCCGGACGGAGACCCGATGTGCGGCACTTGATGTTGAAGAATCGTTCAGCACCCATATCGGCGCCGAACCCCGCCTCGGTGACCAGGTAATCGCCCGCGTGAATGCCTAAGAGATCGGCGACGACCGAGGAGTTGCCGTGTGCGATGTTCCCAAAGGGCCCTGCGTGAACGAGCACAGGTGTGTTCTCGAGGGTTTGCATGAGGTTGGGCTTGATGGCTTCACGCAATAGGACCGTCATTGCACCGGCCGTCTTCAGCTGCTCGGCCGTCACGGGCTCTCCTTTGGCGTTCGAGCCAATCACTACTCGGCCCAGCCTTGCGCGCATGTCTTGCAGCGAGTTTGACAGCGCTAAGACGGCCATGACTTCAGAGGCGGCGGTAATGTCGAAACCGGTCTGTCGGGGGATGCCGTCTGCCCGGGCACCGAGGCCGGCAACGATGTTGCGCAGCGCTCGATCGTTTACATCCAGTACGCGCCGCCATGTAACGCTGTGTTGTTCGATGTCCACTCCGTCCCGGCGGTAGATGTGGTTATCGATGATCGCGGCGAGCAGGTTGTGCGCCGCAGTCACCGCGTGCATATCGCCGGTCAGGTGCAGGTTGAGCAGTTCCATCGGTACGACTTGGCTATAGCCTCCCCCTGCCGCACCTCCTTTGATGCCGAAGGTCGGTCCCATCGAAGGTTGGCGGATCGCCACGGTTGCTCGCTTCCCGATGTAGCTGAACCCCTGACCTAGACCGACAGTGGTCGTGGTCTTTCCCTCGCCCAGCGGAGTCGGAGTGATGGCGGAAACCACAACGTATTTGGCACGGGGTCGGTCGGCGAGCTCTTCGATCGCCGCCAGCTTGATCTTTGCGACACCTTCGCCGTACGGCTCGAGCAGATGGGGGCCGATGCCCATTTCTGCGGCGACGTCAGCCAGCGGTCTAAGTGATACCCCCCGGGCGATCTGCAAGTCGGACGCAAGTCCCATCATCGCACCTCCGTTTCTAGATGCCGGGCGGCACAAAGCCGTCCACGTCAACGCTGAACTCCCCGCCTGCGTCCAACAAGGCGTCGAACAGATACTGGCCATAGGAGCGCTCGAAGTGAAGCAAGTAAGACCGCTCTCCGTTGGAGTCATCGCGCACGATGTCGGTGACGACTCGCGCCACGGAGCTCCGAAAGGCAGCACCGTTAGGAGTGATTCGGTCAGAGAGATCTATGGCGCACACCTTCTCGAGAAGCTTGGGCGCGGCCGCACCAGTGAGGCGTACGGCGGCGCGTTCGTGCGTGAGGTCGAGAATGCTCACCAACTCCTGCCCCTCAACGCCTTCGACCTCGATGCCGCTGCTCGGGTCTGCCTGCGGAGGCCCTATCAACCACCACTCGCCGGGCGCAGCGGTCGATACCAGCACTCCGTTCCCGTTTCGAGCGGCGTGGCCCAGGGGGACATCGAAGAGCTCGGCGATGTCGCCGTCGGCGGACGCCCGCACGAGTGTCTTCGTAAGCGGAGTAGCGTCGGTCATACGCAAGTCACGGTTACTACGATGAGCGCTGACCTCCCAGCCGCCCGCTACCGTCACGGGCGGTTTCGGCGTGATTGGACTTCGGGCGATCCGCCGATCGTCAGCCACGAAGTCGAGTGCCCTCCGGATCGAAGTGAGCGTGCTGTGCCATCACGGTCGCCGGGATCCGGCCCTCATCGGGGAGCTTTACCGTCACCGTTGTTCCCGCCTCAGCAAGGTGAGGTGCAACTAGCCCGAGGCAGATTGAGCGTTCGAGAGTCGGTGACATCCGGCTGGAAGTGATGCGCCCGGCTATCGAGCCGTTGACGTCGATGATCTGGCTTCCTTCCGCGGGGACAAGCGAATCATCGAGAGGCTGCAACCCAACTAGCCGGAAGTAATCCTCGCGCGCGTCTTGCCATACGAGCTCGGGCTTTCCCGAGAAGTCATCCTTGTCGAGCTTGATCGCCCACGATAGCCCTGCTGCGTGGGCCTTTGTGAGTCCGTCGGTGTCCTGGCCCACAATGAGATGACCCTTCTCGAGGCGAAGGATGCGCTGAGCTTCAACACCAAACGGTCCAACCCGCAGGTCCTCGCCCGCGGCCATGAGTCTCTCCCAAACGAACATCCCGTAGGCGGCCGGCACGTGGATCTCGTAGCTAAGCTCCCCAGTGAACCCGATGCGCCACATGAAACAGTCATCTATACCGGCGATACGCCCGGAACGAACTCGCATGTATGGAAAGGCGTGCGGAGATAGGTCGATACCTTCCGTAACCCGTAGCAGCAATTCTCGGGACTTCGGCCCAGCTACGTTGATGCTTGCGTAGGCGGAGGTGACGGGCGTTGCGTGGACCTCCCAATCGGGTCGTTCGGTCTGAAGCCAGTTCTCGATCCATTCCCATACGGCGTCTGCGCCTGAAGATGTCGCAGTCATCACATAGTGGTTCTCATCCAGGCGTCCGGTGACGCCGTCATCGAAGACGACCCCGTCCTCAGCGCACATCACCCCATAGCGCACCGCCCCTACGTCGAGTTTGGACCACCTGTTTACGTATAGAAGGTTCAGAAGATGGGGCACATCTGGACCCTGCAGATCGAACTTACCGAGGGGCGTCACGTCGATCAGACCGACGTTTGTACGTACGTTACGGGCCTCGGCCGCCGGATCGCCATAGTGGTCTGGGCGGATCCACTCTCCGGCCACGAGAGGGCTGGCGCCGTGACTTTCGTGCCACTGCTGCATGGGCGAGAATCTGACCGGCGCGAAGGTCCGGCCCGCCAAAGCCCCCAGTGTGATCGGGCTGTATGGAGGGCGCCACACGGTCGTTCCGATTTCCTCGATCGAGCAATCGGTGGCTTCAGCGACCACCGCCGCGACGTTGACGGTCTCGAGCTTTCCCTGTGCCGGTCCCATCGTGGCAGTCGTGTATCGCTTGACGAGCTCGATGGAGCTATACCCCTCCTCCACGGCCCCAAAGAGATCCTTGGAGGTCACATCCTCTGAATAATCGACGATTCCATGCGTGATGGCTCGAAATAGCGCTGGATGCTCAACGATTGGAAGTTCGGGTGACGCCTCGGGGACCGAAACAGACTTCCTCGAAGTGCTCTTGGGCTCAAGGGACTGCGGGGTGGCCTCACGAAGCGCTCCGGCGATAACCGCCGCCCGCCGGGCCGCCTCACGGCCTGTGGCACGGCCGTGGTCGATCAGCTGGTCAAGCGGCCCGTCGCCGACAATGCCGCCGGTCACAAGGACGTCATCGGAGAGTTGCGAAGGAAAGAAGCGAGCCGCCGACGGGTTGTAAACCGGACGGTCGCCTGCCATGTTGAGGAGAGAGGTAGGAGCGGTCCATCCGACCGCCGTGACTAGCAAGTCACACCTCACCCTCTCTCCGTCATCGCAGTCGACCGAGTGAACGCCTCGGCCCCCCCGCGCCCGCACTATGCGGCCGCCTTGCCGCGCGTCGACGACCCGCGCTACTTCAACGCCGGCTCGCTGGAGATCAGCCACTGCCGCGTCGCCCTCAGGGTTAGCTGTGAAGACCACGGCTCTCTCACCGGGCTTGACGGCGTAAAGGTTGATGAGTCGACGAGCTGCGGTAGACAACATGACACCGGGAGTGTCGTTTCCCTCGAACACATACGGACGCTCGATCAGTCCGGCGGCGACGACGAGAGATTTAGTGCGCGCCTTCACGAGCCGCTCGACCAGGTATGGGAGATTCCGTTGCACCACGGAGACCCAGTTCCCGTCGTACCGGCCCGCGACGACCGAGTCGACCATCACCTCGATGTTGGATGCTGCATAGACCTCCGCGCGTAGCGCGTCGAGAGTCTGAAGCTCTTCGTAGCCTCCCCACCGGAGGTGCCCTCCGAGCTCATGCTCTTCCTCTACGAGCAGCACCTGCGCGCCGACCTCGGCGGCCGCGAGGGCCGCGGCCATCCCTGCCGGGCCCCCACCCGCCACGAGCACGTCGGGGTGGACGTAACGCTTGTCGAAGGAGCCGTGGCGCGCAGAAGCCGAAACGGTGCCACCGGCAGCGAATCGTCGAAGAACGCTTTCGTATGCTGGCCACAGTCTCTGCGGCTTGATGAACGTCTTGTAATAAAAGCCGGCAGGTAAGAAGCGCTCGATCGTCTGGTTTGCGGCCTTGAGGTCGAACCGAAGGGACGGCCATGTGTTCTGGGAGCGCACCGTCATCCCGGGCGTCACGCGTCGGTGCGCCGCCCGCACGTTGGGTTCGTCGCCAACCTGAAGGATGCAGTTCGGATCGAGATAGCTCGCGGTCAGCAAGCCTCTGGGACGATGGTATTTGAAGCTTCGGGAGAAGATGCGCTCGCCGGCAGCCGATAGTGCAGAGACGATCGTGTCGCCTGAGTACGCCGGGTATTCCCTGCCGTTCCATGTGAATGTGAACCGTTGCTGCCGGTCGATAACCTCGCCCGGCTGGGCACCAAGTCGCATCGACTCTGTCTTTGTGACGGTGGATCGCATCAGTCGGGATCCCCCTCGACGGTCGGCCCTTCGCTCTTCGCGGCTTCTTGCCGCAGGCGTCGTCGGGGATCACCGGCTGAGGGTTGTATCGCGCGCACCTCATTGGTGACCGTATGGCGCTCGACGATCAGGTATCGCCTGCAGCCGGAGCCGTGCCACCATTTCTCGGCAGCCCAACCCGCTTCATTGGACTGCATATACAGATAGGAACGCCACCTTGCCGGAGTCGTTTGGTTCGGGTCCGGGCGACTTCTTTGCTCACCGATGTAGTGGAACTCGGATGCATTGCGGGGCCCGCAGTAGGGGCAGGGGATCCGGATCATCGGCCATCAGTGCCCAACGGCTGCCGCCCCTTTTTCCCCCACCAGCCTGTCTTCGGAGAAGCGAGCCAGGTCAAAGCTCGCGATGAGCGTGGGAACCTTCTTCGTGGCGATCAGCTGGGCGATCGCTTCGCCGGCGACGGGAGCGGCCTTGAAGCCATAGGTTCCCCAGCCGACGTCGACATAGAAGCCTGTGACCGGTGTTACTCCCATGATCGGCGAAAAGTCGGGGGTGACATCACACAGGCCCGCCCACTGCCGGAGCACACGCATCGTTGCCAGCGACGGCATCAGCTCGAGAAGATCGCCCGCTACGCCTTCGGTGAACTCCAGCGACCCTCGCATCGAATACGAGGGGAAGGGGTCGACGCTCGCCCCGAAAACAAGCTCGCCCCTATCCGTCTGGCTCACGTAAACGTGCAAAGTTCCGGATACCACAACGGCGTGCAGGAAGGGTCGCACAGGCTCGGTAACAGCGGCCTGTAGAGGAAAGGTCTTTATCGGCATGTCTACGCCGACCATCTTGGAGATAAGAGATGACCACCCTGCTGTGCAGTTGACGACCACGGAGGTCGCAATAGACCCGCGGTTCGTCCGGACGCCCACGACTCGATCACCCGTGACATCGATCCCGGTGACTTCTGTGTTCTGGTGCAGGTGTACGCCTCGAGCATCCGCAGCACGTGCGTATCCCCAGACGACTGCGTCGTGGCGGATGGTTCCGCCCGGCGGGTGGTAGAGCGCGCCGAGTATCGGGTAGCGAGCGTCGCCTGAAGTATCGAGGTAGGGCACGAGCTGCTTGATCTCGTCCGGACCTATAACCTCAGACGCGATGTCCTCGAGCTTGTTGACCTCCGCGCGCCACCGCATGGTCCGAAGCGAGCTGTCGTTATGGGCTAGCGTTAGGTGCCCACGCCGGGAAAACATCACATTGAAATTCAGATCCGCGGCCAGCTCCTCATACAGCCTCAGCGAGCGATCGTAGAAGCGCACTCCCTCCGGAGTCAGGTAATTGGATCGAATAATCGCCGTGTTGCGTCCCGAGGCTCCGCTTCCGAGATAGCTCTTCTCCAGAACCGCCACGTTAGTGATGCCGTGATGTTCGGCAAGGTAGTAAGCGGTCGCGAGACCGTGGACTCCGCCTCCTATGACAACAACGTCGTAGCTTGGCTCCAGATCGTGTGCTCGCCAAACATTCGGCCAGCGTGAACCGGAGACACCGTGACGCACGAGATTGAAGGCCGAATATCTGGGTACTTCGCGGTGGCCGTTGCGGCGTCTCATCCGGGCGAGCTCCTGGATATCGCGCTTGCGCTGGAAAGCACAGACTTGAGGGCCGAACGCATCGCCTGGCGTCCGAAGCGTCCCGCGGGGCCCTGCACTCCAAGGATGCCCTTGAGCTCTCCTTGCACGCCGATAACGGGAGCGGCGAGAGCATTAAGATCCGCTTCACGTTCGCACACCGCCTGGGCCCAACCTTGCTCCGCCGTACGGGCCACTACCTCTGCGAGCTTTCGGCGATTCGTGATCGTCCGCTCGGTGTGGGCGATCAATGGCCCCTCTGGCAGCTTCCCGCCGTAAGCGAGGAAGACCTTCCCTATCGCGGTGGCGTGGGCAACACTTGGGCGACCGAGTCGAGCGACGCTCTGTACGGACGAAAGGCTCTCGACGAAGTCCATGGTGATTGCTTCCCGCTCGCCGGGAACCGAGAGCGTGGTCGTCTCGCCCGTGACCTTTGCAAGCTCACGAAGGTGAGGCCGCGCGACGTCTCGAAAGTCGACTCGCGACAAGGCAGCATTTCCAAGCTCGAGCAACCGAAGGCCCAGCCGGTAGCGACCTGTTTCGGCCGCCTGCACGACAAGCCCCTTTCTCGCAAGCGTCGCGAGCAAGCGCGACACCGAGCTCACGTTGATACCCGTGCGCCGGGCGATCTCGTTGGTCCCCAGGTCCGACTGAGACAGGGCAAGGACGTCAAGCACCGCGACGGCGCGGTCCACAGAGGCAATGTGGCGAACGGCTGGTTCCACGACGTGAGCCATGCTAGCCTCGACCTTACCGGAAATGAAACGGTATTGCCCATAAGGCAACAGAGGGAAGAGGAGTCCGTGGGGCATATCGACGAGGAGTCCGTTCCTCGGGCCGCCCGCTACGTGATAATCGGGGCCGGGGTCCACGGGCTTTCGACCGCCTGGCACCTCGCAAAGGCCCTGAAGGCACTGGGTAAGGGGGATGGGGCTGACGTCGTCGTCGTTGACAAGACCGGCGTCGGTGCGGGGGCGTCCGGGATCGCCTGTGGCGTTATTCGCAACAACTACTTTCAGCCGGCGATGCGCCGACTCATGGCACATTCAGTGTCTGTCTGGGAATCCGATCCCCAAGCGTTCTCATACCATCCCGTCGGCTACATGCAGATATCGCCCGAGGCGATGCATGCAGACGTTGTTCAGATCCACGAGGAGCAGCAGGCCATCGGTTACCCGTCGACGTTCGCGGACGGGGAATCGGAATGTCGCGCCTATATGCAAGAGATCTTCTTCGACTGGCAAGCCGAAGGGATCACTAGCGTTCTACATGAACATCGCGGCGGATACGCAAACAACAAAGCCTCGATGGAAGGGCTGGCCGCCAAGGCTCGTGCTGAAGGTGTGCGGATCCTTACCGGGCCCCAGGTTACGGGTCTCGACATCTCCGGCGCGGTCAACGCGGTCGAAACCGATCGCGGCAGGATCCAGTGTGAACAACTCATCGTCGCCGTGGGTCCCTGGGTAAGGGATGTCTGGAGCATGTTGGACCTGCCCGAGCGGATCTCGATCAGGGGTTCGGACGGCGAGGTGCACGAGGGCTTGCCCATGTGGACGTACTGGTCGCTGCAAGAGGGGACACTGGGAGTCGATCCTAGCTTCCTCACTGACAACGAGGGGAAGATGCCGCCGGTTATTCACGTCGACACCGACGCTCCTCTGTTCGATAATGATGGAGTCCTGATCACCGAAAAGATGTGGGGCATCTACTACAAACCGGACTTCAACTTCGGCGGAGTGCAAGGGGGGGCCATGCCTTTCGTCGTTGATCGCCCTGCCCGAGAGGTCGCGGTCGATCCATACGGCCCGGCGAGCCCTGATTTCATCGTCGGCGACGACTTCGCGCGCATGTGGACCGCAGGACTTGCTCACTGTCACAAGCGTTTCGAGACGACGAGCCACCTCTACACCCGCGAGCCTTCCGGAGGTATTGGCTGCTTTACTCCAGACAGCTTTCCCGTTTTCGATGCCTTTCGGGAGAATGCGTTCGTCATCGCCGACTCGAATCACGGCTACAAGATGATCGGCGTGGGGGCTCTGGTTGCGAAAGAGGTTCTTGGTGACAGACAAGAGCTTCTGGAACCGTTTCGTTTTTCTCGGTTCGAGCGCGGTGAGCTCCACCCCGAAAGCAACTCTCCCTTTCCCTGGAGTTGATACCGACGCCATGAACGATCGACTCTCTCTCGAGAAGCCGGGTTTGTCCCATGGGAAGGAGGACCCCTCGCCCCTCTTGCCAAGTGAGGTCAGCAGAAATCTCCTAGTTGAGCTGCTGAAGGGCTCTGCCTTCGAGATCTTTCCGCTTCCAGGCGTCGAAGGCCACCTGGATTCCCTTCCTGAAGGCACACACGTCACGATCACCTGCTCGCCCACGCAAGGCATTGCCGAGTCACTCTCTCTCACCGAGAAACTGCGCAGTGGGGGTCTGCGCGTGGTCCCTCATATCTCTGCGCGACTCGTGCGAGATGACGCCCACTTGCAAGCGCTCATCGAACGACTGGCCGAACTCGAAGTGGCGCACCTGTTCGTGATAGGTGGAGACGTAACCCAGCCGGCCGGAAAATTCCCCTCGACATTGTCGCTACTGAGAGCTCTTGCGGACAAAGGTCACCCCTTCGAAAGCATTGGTGTGGCCGGCTATCCGGAGGGGCACCCATTCCTTGACGATGACTCACTGAATGAGGCACTCAAGGCCAAAGAGCCTTTCGCTAACTACCTGGTAACCCAGATGTGCTTCGATCCTGGCGCGATCATTAGCTGGGTTGAGGCCATTCGCAGGCAAGGCATCCGATTGCCCGTATACATAGGGCTTCCCGGTGCTGTCCTCGCACGCAGACTCCTACGACTTTCGCTGAAGATCGGCGTCGGGGACTCTGCGCGATTTCTTACGAAGCATTCCAACCTTGTGATGCGGCTCGCAAAGTCGAGCTACCGACCCGACGATCTCGTCATGGGTTTGGCCCACCGATTGGGCGAGTCGGCGCTCAAGATAGAGGGCTTTCATCTGTATACCTTCAACGCAGTGACCGACACGGAGGCGTGGAGAGATCAACTGGTGCATAAGTTAGAAAACAACGAGGCAGCGGCCCCACAACCGGAACGACTCAACCCACTCGACCAAGGAGGACACCATGCGGATCCCGTATGACAATCCAAAGGTTCATTTGTACACACGCATTCGTAAATCACCCTACTTCTACGCATCGCGACGTCACGGAGTGCAGTCCTACAGCGTATGCAACCGCATGTACCACCCGCGACACTACGACGACATGATCGCTGAGTACTGGAAGATCGTCAACGATGTGACCCTGTGGGACGTCGGTGTCGAGCGCCAGGTCGAGATCACCGGTCCGGATGCCTTCACATTCACGAACATGATCACCCCGCGCGACTTGACGAAGTGCGAAGTGAAGCAATGCAAGTTCGTGCTCAACACGGATGCTGACGGCGGCATTCTCAACAACCCCGTGCTGCTGCGATTGGGGGAGAATCATTTTTGGCTCTCCGTCGCCGACGGCGATGTCCTGCTGTGGGCGAAGGGTGTGGCGGTGAACTCTGGATTGGACGTCCAGATCCGAGAGCCAGACGTCGCGCCGGTCCAGATTCAGGGCCCAAAGTCGAAGGCCATGATGAACGACTTGTTCGGGGATCGCATTCAAAACATGAAGTACTACTTCATGGACGAGTTCGAGCTCGACGGTATGGATGTCATCGTCTCTCGCACCGGCTACTCGGGCGAGGTGGGCTACGAGATCTATCTGCGAAACGCCAGTCGCGACGCGATGAAGCTCTGGGACACCATCCTCGGGGCCGGTGAACCGCACGATCTGTCACCGATCGGTCCCTGCCAGATCCGGCGCGTCGAGGCCGGGATCCTGAGCTATGGCTCCGAGATTGCGCTCGATAACAACCCTTACAGCGACTACGCGTTCCTCAATCCTTACGAGGTAGGTCTGGAATACACGGTGCAACTCGACCAAGAGGCGGACTTCATCGGCAAAGAGGCGCTCACCCGTATCGCGTCGGAAGGAGTTAAGCGAAAGGTGGTCGGAGTCGAGATCGAAGGGGATCCCATGATCGGTTACATAGAGGACTACCTAATGGTCATGGAGGGCGAAGCACAGATCGGCCAGGTGTCGTCGGCGTTCTACTCTCCACGGCTCAAAAAGAACATCGGCTATGCCCTGGTACCCATCGAGAATGCCGACCTCGGATCCTCTCTGACGATCCGCTCGGCTATTGGTGAGACGAAGGCAACCGTAGTGAAGAAGCCCTTCATAGATCCGAAGAAGGAGACCCCGAAGAACTAGGTCGACCGTTGAGGTTTCGTGCGATCACGCTGGACGCTCGCGAGGACGAGCTCGAGGGAACCGAGCGCTTCTGGGTACAGGGGTTCGGGTATCGGTGCGTGCGCGTATCAGGACCGTTTGTCGTACTCGGCCACGATGATCTCGGGTGGCCCGAGATCATCCTTCAGAGGGTGTCGGAGTCAAAGACCACGAAGTCTCCGGTTCACGTGGATATAGAAAGCGAGGATGTCGGTGCAGATGCTGCGCGTCTCAAACGATTGGGAGCGGAGGAGCTGCCGCCTGTCTTGGAGCGAGGACGCCACTGGCTTGTTCTAAGAGATCCAGCCGGGAATGAGTTCTGTCTCGTCACCCCGCGTGCCGAGCCCTAGCTCCCGCTACGCCGCACGCAGACAGTTGCAAATTTTACAACCAGAGTTGTAAATACGACCACACAGGACTAGGCTCGCTTTCATGATGGGGGGTGCTCAAGCGATGGGGGCTGCTCAAGCAAGGAGCCTGAACCGGGGTCTTCAGCTACTTCTCGCCCTCGGATCGGAAGACGCCCTCGACAATGGAGGGCTGGGGGTCGTCCAAGTCGCTAAGCAAACGGGCCACGATAAGAGTCAGGTATCCCGGACGCTCAAGGCTCTCGCCAGCTCGGGGTTCGTCGAACGGGACCCGGATTCACGTGCATATCGTCTTGGGTGGCGGCTATTCACGCTGGCCGCCCGTGCCGCCGATCAGCGTCTTCTCGAGGCGGCACGTCCACTGCTGGCGCGGCTTGTCAAAGATGTGGGCGAGCGCGCTCACCTATCCGTTCTGCAGGGATCAGAGGTGCTGACGTTACTTTCACAGTCTCCTCCCCACGCGGTGCAAGCGGCCGGCTGGGTCGGTCGAACGGTGCCGGCATATTGCACTTCTGCGGGGCGGGCGCTACTCATCGACTTCGACACGGAAGGACTGACCGCGCTGCTGGATGGCGTGGGATGGGACTCGAAGGGGCCCAACGCCCCGCGCGACATCGAAGAGCTAGATGAGCGACTGGGTGTCTGCAGGACTCAGGGGTGGGCGTTTTCCGACGAGGAGTTCGAGCCCGGTCTCGTGGGCATCGCTGCGCCGGTACGCGACTTCCGCGGGCGTGTCACTGCGACCCTGAATGTCTCGGCGCCTAAGTTTCGACTGAAAGGCCGGATCGAGGAGACCGCGTTGCGGACGAAGAGCGCAGCCGATGCACTGACATTGGAAATGGGTGCATCGAGCAAGCCCGGCAGTCTAGCCAGTTCAGGGAGTAGGCGGTAGTGGAGTTTCTCAAGAACTTCAGGACATATCTCGAGTTCCAATCCGAAGAGCTGATCCAGGCGACGATCGAACATGCGGTGCTTGTGCTTATTTCGATAGCGATCGCCACCGTCATCGGAGTCGGACTCGGCATCGCCATCTATCGGACCGACAGGCCGGCGAAGCTCACCCTGGCCGTGGTGGGCACGATGCTGACGATCCCCTCGTTCGCCCTGTTCGGCCTCTTGACCGAACCCTTCGGACTCGGTGCCACCGCCGCAGTCGTTGCGCTGGTGATGTACGCGTTGCTTCCGATCGTGAGAAACACGGTCGTTGGTTTGCGCTCTGTTGATCCGGCCGTGATCGAGTCCGCGACCGGGATGGGGATGAACCGGTGGCAACGCTTGGCCCGCATCGAGTTGCCGCTTGCGTGGCCCATCATTATTACTGGGGTTCGAGTCTCCACGGTCATCACCGTCGGCATTGCAGCAATAGCGGCGATCATCAACGGCCCCGGCCTCGGCAAGGACATCTTCCGCGCCCTGGCCCGGATAGGTAGCCCGTTCGCGGTCTACCAGGCCCTCGCCCCGGTGGTCGGCGTCATTTTCTTGGGGATCACCTTCGATGTGTTCTTCCTCGTGCTCCGTAGGCTTACGACTTCAAGGGGTCTTCGATGACAGAAGCAACAAAGGCACAAAGAGCTCACAGTGACGGTGAAGTCATGATCCGCCTAGAAAAACTTGAAAAGAGATACCCCGGACAGAAGCAGCCCGCGGTTTCGGAGTTAACGATGGAGATTCCAGAGGGGGAGATAGTCATCCTCGTCGGACCCTCGGGATGTGGCAAGACCACCACACTCAAGATGATCAATCGGGTGATTGAGCCGACTTCGGGACGGATACTGCTCGAGGGCGACGACGTGACCAACGCCAATCCCGACAAGCTCAGGCGGCGCATGGGTTACGTCATCCAGCAGATCGGCCTCTTTCCGCACATGACGATCGCGCAGAACATTGCACTGGTTCCCCGGTTGCTGGAATGGGACAAGAGGAGGATCGACCTGCGGGTCGACGAGCTCCTCGACCTCGTCGGGATGGATCCGAGCAAGTACAGGAATCGCTACCCGAAGGAGCTCTCCGGCGGGCAGCGCCAGCGCGTTGGCGTGGCTCGCGCCCTGAGCGCCGACCCGCCGGTGATGCTGATGGACGAGCCGTTCGGCGCGATCGATCCAATCACACGGGACCGGCTACAAAACGAATTCCTGCGTCTCCAGGAGGAGATCAAGAAGACGATCGTGTTCGTAACGCACGACATCGACGAGGCGATAAAGATGGGGGACCGCATTGCGATCCTTCGAGATGAGTCGCGCATAGCTCAGTACGACAAGCCCGAGCACATCCTCTCCGACCCCGCCGATTCGTTCGTGGAAGACTTCATCGGGCGTGGAGCATCACTCAAGGGTCTCAACCTCAAACGCGTGCGGGACGTCGAGCTAGCCGACTGGCCCACCGCGCCCCAAACGGCTAGCCGGGGAGAGGTGCTCGAGGCGCTGCGCCGCTCCGACCAGGGCGCGGTTCTGTTGCTGGACGAACGGCGCCGGCCACGACGCTGGGTGGATGCCCGGGATCTGGACCGCACCGACAAACCGCTGTTGGAGACGGGCCTCCCGCCGGAGGCGATCGTCAGACCGGCGACGACGTTGCTCGACGCCCTGAATGAGATGCTGAAGTCGCGCGTCGCGTGCGCGATCGTGGTGGACGATTCCGAGGCATACCAAGGCGCGGTGGACATCGACACCATCATGGAATCAATCCAGTCCATGCGGGCCGCAGCGCGTGATGAGTCGCGCGCTCTGGCCGGCGCCGAGATCCGGACAAGACCGGACCCCTCCTGATGGCCTTCGTTCCCGAACCCGCCGGCGTCCCCCAGGCTGCCGTTACCGGCGTGGCGGCCCCCCGCTGGCCGGGTCGCGTGGCACGATATGCGACAGTCCCACTTCTAATCACGTTCGCGTTGATCCTGCTGTACATCTACCTCGGCGCCCAGGAACTCGACAGCATCGAGGCGCGGTTGCTCACCCGCGAAAAGATAACGGCCGCCGCGACTCGGCACCTGTGGCTCTCGACAGTGTCGACGTTCTTCGTCATTGCCATCGCGGTGCCGCTTGGAATCATGTTGACCCGTCCACTCACCAAAAGGCTCACGCCTCTATTCCTTGGACTCGCGAACGGCGGTCAGACCGTGCCGTCGATCGGCGTGCTGGTGCTGTTCGCCCTCTGGTTTGGAATTGGCTTCAAGTACACGATCATTGCGCTCGTCGCCTATGCAATCCTGCCGGTCCTCCGAAATACGATGGTAGGTCTCGAGCAGGTCGATCCCTTCATCATCGAAGCAGGGCGTGGGATGGGGCTGACAAAGCTCGGGGTGCTGACTCGCCTCGAGCTTCCGCTCGCTGTACCGGTGATCCTTGCCGGCGTCCGGACTGCGCTGATCATCAACGTCGGTACCGCGACTTTGGCCACCTTTGTGAACGGAGGGGGCCTCGGCAACATCATCAATGGTGGACTCACGTCAGGGCGAGACGTGGTGACCTTCACCGGCGCCGTGCTTACTGCCGCTTTTGCACTCTTCATCGACTGGCTGGCGGGTATCGCGGAAGATTTCCTTCGACCGAAGGGACTCTAGTTGTGTCTCGAAGAAATGTAAGGTACCGGCATCTACGGAAGGGGGATGGAATGACATTCTTAAAGGGTCATCGGAGACGCACTGTGGCTATGCTGGCCGTCGTCGCGCTCCTCGGTGCGGCATGCGGAAGTGACGACGAGGGAGATGGGACGGGCGCCGGGGGCGGTGGGGGCGGCTCGCTGGCACAGTTCGATCTCTCTGGGGCCGAGGTGACCGTGGGATCCAAGGAATTCACCGAGCAGCTTGTCTTAGGCCAGATCACGATTCAGGCCTTGGAGGCTGCAGGTGCCACAGTCGAGGATGAAACCGGTCTGGTCGGGTCGGACATTGTGCGCGAAGCGCTTACGTCGGGCGACATCGATATGTACTGGGAATACACCGGCACCGGGTGGATCACTCACCTGGGCCACGACGACGCGATCCCGGACGAGCAAGAGCAATACGAGGCCGTAGCGGAAGAAGATCTGGAGTCCAACAACATCGACTGGCTTGAGCCCGCCGGATTCAACAACACGTACGCAATCGCAACTCGTGAGGAGGCGATCGAGGAGTTCGGAGTCCAGACGCTGTCGGAGTTCAACCAGTTCGCCTCGGACAATCCGGATGATGCGACGCTGTGCGCCGCATCCGAGTTTCTTAACCGCAACGATGGCCTGCCCGGGCTGGAAAAGGCGTATGGGTTCGATATCCCGGAGGAGAACATCGCGGAGGTGGAGTTTGGCGTCATCTTCACATCTGTCGACAAGGGGGATCCGTGCAATTTCGGTGAGGTCTTTGCCACCGACGGCCGCATGGCTGCCCTCGGGCTAACGGTTCTGGAGGACGACAAGAAGTTCTTCCCCAGCTACGTTCCCGCCTTGAACGTCGCTCAGGATGTCGTCGAGCAGAATCCCGATATCGAGGGCCTTGCTGCAGAGCTCGCCGCAGCTCTCGACACGGAGACGATGACAAAGCTAAACGCGCAGGTCGATGTCGATGGCGGGTTCCCCGAGCAAGTCGCCGAGGAATGGCTGACCTCTGAGGGATTCATCGAATAAGCGAACGCACAAACAACGGCGGGCCAAGGAGCTTCCCCCGGCCTTGGCCCGCCGGCCACTTACAGATGCCCTCCTCGAGAGGCCAAGCGTTCGAGCTCCTTCATGAGGACACCCAGCCGAGCTTCTTTCAAAAGCGGAGTTTCCCGGCGCCGTTGGTCCACCGCGCCTAGGTCGATATCGGTGACAACCAGTGCTTCTTCGTCCCGTGGTGCCTCAACGACGACGTTACCTTGAGGATCCACGACGTGGGAGCCTCCCCAGAAGTTCAACTCGCCTTCGTCCCCCACGCGATTAACAAACACCACGTAACACTCGAACATCGAGGCATAGAAACGAGTGATATCCGACCAGAAGTCGTGATTCTGTGTCTGATCCGCGAACTCCTTCCTTACGCTGTTGGAAGGGACGAGAAGCACCTGCGCTCCATCTTGGATCGCAAGAAATACGAAGGCCGGCTGCCACACATCAAAACAGATCAAAGTAGCCATTCGGCCGAATCGCGTATCGAAGGCTCTTAGTGACGACCCCGGGGTGAAGTGCTTCGACTCCTCCCACTGCCCGTAGGTGGCGAGGTAGGCCTTTCGGTGCGTGTGGACGACACGACCGTCTTCGATGTACGCCGCGCTGTTGTAAGTGTGAGGACGACGTTGTCCTTCCTGGAATCCGATCAGTATCCCGGTTGAGTTGGCGTCCGCAGCTAAGGCTCTTATGCGTTCGTCGTCGACTTCAAGGGAAACATCTTCTTCAATCTCCGCAAGAGAGTAGCCAGTGAGAAAAAGTTCAGGAAAGACGACGAGATCAACACCTTCGCTCTTCGCTTCCGCAACCACCTTGTGGGCTCGGGAAAGGTTTCCATTGACGTCCCCAAGTATCGAATTCAGTTGAGCTAGACCTATTCGCATTCGCATGAACCGCCTCTCATGAGAGCCAATAAAAAGCGCCCCTGGAAGTCTAGTTTTTCTAAGCCCAGTCGGACCACCGCGACTCGATCGGGGAAGATCCCCACGACGTCGGTGCGCCGGCCTAAGTGCGCTTGCGCTGACCCCAATCGCTTAGGAATTGAAGGTCAGGTGGCGTCGCCGCGGTCGGGCGGCTCTCCGAGTATCGGGCCGCCCTGCTGAAGGCCCAGATCTATCCCCTGTCGTTCATCTGGAAGTCAGACTTCTGGACGACTCTGACCAACATCATCAGCGGCGCGCTCGATCGCACGCGGCCCGAGGGACCCATCGATGCTGCGTTCGACTTCATGCTCGATCGCTTGGATAGCGCCCCTCGAGGTCGCGCCGGCGGGTCTCGGCGATCGACTCCGGCCGAGGGATCACCCTTCGGAAAGAGAGTCGTCGAGGCCGAGTTCGACCTCGACGATCATCGGAAGGACCGCCCCGATAATCACGACGAGGGTGCCGAAGACGAGGAGGGTCGTGCCCGACGCTTGGCCGCGCAAAACGATGCCGAGCGCGTAGAGGCCGAGTCCGAGCACGACGACGAGGAGTCGCTCGGGGTGCGACAGGGCCGGGCCGAGCCGTTGGCCGAACGACTTCGGTCTGCAGCCTCGCACCATGAGCCTCCGGGCCGGACACCGTGGAGCCGCGCAGCCCTCTGGGCCCGGCCGAATCGGGTCTCTTGACAGTCTACCGGGCAGGGCCGGGGCCATAATGCCTTCGCGGAATCGGCGACAAGAGCTTGTCGAACGAGCTTCATTTGCTCGGCGTAGCTGTTCAGATGCAAGATGACTTGGAGCGCGCTCGCGAAGTGATGAGGGACCGACTCGAGGCCACACGAGAACTTGAGGACTTGGTTTCTATTGGCAGCGAGGCAGGAAATCTCTACCGTGGTACGCGTGGCCCGGGTCAGGCCTGACGGGGCCATGAGCGCACTTGAGGGAACCGCGATGAGAAAGATCATCTTGATGATGTCGGTGTCTCTTGATGGCTTCATCGAGGGACCGGACCGCGAGCTCGATTGGCACATGGTCGACGACGAGCTACACAGCCACTTCAACGAGCAGCTCAGCGCGATGGGCGCCTTCCTGAACGGACGTGTCACCTACGAGCTGATGGCCGGATTCTGGCCGACGGCCGACACGGACCCCTCGAGTACCGGGCCCATGGTCGAGTTCGCCCGCATCTGGCGGGACATGCCCAAGATCGTGTTCTCCAGGACCCTGGAGCGGGCCGACTGGAACACCACTGTGGTCCGAGACCTCGTCGCCGAGGAGGTCATGGAGGTCCCGCTCATCCGAGATAGCACTCGAGGTGACCGGGTGACCTACATCTTCGGCCGCCTTGAGCCATGCCTCGGTGGGGGACAGCGTTGCTTCCGCCGGGGCGGCTTGGGTTCCTACCGCCGAGGAGGACACGTAGGCGATCTTCCAACCCGCTTGCCGGCTTCCGGTGAGGCCGACCGTGATCATGCCGTCCTGGCCGAGTTCGAGGTCGCCGAAACGCTGGCGGAAGACCACGGCGCGGCCCTTGCTGTTGCATGCGCGACTCGTTGAGCAGTACGAGGTTGTCGTCCGTGACGGTGGAGAGGCGGAAGAGGGCCTTATTCGAGCTCACCCAACTACGAGCCGCGGCGGCGGCTGTCTCTCCGGAAACCGTTCCCAGGTAACCGCCGTACCTGATCAGGGATTGGGGAGTCCCGAACCGGTTCCAACGGACCTTGGCGCCGAGATCGTCGACGATCCTTCTCTGCGCGGTGTTGGGTGCCACCGTCCCCGAGCGATTGTCGAGGTCATCCAGCGCTCTGTGTGCATCCAGGATGTCCGCCTGCCCGAAGGCGGGGCGGCGGGAGCTCCCAGAGTGGCGATGATGCAGAAACTCACCAGATAGACGAGGCAGCTTTTCACGACATACGAGCGCCCGGATCTGCTCTTCATGAGCGGACATCCCCCTTGCTCCAGCCCGGCCCCCCCTCCCATCAGACCGGATCAGTGACCGGACTATACCTGCGGTGCCGCGAAACGTGACAAACCCTGGCAAGCCCACCAGACAATGTGTTCGAGACGAGGCTAAACCTCGGGGGAATGTTTCCGACGAATCTGGTTAGGGTTCCCCCAGCGGATCCGGATCACGGGATCCCGATGTAGGAGCGATGGCGTGGCCAAGGACGAGCTGGATCTCGAAGATCAGCAGGACGACTCCGATGACGAGGACGCGCCCCTGGCCGACCTCGACGATCCCGATCTCGCCGACCCCGATCTCGAGATCGATGACGACGATGATGATGATGATGAGGTCGTTGCAACAGCGGAGAGCGATGACGACGACTCCGACAACGATGATGACGATGAGGAGGATGTCTCCGCCGCTCTTCCCGACGAGGACGAGGAAGAGGGCCAGGCCAGCCTCGAGGAGATGCTCGCCCAGAGGGCCGCAGCACGGCGGGGGACCGACGCGGACGACGACGGCGACATCATGTCCCTCTCCAGCGAGAAAGACGACGAGCCGGCCCCGATCGTAGACCTGCCCGCTCGCGCCACTCCGATCAAGGCGGGCGAAGAGTTCGTGTGCAAGAGCTGTTTCCTGGTGAAGCCGCGCGTTCAACTCGCCGACGAAGCCCGCGGCTTCTGTCGCGATTGCGTCTGACCGACTCGCGCCACCCCTCGGCCATCCACCACAGCTCTGGGCGCTATGCGCCGGCGCCTCCGCTAGCCGGTCAGCTGGCCGTCGCCCTGGCGAGTGGAGGGGTCCTGACGCTCGCGTTCCCCGAACCGGACGTCTTCCCGCTCGCGTGGCTGGCGCTCGCGCCGGTGCTTCTCGTGACGCGTGCGTGCACGGTTCGGCGAGGACTCGTGGTGTGGTTCGTCTTCGGGCTGGCCTTCATGGGCACCCTTCTGTACTGGATCAGCATCGTCGGGTGGGCGGCGTGGGCCGCGTTGGTACTCATGGAGTCCATCTACTTCGGAGCGTTCGGCGCTGGCTGGGCGATCGCCTCGCGCCATCGGATCGTCGTGGTGCGGGTGATCGCCGCTGCTGCGTTGTGGGTCGCGCTCGAGTACCTGCGCTCGATCGTTCCGGTCGTCGGCTTCACGTGGGGTGAGCTCGCGCAGAGCCAGCACAACGCCCCGTTCCTGTTGCGCGTATCGGCGTACGGTGGTGGGTGGGCCGTCGCGTTCCTTCTCGTCGCGGTGAACGCGCTCGTCGCCGAGGCGTGGCGGTCGATCGGAGACGGGCGGTGGGGGAGAGGAGTGGCGGAGGTCCTCGCGTCATCCATCCTTCTGGCGGCTCCGCTCCTCATCCCGGCGAACGAGGCTGGCGGCAACACCATGCGCGTGGCCATCGTGCAGGGAAACGTGCCGCGCAACTTCGTCGGGGATGTCCGGGAGAAAGAACTCCGGATCATCGCCAGCCACAAGCGGTTGACCGAAGAGCTCATACGGGAGGAGCCGGATCTCGTCGTGTGGCCCGAGAGCTCGGTAGGTCTCGACCCACTGGAGAACGAAGCGGCGAGCAGCGAGTTGCGGGAGGCTGCCCAAGCGGTCGACGCGCCGATGCTCGTCGGCGGGAACATGGATGTGGGAACCGATCGCTACCAGGTCAAGGTCTTCGAGGTCTCACCCCGGGGCGAGATCGTCGATAGCTACCAGAAGAGGCACCTCGTGGCGTTCGGCGAGTTCGTTCCCGCTCGCGACCTCTTCAGCTGGATACCGATGCTGGATCAGGTGCCGCGCGATGCGATCCCCGGCCGAGACCCGAAGGTGTTCGACCTCCCTCAAGGACCGGTGGCGACGGTCATCTCCTTCGAGGGTGACTTCGGCTCTCTCGTACGAGAGTCCGTCGCCGAAGGGGGGCGGCTACTCATCGTTGCGACCAACACGTCGACGTGGGGTGAATCGTGGGCCTCCGCTCAACACGTGGCGTTCAGTCAGGTGAGGGCGGCCGAGAACGGCGTCTGGGTGGTCCACGGTGCGCTGAGCGGTATCTCGGGCTTCATCGACCCGGAGGGTCGCGTCCTCGACTCGACCACTTTGTGGACCGCCACGTCCGTCGTGAGGGAGGTGCGTTTCTCGCAAGCCGCGACCTTCTATGCCCGGACCGGTGACTGGGTGCCGTGGGGGAGCACGGTGCTCGGGCTACTCCTCGTCGCGTGGGCGCTCGTCGCTCGACCCACCCCGGTGCGCCGATGAGCGGAGGCGGACGGGCCCTGGTGATCGTGCCCACCTACAACGAGCGAGGCAACCTGCGGGAGGTGGTGGAGCGAACGCTCGGAGCGGGCGCGGACATCGACCTCCTGATCGTGGACGACGCCTCACCCGACGGTACCGGAGCGCTCGCCAAGGAGATGGGGGAGACCGAGCCCCGCGCGAACGTCCTGGAACGCGAAGGCAAGCGCGGCCTCGGCACGGCGTACGTTCTCGGCTTCGGATGGGCTCTTCAGCGCGGATACCCGGCAATCGTGGAGATGGACGCCGATCTGTCCCACGACCCGGCCGATCTACCGCGCCTGTTGAGCGCGCTGGAGGACGCCGATCTCGCGATCGGGTCCCGCTACATCGATGGTGGTCACGTGCGGAACTGGGGAGCCATCCGCCGGGCCTTGTCCTCAGCCGCCAACCTCTACGCGCGCGTCTGGCTCGGCTATCGAGTGCGCGACTCGACGAGTGGATTCCGCGCCTACCGACGGGACACCCTGTTAGGTCAGGAACTCTCGAGCATCCGCTCCGAGGGCTATACGTTCCAGATCGAGATGACGCGTCGCGTTGCGCGTGCCGGCGGTCGCATCGTCGAGGTCCCCATCACGTTCGTCGAACGCGCCAGCGGCCGCTCGAAGCTAAATCGCGGCGTCGTTCTGGAGGCGATGGTGTTCGTCACGGCTTGGGGGCTGAAGGACCGTCTGCGGCGCCGTCCCCGCGCGCTCTCCGGAACGGAAAGGGGGCGCTGATGGCAGCGCAGCTCGTTGTGAAACCGGCTGTCGCAGCCGACATCCCGGCCATCGTTCATCTCTTCGGCGAGCTGGCGAGACACCATGGAGAGATGCAGCCCAACAACCCCCGTTACGGGGTCCCGTCGGCTCGCTGGAGAGAGATCGTCGAGAAAACTCTGGGAGACCCGGATGAACACGTGCTGGTGGCGCGCTCGGATGTCGAGGTCGTCGGCTTCGTGCGCTTCCACTACGAAGAGAAGCCCTGGGGTACGTCGTGCGAGGTCGAGACTCTGGTCGTGGATGAGGACTGGCGAGGCAGGGGAGCGGGCTCGCGACTTCTCGAGGCGACCGAGGAAGCTGCGGTGGCGAATGGGGCCGGTGGGATACGCGCCGACATCCTCATCGGCAACGACGAGGGAGTTGCGTTCTGGCAGGCCCGGGGCTACACGAACTTCGCCCTGCGCTTCGGAAAACCGCTAGGGGAGGGCTAAGTGGACGTGCTCGACTTTCCCGATGCCGCCCGCTGGGCTCAGAAGGTAGGGCGCGCCTCATTAACGACGGGGCGGGCGGGGAGCGTTCGCCCGGCCGTCGCCGAAACGCCGAGTCCTTGTGGTCATTTTCAAGACCTGTGGTGCACGTGGTGCATGTGGTGCACGTGCACAAGTGGCACCACGAGCACCAGACCTTTTCGAGGATCTCTTCGGGATCAGGATCCGCCGTGGCCGTGTTGCTCTGGCATCAGAGCCAGCCGCTTGAACCGCCCATAATCTACGTTACGTAAACTAGACCAATGGAGCGCCTAAGGGGATCCAGTTGTGCTCCTCCCCTCCCAACGTCTCAGGTGTCGGACGAGAACGTCCACCGACCGGGCCACCCGGCACGCCCGTAAGCTCACCCGATGTCCCCTCCCTTGAAGGTCGTTGCGGCTGTGTGCGCGCTCCTGGCCGGCCTACTCGTCACAGGCTGCACGGATCCCGAGCCGATCGAGCCGCCGGGGCCCTCGCCCGCCTCGCAGGAAGACTTCGCTGCCGAGATGCGAGGCCTCTGCCGCCCTGGCGTCGAGGCCCGCGCCCGCCTGTTGCGATCACGGACCGAGGCGCAGCTGCGGGAGCGATCCTCGCAACTTCTGTTCGCCCAGGAGGGGCTGGCGAACGAGGTTCGAAGCGTCACTCCCCCGGCGGGGGCCGCCGGGGGGTTAGATCGGTATGCGGAGACCCTCCCGCTAGCCACCGAGACGGCGCGCTCCGTGTTCCGTCATCGAGGTGATCGAGGATCCGCGCTCGAGCTCGCAAGCGAGAACGCGCAAGCTCAGCTCAGCCTCGCCGGCGCGAAGGACGAGGCTGGTCTTCCCAAGACATGTCCGCCTTACGGCGACGTCGAGCTGGAGGCCTTTCGTTCGGGGGCCGAGCTTTCCTGTTACCGGCTTGGAACCGAGCTCGAAGCCGCCGGGCGCATCGAGCTCGATGCGGGAGCGGAACAGCAAACCGCCGGACTCATCTCCGTGCTTCACGACGTGCTCCGGGATTTCCTCAGCCGGCTGGAAGCCGCCGCGCCACCCGAGCTTGCTAACTCACTGGTCGACAGGTTCCGCGCCTTGCACGAGCAACGGGCGGCGGCGTTCGATCGGCTCGGCGTCGCCTACCTCGAACGGGAACGCGCCGCGTACTACCGGGCGGCTCGCGACTACCGGCGGCTGTCTCTGGCGGCCGACGAGATCGCGCGGCGCTTGAGGATGGACTCGTGCGTCAGATTCGACGTCGCGTCATCGAGACGGCGTGCCGGCAGCGCCTGAGACGCGCAAGCACCGCGCCCCGGGGTTAGTGGGCGCCGTGCCTCCATCTATCGAGAGCCCGCTGGGCGTGTGATGGAACCGTGCCGTCCGGGTTGCGCACCAGGAAGATCCCGGACATGCCGAGATCGCTGTGGCTCTGAACGTGACAGTGATACATCCATGCGCCCGGCCCCGAGTCCTCGCCGGCCACGATCTGGAACCCGAAGGAATCACCGGGGCCCGGCACCTTGGCCGTCTCGGGGGTCAGCCCGTAGCCGATGCGCCGCTCAACCGTTCGGCGAAAAGAGGGATCGACCGCGTGGGAACGTCGCACACCTGGGCCGCGCATCCTGCGACTGGGCGGTCGTCGAGATGGATCCGGTCAGAGCAGTGGCCACCACGCCCACCGCCAGCAGGATCCGATTGCGGAAACTCTTCAAACCGCCCTCCACCTCGCTCGATAAGGTTGGCACCCTAGGCCCATGACGCTAATAGAGCCTTCGTGGTCTCATTGCATCGGCGCCCCGCGCCCGACCATCACATGACGACCGAGATACGAGATACGGCCCAGACCTCTCGCTCGAGCACCGGGCGACGCCGTTTGCGCGACCGCATCCCGCCGGATCTCGAAGTCGCCCTTCTCTACTGCCTCAAGGTCTTTCTGTTGGTGCGCGTCGGCCTCGCCTTGCTGGCGATCGTCGGTGTCACGCTCCTGCCGCCGAACGAAGCCGCCGGGGTTCCCGGATGGCCGGCACCCGAGCTAACTCCGGGCTGGCACAACCTCTTCACCTCGTGGGAGCGGTGGGACGCTCTGTGGTTCCTGCGGATCGCATCGAGCGGATACGACGCAACCGATGGCAGCGCGGCATTCTTTCCGCTCTACCCGATGATCGTTCGAGGCGTCTCCTTCGGTCTCGGAGGGCATCCCCTGGCCGCTGCGCTGATCGTGTCCAATGTCGCTTATCTCGGGGCGATGGTGACCGTCTATCACCTCACTGAGTACGAGTTCGATACCGAACGTGCCCGCAACACGATCCTGTTCATGTCGATCTTCCCAACCGCGCTTTTCTTCTTCGCGCCGTACTCGGAGTCGTTGTTCCTCCTCCTGGCGGCCGGCTCTATCTACGCCGCGCGACGCGACCGCTGGATAACCGCTGGGCTGCTAGGTGCCCTCGCGGCTCTGACCAGAAGCGTGGGGTTGGTATTGATCGTGGTTCTCGCCGCCGAAGCGCTCCGCCGGTGGATGAAGCGAGAGGGCCGGGAACCGGTCCGGTTGATCGCGATGCTCGCGTGCGCCGCAGCGGTTGCTGTCGGGACGCTCTCTTACCTCGTCTTCTGGAACGCCTTCGACGGGAACTGGCTGGCGCCGATCGGCGAACAAGGGAACTGGCAGAGAACCTTCGCCGTGATCCCGTACACGCTGTGGGCCGGCACGCGGGAGGCCTGGCGCTACGTGGGTCAGTTCCCCGGCGGCTATCACACGATCGATTGGCTCGTGGTCGTACCGGTCCTGTTGCTGGCGACGTGGGTCGCGTTCCGGACACCCCTGCCGTACGCCGTCTACACGGTTGCGTCCCTGCTCCTACCTCTGTCGCTGATATTCGAGAGCCGACCGCTCATGTCTGTGCCGCGCTTCGCAGTCGTGCTGTTCCCGATCTATTGGGCGATGGACCACTTCGCGAAGCGATGGCGAAGCCGTTCCACGTTCGTGGGCGTGTCCGCAGCCGGGCTGGGGATCCTCACGGTGCTGTTCGTGAACTGGTACTGGATCTTCTAGGAGGCTTCCGGCGTCCAGCGCACCTTCAGCTTGCGCGCCGCACGGGCTTCGTCGGGGCGCCTCACCGGCGTCGTGACCGGAGCGTCGTGTAGCAGGTCCGGGTTCTCGGCCGCCTCGGCGGAGATCTGATTGAGGGCCGAGGCAAGTCCGTCGATGGTCTCTTTCGACTCGGTCTCGGTGGGCTCGATCATCAGAGCTTCCTCGACCACGAGGGGGAAATAGACGGTCGGCGGGTGGTAGCCGAGGTCGATGAGGCGCTTGGCCAGATCCGTGGCCCTCAACCCGTGCTTCTTGAGCGGCTTGGCCGTGGACACGAATTCGTGCATGCACGTTCCCGGGTAGGCGGTGGGGAACGCGTCCTCGATCAGCACGCGCAGGTAGTTCGCATTCAGGACCGCGTGCTCGGCGACGCGACGTAATCCATCGGCTCCGAGCGATCGAAGGTAGGTGTACGCCCGCACGTTGATCCCGAAGTTGCCGTGGAACGAGTGGATCCGGCCGATCGAATCCGGGCGATCGTGGTCCCATCGCCATTTGCCGCTCCCCTCCTCTTGCATCAAGACCGGCGCCGGAAGGAAGCGCTCGAGTCGCTCGCTCACTGCGAGGGGGCCGGAGCCTGGCCCTCCCCCGCCGTGCGGGGTCGCGAAGGTCTTGTGCAGGTTCATGTGGACGATGTCGAAGCCCATGTCCCCCGGCCGCACCACGCCGACGATCGAGTTGAAGTTGGCGCCGTCGTAGTACAGGAGGCCACCGACCTCGTGCACTGCGGCCTGGATCTTCTGGATGTCTCGCTCGAACAGCCCGAGGGTGTTGGGATTGGTCAGCATCAAGCCGGCCACGTCGTCGTCGAGAGCCTCCTTCAGCGCGTCGAGGTCCACCAGACCCCGCTCGTCCGACCGCACCTCCTCGGCCTGGTAGCCGGCCAGACTCACGCTGGCGGGGTTCGTGCCGTGTGCCGAGTCCGGGATGATGACCCGCTTCCGGGCGTCGCCGTTGGCCTCGTGGAAGGCCCGCACTATCAACAGGCCCGTGAGCTCACCCTGCGCCCCGGCTGCGGGTTGGAAGGTCAGGCGGGCCATGCCGGTGGCGTTACACAACGCCCTTTCGAGCAGGCCGAGTAGCTCGAGTGCCCCCTGGGCCAGCTCGTCACCCGCATGCGGGTGCAGTTGCGAGAATCCCGGCATCGCCGCGGCCTCCTCGGCGACCTTCGGGTTGTACTTCATCGTGCAGGAGCCAAGTGGGTAGGCCCCCACGTCGATAGCCCAGTTCCGTTGCGACAGGCGCGTGAAGTGCCGCACCAGGTCGCGCTCGCTCACCTCCGGGAGATCCGGCGCCTTCTTGCGACGGAAGCCCTCGGGCACGAGATCCTCGACCTCCGGGACATCGACCCCGGCCTCGGGCAGGGACCACGCCCTCCGCTCGGGGCGGGACAGCTCGAAGATGAGGGGGAAGCCGCCACCGTCACCGTCACCGTCACCTCGGGTGCCTGCGGAGAACTCGAGTGGTTGGCCGCTCATCGTTCCGCCAGCTCCTTCTCGATCGCCTCGGCCAGGCCGAGGATGTCTTCCTCGGACCTTCTCTCGGTCACGGCGACCAGCAGGCAGTTCGACAGGTCCGGATACCAGCGGCCAAGGGCCGGGCCGGCGAGGAAACCGCGGCGACCGAGCGCCTCCGCGAGGTCGGCGCCGTCCACCGGCGTCTCGAGGACCAGTTCCTTGAAGCGAGGCCCATCGAACCGCAGCCGGCAGCCGGGCATATCCCCCAACCGGCGTGCCGCGAACGCCGTGCGGCGGAGGCAGACCTCGCCCAGACGTTTCAGCCCCTGGGGGCCGAGCCACGACAGATGGACGGCGGCGGCTATCGCCATGAGGGTCTGGTTCGTGCAGACGTTCGAGGTCGCCTTGGCTCGCCGGATGTGCTGCTCGCGCGCTTGAAGGGTCAGCACGAAGGCGCGCCGCCCGTCTGCGTCGAGGGTCTCGCCGGCGATGCGACCCGGAACCTGGCGCACGAGATCGAGCTTGGTAGCGAAGAGCCCCACGTAGGGGCCGCCGTAAACCATGGGGTTCCCGAGGGCATGCCCCTCGGCCGCCACCACGTCGGCCCCCAGCTCCCCCGGCGACTCGAGGATGCCCATCGCCGTCGGATCGCTCACGGCGACGACCAGCACGCCCGCGGCATGGGCCCGCTCGGCCGCGGCGGCCACGTCCTCGAGGCGCCCGAAAAAGTTCGGGTAGGCGACCACAACGGCCGCTGCCCCCTCGACATCGACGGAGGTCCAATCGACGACCCCGTCCTCGTCGTGTGGCACCACCTGGATATCCAGGCCTAAACCTGAGGTGTAGGTCTTGAGCACATCGAGGTAGGCGGGGTTCACCGTGGAGCCCACCAGGACGCGCTCCCTGCCGGTCGAGCGGACCGCGAGATTGACCCCCTCGACCACGGAGTTCGCGCCGTCGTAGAGGGACGCGTTGGCGACCTCCATCCCGAAGATCGAGCACACGAGCGTCTGGAACTCGTACAGGGCCTGGAGGACGCCCTGTGACAGCTCGGGCTGGTAGGGCGTGTACGAGGTCGCGAACTCGGCCCGGCCGGCGAGCGCCTTGACCACCGGCGGCACGTGATGGTCGTACGCCCCCCCGCCGGCGAAACACGGTAGGTCGGGGCCGGTCGAGCGACGTGACATCCGGTCCAGGTGATCGAGCAGGGTGGGTTCGTCGAGGGCGGGCCCCACTTCGAGGGCTGCGTCCAGGCGCACGGCTTCGGGGATCGGCTCGAAGAGGTCGTCGAGCCCGTCCAGACCGATCGTCTCGAGCATGGCCCGGTCGTCGGCCACGGTGTGAGGGAGCCACTCCATCTAGGTGCGGCTCCCTGCATCGACTTGTCTACTTATCGTCTTATCCACCGCTGCCTTTCTTGATGAATGGCGGCTTCACGATAGCCGCGGCGATGCTTCGATTGCGCGCGGTCACGACCACCTCGGCACCGGCCGACGGGGTTGCCGAGGTGGGGCCCAGCGCGAGTCCGATCCCGGCCCCGAGCGTGGGTGAGAAATTGCCGCTGGTGAGTCGCCCGATCTCGCGACCCTCGTGAGCAACCGCATGATCCTGACGAGGGACCCCCTTATCCGAGCAGACGACCCCGAACAGCTTGCGCTCGGGCCCCTCGGAACGCACCGCCTCGAGAGCGTCCTTGCCGCGGAACGGCGCATCCCACGCGACCGCCCAGCCGAGACCCGCCTCGAGCGGATTGATCTCGGTCGTCAGCTCGTGACCGTAAAGCGCGAAGCCCATCTCGAGTCGCAGGGTGTCGCGCGCGCCCAACCCGACCGGAGCGCCGCCGGCGTCGAGTAGGGCCTTGAAGGCTTGGGGAGCGGAGTTCGCCGGAGCGTAGAGCTCGAACCCGCGCTCGCCCGTGTACCCAGTGCGGGCCACGATGCCGTCCTCCCCCATGACGTCCACGGTCTTCCATCGGTGGAGCTTCAGACCCGTCGCCCCGGACCCCGGGAAGACCCGGTCGAACAGGTCGAAAGAATCGGGACCCTGTATCGCGAGGATCGCCCAGTCCGCCCATTCGTCGATCGGGTCGTGACCGGCCGAGGAGATCGCCTGGAAGACGGCGTCGTTGTTGGCGGCATTGGGGACGACCAGCCACTCCTGGTCCCCGATCCGATAAACGAAGACGTCGTCGATCGTGCCGCCCTTGTGGGTGAGGACGAGGGCGTACCTGGCCGCACCGACCTCGAGCGCCTGGACATCGGCGGTGACGGCACGCTGCAGGGCCTCGCCCCCCTCGTCCCCCACCACCCGAAGCTTCCCGAGATGCGACACGTCGAAGATCCCAACCGAGTTGCGCACGGCATTGTGCTCGGCGATCACGCCGCCGTATTGAAGGGGCATGCGCCAGCCGCCGAACTCCGTCAGCTTGGCCCCCAGCTCTTGGTGCGCCTCGAGGAGCGGAGTGCGTCGTTCCTCGCGCCCGTTCATCGGCCCATGGGCCGGGACGGGTCGATCAACCGGCGAGCGCGGAACCGAGCAGCGACAGAGTCGAGTCGGGCCCATCGGCCTGGCGATCCGGCAGCAGGGCGCCCTGTGACGGCTCTTCGAGCCCGTACTTGACGAGCAGATTCAGGTAATCGCGTTGATAGAGGATCTTGCATCGCACGTCAGGATAGAGCGCCGTGAGCCGGCGGGTCTTGCGGTTCTTCTTCGTCACCAGCTTCTGGTTGAGAGTGGTGATCTCGATGTAAAGGTCGAACTCGGGGAGGTAGAAGTCCGGGGAGAAGCGCTGGGTCGGGTTGCCGTTGCGGTCCCAGTCGATCTCGAAGGTCGTCGGCTCGTAGTCCCAGTCGATCTGGTAGAAGTCCAGGAGCTTGGCGAACTGACGTTCGCTGTTATGGGCGAACTTGACCTCTTCGTGGGGCAGAGTCAGGTGGGGAATGCTGGCCGCATCGTGCGTGCCGTCCGGTATGACTACCCCTCCTCAACCTTTCGCTGGTCGCCCTCGGAAACGTACTCCACGGGCTCGCCTACGGGTCGGAGTTCGCGCAACGTGCCGGCGAGCTGATCGCGGATCTTGCCAACCGCCACCACGGCGCCGAGAACACCCTGTCCATTACGCAGGAGGTCGACAACTTCCGCATCCGAGGTGCACGCATAGACGCCGGCCCCGTCGGTGACGATCGTCACCTTCGACCAATCGTCCTCGAGGTCGTCCCGCACGTAGTCGATCGCTTGCCGGACCTTCTGGAGGCTCGCCCCTGCGTCCGTCAGGCTCTTGATCACCTTGAGCTGCAGGAGGTCGTTGAAGGAGTAGAGGCGCTGCGTGCCCGAGCCCTGGGCCGCCTGGATCGAGGGCACCACGAGCCCGGTGCGGGTCCAGTAATCCAGTTGCCTATAGGTGATGTCGACGATCTTGCACGCCTGGGGTCCCCGGTAGCCCGTGTGCTCCATCGTGCGCCTCCTGATCGTGGTCCGCCATCGATCGCCCGACGGACCTGGTAAGTGACACCTCGGTAGTTACGACAGTGAAAGAGTACGTCCCCGCGCGCGCGGTGTCAACGACAACCGTCATGGAAAGGTCGAGCGTTAGCCCTGTCCGGTGGCGAAGTCCTCGGGTGTCACCTGGTCCAGGAACTCACGGAACTTCTCGACCTCGGTCTCCTCGTCGTCACGCAATTCGATCCCGGCCTGCTCGAGAACGTCCTCGGCGGCGAAGATCGGAGCGTTGATCCTGACGGCCAGAGCGATCGCATCGCTCGGACGAGAGGATACCTCTTTACTCTGACCATCGTTCGTCATCCTGATCATGGCGTAGAAAGTCTGCTCGACGAGGTCGTTGATCACGACGCGTTCGACCTCGATGTCGCTCTCCTGGAGGATGTCGCGCAGCAGGTCGTGAGTCATGGGGCGCGGCGTCTCAACGCCTTGCAATGCAAAGGCGATGGCAGTGGCCTCGACCGCTCCGATCCAGATGGGCAGATACCGCTCCCCCTGGGTTTCCTTCAGGAGGACGATCGGCTGGTTGGAAGGAAGCTCTACCCGAACGCCTACGAGGGACAGCTCGATCATCGTGCGAGGCTAACACCCTGGCGATGTTGCGTTGAGGTCGAAGAGCGGCCCGACGAGCAACAACGGATCGTTAGCAAGTCGAGGTAGGTCGGTCACCGCGAGGATGTCGGGGCAATTCCGATACCGGCCTTGGAAGTCGAGTCCGTAGCCGACGACGAACACGTCGGGCACCTCGAAGCCGGTGTATTCAACGGGTACCGGCACGATCCTCCTGGCCGTCTTGTCGAGCAGAGTCACCGTCTTCAGCGAGCTCGGATGCCGCTCCCCCAGCGTCTTTCGCAGGTAGTTGAGGGTCAAACCGGTATCCACGATGTCCTCCACTATCAGGGCATCGCGGTCGGAAATGTCGCAGTCGAGATCCTTGACGATGCGCACGATGCCCGACTGCTCGCCGCCCGGCGCGTACGGAGAGATCGACATGAAATCCACCTCCACATCGATCTCGAGAGCACGCAGGAGATCTGCGAAGAAGAGCGCCGAGCCCTTCAGGATCCCAACCAGGATGGGCGGTTTGGCAGCGCCCCGGTAATCAGCGGAGATCGATCCCGCGAGAGCCGCGACCCGTTCCGTGAGCTGAGCGCGCGTGATCAGGATGTCGACGGGCAGAGAGGACTCAGCTTTCATAGAAGGCCCATAGCATCACTCATCCGGTGACCCGCCTCGATGATGCGGCCCAGAACCTCAGTGAATGGATGCTCCTGCTCGGGCTCCACCGTTCCCGCAGCGATGGCCGGCACCGTGTCGACAAGAGCGTCCCCGACCTCGACGAGGATCGACCCCACGCGCTCGCCCGTCTCGATCCCCTCATCGAGGGTGTCGTCGGGGACGAACCTGATGCTCACCGCGGTGGCACTGCCGCGCGCGGTGCGGCCCGCCACCACTGTGGCAGCGCCCGCCGGATCGATCACCAGGTCCCCGACCGGCTGGTTGGCCCGGACGAGGACGGTCCGGTCCAGTCGATCGAAGCCGTAGTTCAGCAGCAAACGGGAGTCCTGGGTCGCGTCGTCGGAGCGAAGGGACACCGAGATAAGGGTCCTTCCTTTGCGGGTCGCCGCCGCAACGAGCACGTTGCCCGCGCCGAGCGTGTACCCCGTCTTCACCCCGATCGCTCCTCGGTAACCCTCGAGGAGAACGTTACGGTTCTCGAGCTCCACGAGACCCTTGGGACCCTCGATGTCGATGCCGGGCGTGGCCACGATCTCGCTCAGCACCGGGTCCTCCAGCAGAGCGGCGGCCAGGACGGCCAGATCACGGGCCGTCGAAACGTGGCCCGTGACGTCCAGGCCATGAGGCGTCTCGAAGTGGGTGTCGCCTGCTCCGAGGCGATCGACGAGTCGGTTGAGGTGGGCCATGAACGCCTCGACCGTGCCCGCCGAGTGCTCGGCCAGCGCCACTGCGGCGTCGTTCGACGAGGTCAAGAGGAGCGCATCCAGCAGGTCCTCGACCGAATAGGCGTCCCCGGGCTGGAGATCCAGCCCTCCCCCGCCGGTGGCGGCGGCCAGCGACGACACGGTCACCCGCTCATCCAGCTCGGCCTCCTCGACCACCAGCATCGCGGTCGCCATCTTGGTGGTGCTCGCATTGGGAAGCGGCACGGTGGCCCGGCGCTGCCACAGGTCGGTCCCGGTTTCGTCCACGACCAGGCACGCATAGCAGGTGGCTTCGATCGGTTCGGGGGGCGTCTGTAGGGCCCCGGCCGGCTTCGGGAGCAGGAGCAGGAGAACGAGCCCCAGGCTGGATACAAAGCGATAAGTCGACAAAGACACTTGGAGATGAATAGCTACAGGAGCTCTCGCAGGCTCGATCGGAGCAGAGCGGCCCGCAGCTGCTGCGACAACGTCGTCAGCGTTTCGGCCGAGGCCACCGCCTCGTTGTGAGCCTCGGGATCGCGCTTCTTCGCGCCGGGGCCCACGATCTGCTGGACGAAGGCGGCTTCTCGCTCGGCCCATTGTCTGAAGAGGCGAAGGTGCCTCGGTTCGACCCCGAACTCGAACAAGCGGCGAGCGGCGCGAGCGGCCTCGAGGTCGTCGCGGCCGTAGCCGTCCCCCTCCTTCGAGGCGAGGATGCCGTACTCGAGGAGGCCTTCGGCCTGTGGCTCGCTGAGCCCGGCCTGCGCCACGAGCTCGGCGCGCGTCAATCTGAGCTCCTCGCGCGGGCGGGCAGGGGACGTGGCGCCCTTCGGGTACTCGCTGGGGAACGAGGATCCGTTCACCTCGCCCGAGGCCAGGCGGTCCTTGATGACGCGTAAGGGAAGGAACTGGTCCCGCTGCAGCGACAGGATGAAGCGCAACCGAGTGACATCGTCCTCGTAGAACTTGCGATAGCCCGAGGTGGTCCGCTCGGGTGTGAGGAGACCCTCGGCCTCGAGGAAACGGATCTTGGAGATGCTCACGTCCGGAAAGTCGGCGCGGACGGAGTCGAGCACCTCGCCGATGCTCAGGTAGTCGCGCGATCTCGAGAGGGGCACCCTCAGCCCCCGCTCAGGAACACCAGTTTGAACTTCCCGATCTGGATCTCATCCCCCGAACGCAGCTCGGCCCCCTCGACCCGCTCGCGGTTCACGTAGGTCCCATTGAGGCTCCCGACGTCATGCAGGGAGAAGCCGTCCCCGCCGCGCCGGATCTCGGCGTGGCGCCTGGAGACGGTGATGTCGTCGAGGAAGATGTCGCTCTCCGGGTGGCGACCCACCCCCGTCGTGTCGGTGTCGAGGAAGAACTTGCTGCCCGCGTTCGGGCCCCGCTTGACGATCAGGACCCCCCGCCCGCCCTCGAGCTCCTCGGGCGAGACGTGCACCTCTTCCTCGAGGTCGGCCTCGAGCTCGCCGGGCATGAACGTGATCGTCGTGTCCTGGCCCCCCGACTCCGCGAGCGGCCCCCCACAGGACGAGCAGAAGTTCGAGCCCTCGGGGTTCCGGTGACCACAGTTGTTACAGAACATCAACTGACCCTATAGGAAACGTTTAGGGTTGACAACGAGCACCTACCCTTCCGAGCCCTCTACCAGGCTCTTGTATTCGGACGCCGACATCAACGTGTCCAGATCGAGCCCCTCGCCCTCGATGGCCACGAGCCACCCGCGTCCATAGGGGTCCGAGTTGATCAGCTCGGGCTCGGCCTCGACCTCGGCGTTCTTCTCCGCCACGGTCCCACTCACGGGGCTGTAGACATCCGACACCGACTTCGTGGACTCGACCTCCCCCAGCGGCTGTCCGGCCTGAACCCCCACCCCCGGCTCGGGCAGCCCCACGAAGACGACGTCCCCCAGTTGCTCCTGGGCGTAATCGCTGATGCCGACGACGACGCGACCGCCGCTCTCTTTGGCCCACTCGTGCTCTTTGCTGTAACGGCGATCCTCGGGTACTTCGGTCACATCGATCCTCCTCGAGTCACTTGTCGACAAGTAGCTATGTCTCTTCATCCACATCGCCGGCGACCGCGGCCTCCACCAGTCCCACGTAGCGTTCCGCGAGAACGGCGGCGGCGGCCGCGCTTCCCGCCTCCGCCCACACGCGTGTCAGCGGCTCGTCGGTCGACGGGACCACCAGCGCCCACCCGTCGTCGGCCCGCACCTTCACTCCATCGAGCAGGGTCGTGCTCCCCGGCGCCGCCGAGGATGCCACGCGTCGCATAACCGTGCCCTTGCTGGCCCACGGCGTCCGCACCGACCGTCGCGTCAGGTGAACGGCGGGGAGGTCGTTCACGGTCCCGGCCAGGGAGCGCCCCGAGGTCGCCACGAGCTCGAGCGCCTTGCAACATGCCATGAGGCCATCCGGTGCAGGCATGAACGAGGGCCATATCAGGGTCCCCTCGGCATCACCGGCGAGACCGACCCCCGGCGCTCGGGCCCCGGCCATCAGGGCGGGCAGACCGGTCGGGGCGGACAGGAGACGGGCACCGTGCCGGCTTGCCAATCCCTCGCAGGCCGAGGGGGCCGAGACGGGAACCGCGATGCGGGCCGCGCCCCGGGCGGACTCGTACTCCGTGAAGGCCAGGAGCGCGGCCTGTGGGTCCACGACCCGCCCGTGATCGTCGACCAGGTGCGCCACCTCACCGCCCGGCTCCAGGAGCACTCCTAGGTCCGAGCCGGAATTCCGCACGAGGCCGGCCAGCTGAGCGAGAAGGCGGTCGACATCCTCCGCCACGAGGACGGGCCGGTTCTCGTCCGCGAAGCCGTTCACGGCCAGGACGTCCGAGCCCAGGCGACCGAGGATGGCGGGCCCCACGAGCGAGGCCGGCCCGAAGGCGTAGTCGACGACCACCTTCGGCCCGAAGGCCCGCACGGCTTCGACGTCTATGGCCCCCAGCAGCCCGGAGGTGTACTGCTCCGGTGCGTGAGGAGGGAACTCGAGCTCCCCGATGTTCGCGGCGCCGGTGCGCCTGTAGTCCTCCCGGAAGAAGATCCGCTCGATCTTGCGCTGCATCGCCTCCGACAGATCGGTCCCGTCGGACTCGAACAACCTCAACTCGACGGATTCCGGGTGGCCCGGCGACGTCCTCACGCTGAGGCCTCCGGCGGCCTGGCGGTTGCGGACGGTGAAGCGCGTGAGAGGCATGGGCATGAGCTCGAGGTCCTGGCACGTCACTCCCGTGGCATTGAGGCCCGCGATGAAGGCCCGCTTGAGCGTCCGGGCGGCCCGGCTCGCATCTCGACCGGCCGCCACGACGCTCCCCCGCTTGAGCGACGTCCCGTAGGCCATGCCCAGGCGCACCGCGATCACCGGAGTCATCCCGACGTTCACGATGCCCGACACGCCGCGCGCCCCGAAGAGCCCCCGTGACGCCTTCTTCTCGAGGATCACGCTGTGCGTCACGATGGCGCCGGCCTCGACCGCGCGCGAAGGGTAAACCTTCACTCTAGGTTTGATGAGCGCGTCGGGGCCAACCGTAGTCTCGTCCCCGAGGATCGCTCCCTCCTCCACCGTTGCTCCACGGGCGATCGACGCCCCCCGGCCCACGACCCCGCCCCGGAGCAGGGCTCCTGGAGCGATGTGGGCCCGATCCATGACCACCCCACCCACGAGCCGAGCGTCCTCCGACACCGTGGCGTTGAGCCCGACCACCGTCCCGGGCCCCACCGACGCCCCGGCCTTGACCCGGGTGTTGTCCCCGATCACCACCGGCGGTCGAAGGCGGGCCGAGGCGTCGACCGAGACGTCCTCCCCCACCCACACGCTCGGCCTCAGCTCGAAGCCGGGGATGTCGAGGGCGACGCGCCCGTTCAGAGCGTCTTGTTGCGCGGCGAGGAACGCCTCCGAATTGCCCACGTCGGCCCAGTAGGCGTCGGTGACGAAGCCGAAGAGGGGGAGCCCCTTGTCCACCATGAGCGGGAACAACTCCGAGGAGAAGTCATAGGGCTGGTCGGGCGGTATCAGGTCCAGCACTTCCGGCTCGAGCACGTACATCCCCGTGTTGATCGTGTCGGTGAACACCTGCCCCCACGTGGGCTTCTCGAGGAAGCGCTCGATCCGGCCGTCTTCCGCCGTCATGACGATGCCGAACTCGAGGGGATCCTTCATGCGCTTCAGCACCATGGTGGCCGCCGCTCCCTTCGCCCGGTGCCAGCGCACCACCTCGGCGAGGTCGATGTCCGTCAGGGCATCCCCGGAGATGACGAGGAAGGGGCCGGCCAGCAAATCTTGGGCGTTCAGGACCGATCCGGCGGTTCCCAGCGGAACCTCTTCGTTCGAGTAGGCGAGTGACACGCCGAGGTCGGAGCCGTCACCGAAGTAGTTGCGGATGACCGAGGACAGGAACTGGACGGTGGCGACGACGTCGGTGAATCCGTGCCTCCGCAGCAGGAGCAGGATGTGCTCCATCAGGGGCCGGTTGGCGACCGGAAGCATCGGCTTGGGCATGTTGCTCGTGAGTGGCCGCAGCCTCGATCCCTCGCCGCCGGCCATGATCACGGCCTGCATCGAACCCTCGACGTTCCGGGACCCCTCGCTCATACAGGAGGTTCCCCGGGCTCCGCCCGCGCCGCCCTCACGCGCGTGAGGGCGGCGCGGCCGTACATCGCCCCGGCGACCCAGTACAGAACGGCGCCGAGGATCGTGAAGGTCATCCCGATGCCGCTCGCCAGGTCCTCGATGTCCAGCGACGTTTCGGACACGGCCAGCCAGGTCAATCCGAATAGCAAGGCGGCCGTCGCGCACTTCCCGATGAAGTTGACCGGGATCCTGGCGAGGTGGCGCCGATCCAGAAGCGGGAAGGCGCTCAGCACGATCAGGTCCCGAGCCACGATGACCACGGCGATCCACAGGGGGAGGGTTCCGCGCGCCACCAGGGCCACGGCCAGGGCGACGATGAAGATGCGATCGGCCAAAGGGTCGAGGAGCTTGCCCAGCTCGCTGACCGCCCCCGTCCGACGAGCGATATACCCATCGAGCCAGTCCGTCGAAGCCCCGACGCCGTAGAGGATGACCGCGGGGTCCTCCCTGCCCGATACGAACAGCCAGACGAAGATCGGAACGCTGGCGAGCCGCAACAGGGAGATGACGTTCGGGAGGGTGAGGATCGCGGTCGATGCGGCGCTCGACTCGGGGGCGGACGCGACCGGTGAGGCCGTACCCGCCTCCGATTCACCCACGCCGCCACCCCCACCGGTTCGCCGGTTGCCCGGCGGTACGAAAATGGTCGGGACGGCCGGATTTGAACCGGCGACCCCTGGTCCCCCAGACCAGTGCGCTAACCAAGCTGCGCCACGTCCCGAGAGCGGACATCATACTCAGTCCCCCGCCCTGGAGACCCAGTGATAAGTCCCCTCGAATCCAAAACGACTTGTCGACAAATCGACGCACTGCTCCGTTCTCGCTCGGCAGATCGATCCACTGCTCGATGCGGCCGACCTGTCGCCCGCCCTCCCCGGTCGTCATCACGCGTGCTGATCCTTGCGCTGAGGTCTATCCCTCAACCTCGCCTGGACCCTTAAGGGGGTACCCGCGAACGGCTCCATCGCCCGGATGCGATGCTCGATGTAGCGCAGGTAGGCCACCTCGAGCCGGCGGGTGGAGAACAGGATGAACGTCGGCGGCGCGACCCGCGCCTGAACCCCGTAGAGGATCCGGGTCGCCCGCCCGCCTAGCCGTGGATGTGGGCGCCTCTCCTGGGCATCCCGCACGAGCTGGTTCACGGCCGAGGTTGCCAGCCGTCGCCGGTGAGACGCTATCGCTTCGGTGACCCCCGGCATCAGCCGGTTGATGCCCCGCTTGGTGGCCGCCGAGGTACGCACGAAGAGCGCCCAATCGAGGAAGCGGAGCTTGTCCTGGATCGAATGCTCGAGGCGTCCCCGCTCGACCTCGTCCTTCGTCACCAGATCCCATTTGTTCAGGACGACGATGCAGGCCCGGCCGGACGAGACGATGTCCTCGGCGATCCGCTGATCGTGCCCGGTGACGCCCTCTGACGCGTCGATCACCAAGATCGCCAGATCCACTCGCTCGAGGGTCTGTCTGGACCTCAGCCAGCTGTAGTACTCGAGCGGGTCCTTGAGTTGAACCTGCCGGCGCATCCCGGCGGTGTCCACGATCCTGAGCTGCCGGTCCTCCCCCACGTCTAGCAGCGAGTCGACCGGGTCGCGAGTGGTCCCGGGGACGTCGTGGACGATCGAGCGGGCTTCGCCCAAGAGGGCGTTCAAGATCGAGGACTTGCCCACGTTGGGGCGACCGACGATGGCGGCGGCGGCCCACTCCGATCCCGGCGTCGCCTCCTCGTCCGGCAGGCGGGCGACGAGGGCCTGTAGGAAGTCGCCGGATCCTCGACCGTGAAGGGCCGAGACGGGGCTGGGTGCGCCGAGGCCCAGGCGATAGAAGGTCGATGCGGCCGGCTCGTCACGGGGGTCGTCGACCTTGTTGGCCGCCACCAGCACGGGCTTCTCGGTCCGTCGAAGCTCGGCTGCCACCAGGAGGTCGTCCTCGAGCGGTCCGGCAACGGCGTCCACGACCAGGACGATGACGTCGGCGGTGTGGATCGCAACCTGAGCCTGCTCCACCACGCGTGCATCCAGTCCTTCCGCCCCCGGCTCGAGACCGCCGGTGTCGACCACCTCGAACGACCGGCCCGCCCATTCCGCGTGGAAGGAGCGACGGTCCCTCGTGACCCCCGGCGTGGCCTCGACGATCGCCTCCCGCCGGCCCAGGATGCGGTTCACCAGCGAGGATTTTCCCACGTTCGGGCGGCCGACCACCGCCACGACCGGGACGCGGCCCTCCCGGCCCTCATCCGCCACGGAAGCGCTCCTGCACCAGCCGAACGATCTCGGCCACCACCTCGTCGATCGGTCGGCCGGTCGAATCCACGATCTCGGCGTCCGGCGAACGTCTGAACGGCGACGCCTCCCTCGTTGAATCCGCCACGTCCCTGTCCCGGATCGAGCCCTCGAGATCGACCCGCTCGGCGTCCTCGGGCGACAGGTCCAGGTCGGCGGCCCGGCGCCTGGCCCGCTCCTCGAGCGAGGCGGTCAGGAAGACCTTGACCCCAGCCTCCGGTACGACCCGGGAGCCGATGTCCCGCCCCTCGATGACGGCCTCCCCCGACGCCGCCGCCTGGCGCTGCCGCTCGAGGAGCGCGGCCCGCACCTCTGGATGTGCGGCCACGGTGGAGACGGCTTCCGTGATCTCGTGGGCCCGGATTGCTTCGGTGACGTCGCGGCCGTCCACCCGCACCCGCCCGTCGCTCAACTCGAGGTCGAGCGAGCGAACGAGCTGCCCCAGGGCCACCCCATCGGCGAGGTCCGCATCACGGCCCAGGGCCGCGAGCGCCACCGAGCGATAGAGGGCGCCGGTGTCGAGGTAGCGCCAGCCGAGGGCGCGGGCCACGCCGGAAGCCACGGTGCTCTTCCCCGCTCCGGCGGGTCCGTCGATGGCCACGACCTTCATCACTCCCGTCATGCGGACCCCTGCGCCTGCCCCAGAACGTCCAGGAACTCCGGGAACGAGGTGTCCACGCAGCTCCAGCCGTCCACGCGGACCCGGTCATTCGCCACCAGCCCGGCCACCGCGAAGGACAGCGCCACGCGGTGATCTCCGGACGACGCTATCGAGCCCCCCGCCAACTCGGCGGGACCGCTGATCACCATCCCATCGGGGGTCGCCTCGACCTCGGATCCCAACGTTCTGAGCCCGGTCACCATCGTTTCGATGCGATCGGACTCCTTGGTGCGAAGCTCACCCGCGCCCCGAATCACCGTCTCCCCCTCGGCCCTGGAGGCCGCGATCGCCAGGACAGGCAACTCGTCGATGAGGGCGGGGATCCCCTCCGGGCCCAGGGTGATGCCGTGCAGGGCCGACGAGCGGGCGCGCACGCGTCCGACGGGCTCACCTCCGGATTCGCCGGTCACCTCCGTTTCGAGATCGGCGCCCATGACCCTCAAGGCGTCGAGAGCCCCACATCTGCTGGGGTTGACCCCGAGGCCCTCCAGCGTGAGGTCGGAGCCCGGCACGATAGTGGCCGCAACGATCAGGAACATCGCCGAGGACATGTCCCCGGGCACCTCCCATCGGAGCGGCTGGACGTCCTGCCCGCCCTCTATAATCACGGTCGTTCCGGAACGCGCCAGGGCGACTCCCGCGGCGGGCAGCATCCGCTCGGTGTGGTCTCGGCTGGGGGCCGGCTCCGTCACGGACGTGGTCCCCTCGGCCGCGAGGCCTGCAAGCAACAGGGCGGTCTTGACTTGAGCGCTCGGGATGTCCAGGTGAAGGTCCGTTCCGCGTAGCGCTCCCCCGCGCACGGACAGCGGCGCAAGCTCCCCGTGGCGGCGTCCCTCGATGCTCGCTCCCATCTGCCGGAGGGGAGCGACGACCCGCAGCATCGGACGCCGTCGCAGGGTGTCGTCTCCGGTGAGCACGGACGCGCCGTGGACGCCGGCGCACACGCCGAGCCCGGCCCGCAACGTGGTGCCGGAGTTTCCGCAGTCGATCACCTCTGTCGGCTCACTGAGGGCCGCCCGCCCAGAACTCTCTACCTTTGCTAGACCCTTATCCTCCGACAGATCGCACCGGGCCCCCAGGGAGCGGATCAGGGCGGCCGTCGCTCCGACATCGGCGCCCCGGTTCAGGTTCAGGATGGCGGATCCGCCGGAGGCGAGGGCCGCCAGGAGCAGCGCCCGGTGAGAAATCGATTTGTCACCCGGCAGGACCACCGTTCCCCGCAACGGGCGGGCCGCTCGCCGACCCATCATCGATCTATCGCCTTATGTCCAAGTAGACAAATCACTTTGTCACCAGTGGTGTTCACGATTCGCCCCTCTCGACGTGGTAGCCGAGCGACACCAGCTCCCCCACCAGCTGCCCAGCCCGCTCGCGTCCCACCACGACGAGCTCCAGCCGACCCCGCCCGCCTTCGGTGGAGTGCACGATGCGCAGGTCCTCGATGTTCGCTCCGATCTGCCCGGCCGCGGTCGTTACCTCGGCCAGGACGCCCGGACGGTCCGGTACGAGCAGCGACAGGGTCACCGGGTCGCCGGCCAGGTCGGGCTTGGCGAAGAGGTCCATCCGGGCCGACCTGGCTCGGTCGAAGAAGGATCCGAGCTCGTCCCATCTGGAGTCTTCGATGACCTTCGAAAGGCCGGCGAGACGCCCCTCGAGGCCCCCGAGAGCGTCCAGCACGGGGCCTCGGTTCGCACGGATGATCTCGACCCACAGATCGGGATGGCTGGCTGCTATGCGAGTGACGTCCCGGAACCCACTGGCCGCCAATCCCAACAACGCCTCGCGGTCCCCGGCCCCGGCGGCGACCTCGACGAGCGCGCTGGCAACTAGCTGTGGCAGGTGACTGAGCCGGGCGACGAGAGCGTCGTGCTCGGTCGGGTCTACCGCCACCGCCGTCGCGCCCAGTCCGGCCACGAGTTCCGACACCGTCCCGTACGCCTCGGGTGAGGTGCGGGCCGTCGGAGTGAGGATCCACGAGGCCCCCTCGAAGAGCCGTTCGTCCGCTGCTTCGATGCCGTGACGCTCCGATCCGGCCATCGGGTGCCCACCCACGAAGCGCTCCCCGAACGCCCTCTCGCCCTCGGCTACGATCGACGCCTTCGCGCTTCCGACGTCGGTCACTACGCCCGACTCCCCCACGGCGGAGTCGATCGCCTTGCACAGCAACCTCGCCTGCTCGACCGGGGCCGCCAGCACGATCAGGTCGGCCCCGGCGACCGCACCCTCGGGGCTGATGGAGGTTGCGCTGACCGCATCCCGGTCGTGCGCCGCGCGCAGGGCCGAGGCGTTCGTGTCGAAACCCACGACCTCGATCTCGGGCCTGTCCCGCCGGAGCCGTAGTCCGATGGAACCCCCGATCAACCCGGTCCCCAGTAGGGCGACGCGTTCGGTCAACACCCAACCTCTCCCTGATGGTTAGCAGCCCGGCGAGTGTTCGGGCTGGCCCCATTGTGGCCTATCCGAACCGGACGCCCTACTCCTCCAGGTCGGCTCTCAGTCGCGCGGCCTCGTGCAGGTACACGGGGTGAAGCTCCTCGTCGGGCCGCGCCGGGTAGACGTGCATCAGGACCCGTACGCAGCCACCGAGCGCACCGGGGACGTCCAGCTCGGCCGCCGACAGGACCGGCACCCTGTCCAGGCCGACGGTCCGCGCCGCGCTGGCGGGGAAGGCGGCGTTCAGATCGTGGGTGGCGGTGAACACGATGCTGACGACGTCGGCCGGCCGCAGCCCGTTGCGCTCGAGCAGCTCGGTGAGGAGCTCGGCCGAGGCGGACACGATGTCGCCGGCCTCGTTGCGGGCCACCGTGGTGGCGCCGCGTAGACCTCTGAGCCGGTCGGGGAGACTTGTCGACATATCTACCTATCTACTTAAAGTGAAAGCTACAGGCCGCAGGCCAGGTACAGGGCCCTGACGTCGTCCAGCGATAGGCGTCGGACCGTCCCGGCCTTGAGGCGCCCCAGCATAAGAGGCCCGATGGCCGTCCTCACCAACCGCTTCACGGGGTGCCCCACCTCGGCCATCATCCGCCTCACCTGGCGGTTCCTCCCCTCGACGATCGTGAGCTCGACCAGGCTGGAACCGGGCATCCTCTCGACCAGCCCGACCCGGGCGGGCTTTGTCGGCCCATCCTCGAGCTCGACCCCCCGCGCCAGCACCTTGAGAGCCCGGGCGCCCACGGTCCCCTGGACCTCCGCCAGGTAGGTCTTCGGGACCTCGAAGCTCGGGTGGGTCAACCGGTGGGTCAGCTCACCGTCGTTCGTCAGCAACAGGGCCCCCTCGCTGTCCATATCGAGCCGGCCCACCGGCCACACCCGTTCGGTGACATCGAGATAGTCCAGGACCGTCCTCCTCCCCTCCGGGTCGGCGGCCGACGTCACGACGCCCACGGGCTTGTTCATGAGGAGATGCACGACCCGCACATCGAGGGGCACGAGCGAACCATCAACCTTGACTTCATCCTTATGGGGATCCACCCGCCGGCCGAGCTCCGCCCGGCGCCCATTCACCTCGACCCGGCCGCGGGCGATGAGTTCCTCGATAGCGCGGCGGGATCCGAGGCCCGCGTGGGCCAGAACCTTCTGGAGCCGCTCCCCTTCGTTCATGCGCTCGGAGAGAGCTTGGCCTCCATGTCCTCGACGGCCTCGGTATCGGGCATGAAGTCCGCGAGCGGCGGCAGGTTCTCGGTGCTCGGCAGACCCATCCGCTCGAGGAACTCATCCGACACGGCGAACAGAACCGGGGTCCCGGGGCCGGGAGCCTGGCCGGCGTCCCGCAGGAGCCCCCGCATGAGGAGGGTCTTCACGACCGAGTCCGAATCGACCCCTCGGATCTCGGCTATCTCGGCGCGCGACAGGGGGCCCTTGTAGGCGACGATCGCAAGCACTTCGAGGGCCGCCCCGGTGAGGCGAGAGTGGGTGTGGCTCGACACGAAGCGCTCGAGCCAGGGGGCGCAGCCCGGGTCGGTGTAGAGCCGCCAGCCCCCCGCGGCCTCGCGGAGCACGAAGCCCCTATCATCTGCCCTGTAGGTCGCGGCGAGCTCCTGCAGCAGCCCATTCACCTCCGCCCTCGGCCTCTCCAGGACCTCGCCGATGAGGCTTGCCGGCACCGGTTCTCCCGCCAGTAGCAGGATCGACTCGATGATCTTTCGAGGCTCGGTCACGAAGCACCCCCATCCAACGCGTACTCCTCGATGTCCTCGAGGACATCCTGGGCGAACACCTCGCCCGTCCACGAGGCCGTGATGTCGCCGAACCGGTCCTTCTGGTCCAGTTCCACCGCTCCGGCCTTGAACAGCTCCAGGAGGGCTAGGAAGCGCACCACGATGTCGAGCCTGGTCTCGAGCCGTCCGCACAGCCGCTCGAAGGACAGCGATCCCGAGGCCATGAGCTCCTCCGAAAGCTCGAGGATGGCGTCCTTGACCGAAGCACGGGCCAGCGCAACATGCGAGACGTCAAGCTCGAGTAGGGGTCGAGGGGTCAGCGCCGTGGCGGCCGCGTGGCCGAGGTCGGCCAGGCTGGTCCGGGCCAGGAGGTCGGGGGCCAGCTCGACGAACCGGGGCTCCAGCCCGACGCTCCGGCCGTGGAAGAGGCGTCCTGCGTCGAGCCCCAACGCGATCCACGAGCCAGCCTCTCGGAACGTGGCGCATTCCACCAGGCGAGCCAGGAGCAGATCCCGCTCCTCGAGCAGCCTGCTGTCCCCCGGATCGAGCCCGCGCGCCGGCAAGAGCCTCGCCGACTTGAGCTCGAGAAGGGTGGCGGCGATCACGAGGAAGCCCGTGGCGGCCTCGAGGTCGAGATGCTCCATCGCTTCGACGGCCGAGAGGTATTCCTCGGTGATGCTCGACAGGGACACGTCGTAGATGTCGACCCGCTGCCGTGTGATGAGGTGCAGGAGCAGGTCGATCGGACCTTGGAACACCTCCAACTTCACCTCGTGGGCCATGGCATCTCCGTAAGTGGATTTGTCGACAAGGCGACTAGTCGCCAGGTGCCGGGCGTGTGCTGGCCTGCAGCCTATCCCCCACCATCCCGCCACAGGCGCCTTTTGAGGAGAGTCGTCACGGAGTCGTCACGGGCGGGGGCCCAGGCCGGTCACGTCCCTAACCTGGATCATGGTCTCCTCGGCCACGTCGGCGGCCTTTTCCGCCCCCCTGGCCAGGAGGCGCTCCGTCTCGGCCGGATCGCCGAGGAGCTCTTCCAGGCGCTTCTGGATCGGCTCGATGCGGGCCACCAGGGCGTCGCCGAGGGCGGCCTTGAAGTCCCCGTAGCCGGCCCCGGAGAAGCGCTCCTCGAGCTCCGCCACGGAGGTTCCCTCCACGAGCGAGAAGATCGTCAGCAGGTTCGTCAGCGCCGGCTTGTCGGGCGCCGCGCGGATGTCTCTGCCGGAGTCGGTCACGGCGCTCCTGACCTTCTTGCGGATCGTGTCGGGAGGATCCACCAGCAAGATCTTGGAGGCGGGCCGCGGAGCCGATTTGCTCATCTTCTCGGACGGGTCGTCGAGCGCCATGATTCGGGCCCCCCGCTCCGGGATCCACGCCTCCGGAAGGACGAACGTCCTCCCGAACTGGGAGTTGAACCTGGCACCGAGGTCCCTCATCAGCTCGATATGTTGCTTCTGGTCCTCCCCCACGGGGACGCCGTGAGCCTGATAGAGGAGAACGTCGGCCGCCTGGAGCACCGGGTAGGTGAACAACCCCGCCCCGACCGACTCCGCATCCCCCTTGGATTTGTCCTTGAACTGGATCATCCGCCTGAGCTCGCCCATGCGAGCGATGCACGTGAAGATCCAGGCGAGCTCGGAATGGGCCGGCACCTGAGACTGCACGAACAGGACCGAGCGATCGGGGTCGACCCCGCACGCCAGGAGCACTGCCCCGCCCGCAAGCACCTGCTGACGCAGCGTTCTGGGGTCGAACGGCAGGGTCATGGCATGAAGGTCGACGAGGCAGTAATAGGCCTCGTTGCGCTCCTGCTGGGCGACCCAGTTCTCGAGCGCCCCGAGCAGGTTCCCCAGATGGACGTCGCCGGTGGGCTGGATACCGCTGAAGACCCGCCGCCGGGTGTCAACCGTCAAGTTGTAGTTCAGACTTAGACCTCCCGCTATCCGCGCTGTTGACCCGCCGTGCGCCTACAATACCGGCCCGTGGATACCGGTCCCCTGCAACTCCTGCGTGTCGACCCGGTCGCGTTCATCCTGCTCGCGATCTCACTCATCCTGGCCATCAGCCTCCACGAGTTCGCCCATGCCTACACCGCCGACCTTCAGGGGGACCGGTATCCACGGGCCATGGGCCGCGTGAGCCTCAACCCGGCCCGCCATCTGGACCCCCTGGGGACCATCCTCATCTTCCTCGTGGGCTTCGGCTGGGGCCGCCCCGTCGAGTTCCGCCCCCAGTCGTTCGCCTCCAAGCGCTTCGGATCGGCGATAGTCGCCCTCGCGGGTCCCCTCATGAACCTCATCCTGGCCATCGTCGCCGCCCTTATGTTCACGCCGATCTTCAATGCCACGGGTTGCGGCACCCTCACAACGTTCCTGCTGACGTTCATAGGCATCAACGTCATCCTGGCGGTGTTCAACCTCATGCCCCTCCCGCCCCTGGACGGCTCCAGGCTCCTCACCGTCTTCCTGCCGCCCGACAAGCAGCACATCATCTATTTCCTCGACCGGTATGGCTTGTTGATCCTCCTCGGGCTGGTGTTCTTCGGCGGCTTCACCATCCTCAATCCAGTCTTCCAATTCATCTTCTCGTTGATCCTTCCGGATTCCGCCGGCTTCTGCAGTCTCTAAATCTCTAAAGTTACTTATCGCTAAATCGATAAATACTCTGCTTGGTAGGTGGTTCTCAGCGATCTCAGTCCACCTCTCCCCCCCATCTGAGAGGGATCAGCCCACTCCGCAGCAGGTAGAACGACAAGTGCATAGGGGCACAAGTGTATTTATAGACATAGCTACTTGTGGTCCGGCCCCAATACCGCGGGATCCAAACCCGCAGAATCGAACTCCCACCCGGCGCAGGAAACCTCCGATCCCACGAGCTGCGAGCGGAGCCGAGGTAGGGAGACGCGCCCGGGGGCCGGGGGGCGTGGGGCGTCAGCCCGAAGGGCACGGAGACTCCAGCGCTCATCGACAACGCCTCGCGACCTCGACCCGGCTCCCCCTTCCGCACTGTGGTTCGCTCGCCGGGTCTGATGTGCCGCTGCGATCCTTGGTCGTGCTAGCCGAGGGCGGTAGCGGGTCGGTAGAAGACGACGGCCCGATCGGCTGCACGATCCCTTGCCTTAGGTCGTCGATCGCCTCGCACGCGTGGCCCTTTGGTCGCATGAATATACGTTACCTAGACCGTTAGAGTTAGTCTGGCCCTCTCTCCCCAGCCTGAGGGGCCGGATCCTCAAGTGGAACCACGACAGAGGCCGCTCGATGGGACAACGCCGGCCTCGAGGCTCATTCCCCAGGTTTGTTCCGCGGGCACGAATATCGATGACGTTTCCTGCCAGGGCTGATGAGGGAGCGACCTCTCCCCCGCCCCTTGAGCCTGCCGCCAGGGGCCCCACGGTTAGCTGAGAGGGGATCGTCGAAGTCCCGAACGAGTCGACTTATCGATACATCGATTTTCCTACTTCACCACTTAACTACTTATCCATATCTCGACTAGGGGCCCATCCACTCTGGGCGAGCTGCAAGCGGGACCCAGAAGGATGCCAACGTCTAACCAGTCCATGAGTCTCTGCGACGACAAGTCTATTAATAGATATGTCGCGGATGAGCGATGGACGGGAGCTCACGGAACAGGTTGCTAACGCTCGCCGGGGCCCGGTAAGGGAGCCCGCTCTACCGAGCCCTCTAAAGCGACCCACCGCGCCCGTGATCGGGGCATCCGATCACCGCTCTTGGTGCCCGGCGGCCAAGATATGCAGCGCCCGACCACCAGGGCCCGGCCGCCCGGGGCCAGCGACCTCAGGGGAAAGCTTCGCCTCCCATAATCGTCCGGAAGGTGCTTGCTTGCTCGGGGCGTGGGGCCGATCAGCTGAAGTGCTACCCTTAAGTAGAGCTATAGACTTTGCTTCTGCCGGGAGAGGTGGGCTCGGCCCCGGGTTGGGGACGAGACGGGCTCCGCTCTGGTTCGGCACGTGACGGTGCTCTGGCCTGGCGGGGCACGTGACGGTGCTCTGGCCTGGCGGGCCATTCTCCGACCGGGGAGCAGAGAGCAGCCCCACCTCCGTGGAGGCGGGGCTAATGCGATTGGAGCGGGGAGCTATTGGTCGAGGTGCCGGAGCAGGATGGCGTCCTCTCCCCTGGCCTGGAAATCCTCCAGAACGTAGGCCAGCGCCGCTCGCACGATCCGGCCACGATCCGCTGCTACGCCATGCTGAGAACGGAGCTGCAGGCGTGTCTGCTCGAGTGACATAAGATCGTCACCGGTGCAGTAGAAGGTGATCTTCTCGTCGTGCTTGGGCGCTTTCCTCGCCCCAGCCTGGGGTTCGGGGTCCTTAGCTACTTGTAACTTTGTCGACTTAGCGTCTTGTGGACCGGCATCGGCGTCCTTGCGGACGTCCCGTGCCCGCTCGGTCGACGACGTACGCCGGAAGAGCTCATCGGCTCCCGGCAGACTGGCTCGACGAGACACGTTCGATCACCTCCAGTGCAAGTTTTCGGTAGGCGTCGGCCCCGGTTGAGGTCGATGCGTAAGACAGGATCGATTCTCCGGCGACCGGAGCTTCTGCGAATCGGATGGTCTTGTTGATGACGGTGTCGAACAGGTTCCGGCTGAAGGCCTCCCGGACTCTGGCCATGACCTCCTTGGCGTGGAGCGTTCGGGGGTCGTACATCGTAGCCACGATTCCATCAATCTGAAGTCGAGGGTTAAGCCTGTCCCGGATACGATCGATCGAGTCCATCAACAGGGCCATGCCCCTCAGGGCGTAGTACTCGCACTCGAGAGGGATGATCACCCCGTCGGCAGCGGTCAGCCCGTTGATCGTCAGCAAGCCGAGCGACGGAGGGCAATCGATCAGTATGAAATCGTAGCTCGCCCGCAGCGGAGCGAGCACCCGCAACAGGGTCTGCTCCCTCGCTACCTCCTGGACGAGCATGATCTCCGCCGCGGCCAGGTCGATATTCGACGGGATCAGGTCGAGCCCGGGAAAGTTTGTCTTGTGGACGACCTCCTCGACATCGGTCGAGCGGTCGAGCAGAGCGTTGTAGACCGAGACGTCCAGGGTGCCCGGCTCGATCCCGAGCCCTATGGCGCACCCCCCCTGCGGGTCGAAGTCGACCAGGAGGACCTTCTTGCCCGCTTCGGCCAAGCCCGCCCCGAGGTTGATGGCTGTGGTGGTCTTGCCGACCCCGCCCTTCTGATTCGCAAGGGCTATTATCCGAGCGGTCCTATCGGATCCCTCTGGGATGAGGCCGGCGCTCGAGGAGCTCTCCAGCGACTCCTCAGCCCTCTCATCAACTGCCATCTCGCCTCCCCGGGATCAGAAGGAAACTTGTCGACAAGTCTCCTTGTAGGCCGGGAGGCTACACGACCCCACCGCAACGCACAAGACCCACCCGAGCCGACGGAGTTTCATCCGAGCAAGTCCGACAAGCCTGAGGGGGGCCTGGGGGGAGTAGGTCGTCTCGACGACCGATCCCCCAGGGGGTTGCCGGTAAGCAAGGGCTGCGAAGAGCAACCCGCCGCGACCGAGCATAAGAACAGGCTAGCTCAGCAGTTCTGCTGCGAACGAGGTTCCGGGGGTCGAGGTGCCAACCCCCAGGAGGTCGGCGACCGTGGCGCCGCAGTCGGTGAAGGAGTCCCTCCCCCCCAGCTCGGCCCCGGCCGCGACCGGGTCCCCGAGGACGAGGAGCGGCACGCGTTCCCGTGAGTGGTCCGTCGAGGGGGTGGTTGGGTCGTTCCCGTGATCGGCGGTGATGATGAGGACGTCCTGGCCGTCCAGGGCCCCGAGGATCTCGGGTAGGCGGACGTCGAAGGCCTCCAGAGCTCCCGCGTAGCCGCGCGGATCGTTCCGATGGCCGAAAGCCTGATCGAAGTCAACGAGGTTCGCGAACACCAGTCCCCGCTCGATCGCAGCGATCTCCTCGATGACCGCCCCCACGCCCTCGTCGTTCGACCTCGTCGGATGTGAGGCCGTCACTCCGCGCCCCCCGAAGATGTCGGAGATCTTGCCCACGCCCCGGACATCGAGGCCCGCAGCGGAGATCTCGTCCAGGACCGTGTCCCTCGGAGGCACAACAGAGAAATCGTGCCGGTCGGGCGTCCTATGGAAATCGCCCGGTGTGCCCTCGAAAGGGCGGGCGATCACGCGGCCGACCTCGTGGGGGCCCCGGAGAATCTCCCGTGCGATGCGGCACATCTCATAGAGGCGCTCCAGCGACACCGCGTCGACGTGGGCAGCGATCTGAAAGACGCTATCCCCGGACGTGTACACGATCGGGTGACCCGTTCGGATGTGCTCCTCCCCGAGCTCCTTGATGATCTCGGTCCCGGAGGCGGCTACGTTGCCGAGCGTCGACGACCCGATGCGGTCCTCGAATTCCTCCATGACCTCGGCGGGGAACCCGTTCGGGTAGAGCGGGAAAGCCTGGTCGAGGATCACCCCGGCCATCTCCCAATGCCCCGTCGTGGTGTCCTTGCCCGGGGACCGCTCGATCATGGCCCCGAACGCCCCCGACGGGCTCGTTACCGCCTCCACGCCGCGGATGTCCGTGATCCTTCCCAGGCCCGCCTGGGTGAGGTTGGGAAGGGAGATGCCCCCCACCGCCTCTGCGATGTGCGGGAGGGTCGCGCTGCCCTCATCCCCGTAATCGGTCGCGTCCGGAGCGCCGCCGATCCCCACGGAGTCGAGAACGAGGAGCACGACCGCGCGGACGTCGCGGCCGCTCGCCACTTAGTTGGCTTGCTCCGCCTGTGCGCAGTCGATACAGAGGGGAGTCGCAGGCAGGGCCTCGAGGCGTTCGGTCGCGATCTCGCGCCCACAGTTCTGGCACTTGCCGTAACTACCATCGTCGAGCCGCCTGAGGGCGCCGACCACCTCGCTTCGGTGCGCCTGGGCCTGCTCGACCTGGGCCAGGACCTCGGAGCGCTCCGAGGTGGCGGCGGCCGAGTCGGCGAATCCCTCGTCGACCTCCATATCGACCCGCTCGCCGTCGAGCGTGGCGCCGTTCTCCCGGAGCTGGCGCTCGACCGTATTCAGCTCCTCTTCCAGCGTTGTTCTGATGGTGTCCAAGCTGCTCTTATCCATGATTCTCCCAACGATAGACGTTCGGCTCGATCCCCATCAGCGGTCGTGCTTGACGCCTCCCCCACAGGAGTTCGTCCCGGCGGATCCCTGCGCCGGCGCCCCTAGCCCCTGGCTCGGGGGTGGGACGCGACGTACACCTCACGGAGCCTTGCATCGCTGACTAGGGTGTAGACCTGAGTGGTCGCCAGGCTCGCGTGGCCCAGCAACTCTTGAACCACCCGGATGTCGGCTCCGGCATCGAGCATATGCGTTGCGAAAGAGTGCCTGAGCGTGTGAGGGGAGACCCGGGTCTCGAGCCCCGCTCGCTCGGCATGGCTCTTCAGGAGCTTCCAACAGCCCTGGCGGCTCAACCGGCCCCCCCGGGCGTTCAAGAACAAGGCGCCGCGGGCCGCCGGACTCGACCTGGCCCGCCCGAGGAGATCGGTTCGGCTCCGGCTGATGTAGTCGCCCACCGCGCGCCGGGCTGCTCGTCCGAGTGGCAGTCTGCGGCCCTTGCGGCCCTTGCCCATCCGAACGAGTACAGAGCCTTCATCCAGGTCCACGTCATCGACATCCAATCCGACGAGCTCCGAGATCCGCAGGCCTGCTCCATAGAGGGTCTCCAGGATCGCTCTGTCACGGCGCCCGAGCACATCGTCGGGCGGAGCGTCGATGAGAAGCTCGACGTCCTCGAGCGAGATGGCCTTCGGGATCGACCGGCCTCGCTTCGGACTGCCGACCTTTGCGGTCGGGTCGTGATCGATGAGACCCTCCGTGGCCAGGAACCGATAGAGGGACCGGACCGACACCAGCATGCGCGCCACAGATGAATCCGACAGCGGACCGCGCGCGGGCGGACGCCCCGCTCGCAATCGGGTGAGGTACTCGGTGACGTCATCGGGCCGAGCGTCGGCTCCGTCGATGCCGGTCTCCGCACAGAATCGGGTCCAGGTGCCAAGGTCCCGGCGATAGGCGGCCACGGTGTTGGTCGAGAGCCCCCGTTCGGAGGAGATGTGGGTCAGATACTCATCGATCCAGCCCAGGAAACGTTGCTGCGAGCGCCGGCCCTTGGAGCCACGAGAACCCCGGTTCGCCTCAGCCACGGAGGCTCACCGGCCTACGACAGAGCGTCGAACTCGTGGAACTCGAGGGCATGGGCTTCGGCGACGGGTCCGTACACGACGGAACCCTGATGAACGTTCACGCCTTTGGCTAACCCCGGATCCTGCTGAACGGCACCCTTTAAACCTTCCTCCGCCAGCGCCACCACGTAGGGCAAAGTGGCGTTGGTGAGGGCATAGGTCGATGTATGCGGAACGGCGCCCGGCATGTTCCCGACGCAGTAGTGGACCACGTCGTGCGCGACGTAGGTGGGGTCGGAATGCGTCGTCATCTTCGTAGTCTCGAAGCACCCACCCTGGTCTACAGAGATATCCACAACGACGCTTCCGGGTTTCATCTCCTTGATGATGTCCTCGGTAACGATCCGTGGAGCGCGCGCCCCGGGAACGAGGACGGCCCCGATAACGAGATCGGCGCTCAGGCAAGCCTCTTCCACCGCGAGGCGGTTCGAGGCGAGCGTGAGGATCTTCCCCTGGTGGATGCGGTCGATGTCGCGCAGCTTGTTGATGTTCTTATCCAGGACGACGACTTCAGCCTCCATGCCCTGCGCGATCCACGCCGAGTTGAGGCCCGCCATACCAGCGCCGATGACCACGACGCGCGCCGGCCTCACCCCCGAGACACCGCCGAGCAACACCCCGCGACCTCCGTGCTCGCGCTCGAGCCAGGTCGCTCCCACGTGAGGTGCCATCCGCCCCGCGACCTCGCTCATGGGGGCGAGCAATGGCAGGGACCCGTCCGGGAACTCGACGGTCTCGTAGGCCACACCCGTGGTGCCGGAATCCATCAAAGCCCTGGTGACCGGCTCGCTGGCGGCCAGGTGCAGGTAGGTGAACAGGATGAGGCCCTCGCGGAGCCGTGGGAACTCTTCTTCGATGGGCTCTTTCACCTTGAGCACCATCTCGGACACGGAGAACACGGCGTCGGCGTCGGGCACGATGGTGGCTCCGGCCCGTTCGAACTCAGTGTCGCTGATGCTCGACCCCTCGCCGGCGCCTCGCTCGATCAGCACCGGGTGACCCAGAACGACGAGCTCACGAACGCCGGCCGGCGTGATGGCGATCCGGTACTCGTTGTCCTTCAGCTCGCGCGGCACCCCCACTTTCATGGGGCTGACCCTAGCGGATTCGGGTTATGAGAGGGGTGTTACGACCGTGGCGTCGTCGGACGATGCGTCGGAAGTCTCGACACGGACCCCCCGGCCTTCCCCACGCGCGATCGCAGCGCCCACGAAATCTCTGAACAAGGGCTGGGGGCGGTCGGGCCGGCTCTTGAACTCGGGGTGGAACTGGCCGGCTACGAACCAGGGATGATCGGGCAGCTCGATGATCTCGACGAGGGTCCGATCGGGTGACTCGCCCGAGCACACCAGCCCTGCGTCCTCGAGCTTCCGCCGGAAGCGCGGGTTGACCTCGTAGCGATGGCGGTGACGCTCGAAGATGAGCTCCGAACCATAGGCGGCTTCCGCCTTGGTTCCCTGCTCGAGCCTGCACGGGTAAGCGCCCAAGCGCATGGTGCCCCCGAGGGAGCTCAGGTCCTGCCCGGCGAGGATGTCCACCACCGGGTAAGCGGTCTGCGAATCGAACTCCGATGAGTTCGCGTCCTCCAGACCTGCGACGTTCCTGGCGAACTCGATCACGGCGCACTGAAGACCTAGGCAGATACCCAGGAAGGGCACGTCCTTCTCGCGGGCAAAGCGAACCGCATTGATCTTGCCCTCGATCCCACGCACACCGAAGCCGCCCGGCACGAGGATGCCGTCGAGGTCCGCCAGACGCTCCTCGATGCTGCCGCTCTTCAGCTCGTCCGATGCGATCCAGACGATCTCGACCTGGGAGCCATGGTGGAACCCCGCATGCTTGAGGCTCTCAACGACGGAGAGGTAAGCATCCGGGAGCGTGACGTATTTCCCGATGATGCCGATCCGAACCGTGCCATCCGCTGCATCCACACGCGACACGAGCTCGTGCCACTGGTTCATGTCCGGAGCGGGAGCCTCTATCCGTAGCGAGTCAACAACGAAATCGTCGAGGCCTTCATCCTTCAGCACAAGTGGGATGTCGTAGATGCTGTCGACATCCATCGCCGAGACGATGCCTTTCATCTGAACGTCGCAGAGCATCGAGATCTTCCGCTTGAGTGACTGGCTGATCGGCCGGTCGGAACGGCACACGATCGCGTCGGGCTGGATACCGATGCTTCTGAGCTCGCGCACGGAGTGCTGCGTCGGCTTCGTCTTCAGCTCTTCGGCCGGCCCCATGAAGGGAACCAGCGTCACGTGGATGTAGAAGGTCTCGTCCCGGCCCAGCTCGGTACGCAGTTGCCTGATCGCCTCGAGGAATGGAAGCGACTCGATGTCACCCACGGTTCCACCGATCTCCGTGATGAGGATGTCCGCCCCAGAATCCTCACCCAGGGAGCGGATGCGCTCCTTGATGGAGTTCGTTACGTGAGGGATGACCTGCACCGTGTCGCCGAGAAATTCTCCTCTGCGCTCTCTGGCGATGATCCCTTGGTAGATGGCGCCGGTCGTGACGTTGGAGGAACGGAACATGTTCTCGTCGATGAAGCGCTCGTAATGACCCAGGTCAAGGTCCGTCTCGCCGCCGTCCTCGGTCACGAAGACCTCGCCATGCTGGAACGGATTCATGGTGCCGGGGTCGACGTTGAGGTAGGGGTCGAGCTTCTGCATCATCACGCGCAGGCCGCGAGCTTTAAAGAGCCTGCCCAGGGATGCAGCCGTGATCCCCTTGCCGAGGCTGGAAACCACACCCCCAGTCACAAAAACGTGCTTCGCCACCGGTCCTCCGTTCCGCTCCATAGGAACCACTAGATTCGTAGCCAAACAGGTGACGACCCCCGGAAAACCTCGCATAGGCGATAGCGACTTCGGTTCCGGGGGAAGTCGTCTCACCGTAGCACGACGCGTGGAGTGACCCGGTATTTAGACGCGACCCCAGCGGTCCAATGCGGACAGCCACCCGGTGCGCTCGATCACGCTAGAGAACGAGATCCGTTCGGAGGCGACGTTCAGCCCCAGAAGAATCAGGACGAGCGCGATCCGAAGCCACAGTGGGGCGGCCAGGCAGAGCCCCAGGCCCGCCACCGCCCCCAGGGGGTTGGCGCCGGCGTCGCCCAGCATGGCTCGGGCGCGCAGGTCGGCGGGGAGGCAGACGAGCAGGGCCCCGACGAGGCCCGCGACGGCAGCGGGCCATCCCAACGAGCCCGCCGCAAACGCCAGCGGCGGGATCAACAAGATGAGGCCGACCTTTGCTGCACGGCCGGGCGCTCGATCTAGGAGGTTGAGGAGGTTTGCTGCCAACGCGATCCCGAGAGCGGTGGAGAGGACCTCGGCCGGCGCGTTGACACCCCACACAAGCCCGGCAGCTACCAGGCTTGCGACGCCGCCCGCTATCACCTTGAGCGCTCCCCCGGTGACGCGGCCCGACATGGCTGCGCGGAGGTGGCCGCCGAAGCCGCGCTCACGCTCGTCGCCGCGTCGATCGTCGAGGTAACCCGCTGCCCCCATCGCCAGCACCAGCACGCCGGTCGCCGCAGTGACCTCGGGCTTGATCGCGCCGGCGTCGAGTGCAGCATCGAGGAGCGCTGCCGACACCAGCCCCGCCAGGGCGCCCGCGCACAGCGGCGATCCCAACACGGCCGGCACCGGCATCCCGAGCACGTTGGTGCGCACGAGACTTCCGGGGGCGGCGCGGATCGCCCACGGAAGCATCAGTGCGGCTACCCCCGCCCCGACTACCGCACCCGCCAAACCGATGGCGGCGGCAGCGCCGGTCATGTTGTTTCGCCGCCGTCCGCACCCTCGAGAGACAGGTGCGTGATCAGGGCCATGGGCACGAGGAACGACAACACCATCGCCGGGATCACGATCCCGGAGTCGTTCACGGCGAATCCCAGGATCGCCAGGACCAGCCCGCCGAGCAGGCCGGCCCGGAGCCTGGGATACACCTCGGCCAGTCTCTGCCAGCGGCCGCGCGGCCTCCGTAGCAACCACACCATCACCGCCACGGCCGGCGGCACGAAGAACGTCCAGATCGAGGTTCTGAAGACTCGGAGGTTCGCGCGGGCCCTCCGCTCGAGCGTGTCGTAGAGGATGCCTCCTCCTCGGTCCCCGATGTCCTGTGCCAGTCGCGCCAGGTGGGTCTGTTGCTCAGGTGGCCGGGCCAGATCGACTGCGAGGAAGATCCCCAGCATCAGGAGGCCGGCAACCAGACCGCCAACGAGGATCTTCCAGGTTGGCCGGCGACCTATCAGGAGCAAGAACGTGATCGCGAATGCAGGTACCAACGCGATGACGCCGCCCACATCGCTGCCGAACTGAGGGGCCCCATCGACAACGACCGTCATGAGGTACAGCAGGGCGACGCCGTAGTACGCATATCGCGAGCGCGGCCAGCGGTGGATGATGAGGACGCCCGTGAGCAACGTCGCGGCCCCGAGAACCGCGAACACGATGTTCCCCGCTCCCGCGAACCGCCCGGCGATGATCGGCGAGTATCCGAAGACGGTGTTGAGTTGCAGCCGCGCGCCAGAGACCAGATCGGCGTAGAGAACCAGAGTCGTCAGTGCGGTGAGTGCAAGCAGCCGATCCATCGACGAATCCAGCAGTCTCACCGTTAGAGCGACCAACACGACGTCGATGCCCAGCATGATCGCGACGTATGCGGGCCCGCCGAGATCGTGCGCATCGATGGCGCCTGCGAGGTACGTACAAACAGGGAAGGCCACCACGGCGAGGGCCGCCAGGCTCAACCAATGCCACAAACGACTGCCCACCAACGCGTTCTCATCCCGCTCGCGACGGAACAACAGGAAGCCGATCAGGAGGTAGACCAGGACCTGCGCGGCGACGAACAGCTTGGACACGGGTGGTTGCAGGTCCTCGATGAGCACGGCCTCTCGGTCGAGGTCGATCGCGGCCCCAACGAGGTCGTCCTGGGCCGGTTCCACCGCGATCCAGGGTCTGCCCGTCATCGATGTGGGTCGGTCCCTCCCCAGATGGGCCAGCACCGTCGGTGCAACATCAGGCAGCGTGACGATGCCGCGCCGTCTGGTAGATGCGGACTCCATCGTCGAACCCGCAGGGAAAGCGTCGCCAACTGCGATCGCCACCCCCAGATGTGTGTCGTCCTCGGTCGCGGGCGAGGTGGGCGAAACGATGAGAAGCAGGTCCCGCTGCGGATCCAACTGTTCGCTAGCCAGCGCGATGGTGGCATCGGCCGCCGCGAGCGCCTCGTCCCATTCCGGACCACGCTCTCTGCCCTCGGCCAGCGCGCCTTGCTCTGCGCGGACGAGATCCCCCTGGTCGATGAAGGTCGCGGAACAGGGACGACTGAGCGCCGCATCCACCGCGTCCCCGAGAACCGACATGTTCGTCCGCACGCCCCACACCGAGTCCGGATCTTGTTCCAGCAGGTTGGGCCCGACCGCTGCATCGTCCACCTGCCCGTCGTGATCCATCGCGGCGAGGAGAACCCAGCGACCCGGACCCAGAGGTGTCGCGGGAGGGCGACCCAGATCCCCATTCCCGATCGCGGCGACGGTTCCCTCCGAGGCTTCTCCCAGCGCGCCCGGCTGGGCTCCGTAGCCCGCGGCCTCGGCCAGTTCCTTCAAGACCTCGACACCGGGCACGCGTTCGCTCGTCAGGTCCTTCTCGGAAGTCAGCCGATCGGACGCACCCACGAGATCACCTGCATCGACGCGGGCACCGGCTCCCATCGTCCCGAATCCGGATGCGTAGGTCGTTCTGGACACGATCGTCCTGACCGACATCGAGCCTGTAGCCCCGGCCGCCGCGGCCTCCAGGATCGCAGGGGGCTGTCTCTCTTCGATATCGGTCCAAGTGACGCCGGGCAGGGTCACCACCACGACCCGGCCACATCTCTCCTGAGCATGGACGGCGGGCGAGGAGAGGATGCTCGCGCCGAACAGACCAGCCGCCATGGCCAACGCCACGGCGCTACGCCGCACGAGCCGCGTCCAGATAGGCGTCCTTGAGCGTGGCGAGCATGAGTTCGGTGGAGAACACCTCGAGCAGGCGCTCGCGAGCGTGTGCCGCATATCGCTTCGCCGTCTGCGGCGACTCGAGCACCTCCAACAACGCCTCCGCGAGACGTTCGGGATCGTTCTTCGGCACCAATCGGCCGCCAACGCGGTCCTCGACTATCTCGGGCATCCCACCCACCCTCGTGCCGACCACCGGTGTTCCAAGCAACATGGCTTCTTGCACCGCGAGCGGGATGCCCTCCCAAACCGACGACAGGCAGAAGACATTCCCAGCCGCTATGACGTCGGCTGCGTCGTCCCTCCACCCCAACCACCTAACGCGTTGCCCGATGCCCAGGCTGTCCGCGTGTTCACGCAGCTCTGATTCGGCCGGACCACGTCCAAGTATCGCGAGGCAGACGTTGTCGGGAAGTCGCGCGACCGCACTCAACATCACGTCGACGGACTTCTGTGCGGAGAGACGAGAGGCGGTGACGATGAGAGGCGACTCCCCAGCCCCCAGCTCAGCTCGAACCGCAGGCGCGTCGGCCATCCTTAGAGGCGGATCACCTACGCCCAGGTACAGGGTCTCGACCCTGTCTGCTGCCGACCCGGAAGCGCGCCGCAGATGCTCCGTCATGTCCTTCGATACGGCAAAGGTGCGAGAGGTTAGTCGCACCGCGAGAGGCTCCGCCCACCTGTACAGACGTGCCTTGATCCCGCCCGAGACATCCGGTCGCAAGAGGTTATGGCAGGTCAGCAGCACCGTCACGCCTTCCGTGCGAGCGGCCAGAGCTGCGTCCACCCCGGCGCGCAGCCCATGGGCGTGTACGACCTCATAGTTGCCCTCCGCGATGGTTCTCCTCAGCTCCGCGATCGCCTTGCGGTGTCCGATCAGGGGGCCATCCGGGATGACGATGTCGTGCACCGGTTTGGGCATGACGACCGGCGTATCGGCCGGGCCGGCGGCATCCACCTCGAAGTCGTCGTGACCATCCAGCTCTCTGACGAGCAGGGCCACATGACGAGCGATGCCACCGGCTGAACGACCGAGAACCTGAAGGACCCGTACGCTCACGACCGCCGTCGCTTGACGACGCCCGCGATCCGGAGCAACTCCGGCGATTTGGCCCACAGCATGAGCCCCCCGTAGACACCGACCCCGGCGAGGCACACGACGGAAACGTTGGCGAGCGCCTGCCCCTTGGTGGCGTCCGGCACCAGAGCGCCGGCGAGCCACATCGCCGCGGTCGCCGCCGACCCGAACAGGAGCGACCGCGCCACAGCCGGGGACCACCAGATCGCGACCTCCCTCCCCAACCGGCGCGAGAAGAGATACGCGAGCAGCGCGGTTCCGAGGAAGAAGCCGATCGAATGTCCGAAAGCGAGTCCGGGCACCGACCAGTCGGCGGTCAGAACGAAGAACAGGATCGCGCCCACCCCGCTGGACACGGCAACCGTACCGGCATTAACCAGCGTCGGCGTCTTCGTGTCGGAGTACGCGTAGTAGGCCCGCGTGAGTACCAGGAACGCCGAATACGCCGGCAGTCCGACGGCGAACGCAGCGATGACCCTCCCGATCAACTCCACCCCCGCCCCCGACATGACGCCGTATTCCAGGCTCACTCTGGCCAGAGGCACCGCGACGATCAGCATGAACGCTGCGACGGGCAGGAGCACGAATAGCAACATGTCGAGACCATCCTTCAGCCGTTGGATGAACTCCGTTCCCTCGCCCTTGGTTGCGTGCTCCGCCATGGCCGGGAATAGCACGTGGAAGATCGGCGCCGCGAACAGCGCGTGTGGAACGTAAAAGAACGTGTACGCCCATTGATAGGCGGCAACGCCGCCCTCCACCCGATTAGCGAGTATCAGCACCACGATGAGTCCTGCCTGATAACCCCCCGCATAACCAAGCGCCCACACCCCCAGCCGGATCGCCTTCCGAACGGCGGGATGGGAGCGGTCGAAACGCCACCGGAAGCGCCACCCCAGCCTCCTGAGCTGTGGCACAAGGCAGGCCGTCATCACGATGACCCCCAAGGTCGTTCCCGCCCCCAGCACCCACGTCTCCGATGTGCTGATCGCCGCGATCGTCGGCCGCTTATCGCCCCGCAGGAGGGTGTAGGAGATGTAAACGGCGATCACTACCACGTTGTTGAAGATCGGTGCGATCGCGGCCATCGCGAAGCGGCGGTAAGCATGCAGTGCGCCGGTCATGATCATGCCGGCGCCGTAGAACACGACTTGGGGTGCGAAGAGCCGAAGGAAGCTGGTTCCCAGCTCGACCTCGCGCGCCCTTACGTCAACCCGATCCACCCCGATCGTCAGGACCTTCATGATCAACGGCGCGGCTAACGCCAGGAGGATCGCGAGAAGGGCCAGCCCCACGAGGGCGACGGACGTCAGGACGTTCGCCGCATGCCACCCCTCCTCACGTTCGTCCTTCACCAGATACTCGATGAAGGTCGGGACGAAGATCGAGGTGAGAACACCCGCCGCTAGCAACTCGAACATCAGGTTCGGAGCCGTGTTTGCCGTCTGGTAGGTGTTGGCGAGGAAGGTCGTTCCCATAGCCCCAGCTACGACGACCACCCGGATGAATCCGGTGACCCGCGACACGAGGGTTGCGACGGTGATGATCGCGGCGCCGCGCGCGAGTGATCCCTTCCCCTCGGTCTTCGCGGCCCCCACTCCTAGCCCCCCGATGACGGCTGCGGCACGGGGGCCTCTGCGTCCTGCCCTGCTCCGTAGTGTCCGGCGGGCCGTTCGTCGGCTCGTTCCAAAGCGAGAGCGAGGGAGATCCTCCCGACGGCACTGTCGACATCGTCGACAGTGCTCACACGTTCGTGAGCATCACCGTCCCCACGTACCCCCTCCACAACGCCCCACGCGCTGCCCTGCCCTTCGACCACCACCACCGGATTCCCCCGCGCGCCGAAGGACGATGCGAGTTGCGTAACGAAAGGGGCGACGTCGAAGGGGGGCTCGTTCGTCGAACCCGCGATGATGACGAGCGCCGACGCGGCGGGAACGGTAGGGAGTTCTTCGTCGCGCACCTCGACCTCGAGATAACCCGTGTCGCGCAATGGCCCGACCACCTCCTCGAGGAGAGCCTGAGATCCCTCCCCTCCGATCGCCCCCTCGACCTCTCCCTGCGCCGCCACCGCGCCGGCGCGGGCGCCGAGGAGCTCGGCTATGTCCACTCGGAGGTCGGCGGCGGTCACGTCGGGAAGATCCAGGGTGGTGGTCAGCTCCTCCCGAGCCGCAAGGTCGTCGAGATTGAAAGCGGCCGTGGCGACGATCGTCGAGACGATGGCCCCGTCGGCTCCCTCGAGCGCCGACTCCACCGCATCGATGGTGTCGGCCTCCGTCTCACCGATGCGCCATAGAACGATGCGCCGTCCGGACAGCGCATCGTTCGTCAGGGTGGACTCAAAGGCCGATAGAGCCGACTCCTGGTGAGCGGCTTCGCGTTCCGTTTCGCGAACTCGGTTGAGGAGATCTATGTTGGTCCTCTCGAGACTGTCGACCCTGTTCTCGAGTTGCTCGAGCAAAGGCCCTCCCAAGAAGGCGGAGCCGGTCACGATCCCGAGGCTCAGGGCCAGCAACACGGCCACGATCGAGATGATGTGGTAGCGGAAGTCGATCACCCGAAGATCGCTTGCTTGATGTCGAACCAGAGGTTCCTCACGTCGATCCACATCAATCTCACGTACAGCCTCATCGGTTCGGACAACCACACGGCGATCGCGAGGGCAAGCAAGGCTGCACCGACCAGCAGCAGTAGGTCCACGCGCTTCACCGTGCTCCGGTACAGGCGACTAACTCCCTTTGCATCCACGAGGATCGGGCCCACGCGCAACCTGGTGAGGAAGGTCGATGCCATCCCCTTACGCCCTTTGTCGAGGAACTCGACCAGATTGGCGTGTGTACCCACGGCGACGATGAGCTCCGCTCCCTCTTCGAACGCCATGAGCATGGCGATGTCCTCCGAGGTGCCCGTGGCCTCGAACAGAACGGAAGGCAGGCCAAGTGCGTGCACCCGATCCAAACCGGGAGCCTTGCCTCCTGCATATGCGTGCACGACAAGCTCCGCTCCCGAGACCAGACCCTTGGTGGAGACGGAGTCCATATCGCCGATGATCATGTCGGGCTCGAGACCGAACTCGAGGAGCGCGTCGGCGCCCCCGTCGACGCCTATCAGGAGGGGATCGAGCTCGCGGATATAGGACCGTAGTGCGCTGAGGTCCTCGCGATGACCATGACCTCGCACCACGATCAGAACGTGACGGCCATCGAAGGAAGTGCGTGTCTTCGGAAGGCGCGTGGCTTCCAGCAAGACGTCGCGCTCGTCTCGGATGTACTGGATCGTGTTCTCGGCGAACCGCTCCAACTCGGAGGAGATCCCCCGCTTTGCCTCGTCCAGCGTTTCCTCGGCGGCGGCCAGATGAAGACGAGTCCCGCGAGCGATGGTCGAGGCCCCGTTACCGCCCACCCTCAGCAGCACGTCTTCGTCGAGAACCACGCGAGAGCCATCGGGCACCGCCATGACCCCCGGGCCTGCAGCGTCGAGCACCGGGATACCCGCGGAGCACAGAAGCAGTGGCCCGAGGTTCGGATAGCGCCCCGTGGAGGAGGACGACGCGTTGACAACCGCCGCCACCTGTCGCTGGATCAGCCCTTCCGCAGCGATCCTGTCTAGATCGGCGTGGTCGATGATGGCGATATCCCCGGCTTGGAGGCGCGCCACAAGATTCTTGGTCCGGCGGTCAACGCGCGCGACCCCGCGCACCTGCGCGACAGCCGCCGCCTCTTCGGTTCTCCTTGGTTTAGCCATGGCTCAATCCGCTCCGGCCGCCATATCCAGTAACTCCTGTGCGTGCTCTCGAGCTCGCTCGCTCTCCGGGAGTCCGGCCAGCATCCGCGATAACTCGGCGACACGCTCTTCACCCTCCACCATCTCGACGGTTGCGCGCGTGCGCTCATCCCCAACGGCCTTGGACACACGGTAGTGGGCATCCGCGAAGGCCGCCACCTGCGGGAGATGCGTTACCACCAGGACCTGAACGCTTGTTCGATGAGCGAGTTTGCTCAGCGCCTCGCCAACCGAGCGCGCAGCCTTACCTCCGACGCCCGCATCTACTTCATCGAACACCATCGTCGATGCCGCCGCGTCCGAGACGAGCAGGTGCAGTGCAAGTGAGATCCGGGACAGCTCGCCACCCGACGCGACTTTCGAGATCGGCCGTGGGACTTCGCCCGGATTGGCCGAGACAAGGAACGAGACGCGTTCCGTGCCCCCGTCATAGAGCTCAGACGGATCGATCTGAGCCACGAAGCGGGCTCCCGAGAGCGCAAGCTCCCCGAGAAGCTCCTTCATGGCATCTTCCAGTCGCGGAGCCGCCTCCTCGCGCAGGACGCGTAATCTTGCGGATAGACCGTCGGCTTGCGCTGAGAGCTCGCCGCGCTCCTTCTCGAACCGCACGATGTTGGCATCGTCAGAGGTCAGTTCGTGCAAACGATCGCGAGAGCGCTTCAGGTAACCCAACACCTGTCTTTCGTCGTCGCCATACTTTCGCCGCAGTCGCGAGAGTTGATCGATCCTCGCCCGAACCTCCTCGAGGGCATCGGGATCGGGAGCGACCGTGCGCGCGCTGAGATCCGAAGCGATGTCACCGACCTCGAAGGATGCTGCGCGCAGTCTGTCTAGCAGCGCTCGTGCGCCGGGATCCTTCTCGATCGTTCGGTCCAGCGCACCGATCGCCCGGTTGAGAGACTCCTCTGCGCCCCCGTCACCGCGCAATGACTCGATCGCTTGTTCGAACGATAGAGCGAACGTCTCCGCGTTCTCCAGGCGGGCCGCGTCTTCGAGCAACCGGGTCGATTCTCCCTCGATGACCCCGGCAGCCTCGATCTCGGCTATCTCGTATGACAGAACATCGGCCTCGCGCCTACGAGCGCGCTCGCCGGTCTCGAGGTCTTCCACCGCCCGCGTAGCACGGTTCAGTGCCCGCATGACCACCCTCAATTCATCTGCGAGCGCGGTCACGTCGGTTCCAGCGAACCGATCCAGGGTGTGCCGCTGCCACGCCGCGTTGCCGATGCGCTGGTGCGCGTGCTGACCGGCGATCTCGACGAGACCCGGCGCTATCTCTTCGAGGAGCTTTATCGTGACGAGCCGCCCGTTGACGCGCGCCTTGGCGGAGCGACCGTCACTCGTGATCGTTCGGTGAACGATGACTTCCACCTCTCCAGTACCCGCCTCCTCAGGGAGTGCCCCCTCGGTGATCAGCCGTTCGACCGCGAGGTGGGAGGGGGGAAGGAGCCAGCGGCCTTCCACACGGCCCTCCAACGCCCCTTCACGCACGATCGACCGGTCGGCGCGGTCGCCCAGGAGCAGCCCGAGGCCGGCAACGACAAGGGTCTTTCCCGCCCCAGTCTCCCCCGTAAGCACGGAGCACCCGGGCCGGAGCGCCAGTTCCGCTCGCTCGATAACTCCCAGGCCCTCGACCACCAACTCGGTCAGCATCTCGGAATCCTAGTGGGGGCGGGAACTCAGCCCGGAAGCTGGAGCTTGTTCCGCAGTCGCTCGAGGAAGTTCGGTCCGGATAACCGCACGATCCGAAGAGGGCGTGGGTGCCTGCGAACCACGACCGTTGAGCCCGGCTCGAGATCCCCCCCGAGGGCTCCGTCGAGCGATAGAGACCCCTCCTCGCCGTCGGGATCGGTAGTTATCTCAACCGTTTCGTCGGGCGTCAGCACGAATGGCCGAGCGAAGATCATGTGAGGGCTCACCGGAACGAGAACCATGCATTGAGCTCTTGGGTCGACGATCGGGCCACCAGCGCTCAGTGCGTAGGCCGTCGACCCCGTCGGGGTCGCGACGATCACGCCATCTGCGTTGTAGGCGGCGAGTCTCTCTCCGCCGACCCGCACCTCCATGCGAAGGAGCCGGTAGCGCGAGGTTCGCTCGACCAGGACCTCGTTCATCCCCACGTAGTCGCGAGAGTCGCCCACGGAGCAGGCGAGCATCATGCGATCTTCGAGATGGAACTCGCCGGACAGGATCTTTTCGAGGGCCATGATCTCGTCGCCGGCATCGACTTCCGTCAGATAGCCCAGCCGACCGAGGTTCACCCCGAGCAGCGGCGCCTCCTCCTCGTGGGCCACCTGCGCGCCGCGCAGAACCGTGCCGTCGCCCCCCAGGGCCACTACCAGGTCGGGCGACTCCTCGACAACGGTGACGCCGCGCGCCGCTAGGAACTCACCGATCTTCTTCTCGATCTGGGCCGCCATCGACTTCTCGTGATGCGAGACGATCGCTACGCGCTCAAGCTTCATCGCGCGCCTCCTCGAGTGCCCGGTCGATGGTGTCGAGCCGTGCGTCGATGCCGCGACCAAGGTGGACGAAGAACTCCCGATTGCCGGCCGGGCCGGATGGATGGGCCAGCGCGACGCCTGCGAGTCCGAGGCCGACCCCCGTTGCAGCCTGGGTCACGCGGTCGATCGCCGCCCGCCACAAGGTCGGATCCCTCACTACCCCTCCTTTGCCTACGGCTTTCCTTCCTACCTCGAACTGCGGTTTGACGAGAAGGATCAGGTCGGCATCCTCAGCCGCAGCGCTCGCCAGGGCATCGAGAACCAGCGTCAGCGAGATGAACGAGAGGTCGGCCACCACGCCATCGGCGTGCCACGGCAGCGCCTCGGGGGGCAACGCCCTGACGTTCGTCCTCTCTATGACGATGACGCGCGGATCGTTGCGTAGCTTCCAGTCAAGTTGGCCATAACCCACATCGACCGCCGCCACTGCGGCTGCCCCACGTTGCAACAAACAATCGGTGAAGCCTCCAGTTGACGCCCCGGCATCGAGCCATCGTCTGCCCGCGACCTCGACCACGAAGGATCGGAGCGCCCCCTCGAGCTTCTCGCCGCCGCGGGACACGAACGGAACGGGAGGCGCTGCGAAAGCGATCGAAGCGTCGGGAGGGACGAGCGTCGCCGCCCTCGTCACCGGGATCCCCCGGACGACGACTTTCCCCTCCTGGATGGCCCGTCCGGCCTCGGAGCGGGAGGCGACGAGACCTCGCCGGACCAGCTCAGCGTCCAGGCGGAGAGGCTTGGTCAATCTCTTCGAGCTCCGCCTCGATCGACTCGGACAGACCTTCAAGGGCTGCGAGACGAGCAACATCGTCGCCCTGATCGGCGCGCTCCAGCTCTTCCGCGACGCCGGCCGAGCCTTCGGCTCGCTGATTGTTCTCCGGATGCTCCATACCTGGATTAAACCCGACGCGGGACTCGAACCGTCGGCGCGTCAGCCCGTGCCTCAGGATCGGCCCAGCGGCCGCTCGGGGCTCCCGGGGGCCGGGGTTCGCTCGGAGGAGGCCTTCGAAGTGCCGCGCGTGGTCGTTTTCTTCCTGGTCACGTTCGTTTTCTTGGTGGCCTTTTTGCCACTCTTCTTGGTGGTCTTCTTCGAGCTGCCTTTGCGGGCGGTGGTCTTCGAAGTGCTCTTCCTAGCGCTGACACCCGCCGATCGCGCGCGCTCCAACTCCTCCTCGAGGCGGTCGACCCGGCGCTCGAGCCGCTCGACCTCGCGGCCGTCCGCGAGTCCGAGGGTGCGCGCCTGGTTCCTCATCTCCGAACGGATCAGAGACAAGAGCTCGGAGCGGTTCTGCCGGCTCGTATCAACCAGCTGCTTGACCATCGTCGAAGCACGGGCGTTCGGGACATCACCGCCGGTCCAGCTCTTGACGATCTGCTCCGCCCGGTTCCGTGTGAGTTCTGCAACCCCTGAGGTGAACAGCGCAAGCCTCCGCACTTCTTCAAGCACGACTTCCTCCCGTCGTCGGCGACCATCAGGTCGCACCTATAATCCCCGCCATGGTGTCGCTCATTCCCATATCCGACGCCAACCCCACCCGCCGCTTTCCCGCGGTGACGATAGGGCTCATCGTTGCCAACGTCCTGGCCTTCTTCCGCGAGCCTGATTTCGGCGGTGGGACGATCGACGCCTCACGCTACTTCTTCGCCAACGCACCCGTCCCCTGTCAACTCCAGGCGACCTGCCCGGCAGGCGTGAGGATCCCGACGGAAGACGGCTTCGCAGCGATCCTGATCCCCGACCGTGGTCTGGGCTCCTTCCTGGTCTCGGTCGTCGTTTCTACGTTCTTGCATGCGGGCTTCCTGCACATCGCCGGCAACATGCTGTTTCTCTGGGTCTTCGGCAACAACGTAGAGGACTTCCTGGGGCCGGTGAAGTACCTGCTCTTCTATCTGCTCGGCGGGATCGCGGCTTCGTTCGCGCACATCGTGGTGAACCTGGGAGACGTAGTCCCCTCCGTGGGGGCCTCGGGCGCGGTCGCCGCGGTGATGGGCGCGTACATCGTTCTCTTCCCACACGCGCGGGTCAGGGTCTTGGTTCCCATCTTCATCTTTTTCATGACTCAGATGTCCGCGTGGGCTGTGCTGGGCTTGTGGTTCGTGTACCAGTTCATCATCGGGGCTCAGGCTTCGACGGAAGCGACGTCGGTGGCTTGGATGGCGCACGTGGGTGGGTTCGTTTTCGGAGTGGCCGCCATCTACCTTGTGGGCGGTCGGCCACATCGCCCTGCGCCGTTATGGCGGCCCGGATGGGGGAACTAGCTCAGGCGTCCACCAGCTCCGCAAGTGACCCGAGGACGAGGTCGGGAGGCGGTATGAGGCCCGAGACCTCCTCGGGACTCGTAACGCCGGACAGGACCAGGATCGTCGCCCATCCCATGGCGACACCACCGGCCAGATCCGTGTCGGGCCGATCGCCGACGATCGCGATGCGAGATGCACCGTCTAGGCGCTTGGCAACTGCCTCCATCATCGGGCGGTGTGGCTTGCCCATCACTTCAGCGGTCCGGCCCGAGGCGACTTCGATCGCCGCGAGGATCGATCCCGACCCCGGCCACAGGGCTCCCGAGACCGGATAGGACGCGTCGGCGTTGCTGGCGAGGAGGGTCGCCCCCTCGCGAACCGCGATCGAAGCTCGGGTCAGCATCTGGTAGTCGAACGACACATCGAGCCCGACGACCACCAGATCCGCCTTCGTCGAGCTTGGATCGCGCAGGATCGAGACGCCGAGGCCCTCGAGTGCCTCGACCATCCCCTCGCCTCCCACGACGAGGGCCTTCTGCCCCGCCACGCCTCGCTGGGCCAGAACCTCGGCCAAGACGACGCCCGAGGTAACGATCTGTTGCTCCTCGACCTCGATCCCCAGACCTCCGAGCTTGGCCAGGTACTGATCCACAGTGGATTCCGAGTTATTCGTAGCGAACACGATGCGGAGACCCTCCGCCGCCAAGCGGGCAAGAGCTCCCACCGACCCCGGTATGGGATCCGAGCCCCTGTAGACGACCCCGTCGAGGTCGCACACGAGACCATCCAAGCCCTCGCGTATCATTCGAGCCTCATGCCGACCGTCAAACCCTTTCACGGGATCCGCTACTCCTCTCGAGACGACTTGGGCAACCTCGTCTGCCCCCCCTACGACGTGATAACGGACCGGGAACAAGCAAAGCTGCACGAACGCCATCCCAACAACGCCGTTCGCCTCGAGCTTGCCAGGACGGACGACGGGGCTGAGAAGTATAGGAACGTTGCGCAGACCTTTGAGGACTGGCTTCGCACGGGAGTTTTGCGGGTCGAGGACGAGCCGGCGCTGTACGTGTACCGACAAGACTTCCGAGCAGAGGACGGGGTACGGCGCCGCGTCGTGGGCGTTATCGGTGCGCTGCAGCTCGAACGGTTCGGTCGTGACTCTGGCGTGCTTCCTCATGAACGAACGATGGAGGGCCCGATCGAGGACAGGCTGACGTTGATGAGGTCGTGCCCCGTGAACATCTCGCCCATCTATGCCATCTACCGCGGGGGCGGACGGCTCGGTCCATTCTTCGACTCGCTAGAGAACCGCCCCCCATCCGCTCGGTTCGCCGACGAATACGCAACATTGCATCGCATGTGGACCATCAATGCGCCGGCCGAAGTCGAGATGCTTTCGATCGCCCTCAGCAAGGGCACGTTGGTCATCGCCGACGGACATCACCGCTACGAAACCGCCCTCGCGTACCACGAAGAGAATCGCGAGAATCCCGGAGACCATGGCGCCGTCATGTGTTTCTGTGTCGATGGGGACGTCGAGGACGTTGTCGTTCTTCCCTATCACCGGGCTTTGAAGGCGGAGGTGAGCGGCGAGGAACTCAGCCGTCGCATCTCGGAGGCGTATAAAGCGCGCGTTGTCGACGTTGACGTCTCCGACCGCGTACTCGAGGGATCGCTGGCGGACCATCCATTCCTTTGTCTGATGCATGATTCCGGGTTGTTGGTCGAGCTCCGTGCCGACGACGTAAGAGAGGTCGTCGGGAACGAGCCCGCTGCGTGGCGACGGCTCGATGTCGTCGCGCTTCACGAGGTGATGCTCCCCAAGGTCTTGCCGGAAGGCGTTGACGAGTTCCGCTTCTCCAAGGATCGTGCGGTGATCCAAGAGCTCGTCTCCGAGGGCTGGACGGCGGCGGTGCTACTCAAGGCTCTCGATGCGGTTCAGGTTTTCGAGGTGGCGCGATCGGGGGCCCGTATGCCCCAGAAGGCAAGCTACTTCTGGCCCAAGGCGATAACGGGGCTGGTGTTTCGTTCGCTGGCCCCGCTCCCCTAGGGTTAGTTGATCCTAGCCTCAAGGCCGAGCGCGTCCCACGACGACGCCTCGTTCAGATCGAGCTCGAGCCGAGGCTCACCCGCCAGATCGTCCGCTGCGTCGACGGCTGTCGCCACCGATTCGGGAGCGACCACCCTGCTCCGCCTAGGCCAACGTGTCCGCGGATAGGTGAGCACGACGTACTCGCCGGGCGAGGCGCGGAGAAGTCCCACCTGCTCGGCCGCGGGGCCGGGTGTGCAAAGGACGATCCGATCCACTCGAGCAGCCCGCGCCCCCTCGAGGATCTCGTTCGTCATCCCAGCCTCGACCGCCCCGACGACGATGGTCCTGACGCTCTGCGCGGCTCGTTCGACGAGGTCGGCGTCTAGGAATGGTCCGCGTGCTATGTGAGCGCCGAGGCTTCGAAGAGCCTCTGCATCATCACCCTCCGTTGCGATCACCCTTACCTCATCGCCCTGCGCGACCAGCCTGCCGATGAGCGTGCGAGCGAGCTCCTCCTCCAGGCCGATGATAAGGACGCTCATCTCGGAGCCACCACACGCAGGGCATCGCGCTGGATGCAGAATCGCGCCGACGTTGCGGGCGCCAACGGCTCTCCATCGACGTGGCGGCTGAAAGGCACTTCGGACACGACCTCGAACTCGCTCTGATCGTGCTCGTATCGAACGTCGGGGTGCTCGACCAAGTCTCCGGAAACGATGACTCTCCATGCGTACATCGGCAGCGCCTCGATCCGCATGGTCTTGAGAGCGAACACGTCGAGACCTGCATCCAGAGCCACTCGCGGAGCGATCTCTACCGGCCGCCCGGCAAGGTACGCGTAAGGGCCGGCGTTGGACGCGATCGCCATCGAAACTGGGATCGTTCCGAAGGGACCCTTGAGGGTCATCGAAGGCGCCCGGCGTCTATAGGAACCTGCCAGCACGCGGAACGCGCTCCAGTAGAAGAAGATCTCGCCGAATCTCCTCTTCGACGGCACGTACCGTTCGACTCGCGCCGCGGCCTCGGCGTCGAATCCGCATCCGGCGGAGAATGTAAAATAGCGGTCGTCCATCATTCCCAGTGGGACTTGCACCGGTGGCCTCTCGCATAGCTCGACAAGGTGGTCGATGGCCAGCATCGGGTCCATCGGCACCCCCAGCGCCCGGGCGAAGACGTTCATGGTTCCTCCCGGCACGATGCCGAGGACCGCGTGCGTGCCGGCGAGGCCATTGGCGACCTCGTTGACGTGACCGTCGCCGCCGAAGGCGATCACCAGGTTCGCACCTGAGTCCACCGCGTCCTGCGCGATCGGGATCCCGGTCCCTCGAGCGCTGGTCGCGAACGCCTCGATACGGAAGCGGCTCCGCAGCACATCGACGACCTCGTCCCGAGCGCGTTTCGACAGACGACCGGCGTTAGGGTTGACGATCAATACGGCAGAGGGCCTTCTGGAAACTCCCATGAGCCGATAAAGCTAACTGAGAGCGAACGACGTGACCCGCGAACCCATCGTCATCGACACGCAGATGCACGGACTCGAGCGGCTGACCGCGGCCTTCGTTGTAGCGGGTGAGCAGACCGCCCTGGTGGAGACAGGGCCCAGATCCTCGGTCGAGGAGGTCACGGCGGGGCTGGAACGAGCCGGCATCGAACGTCTCGACTGGATCGTCGTCACCCATATCCACCTGGACCACGCGGGGGCCGCTGGGACGTTGAGCGCTCGGTGGCCCGATGCTCGCGTGGCGGTCCACGAGGTCGGTGCCCCGCACCTCGTCGACCCATCCAAGCTGTGGTCGAGCGCGACACGGATCTACGGCGACCGCATGGACGAGCTGTGGGGCGGTGTCGACCCCATCCCGGAGGAACGGATCCACATCGTCAGAGATGGGGACGTCATCGACCTCGGCGGTCGATCGTTGCGCGCTTTCGACACTCCGGGTCACGCCTATCACCATCACGCCTATCTCGATGATCTTACTGGGGCGATGTTTACAGGGGACGCGCTCGGGGTCAGACTTCCCGACGTGGGAAGCGTCCGCCCGGCGACCCCGCCGCCCGAGTTCCACCTCGAGAAGGCCATCGCGAGCATCAACAGGATACGCGAAGCCGAGCCCTCAACGTTGTGGTTAACGCATTTCGGCTCTCACGACGAAGGGCCCACGACGGCGGGGGTCGATGCAACCTGCGTCGCGGCGATCGAAGCCCTCAACCAGTGGGCGGAATGGGTTCGTCTCGCGCGCGAGAAGACCTCGGAGATGGATGAGGTCGTCGAGGTGGTTCGGAGCGAAGTACGCGACGCGCTCGAGGGGCGCCTCGATCAAGCAGCGGTCGACCGGCTCGAGCGAACGACCTCCTACCGGATGAACACGTGGGGATTCATGCGGTACTTCGACAAGCTCGAGGCTTAGCCTCTCGGGAGACTCGCCCAAGTCTCGCGGTACTCCGCCGAGGTCGAGACTTAGCTCTCGGGAGGACCCACCCAAAGTCTCGCGCGGTACTTCGAGGAGGTCGAGACCTAGCCCTCTGAGGACTCACCCAACGTCTTGCGGAAGGTGTAAGAGGCTCGCTCATAGCCCAAGCGGTCTTCGTAGAACCTGTGCGCGTCCTTCCGATGGAGTCCGGAGGCAAGAGCGATCGTGTCGCACCCCTCTGTCCGTGCGAAGTTCTCGAGGTCACGCATAAGACTGGCCCCGCGCCCGGACGAGCGCTCTGCCTCCGTCGTCACGAGGTCGTACACCCACAGGTACTTGCCGTAGTAGAAGTTCGTCCCGATTCCGACCCCGGCCAGAGCCGTGATGCCGGCACCGTCATCGAGCGCGAACAGCCGGTAGCCCTCCGATCGCATCGTGCCCAGTAGTTGCATGTAGGCATGCTTATCGAGATGTGACCGAAGCTCGGCGAGGACGGGCCAGGCGCGCCTGAGATCGGTGTCGGACGTCAGTTCGATCATCGTCACCCCCTGTTCGAGAGGCGAGCCGCCCGCTCCGGCGCGTCGGTGGCGCCCGCATCGGCAGCTGCCACAGCTCCGAATAGATCGTGAGCCTGTGTGAATCGACCGCGGCGCTCCAGGAGGTCCGCAAGCGTGTACCAGGCGCGCAGGTGGTGCTCCTCGGCGACCTCGGGGTTGAGGTCCAGCTTCTCCAGTCGGGCGATCGCATCGTCCAGCCTCTCCTGATCGGCGAGGGCGCCTGCCGCGACGATCGATCCTTCGTAGAGGATGGCGGGAGGCGCCGAGCGAGGATCGATCTCGTCGCACAGCTCGAGCGCCTTGTCGGGGCGTTGCATGGCCCGATAGGAATCGGCGATGACGGGATTCTGATCGGTCGAACCAGAGATGCGTCGGAATGCCGACAGCTCTCGAGCGGCCTCCTTCCACTTCGCAAGCCGGTAGTAGGCCAGTCCGAGAAGCTCGCGCGCAACGCTAGAGCGAAGGGCCATGTGTTTCGCCTGCTCGCCGAGTCGAACCGTTTCCACGAAATCCTCCGCTGCGAAGGCTGCTGCAGCCTCTCCGAAGACCTGCACGAGGATCCCGCCCTTCCCCGGCCTGGCCGTGTCGTGCAGCTCCCGCACGACGTCGTCGGCGAGGTGCGCAGACGGGTACTTGGGGTCGACCTTCGAGTTCAGGCGGGGATCTCGGTCCCGCCCATGGGGGGAACCGCCCCGCACCGGCTCACGCCGGCCGCGCCCGGCCTGGCCCCCGCCCCGATCGGCCCGCCCGGAGCTCGCTCCTCCCGACCTACCCTGACCGGGGGGCCGACCTCTCGGGTCCCGTGGCTTTCTACTCTCCGACATGCCCGCACCTTAAGGGCGCGGGCGGTGACGCCGGCTCACTCGCCGCTCTCCCTCGCCTCCTGCAAGATTGTTCCAGGTGCTGCCGATGCATAGAACCTCGGTGGAGTGGCTTCACTCCCTCGAAAAGGGGACCGAAAGGGATGAACTTGTCACAGATGCCACACCGCAAGGTCGGGGCCCGGCTGTTGCCGGCTCTCTTCGTCGCGTTCGCCCTGGTCACAGCGGGTCCGGCCGCACTGCTGGCCGCCGCCCCCAAGGACAGACCCGCAGCCCCCGGAAGGGACTCGAAAAGCGGGTCCCCACAGACGACCGTTGGAACGACCGCCTCGACATCCGGGGCCGGTTCAGATCATGGTTCGGGCTCCACGACGGGCAAGGCCACCGGGCACGACAAGGGGACGAGCGAACCCGGCGCCGGCCAACGCTAAGACCCCAGGACAGAACAGCCAGACCGACCGTGGGCCCGTCGGGAACGGCCACGGTCAGGCCAAAGGACACGACAAGCGGCCTGCCCCCGCCCCGGTGGACCGCCCCGGCACCGCGAATCCCGATCCCGGAGGCCGCCCCAAGCCGGGCAGCAGCCCGAACAAAGGTCCCGCCCAGGGATCGGATCCCACGGGGCCCGAAGGCAACCGCCAGGCACCACGCGCCAAGGATGGAAGGGCCACTGGTGGTGCAACGACCGCACGCTCGGACTCCGGTTCGGGGAGCTCCCGCTCCACTGGTACCCCGGCCC
>Ga0183260_10000042_pt1 | contig 79493 bp, 77 predicted proteins | sample AntDrymUQ4972206_2_FD_129768 | JGI IMG/M metagenome (GOLD analysis project Ga0183260, IMG submission 129768) | Polar desert sand microbial communities from Dry Valleys, Antarctica - metaG UQ497 (22.06) (version 2) (version 2) | ecosystem: Environmental > Terrestrial > Soil > Desert | place...
CTACATCGAGGGCTGGTATAACCGGCGCCGGCCCCACGGCGGCGCCAAGGGCCGTCCGCCGCTGATCGCCTGGGACCAACAGATCGTCCAAAATGCTGTCTCACTTTCTTGACACACACCACCGGGGATTTTTACTGCGGAATTGTCGCGCGATAACTCCGCAATAATTCAGTGGAGAGCCAATTGACAACCGTTCGGGACGCAACCCCGGGCACCCCTGACTCGCGAACGCATCGAGCGAGGAGAAGTGCGCCACCGCACACCAGGCGCGCATCACATGACGCCGTCCTGGGCCGCTGGCGCCGCCCGGCATGCCCGGCTCGTGTGGCCATATGCGGATCCTGGCTGCTCTTCGGGATCGCGGCCGTCCACCAACGCGCGGCGCGGCTGGATCACCCATGAAACGGTGTTCATGAATCATCCTGGCCCAAGGTGACTCCTGGCTACACCTCGCTCTTCTTCTCAGGCTCACCCGGTAGTTCGGCGACGCCGGCGCCAACAAACGCCCGCTCTCGCAACCGGGAGATCCGCGAAAGCAATTCGCGGTTGTCGGTGGTGAAACCATCGACACCAAGTTTGAACAGCGAACGCGCCACGGCGGGATCGTTGACGGTCCAGGCAATGATCGTGGCCCGGAGATCATTGAATCGAGCAACTGTGTCTTCGGTCAGCAACCCGTAGTTGATCGATACGGCCCGGTGTCGTTGACCTTCCAACTTGGTCCAAACCCGCGAGAGCTGGTCTTCGTCGCCCACGGAGTAGAAGACATGGACATTTGGGACGGAGGCAATCGCGTCGAGTTGCCGCCAGCTCCGCCCGCAGACGACGATCTGGCGCTCAGGCTGAATGCGCTTGATCGTTCTCACGACGCGGTGACCGAGTCGAGGAAATTGTCCCTTCAGGTCGAGAAACAAGCGCGCGTCAGCGGGGGCGCCTTCCAACAGTTCGGAGAGGTTCATTTGGCGGCCGCCGATGGATACGATGCACCACTTCTCCCAATAGATCGGCAGTGGTCCGATCGTTTTGGTGTGGCGAACTTCGAGGCGGCCATGGAACGGCCAGATGTCGGTTTCGAGCATGTCGGCGCCATCGGCATGCGCCTCAACCGCGCGTTTCAGATCGTTGCCGGCTCGATGAGCAATCGCCAACGGCCGATAATCGGGCAACACTGGATGATCGTGAACCATGGTTCCTCAATTGGAACTGTGCAATAGGAAGTCGACCGGTGGCATTCTAACAGGGTCGATCACGTCGCCACTGCGCGAAGATGTCACTCAATCGGGGCCGGCAGGAAGCAGGTTTGTTACACTCGACACGTTGCGGGGAGCGTACGATTGTCGATGCCTGAGCCGCAACGGTTGATGACCTCAAGGTTCGGCCCGCGAGTCGTTCACTGGAGTGACAACTCGTTTGAGGCTTCAGAGAGGTACGTGCGTGGTCCAGCCAAACCAGAATGGCGCGAGCAGAGAGACAGCTGACGTTGAAGAGGAGCGACAGTCTTTTTCCGAAGGGCGTCACGCAACATCCCGGACCGATCCTTCCGAACACAGCATGCAACCCGCGGATGAACGTGCCGCGCTCAACGGTGACGACGCGCGTGTGGTGAAGGCAGTGCACGTAAGCATGACGCGTTCCGGCGCCGAACTCGTTGAGGCACAGCGGGTAACACTCGAAAACTCGGGCGCCAAGTCGATGTCCACCCACACCGCCGAACTGATCAATTCCGGGGCGTTGCGGCTCAACGCCGATGAGGCAGTGTTCAACAAATCGTCTGCGCTCCTGGTCAGGGCCAGGGAGATGCGGATCGAGCAGTCCAAGGTGGGGATTGCGGTGGTGGGCACGTGTGAAATCGACGGCGCTGGCCAGATGGGCATGTTGGTGTCCAGAAACGTCGATGCTGCCGGCGATGTCAATGGCACGGTGATGCTTGCTGGACATGTCACGGCTGGCGGTGATGTCAATGTCACCTTCAACGCCGTATCCGCCGGTGTCCTTGGAGCAGTTTTCGCAGTGACGTTGTATGGATTGCGCCGGTTGTTCAATCGCTGAGTTAACCGGGCGCCCGCGGGTAGTACGGGAATGGAGAGTACGCGATGGGATCGTTTGACGGTTGGCTGAAATTTATCGGCGGCGGCGCCGCGGGCGCCGCCGTTGGCATGGTTGTGGGCAGCCTGCTTGCGCCGCAAAGGGGCGCGGAACTTCAGGCTGAAACCCAGCAGCGGCTGTCGGACGCCAAGACCGCGGGTTTAGATGCCGAACGCGAAACCGAACATGCCATGCAAGACCGGTTTCGCCAGCGCGTGAGAGATCCGACCGCATTCACTCCCGCCGCCAATGGTGGCAAGGAACTCCGGTAGTGACAAGCATCGGGTGTGGGCAGTTGACATGGACGAATGTAAAAGACGATACCGTGATGCGCGAGATCGCAAGCGCCGGTTACGATGGCGCCCCCGGTCCGCTTTCACTCCATCGCCCCGCCAACGACGTCGTGAGCTGGTTTGGCGACTACGGCCTGAAGCCGGCCCCACCCTATTACAGCGCTGTGTGGTGGGACCCCGCTGAAAAACAAGCCATTCTCGGCGCGGCCGCCTCGATCGCGACGTATGTTCGCGACCTCGGTTGCGCTGAACTTTACGTCGCCGCCGACGGAGTGAAGCATGTCACGGTTTCCGGCAAAACGCGCCGAGAGCTGGCCGGTCAGGTCAGCGCCGCCGACGCAATGACAGTAGAGCACTTCGCCCAGTTTGCGATGGTGCTCGGCGCATTTGCTGACCTCACGCTCGCCGAAGGCGTCACCAGTTGCTTCCACAATCATGTCGGCACGGTGATCGAGACCGCCAGCGAGCTTGAGATGTTGCTCGGGCGAATCACCACCGATGCACTGCAACTCGGTCTCGATACCGGGCACATCGCCTGGGCGGGAGACGACGCGGCGGAGGTCTGTCTTCACTATCTTGACCGGATCAGAACACTGCACCTCAAGGACGTCAACGGCGCGATTCGCGAGCAGGGCGTGGCGGCGGACTGGAATTACGGGCAATTCACCGGGGCCGGGGTGTTCGCCGAGCTGGGCGAGTGGATCGTCGATTTCCCGGCGATCCTGACCCCGCTGCTCGATTCCGGGTTTGATGGCTGGCTGATCGTCGAAACCGACATAACGATGAAACCGACAGCGCTCGACAGCGCCACGATCAGCCGCAACTATCTCCGAACACTTGGACTCTAACCAGGATGCAAACCGTGTCGCCCTGTGGCGCCGTTCCCGGCCGGCTGACATGGACCGTTGTTCATCGGGGGCCGGTGACAAACTGGTTGAGTTGGCAATGACCAGGAATTCACAGGGATGACCTGCCCGCGACCCACAGTCGGCATCGTAGGGTCTGGTCAACTAGCCCGGATGATGATCCAGGCGGCGATCTCGCTCGATATTCGAATCGTGCTCCTGGCCTCAGACCCTCACGATGCCGCCGCCCAGGTGGCGTCAAACGTCATCGTCGGTTCTCCAAACGATCCCAAAGCGCTGGCCGCACTGACCAGTCAGTGCGATGTGATCACCTTCGATCACGAGCTCGTCAATCCCGACGCACTGGCCGCACTCGAAACCGCCGGTCATCGGGTCTGGCCATCGTCGTCCACCATGGCGCTGGCCCAGAACAAGCGGCGTCAGCGGCAGGAGCTGAGTACAGCCGGGTTTCCGACTCCAGCCTTTGAAAATGTCGAATGCCTTGGCGACCTGATTGCGTTTGGCGAGCGGCGTGACTGGCGAGTTGTGGTCAAAGCTTCAAGCGGCGGATACGACGGGCGCGGAGTCTGGATGGTTGGCGACCCGGACGAGGCAAAGGCAATCTGGGATGGCGCCGAGACATCAGGAACGGTGTTGGTGGCGGAGGAGCGTTTGCCCCTTGACCTCGAGTTCGCCGTGGTTCTGGCGCGGCGGCCGAGTGGGGAGATCGCGGTCTATCCGCCGGTGGAGACAGTGCAACGGGATGGCATCTGCCACGAACTTCGAGTTCCGGCCAATCCTGGCGCCAATCTCGGAGTGTATGCTGCCGAGATCGCCCGCGAGATCGCCACCCGAATCGGCATGGTCGGCATCATGGCAATCGAATTTTTCGTTTCTCGAAACGAACTCTATGTCAATGAACTGGCGCCCAGACCGCACAACTCTGGGCACTGGACGATTGAAGGGGCGGAAACGTCGCAATTCGAGCAGCATCTGCGGGCGGTGCTCGATTGGCCGCTCGGGAACACCGACCTGGTTAGTGAGGCGATTGTCACGCTGAACCTGATCGGGAAAGACGCCGCGAACGATCCTCGCTTGCGGCTTGCGGAGGGGCTTGGGGCGTCGCACGCCCACGTTCACCTCTATGGCAAGGAGGCACGCCCCGGCCGCAAACTAGGGCATGTGACGGTCGTCGACGATTCGATCGAGGCGGCCGGGGCTCGGGCGCGAGCGGTGCGAGACGCGCTATTTTCCGCTCCCGACCGTTAGCTCCGGGAAAGGATTCGTTTTCGATGAGCGACGGAATGCCACGGATCGGGATCGCGATGGGAAGCGAATCCGATTTGTCCACGATGCAAGCGGCAATCGATGTACTGACCGAGTTTGGACTTGCCTGCGAAGTGCGCATCCTCTCTGCCCACCGCACGCCCGATGACATGTTCGCCTGGGCGCGCTCAGCGGCGGACCGCGGGATCGCCGTGATCATCGCCGGAGCAGGCGGAGCGGCCCATCTTCCTGGAATGATCGCTTCCGGTACGCCGCTGCCGGTGATCGGCGTACCGGTCAACGCGACTGCGCTTGCCGGGATCGACGCCCTGCTTTCGATCGTTCAAATGCCAGCCGGTGTACCAGTCGCCACAGTGGCGATCGGAAATGCCCGCAACGCGGGCTTGCTTGCGGTGCGCATCCTCGGCGCAACCATGCCCGGCGTTCGTCAGGCAATGACCGCATTTCAGCAACGCATGCGTGACGCCGTGATGCAGATCGACAAGGACCTGCAGGCTCGATTCGAGATCGATCAATCGTCTCGGCCTGAATAGCGGCGCCTATGATATGAGACACTGCGCTATACAGGGTCCAGCTCACCGGCAGTCTTCTCACTGGTCCGCAAATTTGATTTTGACCGTTTGCCACGGATTGAATGGGACACGACAGCCGTCACCGCAATTGGACCCTGGTCACAGGTTTGCCACCCGCGACGAATGGATCTGTGGGCAAGGTCGAAACTGGTGAATGCCTTATGCACACCGATGGACAACCGGAGAAAAATCCCCGGTGAATAACGACGACAGGAACAATCGCCAATCAAGCGAAGTGTTTTCCGATCGCGCGCTTGACACGTTCACGCTGAAAGGTGTCGAGCGCTACACCATGACCGAGGCCGCGAAGCTCAAGGCTGTCTCCTACCACACGGTGTCACGGGCCGTGCGCCAGGGACGCCTTCCGGTTGTGCGGCTCGGCCGAATGGCGCTGATTAGCGGGGCTGATCTGGAAAACTGGCAGCCAATGCGTGAGCGGGCTCCACGCCGCTATCGACAGGCGCCGGCGACGAGCGATGTCCCAAGTCCAGTGGTGCTTGACGAGGCGCTTGGGGAGCGACTTGAGATCGCCCGTCAGCTTTCCACCTTGTTCGAAGTGATTCACGCCGCCTCGTCGGAACTCACCGTGAGTGAGTTTGGCGCCCTTCTGGGCTCCCGGTTCTCGACCATCTTTGGACTCACCCGAGTGTCCCTTTGGGTGATCGATCGCCAGGATCAGTCCGCCAAGCGGATCGCCACAATTGGCCCGAGAATGTCGTCTGCACCGGATACAATCGATATCTCCCGCGGGTACGCCAAGCTTTTTTCATTTGTCGACCACGGCAGTGCGCGGGTGAGCCTCGATCCCCAGGTTGAGTTCGCAGCCGCCACCGCGCCGGAAGATCCGTTTCCGGGCGGCCCGCTGCTGATCGTGCCGTTGCGGGTGAAAGACCGCACGATCGGCAGCATTTTCGGAGATCGTGAAGGCGAGGGCTTGGCCCTCGGCCAGGATCAACTGTCGCTCGCCCAGGTGCTCGCAAACCAGGCTGCCCTGGCGCTTGACAATGCCATGCTCCTCAAGGACGAGCAGTTGCGGATTACCCAGCTTTCGACCATTCTCGATCAGATGACTGATCTTGTGCGAGCTTGCGATGCCAATGGTCGGTTGACTCTGATCAATCGTGCGGACAGATTGTTTGATAGCGGTAAAGACAGTCAATCGGAGTTGGGATCGGACGCACTTGAAAACCCCGATGTCCTCGAGCGGCGTGAACTCGATGGCGCCCCGATCCCACGAGATCGTCACCCATTGGCGCGCGCACTTCGGGGGGAGCATGTGACGGATTGGGAGTATCAGGTGACCCGTCCTGATGGGCGGGTCCAACTTGCCCAGGTGAGCGCTCGGCCCCTGCAGATTGACGGGGAAATCACTGGAGCCGTCTACATCGGCCGTAACGTTACTGCCAGGCGTGAAGCCGAACGCAAGGATCGAGACCGAGTTGCGCGAACTGTACGGGCGAGTGCGCGAGCGGAGGCCATGGCCGACATTGTGATCCGGATGCACGCGGTACGAAATGCGCAGCAGGCCACCGAAATCGCGCTCGATTGCCTCGCCACCAACCTTGGCGACAAGAGCGGTGTTGCGCTCACGGTGGGGAACGATGGCGGTCTGTCAGTTTGCGCCACGAGTCGTCTCCCTGGCAAATTCGATTTGACGGTGATCCACGATCCGATCTCGATTTCAACCACGATCACGGCATTTGCCCGAAACACGCCGATGGTCGTCAGCGTTGACGAGGCAGGCAGGGCCGAGCGCGACTTCATGTCGGTGGTGGGCGCCTCGGCCCTATTGGTGACGCCGCTTCAGATCAACGACGATCAACTGGGAGCGATCTACATCCTGTACGACGAGAACGAACCGTTCGATGATGGGGACCTGATCTTTGCCGCAACTGTCGGCGCCCAATGCGCCCAGGCGATCGATCGCATTCGCCTCTACGAAAAACTTGAAGGCGCCCAGGCGCAATTGCTGGGCGTCATCGACCAGGTTCCCCAGGCGATCCTGATCGTCGACGCAGCGGATGGAATGGTGTCAACGGCGAACGCGGAGGCCGCCTCGGTATGGGGCCTGACGATGGAGCCCGGACGTGTGCGGGCCGATTCACTGCGCTTCCTGGATGGCGAGGGCAAGCCGTATGCGAGCGACGAACATCCACTATTGGCGACTATTCGGACCGGTGAGCGTTCCGCTGACGAACTGCTCACGGTGGAGCGTGAGGACGGCAGAATGGTCGACGTCTTCGCGCGCCACACGCCAATCATCGGGGCCGACGGAACGGTGGTAGGAAGCGTGAGCGTCCTTCAGGACCGTGCCCAGCTTCGGTAGGTCAACCAGGCCAGCGATCGATTCGTCGAGCGGCATACCGAAGAGCAGCTCGATTCGGCGCCTGGCAATGCGGGGCGCCGCGAGGCGTCGCTCAGATCGATTTCGTGACTCATACCCAAGCGGTTTCACGCTCCTGGGACGCTTCTTCGGACAAGGGGAGGGTTCGCTGGGCGCCTTCCGGGTATGTCGCCACCGAGGCTGCGATAAAGGCGAGGAAGAGCGGGTGCGGCCGGTTCGGGCGGCTCCGAAGTTCCGGGTGGAACTGGACGCCAACGAAGAACGGGTGGTCCCGGAATTCCATGATTTCGGCGAGGTGGTTATCCGGTGATGCGCCACTCACGATCAATCCAGCGGTTTCCAGTTGAGCGCGATAGGCGTTGTTGACCTCGAACCGGTGGCGATGGCGTTCATGAACGAGGCTGTCACCATAGGCATTCGCCGCGGTGGCGCCAGGTTTGAGTTGGCACGGCCACAAGCCCAGCCGCATAGTGCCGCCCAGTTCAACACCGTGCTGACCGGGCATCAGGTCGATCACCGGATGTGGGGTGTGGGGATCGATCTCGGTTGAGTTGGCGCCATCCAGGCCACAAAGGTTGCGAGCCACTTCAATCACCGCCATGTGCAGACCGTAGCAAAGACCCAAGTACGGAATGCCGCGTTCCCTGGCAAATTGCACTGCATGCACCTTGCCCTCGATTCCGCGCGGTCCAAATCCCCCCGGAACGACGACGCCTGAGACTCTTCGCAACGCGCGTTCCATCTCATCGCCGGTGGCGGTTTCCGAGTTGATCCAGACCACCTCCACATCAACGTCGTGATGCAGACCGGCATGCATAAGCGATTCAGTGACGCTGATGTAGGCATCATGCAGCTCGACGTATTTGCCGACCAGGCCAATTCGGATAGTTTGTTTGTCTTGCTTGATGTGCTCGACCATCTCGCCCCAGGCGCCGAGGTCGGGCGCGGCTGGCAGATTGAATCGACTGGCCACATAGGCGCCAAGACCGGCATCCTCGAGGATGAGCGGGACCTCGTAAATGGTGGATGCCGTCGGCAAGCCGATCACGGCTTCCGGCTCGACATCGCAGAACAGCGCAATCTTGTCCCTGGTTTCGTCTGGAATTTCGCTGTCGGAACGGCAAACGATAACGTCTGGCTGGATGCCGAAAGAACGAAGTTCGCGGACCGACTGTTGGGTGGGCTTGGTCTTGAGTTCGCCCGTAGCCCCAAGCCGCGGCAGCAGGGTGACATGAATGTACAGGCTGTTGCCGCGTCCGGCATCGCGGCGCATCTGGCGGATCGCTTCGATGTATGGTTGGCCCTCGATGTCGCCGACGGTGCCACCGACCTCGACAATCACGACATCGGACTCGTGCTGGCGCGATGCGAGCTGGATCCGGTGCTTGATCTCGTTGGTGATATGCGGAATGACCTGGATCGTGCCCCCGAGGTAATCTCCCCGGCGCTCCTTGGCGATCACGCTCGAATAGACCTGGCCGGTGGTGACATTGGATGCCCTCGACAGGTTTTCGTCGATGAAGCGCTCGTAATTCCCGAGGTCGAGATCGGTCTCTGCGCCATCGTCGGTGACGAAGACCTCGCCGTGCTGATAGGGAGACATCGTGCCCGGGTCGACATTGAGATAGGGGTCCAGTTTCATGATCGAGATGCTCGCCCCACGGCTCTTGATCATGCGCCCGAGCGATGCCGTGGTAATTCCCTTACCCACGGATGAAACCACACCGCCAGTCACAAAGATGTATTTGGGCATGCGCTTCCTCCACGGTCCTGGTAGTCAGTGGTGACGAACTGTTTTGACGACCGTTCCTTGCGCCGCCGGTCCGCGTTCACCGTCTGGCAGCTTCGCTATCCGGATTGAGCACCACGAGCCGCATCGTTTCACTGAGGTCCGAATTCTTGATCACCAACTTGTCCTCTGGATCGGGAATCTCGACGCCGAGCCTCTTGCAGAACTCACCGACATCGCCAAGTGATTTATCCCCGATCTGGGTGGCGAAGCGCATCGGAATCACGAGTCTCGGGGTGAGCGATGTGACGAGGTCGGCCGCCATGTCGTACGTCAACCCTTCCTCGCCGCCAACCGGCACAAGCAATATATCGATATCCTCGAACGTTTCCGACTGCGCCTCGGTGAGCGTGTGTCCGATATTGCCGAGATGACCAATCTTGAGGCCCTCGACCTCAACGATGTAGGTAGTGTTGTACCCATGCTCCGCCCCGTTCTGGCCGTCCTGGTAGCTGCGTGCGCCAGTGACGAAGACGTCATGCATTTCGTATTCGCCGGGGCCTTCGATTGTCCTGTAGTCAGGACGAATGGCATTGAGGTTCTTCCCGAGTGGATCACCGGAAAGCGTGACGATGTCGGCGTTGTGTTTACCCATTCCGAAGCCGGTCGAGCGGTCGACCGGGTCAGTGACGATCGTGGCTTCCTTACCCTTGATTCGAAAACAGGTATGGCCGTGCCAGCGGATCTCAGCCATGAAAAAACGTTCCTCCAGGCAGTAGCGACTTGAGGCGCGAATGCGTCGAGACGCACCGTAAATCCCAGGTCATGCCGTGGGCAAATACGCGTGGCGAGGCCGGGACGCGACGTCTCGTATTCGGTTCTTGAGGGGAAATGGGGAAGGAACGTGTGGCGCCGATTGACCTGGGTCCTTCCGCAGCCTCCTTCAATGTACCACACGGCGCCGGCGCGGCGAGGGTTCATTCGGGCGGGAATCTCACCAGGGGAGGCCACTCAGGGCCTCCGCTACGAGATGTCGTTTCGTAGGGGCCGCCCTGTGTGGCAGCCCGCCTGACAGGGCGGGGAACCCGTTTCCCAAGAGCAAGTTAGAGACTGATAAACTTGCCTCGCCTGGCGCCAATGCCGACGAGTTCGGCGACCAGTCCGTCTACTCAGACTCAGGAGACTCGTTGCCAGCTTCCTCACGGAGGATGTTCAGAGTTGCCCTGATCACCTCAAAGCCGTATCCTCGCCGGGCGAGAAATCCGCTCAGGCGCCGCTCCCGGATCGACGATTGAAGCCCAGTCATTCGCTGGGCTCTGTCGCGCGCGAGGGTCAATGCATCCGAACGCTCGTCGAGGTCTGCCTCTTCCAGGGCCGCGGATAAGATTTCCTGGTCGATCCCCTTGACCTTGAGTTCCTGGGCCAGGAGACGTGCCCCGCGAGGGCGGTGGTCGCCGCGGTTCTCGATCCAGCGCCGAGCAAATTCTGGGTCATCGACATAGTGCAATTCGCGGAGCTTGTCCAGCGTCAGTTCGATCGTCGCCTCCGGGAAGCCGCCTTTGCCCAAGCGTCTGCGAATCTCACCTTCGGAACGCTGCCGATAGGCGAGGAAGTTGAGAGCCACGTTCGTCGCTTTGCGGAGTTGCTCGCGCGCCAGCACATCGGAGAGTTCGGTTTCGTCGAGGACGCGATTCGTGGTCAATCCAAAGTCGGATGCAACATCGCGGGCGACCCCGAAACTAAATGCGCCGTCTACAAACACGCTGACGCGAGTAGGATCGCGGGCCTGAGGATGGATCGCTGTGACCGTGCCCGGCCTCGGATCCGGGGATGCTTCGTCGTCGTTCCCGGAACCCTTTCGGCGGCGGGCGTCAATAAGTGATGACTTCGATGTCGACATCTCCATCGCCGCACATCGGGCACTCCGCAGGCAAAAAGGCGGGGTACCGTTCGTTGAGGAGACCGAAGACATCGAGGGCATGAAGTGACTTTTCAGCCCCGGCCCACAAGCAACCGACTCCCAGGACCTCCCCGCCCAACTCGTCAATTTCGTTGTCGAAGCGTTGGATTGATTCACCACTGATCATGACGTTGTCAATGAGCAGGATTCGGCGGTCGATGATCAGTTCGTGCAGGTTTTCGGCTATTCGGCGGGTACCGTCCGGCAAGGGCGTGGCGTACACCACCTTGGCGCGCGGCTCCATGAAATAGGCTACCCATTGGGCAAGACCGGCGCCCCAGATGCTCGGGGCCGCCACGGTGTCAATTTTGGACGTGAAGTACGCCTTGGCCAGCGCATACCCCATCCGGCTCGCCGCCTGTGGATCTGCGAGCAGGCGATCGCGGTCGAGCAGGGCGGCGCTGTGGCGGCCCGAGCGATACTCAAAATGCCCTTCCCGCAACAATCCGTTCTGCTTGAGATTGGAGACGATGGACGGGTCAAGCGGTGAGTGAGCAAGCACGATGACTCTCCTCTTGTCGGGTTCAGCGCGAGTCAGGCAGCGTCCGCTGGTGTGACCGATTTTGCTGGCCACTGTGCCCGAGCGATGGACGAACCCGATCAGGTTGCGCGCGTATCCAGCCGACTGATCAACATTTCCAAGTCTCCAACGGCGGCATCCGGAACCGCTCCGGTGGCCAACCGCAAGGCTTCCGCGGCGACCTGGTGGTAATGCGCCACCTGGGCGGAAGCGCGAGCTTCGATTCCGTGAACATCAAGCAACCGCAACACGTCCTCGACACCGGACTCGTCAATAACCTCCATATCATACAGAGCCGTGAGCCGTTCGGCCTGTTGATTCCGAGCGCTTTCCAGCAACATCAGGATCGGCAGCGATTTCTTTCGGCGTCGAATGTCGTCCGCCTGATCCTTGCCGGTGGCGTCCCGCGTTCCCCAGATTCCGAGGATGTCGTCACGAATCTGGAATCCGATGCCAAGCGCCTCTCCCAAATTGCCCAGTCGACAGGCCATGTCTTCGGATGCGCCACCGACGACGGCTCCCGCCCACGCCGCGTAGCGCAGGATCGCGGCGGTCTTGGCGCCAATCATGGACAGGTAATCGTCGACGGTGACCAGTGACTGACGTTCGAACTCAAGGTCCAGCACCTGGCCACGCACGATCGAGATCGTGACGCGGTTGAATTCGTCGATCAGTCTGAGCAAGGTGTCTGCCGGAACCCGCGATGTATCGGTGCGGAGGAGCGATCGCTGAGCAGTGGCAAACAGGGCGTCACCCGCGTTGATCGCCTGGGCGTCTCCCCAGATTCGCCAGACCGTAGCGCGGTGCCGCCGATTGGGGCTTCGATCCTGGATGTCATCGTGGATCAACGTAAAGTTGTGAAGCAATTCAATTGCCGACGCCAATGGCGCCGCAAGACTGGCCCGGCCGCCAGCGACTGTGCAGCACAGGAATGCGAGCTGGGGGCGGATCCGCTTTCCCCGCACCGCCATGCGGGTCTCCAGGTCGGTCGGCTCGCCGGCGGCATCGATCCAACCCAGGTGAAACCGAACCATCCGCGACAGCAGAGGCGCCTGGCCCTCGAGCTTGTCTATGGAGAGGCGAAGTTCATCTTCAAGTAGGGTGCTGAAGTCCTGGCGGGCGTCGGTTGCAACGTCAATGACACTCAACTCCTCGGCGATGTTCGATCCCAATCTTCCATGTTTCCCCGCTATCGGCATGGGGGTTGCCGCCAAAGTATGCCCTGATCGCGTCTTCGATGTAACGGCCAGCCCGGCGGGATCCGGTTGAAGCACCTCTAGAGTCGATTCGATGCCCAGCGCAGATTAGCCGGATGTACAGTCGCCAATGAATCCAAACAATCCTGAATTCCTGTAGAATAGATGTACGGAATGAGATGAAGACTCTTCCGGCGGGTGAATTGACGTGGTGGCCACTGGTCCCTGTACGTGTGCCAGCAATTCCTCGTCACCAAAAAAGGAATACGATTCGATGCTTATCTACATTCTGTTCATGATCCCCGGCTTGCTGTTCATGTTATGGGCGCAGAGCAAGGTGAAGGGCGCCTACCAAAAGTATTCCAAGGTCGAGAATTCGGCCAGGGTGACTGGCGCCCAGGCAGCCCGGCGGGTGCTCGATAGCCAAGGACTGAGTGACGTCCAGATCGAATCGATTCAGGGCGAACTGACCGACCACTACGATCCGCGATCGCGAGTGCTCCGCCTCTCCCAGGGCGTCTATGGTGTGCCATCGATTGCGGCGATCGGGATTGCCGCCCACGAAGCGGGCCACGCGATTCAGCATGCCAAGGCCTACGCGCCGCTCAAGGCACGCACCGCGATGGTGCCCGTTGTGAACATTGGCTCCAATCTCGGTTTCGGCGTGCTGTTTCTCGGATTGATCATGAACCAGGCCGGTCTGGCGTGGATCGGCGTCGCCCTCTTCGGGTTGGCGACGCTCTTTGCCCTGATGACGCTGCCGGTGGAGTTCGACGCCACGCGACGCGCCAAAGCGGCTTTGGTGCAGGTTGGCCTGGTCGACTCCGGAGTATCCGGTGGTCAGGAAAGCAAAGGTGTGGCGGCAACGCTCGATGCCGCCGCCTGGACATACATAGCAGGGTTCGCGGCCTCGATGCTGACGCTCCTCTATTACGTCATGACCATTATGGGCATGCGCCGCGATTAGACAAATCCGCTTCGCATTTGACAGCCAACACCCCGTTCGGGACCACCGGGCGGGGTGTTGGTTGTCGTCATGGGGCTATTGACCGGCAAGTCCTGTGATGACGGATTCGAGGGCATCCAGGTGCTGGCTGATCGAGGTGAACCCAGCCCCCATCGTGTTGACGGTGAGATGGGTGATGCCCTGCTCGCGCCACCAGGCAACGGATTGATTCCTGTCGTCCGCGGATGTCCCGGCCGCCGAGATCCGGGGCTCGATTCCGAATGTCGCCGGATCTCGACCGATTGCCCGCATTTCGTCGTCAATGATTGCGATCAGCCGCTCGTAGGTCGCCCGCGGACTTGGATTCGGGAAGAATCCGTCGGCGAGGCGGACCGCCCGGCGCACCGCGACCTCGGCGCTGCCCCCGATCCAGAGCGAAATTGGACGTTGCACCGGCATTGGCGCGAGACCAGCATGCTCAACGGTATGCCATGTTCCGTCGTAACTGATGATCGGATCGTTCCAAAGCGTGCGCAGCACGTCGATCTGTTCTTCCATACGTTTGCCACGGTTGTTGAACTGCGCGCCCAGCCCCTGATACTCGATGTCGTTCCAGCCGATGCCGACGCCGATCCTTGTCTTTCCGCCGGTCAGCACGTCCAGCGTCGCCGCTTGCTTGGCGACGAGGGCGGTTTGCCGTTGTGGCAATACGAGCACTCCGGTGACCAATTCAAGCTCGGGCACAATTGCCGCCAGGTAGCCAAACAAGACGAAGACCTCATGAAACGGGCTGTTCTCGTCGTACCGCTTCACCAGTTTTGGGTGGTGCGCCCGCTGGCTTCCGCTGAGCACATGATCGTAGGCCAGGATATGCCGGAATCCGAGTTCCTGGACACCGATCGCGTACTCCTTGATGCCTCGCGGATCATTGCCGATCTCGGTCTGAGGAAACACTGCGCCGATCCGGAGATTGCCTTTACTAGCCCCCGAGCTTGATGAACCACTCCCGGACACAGACACCTCCTGGGGGATATGCGCGTTAAGTAAAGTGAGGGCCAGCGGTTGTTTCGAACCGTGTAAGCTTCGACACCGTCGCCATCGGATGTTGGCGCAAAGTTGCTACCCAATGGATAGTATCATGACGAACTCACAACACGGACGATGCAACGCGAACCAGGCCACCGAATCACCCTCCACGCTTCGATTCGGGAGGCGTGCTCTGTTGACCGGTTCGATCGCCGGGGGATTCCTCTTGCCCGGCGCGAGAGCCCTTGCCCAGACCTCTCCGCCGATCGAACAGCGGGACGAAGAGCCAACCCAACCGGGTCAACAGATCATTGAACCCGAGCCGCCACCCACGATTTCGGCGGACGAGGATGCCGAGACCATCATTGAGACGGTGGGAGAATCAAGCATCCGCTATTTCGCACAGACCGGTCACAATCTCGAAGAGCCGTTTCTTTCGGCCTGGTCCCAGGAGGGAGGAGAGTCTGGTCCGGGTGTCCCGATTTCCGAACCTCGCTTTATCGAGGACGATGGCGTTATCCGCCAGGATTTCGAGACCGCGGCGTACATCTACAACCCGAATCTGAAAGATGGCGTCTTGAACAGGATTCCCACCGAGGGCGCCAATGGGTCATTTGCCAACGACCCGGCCTTCCTGCCCGCGCCACCAACACTTGGCACAACCTGGCTTGTGACGGCAGAGGATGGATTGCGGCTTCGCTCCGGACCTGACGTAGATGCGGTCACTATCGCCGTACTGCCCGACAATGCCGAGTTCATTGCCGCGCCGGGTTCCCATTCGACCTGGGCCCCGGGGTATGTCGATGGCTTTTCGGGTTGGGTGGCTACGGAGTTCCTTACCACCAGACCCCGGCTGACCGAAACTAACAGCGACAACTGGCGGCTCGACGTGTGGGAAGGCGCCACGCTCGGCGAGAGCCATGTTCGGAGCGAGCCAACCACGGCGAGTCCGTCTCTACGGACCTTGCCCTACGAAGCTCCCGTGGTGATCGTGGAGTGGGTGCGAGGCGAGCCCGTCGTCGACAACCAGATCACGTGGGCTCAATTGGAGGATGGCTCGTTTCTGTATGCCCGCAACATCGGCCGCACCGCCCCCGTTCAGCCGCCTCCTCTTCCGGTGGATGCACCCAACGAAGGCCGCTGGATTGACCTGCACTTGACCCAGCAACTGCTGGTTGCGTATGAGGGCCGAACACCGGTGCGCACGGTCGTGACCACCACTGGCATGCCCGGATGGGAAACGCCCTCAGGGTACTTCCACATCAACCATCGCGTCGCCAACGAAACGATGGAGAGCGGCGCGATTGGCGCCGAAGAGTTCTATGTACTCAAGAATGTGTTGTTCACGCAGTACTTCACGGATCGCGGTCACGCGCTTCACTATGCCTGGTGGAAAAACGCGGAAACCATCGGGAGACCCGGCAGCCACGGGTGCCTGAACCTTCTGCTGGACGATGCACAATTCTTTTGGGATTGGGCGGAGATCGGGACACCTGTGCTTTGCCGCACCGTCTGACTCCTGAACAATTCTGTAACGCTCCCCGTGGTTTGAATCGCGAGGTTGGGTGACCACGTGAAGTGGCCATTCCACAACAAACGTGGCATAGTGCCCGTGGTTCGGAGCGGGATGAACTGGAACTCGACGTCGATCAAACATTCCAGCTCCGCCCGGTGGGCCTCGAACGCGTCACGATTGATTCCGCCCGACATGCGACCATCCTGGTCTCTGCATCGCTACGTTCGGTTGCATCGAGCCCACGATGGCGTCAGAATTCGGCTGTAACACGACATGCCTCAACATCCAAAGCCATTTTCATCGGAATGGATGAACGCTCCGGCGCCGGTCACGGAGCCGTCCCGGCGACTTCAACGTGCCGCCAACCAGCGTTTGGTTGCGTTGTTTGGGAAGTTTCCCGGAGAGCGTTCGTTGACGATTATCGTGGTTATCCTTCTGACGCTCGGATCGTTCTGGTTTGCTGGTCCTCGAGGCGAAGCCCACACCCCAGTCGAAAGCAGCCTGATTGCGCAGATGCCGGAAGCGCCGCAAATTCAGTTTGCTGACCCAGAACCTACTGCCAACGCCGACATTTCGACCGAATCTTTTCAGGTTACCGAGGGCGAGGTCGATACTTCCGAGGCCCAGGTTGTGCCAGATCTTCAGCTTCAACCCGCGCCGGTCGATGATCAGCCAACGACGCTCGGCGGAATTCTCCCGGACAATCGGATTCTCGCTTTCTACGGATTTCCCGGCAATCCCGAGATGGGCATGCTTGGCGAGTACGATATGGGCAGGTTGCTGGAGCTGCTGCGGGAACAGGCGAATAAATACGAAGAGGCCGATCCATCCACACCGGTGGTGATTGCCTTCGAAGTCATCGCATCGGTGGCGCAGGAGTCGCCTCAGGTTGATGGAAGCTATCTTCTCGACACACCAGCGTCTGTCTTGAACGAGTACGCCGACTTTACGTTCGAAAACGATATTTTATTGATCCTCGATGCCCAGATTGGCTATCGTACAGTTGAAAACGATGTCAGGGGATTGCGCCCTTGGCTTGCCCAGGACCATGTTCACCTGGCGATTGACCCCGAGTTCGCGATGGATGAAGGTCAGGTTCCTGGCACGCACATCGGCAGCGTTGACGCCACCGATATTCAATGGGCCCAGCAATGGCTGATTGATGTTGCCGAGGAAGAGGGCATCTCTCCGAAGGTCCTGATCGTACATCAGTTCACCCAATCGATGATTAGCAACAAGGACCAGGTGGCGCCAATGACGGGAGTGCAGCTCGTGATCGATGCCGATGGCTGGGGACCCCCGGACTTGAAGCGGGACGCCTACAACTTCGTCAACAACGTGACCACCATCGAGTATGCGGGAGTCAAGCTCTTCTACAATCTAGATGTTCCATTGATGTCGGCTGACGACATTGTCAACCTGGATCCGGCGCCGCTCTTCGTGATGTATCAGTAGAGCCAACGAGGGTCCAGGCTAACGCCGCGGACGTTCATTGAAGGCACGGTGTGCGTCGACGCGCCGTCGGTAAGACGAGGGCGCGTGTTGTTGCCCTGGATATGGCTGCCATGGAGTGATGGACAGAGATGGGGAAAATCTACGTCCTCCCGGACGCGGATATAGAGCGACTCTTGCGAACAGCCCTTGTCGGAAGAATTGCCTGTTGCGCCACGGTGTTCGATGGCGAGGCGCGACCCTACGTCGTGCCGTTGGCGTACGGCTACGATGGCGAAAGCGTCTATGCCTTTAGCGGCCCGGGCCGCAAGATCCGGATAATGCGCGCCCAGCCGAAGATTTCGTTTGAGGTGGACGAGGCGATCGCCGAGGACCGATGGTCGAGCGTCATCGCCGATGGTGAGTACGAGGAGTTGCTCACCGGGACAGGTCGTCGTCTGGCCCACACGGTGATCTTTGGCGAACAATCCCCGTTGCCGGATTTCTCCCCCGAACACATCGTCTATCGTCTTCGATTGAGCCGTAAATCCGGCAGGTTCGAAATCCCCGACGGCGAACAACCTCCCGATGGCGTGGTCGCGCCCTGAGGAGCGTCGCCCAGGCCGATGGGAATCGGTCAAGTTTAGACCAATCCCCTTGGCCTGACTGTCACAAATGAACCGAGCCATCGCATTGAGCAATCCGAACATTTCTTGACGTATGCGCCAAAAAGTCGTATCACCTACGCAAGACCTCATGCGAAGAGCCTCATTTCAGGCATTCTGGACATGTTTTGAACCGCCTTGGCGGCGGAGTCCGTTCCGGGAACAGGTTCGACACCAACCTGGAAAATGCTCAGCGAAGTCGGAGATTGATGACGCCGAGGAGGATCATTTCAGTGAAGCAGTATCTCCCAAATCCGGTTAATGAACTGATGAAGGACGCGTTTACCGGGAACGCATCCCGACGCGACATCCTTAAGCGTGGTGGCGCGTTAGGCCTGAGCGCAACGATGATGGGCACGATTCTCGGCGCGCACAAGGTCGCCGCCCAGGATGCAACGCCGGCTGAAGCGCAGCCGGCCGGTTGGTCAATCGTCGTCCCAGAGGGTTTGCCCGATCTGGCCGGCGCCACAATTAGCGCGATGCTCGAAGCCGATGGACCACTGGCGGCGTTCGATCAAGCGAGTTGCGACATGTTCGCCGAAGCCACCGGCGCAACCGTCAATTACATCAAAGGTCCGCCTACGGATAGGCTGGTTCTCATGCAACAAACGATGGCCGCGGAGTCGTCCGACATCGACGTCGCAATGATCGATGTGATCTGGCCGGGCATCTTCGCGGCGCATGCGGTCGATTTGAGCGATCAGGTGGGCGATGTCGAGTTTTTCGAGCGCATCCAGGACAACAACACGGTTGACGACATGCTGGTTGGGTTGCCCTATTTCACCGACGCCGGTCTCCTCTATTACCGCACCGATTTGCTCGAGAAGTACGGGTTTGACGGTCCGCCGATGACGTGGCAGGAACTCACCGATATGGCGACCACGATCGTCGAAGGCGAAGCTGCCGAGAACACGGCTTTCACCGGCTTCACCTTCCAGGGCGGCGCCTACGAAGGCCTGACCTGCAACGCGCTCGAATGGCAGTTTTCGAATGGCGGCGGCTCGATAGTTGAGCCCGATGGATCAGTCACCGTCAATAATGACCAGGCCAAGGCGATGTTTGACCTCGCCGCGTCGTGGGTGGGCACGATTTCCCCGGACGCTGTCACCGGCTACATGGAAGAAGATTCCCGGGCTGTCTGGCAGGGCGGCAATAGCGCATTTATGCGAAATTGGCCGTATGCCTACTCCCTGAGCGCGGCCGATGATTCGGTGATTAAGGATGTGTTCGACATCACCCAACTCCCGATGGGGGACGCTGAAGGTTCGGCGCATGCCGCGACCCTCGGTGGCTGGCAGATGTTCGTCTCCCGGTATTCGGAGAACCAGAATGCCGCCAAGGCATTCGCCAAGTACATGGTCTCGCCCGAGTTGCAGAAGGCGCGCGCGATCGAGCGCGCGGCCCTGCCGACGATAGGCGCACTGTATGCGGACGAAGACGTTCTCGCCGCAAATCCATTCTTCGGTCAACTGCTCGACGTGTTCGAGTCCGGTTCTGTGGCGCGGCCATCGACACCGTCGGCCGATCTTTACGGCGAAGTTTCGCTTGAGTACTTCACGGCCGTGAGCGAGATCCTGACCGGGTCCGCCGAATCGGGGCCCAGGGTTGAAGACCTTGCGTCGTCGCTTGAAGACATCATGGCCGACGTCTAGCGTGGCGTCAGACTGTTAGGGTCGAAGAAAGAGGCCGGAGGGAGCGCACAACATGTGCTTCTCCGACCTCTTTCGCTCACTCTCCTCTTCACGCATTCCAACTGGAATCCCTGAATTGCCGTTGAGATTCGAGAGTCGCCGCCCGCCTTGTCACGGCGCAAGGTTCTTGACGTGGGCCACCAAAGGTAGTATCACTTCCGCAGAGTCTCCACGTTAAGAGCCTCGCCGCGGGCGTTCGCGGCACCGTCCGAATCGTCCATTGGTGACGGAAATCGTCTTGACAGTTGGTTCGACGGCAAGCAGTGAATGCCACCTGACCCTACTCGTCATTGGTCGAGTAGCACCCCCCTGAGGAGGATCATTTCAGTGAAGCAGTATCTCCCAAATCCGGTCAATGAACTGATGAAGGATGCGTACACGGGTCGCGCCTCCCGTCGCGACATCCTCAAACGCGGCGCCGCGCTGGGCTTGAGCGCAACGATGATGGGCACGATTCTCGGCGCCCAGAAGCTTGCCGCCCAGGATGCCTCGCCGGCCACCGAACAGCCACCGGGTTGGTCCGTTGTCATGCCGGAAGGTCTTCCCGATCTTGCGGGCGTGACGATCAGCGCGATGCTCGCTTCGGACGGTCCGGGGGCCCCTTTCGACCAGGCAGTCTGCGATATGTTCGCTGAAGCCACTGGCTCAACCGTCAACTATCTCAGGGGCGCCGAGTCCGCCACCGAGCGACTCACCTTCCTGCAGCAGACGATGGCCGCCGAGTCGAGTGACATCGACGTTGCCCAAATCGACGTGATCTGGCCGGGCATCTTCGCCGCTCACGCGGTCGATCTGAGCGAGGAGGTCGGAGACGTCGAGTTCTTCGAGCGCATCCAGGAAAACAACACGGTCGACGGCACACTGGTCGGCCTGCCCTGGTTCACGGACGCCGGTCTCCTCTACTACCGAACAGACCTGCTCGAGAAGTACGGGTTCGAGAGCCCGCCGATGACCTGGCAGGAACTCACCGACATGGCGACCACAATCGTCGAAGGCGAAGTTGCCGAGAATTCGGCCTTCACCGGCTTCACCTTCCAGGGCGGCGCCTACGAAGGCCTGACCTGCAACGCGCTTGAATGGCAGTTCTCGGCCGGCGGCGGCTCGATCATCGAGCCCGATGGCACGGTGACCGTCAACAACGAGGAGGCCGTAGCCGCGCTCGAACTTGCGGCGTCATGGGTGGGAACGATCTCTCCTGAAGCTGTCACCGGCTATATGGAAGAAGACGCCCGAGGCGTGTGGCAGGGCGGCAACGCTGCGTTCATGCGTAACTGGCCATATGCGTATGTCCTGAGCGCCGCCGACGACTCGGCGATCAAGGACAACTTCGCCATCACGCAGTTGCCGATGGGCGAGGGCGACGGCGCCACCCATGCCGCGACTCTCGGTGGTTGGCAGATGTTCGTCTCCCAGTACTCGGAGAATCAGGACGCCGCCAAGGCGTTCGCCAGGTACATGGTTTCGCCGGAGCTTCAAAAAGCGCGGGCGATCGAGCGCTCGGCCCTGCCGACGATCGGCGCGTTGTACGAGGACGAAGACGTGCTCGCCGCGAATCCGTTCTTCGGCCAGTTGTTCGACGTCTTCGCTTCCGGATCGGTGGCGCGGCCATCGACGCCATCGGCCGATCTTTACGGCGAAGTCTCCCTTGAGTACTTCACGGCCGTCAACGAGATCCTGACCGGGGCCGCCGAAGCGGGACCTGCACTTGAAGAACTGGCGACTTCGCTCGAAGACATCATGGCGGATGTCTAGGGACTGTTAGACCCTGGATTGATGCGCGACGGATCGGGCGGGCCGCACATTCTGTGGTTCGCCCGATCCGGCTAGTTCCCGGACCGGCACGCCGCCGCATCCTGTCTTCGGATGGGGTGAGGTCCGAATCACCATAGCGGACTGGGGGAAGTCCATGGTTCTGGGCCCAGAAATCAGCGGGGTTGAGGTAAGGCCAGCGACGGCGCGCGGACCCATGACTTCGGAGAAGAAGCGCTCCGCGGGCTGGGCTGGGCCGAAGACCGCGGTGGGCCGAGAGCAGGAACGGCTGGGCTGGCTCCTTGTCTTGCCCAGCGTCATCGTCGTCTTCGCCGTAGCGATCTACCCCTTGTACGAAACGTTCCGATTGAGCTTCACAAACCAGCGTCTCGCCAGCGTTCGGGAAGTGCGCAACGTTGGCTGGGACAACTATCGCACCCTGTGGGAAGATGATCAGTGGTGGGGCGCGATGCGCAACACCCTTGTCTTCACGGTGTCTTCAGTGACGATCGAAGCGATTCTGGGCATGGTCGTTGCCCTGACCATACACTCGGCCTTCAAGGGGCGCGGTCTTGTTCGAACCTCGATGCTGGTGCCTTGGGCTATTCCCACAGTTGTTTCGTCGCTCCTTTGGAGCTGGATGTTGAACGATCGCTATGGCGTGATCAACTCGATCTTCATCCGCCTCGGGTTGATGGACGAGGGACGGAACTTCTCCTGGATCACAAACAGAGCCACCACCATGCTTTCGGTGGTGGCGATCGATGTCTGGAAAACAACGCCGTTCATGGCCCTGTTGTTGCTGGCCGGGCTGCAGATCATCCCCGGCGATGTGTATGAGGCATCCTATGTCGACGGCGCCAGCAAGAGGCAACAATTCTGGCAGATTACGCTGCCGCTTGTGAAGCCGGCGTTGCTTGTAGCCCTGATTTTTCGGACGATGGATTCGTTCCGGGTCTTCGACCTGATCTATGTCCTGAAGCAAGGCTCCACCGATACAATGACGGTGGCGATCTACACCCAACAGTTGCTGATACAGTCATCCCGGTTAGGGGCGGGATCGGCGGCCGCGGTGGTGGTGTTTCTCTGTATCGCGCTCATGGTGTTTGGCTATTCGCGGCTGATCACGATCGAGGATACCTAGCGATGACGATGTCTATCGAACCCAATCGGATCAATTCGATCCAGACCCCCGATTCGGAGCTCGATCGGATCAGGGCGTCGTATCAGAAGTCCAGCAAATCTTCCTTGCCAAATTTCCTCGGCAAGGCCGGGTTCTGGTTGCTGATCGCGTTCATCGTGGTCTACACGTTGTTCCCGTTCTACTGGGCAATCGTCTCGTCGCTCACTCCTACCAACGACCTGTACGTCACCCCGGTGAAATTTTGGCCACAGGCGATCACATTTGAGCACTACGAAACCGTGTTCACCGACGGTGGGTTCATGCGCGCTCTGCTGAACTCCGCGATCGTCTCGTTCGCTGTGGTGATCCTGGCGTTGCTGCTGGGCACGCTCGGCGCATATGCGCTGGGCCGCTTACATTTTCGCGGCCGCACAATCATCCTCTACCTGATCCTCTCGATGACGATGTTCCCGGCGATCGCGATCCTCGGTTCCCTGTTCCAGATGATGCAGGATTTCAATGCGTACAACACGCTGTGGGGACTCGTGATTGTCTATCTCACGTTCACCTTGCCATTCACGGTGTGGGTGCTTACTAATTTCTTCCGCGCGATGCCGGCCGAACTTGAGCAAGCAGCGCTGGTCGATGGCGCGACCCCGATGCGCGCCCTGTGGCAAATCCTGATGCCGCTGGCGGTGCCTGGTATGGTGACGACGGCACTGCTGGCGTTCATCAGCGCCTGGTCGGAATACCTCTACGCGCGTACCTTCACGTTGACGAACAGTTCGAAAACCGTTCAGGTCGCGATTTCTGAATTCACTGGCAACCAGTCGTTCGAGCTCCCGTTTGCTGTCCGCATGGCGGCCGCGGTCGTCGTCACCGTGCCACTGCTTGTCGGCGTCTTGTTGGTGCAACGGCGGATCATTGCGGGGCTCACTGCCGGCGCCGTCAAGGGCTAACACGGACGTCGCAAGATCACCTCGTTCACCCGGATTTCGTAGGGGCGGACCTGGATCGACCGCGAACACCCGTGTGTCTTCCCGAATTTTGTCGATCCTGTTGTCCGCCCGTTAAGCACTGTGTCTCCAATTGTTGTTCCGAGGTCCAATTTTCGGCTACGCGGCGCGGAAATCGTCGAGAACCATCTGGAGGCGCTCCTGGCCGTTCCAGATGTTGATTTCGAGCCTGCCAGCGAGGTTGATCGATCGCAGGCCAACCAACTCACGCGACCGCCAGGCGCCGCCCCAAAACACCGCTTCGACCTGCCGGCCACCCGCCTTTGCGAAGATCTTGAGGTGGCTCCGATCCTGGCCGATGGCGGTGTACCGCAACAGTTCCGCATTCGCGATCCGCAGCAGCGGTTGATCGTTGCCGCGTCCGAACGGCTCCATCCGGCGCAGTTCCCGGACTGTCCCGATCGTCAGGTATTCGGGCGGCAGGTTCGCGTCAATCAGCAACTTCCGTGGCGCCGGGATCGGGAGACCACTTCGGCGGATCATTTCAACTACGTGCGATTCAAGGTCGGGGAGCTGTTCCGCGGCGAGCGTCAGCCCCGCCGCCAGGCTGTGGCCGCCGAACCGCGTCAACTTCGACGCGATCCCGTGAAGCGAGTCAATCAGGTTGAATCCGTCGACCGAGCGCGCAGAACCGTAGAGCACTCCGGCTTCCTCTCGAAAGAGGAAAACCGGCCGCCGGACTTCCTCGACCATCCGCGAGGCGACCGCGCCGACGAGTCCGGGTTCCCAGCCTGGATCGTGGGTCACGAACACCGGGAGATGGCGCCAGTTTGGTTGCTGGGTGATCTTGTCGTAGGCCTCGGCAAGCACCTGGGCGCTCCGCGTTTTGCGCCGGAAGTTAATGTGCTCAAGATCGGCGGCGAGGTGTTTCGCTTGCCCAGGGTCGCCGGTCACCATCAGGTCAAAGGCAAGTTGTGGGCTGCCGATGCGGCCCGCCGAATTGATTCTCGGCGCGAGAGAGAAGGAGATGTCTGTCGCCGTCACCGCCGTCAAATCGAGTTGCGCTGACTCGATCAGGGCAGACACGCCGATTCTCGAACCCGACCGGATCGCCTCAATCCCTTCGGACACCAACTGGCGGTTCACTCCAACCAGGGGCGCGACATCTGCCACCGTGCCGAGTGCGACCAGATCGAGGTATGTGGCGGGATCGTTGGTTGCCGTTGCCGTTGCCGCTACCGCAACGCCACGCCCGGCCAGGGCGCAGATCAGCAGGTAGGCGACGCCGACGGCGGTGAGATCGTGGTGCATGTCATCGCTGTCGAGTTGCGGCGATACCGTGATTGCGCCATCTGGTCCGGAATCCACCATGCGGTGGTGATCGAGAATGACCAGATCCATGCCTTCACCGGCGATGCACGCGGCATGGGTGTGATCGGTGCTGCCGCAGTCGACGGCGATGACCAGGCTTACCTCCGCTTTCTTGAACTCTGCGATCGCGGCGTGGTTGAGGCCATAGCCTTCAGCTCGATCCGGCAATCTGGGAATGACCCGAGACTCGCCCAGCGTGTGGCGAAGGGCCTGGGTCAAGATCGCCGTCGAGGTGATGCCGTCAACATCGTAGTCGCCGAAGATACCAACAGTCTCCCCTTCGGCGATGGCGCGCAGGATTCGCTCGACCGCTCGATCCATGTTCGGAACTCGGTACGGATCGAGGGGAGGTTGTTCACCCGGGTGCATGAACACGAAGGCGTCATCGACCGTTTGGAGGCCCCGTCGAAAGAGGATTGCAGCCACAAGGGGGTTGTGGTCCAACTCGCGCCACGCCGACTCTGGCGGAATGCGGTAGGGCTCGACCCACTCCGGGCGAGATTCGATCAGGTGCGAGGTGCGCATCGGTGGCTTTGTCCATAAGTGAAATCGGGGCGGAGCGTCGCAGCATGGTAACACGGCCTTGTTAAGTCGAGTTCGCCGTGTCCGTCACATTTGTAGGGGAGGACATACGGATCGACCAGGTGAGCGTCGTGCAGGTGAGGAGTCAGAGTCGATCCTGGTCCTCCCCTACGGACCCATGGGATACTCGTCCGAACTAGACCAATGTAACTTCCCGTTTCTAATACGTGGAGGCTGAATTGACGCGCGGAACGGACACTCAATACGATGCAATCGTCATCGGATCGGGGCACAACGGCCTTATCGCCGCCGGTTACCTCGCCAGGGCCGGGAGGCGGGTGTTCGTGCTGGAACGGCGCGACGTTATCGGTGGCGCAACTGTGACCGAGTCGCCGTTTCCAGGTTACCGGCTTTCCACCTGCTCCTATGTCTGCAACCTGCTCCTGCCCGAGGTGATCCGCGATTTCGACCTGCCTCGCCACGGCTATCAGATTCGTCCCTTCGACCCTATCTACTTCTCGCCATTCCCCGATGGTCGCTACTTCATGTCGTTTCTCGACGGCGCCAGGACGCGCGAGCAGATCGCCAAGTTTTCGGCGCGGGATGTTGTCGCCTACGACGCCTACTGGGGAATGTGGGATCGGATCCTTGCCCGGATGCAGCCACTGTTACGACAAGGGAATCCTACGCCAGAACAATTCACCAAGGCATTCAACGGACCCGACGGCGAGGTGGATTGGCATACGTTGACCCGGGCGAGCATCGCCGAGGTGTTGGATCGTTACTTCAAGTCCGACCAGGTGAAGGCTCCGCTGTCAACGGGCGGTGTGATCGGCGTCAATGCCGGACCGTACGATCCGGGTACGGCCTACGTCAAGTTCCACCACCTCATCGGGAAGGTGGGCGGCCATCAGGGAGCGTGGGGATTCGTCCGGGGCGGGATGGGCACCGTGTCGTTGTCACTGGCGGCGGCCTGCGCGGAGTGGGGCGTGACGATCGAGACGTCCGCCGCCGTCGCCGAGGTCGACATTTCGGAAGGCAGGGCAACGGGGGTTCGCCTCGACGATGGACGGCGGTTCACCGCGGAGGTCGTGCTCTCGAATGCCGATCCCCAGCGCACCTTCCTGCAGATGGTCGGCAGTTGCCATTTGCCATCCGATTACGTCGAGGGCATCAGGGCGATCCGGCACAAGGGCTCTGTGGTCAAGGTGCTGATCGCGCTCGGCGAACTACCGGATTTCACATCGTGTCCCGGAACTTCAGTAGGTCCGCAGCACACTGGCGGAATCGTGATCAATCCGTCGATGGCCTATCTCGATGCCGCCTGGCAGGACGCCAAGGCCGGGCGTCCATCAGCGAACCCGTTCATCGACTGCTACATTCAGACCGCCACCGAGGCCGGGCTGGCGCCGGCAGGCAAGCACACGATGAGCCTCTTCGTGCAGTATGCGCCATACGAACTCGCCGAGGGCACATGGGACGAGCGACGAAGTGAGATCGGCGACAACATCATCGCGACGCTCGCTGAGTATGCCCCGAACGTTCCGAACGCGATCGAGCACATCCAGGTGCTCGGACCACCTGACATCGAAGAAATCATCGGGATCACCGGTGGGAACATCTTCCACGGCGAGATCATGCCCGACCAGATGTTCAACGGACGTCCTGTCCCCGGTTATCCGAGTTACGCGACCCCGGTGGAAGGACTCTACCTCTGCGGCAGCGGAGCCTGGCCCGGTGGGGCGGTATTCGGCGCCCCCGGCCGCAACTGCGCGATGCAGGTGATTGCCGACCTCGCTGGAGATTCGTAGAGGTAGGCGTCGTGCTGACCGGATGCCGACTCCCGCGAATCACCGATCAAGCCGACGGAGCGGACCCATGTTTGACTGTGGCTTCGCCCGCGTGTCGGTCAGAACTCCAACAACAACGACACCAGCTCGAACGGGCGGACGTGAATCGACACCTCCCTGCCGCCCGAAGAGACGAAACCTTCGATGTCATCTTCAGGCAAGTTGATGCAGGCCGCCTGCTTCACCGGCCGGTCGAAATTGAGGGTGCTCTCGCCCCGGTTACCATGCGGCTCATACACACGAAAAACGAAACCGTCGCGGTCGTGCGCCTCCTTCAGTGCGCCGAATCCAAGTTCCACGCCTGAAACACTTACGCATCCGCCGCCTGTGGCTGACGTGGCGCCTGTGGTCACGACCATCGACGCGTTGAATGCTTGCGCCGCCTGAACGACCTTCCCCGATACCCAAGTACCTTCATGCGGGAATAGTGCGTAGCTGAAGTGGTGCTCGCCTTCATCGGCGAACGGATCCGGACTCAACGGTCCCCTCACCAGGCTCATCTCCAAGATGCCGCCGATCACACTGTGACCGTACTTGCCGTCGTTGAGAAGAGCCACGCCGTAGTCCGGTTCGGAAAGGTCGATGAACCTGTGCGCTCCGACCTCGAACCTGGCTCGCTCCCACGCGCCCTACGCCCGCAGCCGGTCGACATACGCCCAGAGCTGGTTGCCACGATCCGCAAGGGACGCACGCCGCGCCGTCTTGTCGTAGGCGCCGGCCACCGTGCCATCGCGGCCAGTGGTGTAGCGGACGACATGGTCGGCTCCGGTGAAATTTCATGCCGGAACTGGCTTGACCAGGGCACTTCGCCGGGCGCGCAATTCACGAAGCCAACGAGCTTGCCGCTCTAGCCGCCGCACATCTAATTTTTGGACGTCTTTCACGCAACCCCCTTTCAGCTCGCGGAGTCCCTAAACCACGATTGGCATGTCGGCGCCCTTTACGCCAACGACCGGAGCCCGCGTCAGCGTCAAACGGGCCGTTCAACGCACTTCGAGTTCCCGCAACGCCAGGCGCAGCGCGCGCCGGAAGAGCGCGCCGCCGAAGACTCTGACGAGAGGGTTAAATGTCGCCGGGACGCCGGCGACTCGGACGTCTTCGATCCAGGTGATTGCGGTCCGGAAGTGGGACCCTGGAGTAGGGGCGACCAGAATTTCGGCGGTTCCCCGAATCCACCGACCATGCTTGACCACGGCGCAACGGCCGGCGGTCCTGGGTCCAGGAGGTTCCCAAACGGTCACTTCCATCGGATCGTCGAATCCCAGGTGGCTGAAGCCAGTGCGAGCGGTGAAACGGGCGCCGGCGCCAGTGATTGAATTGTCATTCACCACGCGAGTCAACGGAATCCAGCGCGATTGGGCCTGCCAATCGATCAGCAGGTTCCATGCGTCGTTGACTGATGCCGTAGAGGTGGCGCGAACCTGAATGCGGGCGCAGGTTTGGCTCGGCATGCTCTACCAGCAGACGTCAGCAGCCCGCCCAATCGAGCGGGCTCCTGTTGACGCCCTGAAATCGCTACTTGATGCTGCCTATCGAAATTCCTTCTATAAAAGACTTCTGGAAGAGGAGAAAGAGCACAATGACCGGCAGGACCACGAGAGTCGAGGCCGCCATCAGCAAATTGAATAGAACATCGTAGGTGGCTGTGGATTGAAAAAAGGTCAGTCCAATAGCCAAGGTGTACTTGTCGGGGTCGAGCAAGTATAACAACGGACCGAGGAAATCATTCCACGCATGCAGACCGGCGAAGATTGCGATCACTCCAAGCGCCGGTATTGTTTGTGGCAAAATGATCTGGAAAAAGATCTGGAACTCGTTGGCTCCGTCAACGCGTGCCGCGTCAGACATGTCCGTGGAAATCTGCAACATGAACTGCCGCATCAGGAAAATCCAGAATGCCTGACCGAAGAACATGGGGACGACCAACGGAAGGAACGTGTTAATCCACCCAAGCCTCGAAAAGATATCGAACAGGGCAACGATGATCACCGGGAACGGCATGAAGACGGTCGCAAGAACGATAAGGAAAACTTTGTCACGGCCGGGCCATTGTATGCGAGAGAACCCATAGGCGATGATCGGATTTGATATGACCGCGCCAATGATCGTGACAACTGTGATGACAAGAGTGTTGCGAGCAAACGACCAGAATGGAAACACTTGAGTCGATTCGTCAAAATTGCCCCATTGCGGGCTGTGTGGATAGAGGGTTGGGGGGTAAAGCATGAGTTCGGCGTTGCTCTTAAGGCCGAGAGCGAGCATCCAGTAGAATGGCAAAATGAATACAGCGCACATCCCGATCAAGATGACACGAGGCACGATCTGCTGATTGATTCGCCTCGTGATCCGGTCTCGATTTGCCCGTTGCCGGTCGCGCTGTCGTAATTCAATCTGGCTCAGCGTTGTCGACGACATAGGTTTCTCCAGCATTCGATGAGGTCTTGCGGTACATGCCGCATGATTCTAGGTGAGGTCGTAGTGGACCCACCGGCTGGATGTCTGAAACACCAGGATCGCGATGATGAAGGTGATAACGAAGAGTACGACTCCCATCGCGGAGGCGTACCCCATGTTGCCGCCGAAACGGAATGCGTTGTCGTAGAGGTAGTAAACAAGAAACGTAGTAGAGTTGGCAGGCCCACCCTTGGTGATAATGAATGCCTGAATGAATACTTGAAGACCGAGGCTAATGCCGAGAATGATGTCGTAGAGAATAACCGGTGTCATCAGCGGCAGCGTGATGTTCTTAAACCGCGAAATCACCCCGGCCCCATCGATCATCGCCGCGTCATGAAGGTGTTGCGGAATACCCTTCAGTCCAGCGAGGAACACCAATGCAATCTGTCCGGCTCCGAATTGGGCGATGGCAACGATACCGAGTTTCGCGAATCTCACGTCACCGAACCAGTTTGGTGGAGACAAGCCAATTGATCGAAGCGCTTCGTTCACGATTCCCTGATTTGGATCGAGCAGTGCCCAGAATATGAACGAGATGGCAAACAGCGGGAGCACCGAGGGAAGGAAGAGAATCGCCCGGTAGATGGGAATCTCAGGCAATGGTTGGTTCATCGCCAAGGCCAGGGTCATGGCGACGACAACACCGATTGGCACCGCCAATCCGGTGTAATAGAACGTGTTCCAAAGTGATGTATGAAAGAGATCGTCGTTGATTAACCGACGGTAGTTCGCGAGTCCAATCCAGACCGGTTCATTAAAACCACCATAGCGCATGAAACTTAGACGTACCGTGTAATAGATCGGGTACAGCGTGAACGCTAGGAGGCCTATGATCCAGGGGCCAACAAAGATCGCCGCAAGCAGCAGCTGATGACGTTCTCTACGCGTCGGCAAATAGAATCGCCTGGCCTGCGTCACGATAGGCTGGGCGACCGATGTAGACACACGGTCGGACTCGCTGTCTGCTTGCGTGCTCATGATTCACCCTGACCTTCATGACGAACGATACGAAGGGCGCCACGGCGCCCTTCGTATCACACCCAACTTGGACCTCTACTGGGCGATCGGGCAGTATCCACCCGCTTCGAGATCAACTTGCGTGTTTTCCTTGGCGGTCGCCAAGGCATCCGCCGGTTCAGAAGTGTTTAGGTAGATCGCTTGCCAGGCGTTCTCAAGTTCGCGCCAGTAGCGGGCGCCCACAGGAAGCGGTGGTCGATTCCTTGTTGATGGGAAGAGTTCGTTAACGAACCACGTAAGGTTTTCGTCAAACAGTGAAGTGTCCTCCAGTAGCTCACGGAGCACTGGTAGGTTGTTGTTCATTTCCGTGTACGTACGGGAGCCCTCCGGTCCGCAGAGATATTGAAGGAACTCGTAGCCGCCCTCTACATTCTGGGCGCCCTGCGGTACAACACCAGACCAACCTCCAGCCCACGTAGTCGATTCCATTCCGTCTGTCGGCACTGGCAGGTAGGTGTAACCGACCTCGACATCTGGAATCTCGTTTCTGAACTGCTGGAACATCCAGTTGCCGTTGATCATCATCGCGAGACGTTCCTGAAGGAACGGATTGTCGGTTGGAGGGGCGCCGGGCCGCATCGCAGTCTGGATGAATGCGTAGAGTTTGTCGGCGTCGGTATTGGCGGAGTAGTCGTAAACCCACTGCGCCGCTGCTGCAACTTCTTCGTCGTCCGGGGTGAGTTCACAGTTCTCGTAGTTGAAGTAGTCCCCGCCGAACATGAAGCCCCACGTGTAATTGTGACCCTGAGCGAAGTACGGCACGAAGCCAACCTGAGAGAAGTTCGCGCCATCTTCGACATTCAGCGAGTTGGCGACTTCGGCGACCTGGTCGAGCGTCAGTACACCATTGGCTGGATCCCAGGCCGCAAGATCGACGCCTGCTTCCGAAAGCATTCTCGTGTTGTAGAAAAGCGCGCGGACATCGGTGTCGAACGGCAGTGCGTACGGCGTCCCGTTGTACGTTGCTTCCGCTGCGGAGAAGTCAACGTATTTTTCGGACAGGTCGGGGTTTTCCCCAGAGTCTTCGAGCAAACCACCCAGGTCCTGGAGGAGACCCTGGGCTGCCCGCTCGGCGACGATAAAGCGATCGAGCAGGTAGACATCCGGTCCCTCGCCACCGCGAACGGCGGTGATCAGGCTCGAAGAGTCGTCGACCTCTGCGGGAGGTCGTTGGATGACTTCAACCACAGAGGACTCGCTCTGGGCGTTGAAATCAGCGCCGATCTGAGTCAGCGCGTCGAATCCTATCGACGTATGCGTTGTCCAGAATGTAACGGGGGCCGCGTCCTGGGCGTTGATCATTGGTACGGCAAAGGCCGTTGAAGCGGCAGCAGCGACACTGACGCCAGCCGCGCCCTTGACGAGCGATCGCCGCGTAACGTGCTTGCCTCCGGTTGTCGTTATGAATGAAGTGAACTTGTCCTTCTGGGTCATTCCCTGTGTCCTCCTGACCGCAATGCGCGACGCACCGCGGCAACATGAAGTAAGCGGAAAGCCATCAGCCCACGTTGTTCGGTTGCCAGGCGCACGTCACAGCCTGGTTGCACCGCGTCCGGATCCTCCTTGTCATTCGCAATTGCGACATGATTGGGTCCCATTACTCGTTGGCGCACTCGACGAGCCGGGTGGGCAGGCGGGCACCGCCAGCGTGTTGTTTGACGTGAACTGCAAAGTAGCCCCTTCGGGTCAGGTATGTCAATAGGTCAAGCTGAAACTGTTTGCGACCAAACCGCGCAGTGTGTGATGTGACGCGTCGGCCGGACCGTCACTCGCGCCGACAACCCGGAGTAACGAGGCTGCTCGAATGCGATCGACGCCAGTGAGAGCGCGTTGCGAGGGGGTTGGCCAGCCTCACATTGGTTGGGTGGGGGAGCTTGCTCCGTCCGCTCACAGCCGGGACAATCAACCGCAATGCGACTCGCTGGTGTGCCTGCCCGTTGTCCGGTGAGGGATATTTCGATTCATGGCACTGATCGATTTCGACGCCGTCTCCCTTTGGACACCCGAGAAAAAACTGATTCTGGATGGGATCACGTGGTTGGTGCAGCCTGGTGAGCATTGGGCGGTGCTCGGTCCCAACGGAGCTGGGAAGACGACGCTGTTGTCGTTGCTCGGCGCCGAACGCCATCCGAGCAGCGGCACGGTGGGACTCCTCGGCGAGCGAGTTGGCCGCACCGACATGCGCGCTCTTCGTGCTCGCATCGGCCGCGTCGATCCATCGGCGCGCGCCCTGGATTGGCTCACCGGCCGCGAACTGGTCCTTACCGGGCTAAAGAATACGATTTGGCCGCGCTGGGACGACTGGGGCGACGGTGAATATGCGCAAGCTGACGCCTTGCTTGACCTGGTCGGCTGCCAGGAGTATGCCCACCGCGAGTTGGGGACGCTTTCCCTCGGTGAACGGCAACGCATTCGCGTCGCCAGGGCACTGATTTCCTCACCCGAAATGCTGTTGCTCGATGAACCGGCAACAGGTCTCGATTTCCCAGCGCGCGAGGCACTTCTGATGTCGCTGGATGCGATGGCCGCGAAGAACCTGGTGATGCCAACCGTTATGGTGTCGCACCACCTTGAGGACTTGCCGCTTAGCGTCAGTCATGCACTCCTCCTCAGGGAGGGCCGGATCCTGTCGATGGGGCGAGTTCATGAGATGCTCACCAGCGAACTCATCACCGAGTGCTATGGCTTTGCGATCGACGTCCACCAATTCGATGGCCGCTGGGCGGCTCGTGCCTCGGCCGGCTGGACAGTCAGCCATCGCGACGATCCACCGACTGCTGGCCGGGCCATGTCTTTCCCCGCTCCCGAACAAGGATTCGCGGGGGAGGATTAGGATTGACCTTGCAACGGATTCTGCGTTTCATTTGTGTGGTCGTTTCGTGAGCCCGCCCTGGAACAGTCCTCCCAGGTTGGCCTTGTCGTCATTCAAACGAAGGAGGAGTCCCGACCTCGCGGGATACGAGAGCGGTGGCGCCGATCATCATCAGCTCGGTAGCGGTGGGTGTTTTCCTTCGCCCTGAAATTGGAACTCGCGTCTGTTCCGCAACCTGGGATGGTTGGATAGACTGTTTAAAGCGCGGGGCGCCATGCCGCCTGTGTGACCATCGCAGGAGCGTCAATCTCATGAGCAACCAACGCAATCGACACGATGAGATTTCGGCGCCAGCTGAATACGATGTCGTGATCGCCGGCGGAGAAGTGATTGATCCTGGCGTCGGAATCGTTGGTCCTTACGACGTGGCAATCAAGAACGGCCGAATCGCCGCTGTGGAAACCGCCATTCGCACTGACCGTGCCACTCGCACGATCGACGCGACCGGCCAGGTCGTGACGCCCGGTCTTGTCGACCTTCACACCCATGTCTACTGGGGCGCCACGTATTGGGGAATCGAGGCCGATCCGGTTGCGGCCCGAACGGGAGTGACCACATGGCTTGACGTCGGAAGTGCGGGTAGCTACAGCTTTCCGGGGTTTCGCGAATACATCGTCAAGCCGAGCCGCGCCCGGATCTACGCGCTTCTCAACCTTTCCTCGATCGGTCTGATCGCCCCAACCTGGGAACTCGCTAATCCTGATTATTGGAACATTGAGCTCGCCACTGAGGTTGTGGAGCGGAACCGCGACATTATTGTGGGGATCAAGGCCAGGATCGATTGCAACACCACCCGCGGCGTCGGGATCACTCCCCTTGTGAAGGCGCGGGATTTGGCGGACCGTGTCGGTTTGCCCCTGATGACCCACATCGGGAACGGACCGCCGTCGATTGGCGAAGTTCTCAATCTGCTGCGGCCGGGGGATATCCTCACCCACTGCTGCACGGGCGGCGACATGCGCGTCATTGGCGACGATGGTCATGTGCTGCCTGAATTGCGCCGCTTGCATGAGGCCGGCGTCGTACTCGATGTCGGTCACGGCGCCGGATCATTTGCGTACGAAACCGCCGAGGCGATGCTCGCCGACGGGCTCGTGCCAGATGTGATCTCAAGCGACATTCACCAATTGGCGGTTCAGGGGCCGATGTTCGATCTGCCAACCACACTCTCCAAGTTTCTCAACCTTGGCATGAGCCTGGAGAGCGTGATCGCCCGCGCCACGGTGAACGCAGCAATGGCAATTGGATTGAACGAAACGGGAACGCTGGCGCCGGGTTCCGCCGCCGATATCGCCATTTTCAGGATCGAAACAGGCGATTACTGGTTCTACGATATTGGCATGCAAGAGCGCCGTGGCGATACGTTGCTGGTGAATACGCTGACAATGGTTGACGGTGAGACGCTGGAGCGCACGCCTGAGCGGGAGTTGCACTTTTGGGCCCAGCGTCCCCAGCAACAACGTCCGATCGCGGCGCCCGGTGTTCGGACGAAGCTGCCCTTCGGCTGACTTGCATCCATTGGCTCTGGAACGCCTGAAATCGGACCGGATTTCCGGGTGCATCGTATGCTTGTCGCAGGCGCCAGGACGGCGAGTCCACGCATAGCTGATCAGTGATCCGAACAATGACCAACAATGGACCAATCGGTGTTTTCGATTCCGGCCTCGGCGGGCTGAGCGTGCTGCGGGAGATCCGCGCTCTGCTGCCGCGGGAGGATATCCTCTATTACGCCGACAACGCCTACTGTCCATACGGGTTGCGGAGCCAGTTGGAGATCCAGGAGCGATCCCGGCTCATCACACAGCTCCTGGTGGACATGGGCGCCAAGGCAATAGTAGTTGCGTGCAACACCGCGAGTTCGATGGCCATTAACCGTCTTCGTGAGCAATTCCCCAAGATCGAGAGCGTTGGATTGGAACCAGCACTCAAGCCAGCCGTCGCGCTTACTCGTTCGGGCAAGGTAGGCGTGCTCGCCACGCCGCGCACAGTCGCCGGCGAGCGCATGCGTTGGCTCATCGAAACACATGCGGATGGTATCGAGGTCCTTACCGTCGCGGCAGCCGGATTGGTGGAACTGGTGGAGTGCGGAGAGTTGACCGGATTGTTGGTCGCGGAGGCGTTGCGGCCACTGCTTGACCCCATGATCGAGGCGGGTGTCGACGTTATCGTGCTGGGTTGCACCCATTACCCGTTCTTGAGGTCCGAGATCGAGAGTTACCTGGGTACCGGCGTGCCGGTGATCGACAGCGGCATGGCCATTGCCCGCCGCACCCGATACGTGCTGGAGGCGGCTGGACTGTTGTCCGAGAGTCAGGCGATTGGTACGTTGATGCTTCTGACCAGTGGGTTGGTTGACGAGGTCGAGCCGGTGGCGCGGATGTTGCTCGGCGAGCAGGTCACCGTCAGATCGACGCCTGCCGCCGCCATGGCCATCGGTTAAACCTAGCCGTCGCGATCAGCCGAGTGGCCGGCTGGCGTCGATAATGTCGGGTTGCAGGGTGGGCGGCAATTGGAAATGCCGCTCGTTCGCTTCCTGGAGATGATCGACCTGCTCGACATCGAGCAAGATTGCCGCCTGAATGACCTGGTCCATGTTCGTGACGAAGATGAATTCGATTTCGTCGCGGATATTCTGCGGTATTTCGCGCATATCGCGTTGGTTGTCTGCCGGCACGATCAGGCGGCGGATTCCGTGACGATGCGCGGCGAGCGTTTTGTCTCGCAACCCGCCAATCGGCAATACACGTCCGCGAAGGGTGATTTCACCGGTCATCGCCGTGTCGTTGCGCACTGGCTTGCGGGTTAGGGCGGAAATCACCGCGGTTGCCATCGTAATCCCCGCCGAGGGCCCATCCTTGGGCGTCGCGCCTTCCGAAAGATGAATGTGAAGGTCGGATTTTTCCTGGAAGTCGCGATCGATCTTTAGCTCGGATGCCCGTGAACGAGCGTACGACATCGCCGCGTGCGCGGACTCCTGCATCACCTCGCCGGCTTGGCCGGTGACCTTGAGATTCCCTTTGCCGGGCATCGTCGCAACTTCGACCGGGATGATCTCGCCGCCGATTTCGGTGGTGCCGAGACCGATCGCCAGTCCGATCGCGCTCTGACTGAGGCCCTGCTCGAATCCATATTTGGCGGGGCCCAGGAACTCTTCGAGCCGATCTGGAATCAACTCGACGATTGTGTCGCCGGTCATCTTCCCACGAACGATCTGAGTGGCGATCTTGCGGCACAAACTGGCCATTTCACGATCGAGACCGCGGACGCCGGCCTCGCGGGTGTAATCCCGTATGATCCGACGCCACGAATCCTGGTCGATGTCCACCGCGGAAAGCGAAAGACCGCTGGCGATGAGTTGGCGTCGCAACAGGTGCCGCCTCGCGATCTCGATTTTTTCGTCTTCGGTATACCCACTCACCTGGATGGTCTCCATGCGATCACGCAAGGGTCGGGGAATCTGTTGCCAATAATTTGCGGTGGTGACGAACAGGACCTTGGAGAGATCGTAGGGCATATCGAGATAGTGATCGGTGAAGGTTTGGTTTTGTTCGGGGTCAAGCACTTCGAGCATGGCCGCGGTTGGGTCGCCGCGATAGTCGGATGCCAACTTGTCGATTTCGTCGAGCAGAATCACTGGGTTCATCGTGCCGGTTGTTTTCATTGCCGAGATGATCCGTCCCGGCATCGCTCCAATATATGTGCGACGGTGCCCACGAATCTCGGCTTCGTCGCGGAGACCGCCAAGACTCACCCGCGCGAACTTGCGCCCCATGGCCTCGGCGACAGAGCGACCGAGGCTCGTCTTGCCCACGCCTGGCGGTCCGACCAGGCAGAGGATCTGGGCGGCAGTCGACGCGCCGGCATTGAGCGTCAGTTTCCGGACAGCGAGGAACTCGATGATCCGTTCCTTGACTGATTCGAGACCGTAGTGGTCTTCGCCGAGGATGCGTTCGGCCTCGACGAGATCGATTTGGTCGTCCGATTCTTCATGCCATGGCAACTGAAGCATCGTTTCGATATACGTGCGGGCGACCGTGGCTTCGGCGGATACGCCAGGCATCCGTTCGAATCGCTGGAGTTCGCGCTCGAGTTTTTCCCGCGCATGACGGGGCATGCCTCGACCGGCGATCTTTGACTTGAGTTCTTCGAACTCCTCGGCTTCACCATTGCCTAGCTCATCCTGGATTGCCTTCATGTGTTGTTCGAGGTAATGACGGCGCTGGCTATCGTCCATTTTGTCTCGGACACGATCCCGGATTTGTTGATCGAGCTCGACAATTTCGAGTTCACCACGCAAGTAGGCGCCGAGGTGTTCGAGGCGGACCAGGGGGTCGAGCGTTTCCAGCAATTGTTGACGGGTCGCAATGTCATTGACGATCTGGGTGGAAAGCAAATCGGCAAGATGCCCCGGGTTGGTGGCCCTCTGGACCATGTCGAGGACTTCCTGGGCCAAAATATTTCGATTTTCGGCAAACTGCCCGGAGAGTTCCTGGATGTATTGGATCAGCACATCAGATTGGGCGCGATCCGGGACTGGTTCCGACAGCTCGCGGTAGAACGTCTGAAAGAATGGACGGGAGTTTTCGATACCGCTGAGACGTACCCGGCTCATGCCCTCCAGCACCACCTGGAGGTTTCCGCCTGGCTGGCGTTCAACTGAGAGAATGCTGGCGAGGGTCCCGACATCGTAGAGGTCGTCGGTCCGAGGATCGTCAATGTCTCGCGTGCGGTGAGTCGTAACGGCAATTGCGCGATTGCCTATCATCGCTTCTTCGACAGCGTGGATGGAATGCGGTCGAACCGCGAGAAACGTAACGACGTTGCGCGGAAAGATGACGACGTTCTTGAGCGGAAGCAAGGGAACGTACGGTCCGCGGTCTTCCGCGCGCCGTATTCCAGGATCGCGATGTTGTCGCATGCAACAGCCCTTCCCCGCTCCCAAATGCCCAGCGAAACTTCCCGCGAACTGAGTCCCCACACTCTTTGTCCGGCGGTAATCAGCGTCGACTTGTGCCGTGACCAGTATGATACTCCAACATGCGGAGCGATGCGAGCGTTACCCGTGTCTCCTTTGACTTGGAGGCCACGACGGCCGTTGATCGTCTACGGCAACATCAAGGTTAGGCTTCATTCGTACAGGGGCGCCCTGGATCAGGTGCACGACGGTTATCGCACATGCGTGCCGTCATGTCACAAAGGAGGGCGGTCGGCATTCGCCTCGAAAATCGCCTCGATCAGGAGTTGCGCCGTCTCCTCGGGATCGTCGCTCAGGCTGAAGAGGTCGAAGTCGCGCAACGAGATCTTGCCTTCGCCAAGCATTGGGCCCTTCATCCATTCGAGCATTCCCTGCCAATACGACCTGCCGAAGAGGACTACCGGCATGGGATCAAGCTTCCCCGTTTGGATCAACGTGAAAATTTCAAACATCTCGTCGAGGGTGCCGAATCCACCTGGGAAAAAGACGAACCCGTTGGCGTACTTGGCGAACATCGTTTTGCGCACGAAGAAGTACCGGAATGTCATGTCAAGCGTGACATAAGGATTAGAACCTTGCTCGAACGGCAATTCGATATTGGCGCCAACGGAAATGCCGCCTGTCTCTGCCGCGCCTTTGTTGGATGCCTCCATGATCCCAGGTCCACCACCGGTGATGACCGTCAGGCCAGCCTTGGCGATGAGTCCGGCGACCCGTTCGGCAGCGTTGTACATGGGGTCATTGGGACGTGTTCGCGCGGAACCGAACATGCTGACCGAGGGTCCAATGTCGGCGAGCGAGTCGAACCCCTCGACGAATTCGCTGAAGATCCTGAGAACGCGCCACTGGTCGGAGTGGGTGAATGCGGCGGCTTCTGCCCGGGCCCTTGGACTCCAGGACAGCAACTCACGATCTTCGTTGTCTGGTCGTTGGCGACGTCGATTCGACGAAACATGGGCTGCAGTATGGAGGTCGTCTTTGGTCTTGGACACTGGCTATCCTTGGGTAGCGACGGACCGGCGTGTGTTTCGAGTATCGTGCACAATCGGGCTGGATGTTTAAGCCATTGATCGCTCTCGCGACGACCACGCGCGACGGGTCGAAGCGCGTCAGAACTCTCAGGTCATGTCACGGTCACGAGTCTACATGGGAATGAACAGAACATGTTGATTGGCCACCATCACTGCTCTCACCAGCAGTCTCTCAGGTTTCGGGCCGGATGGTCGTTCGCGGTGATTATGGTCATCGTGCTTGCTGGTTGCAGCACCGGCGATGGTGAGGACGAAATCACACCGGATGCGACATCTTCACCTGAGCTTGAACAGGCGCCGCCGCCGATCGCGCAACTCGGCAGTGTGACCTGGGCGACCGGAATTGACGAGTCGGGGGCTCCGGTAGACGACTTGGAAGAGTTTTCTCGGCACAGTTCGTTGATCTACGCCGTGGTCGAGGTTGAGAATGCTTCCGCGGGCGAAACGCTTTCGGCGGCCTGGTCCCTCGACGATGCGCCGATCGAGGCGATTGCTTCGACGGCAACCATCGACCGGGAAGTTGGATCGGGCTGGGTCTCGTTCTCGCTGACGTGGGAAGGGGAGTCGTTGTGGCCCGTTGGAACGCTTGGCGTTGCAATCACCGCGAGTTCGGGAGCGACGACGACTGGCGCCATCCCGATAACGTCATCGTGATCGTCGACCGGGTGAGGCGTCCAGGGGCGGCAGTAGGGATTGCAGCCTGAGAAAAGAAATCGATCCATGGTCGAGATCAGGGTTGACGGCGGCACGATGGCAACTCCGGGAGTCGTCCCTTCGGACACTTATCCCTCGGCGAGTTCAAGGTGGATCAGCGATTAGTTCGTCCAAGGGGATTTGTCTACGCCTTCAACACTGGCGATAGGTTCTGGCCGGAGAGCGAATGACCTGCCAAAGGCGGGAGGCACAGCTTTTTCACGTGGCATTCTGTGCTCCTGGCGCGTCACGATCGGCTCGATTGTTTCATTAGAACGCGAATGTTCCAGATAGCACGGTTTTGCGTGCGTGACAATGCCAATCCAGGCGGAAAATCCCCAAAAGTACTATCCGCTTGCCCCTGCGTTTCCTTGTTTGGGGTGGTTTCCAAGTGCTACGCTTCGGGCGACGAATGATGCTCGAACTCCCGCGGTCAATGGCCCCTCGCGTGGCCGAATATCTACGTTCGGCCACGCGATCACAGCCATTCCGAGCAGGCGGCGCAAGGATGCATGACCATGAATCACTCCGGAACTTCGCCTTGTCCTGACGACTCGTGTCCCCATTCCCCGGAACAGGGCAGCGGATACGACTGTCGCTTGGCCCAACACACTTGCGATTCCGATGCCGGGGTGATTCAGCAATCTGAGTATGCGCCGGAACTGCCTGGATTTTTGCCGATTCAGACCGCACGGGCTGATGCCGCGAAAGCCAGGGACAGCCTGCCTTTTGTGGTTCAGGCTGGACAAATCCTGTTTATGGTTGCCGAGGAGTCGAGCGGCTGGGTGGTGGCTGAACTCCGGTTCGATTCTGGCGCGTGCGCATTTTCGGAAGAGCGGCGGGCGCGGTATCAGTGGCCACGCGAGGCATTCGGTCGTCTGCTCAGTCGGGTCGTCACCGGCGACGAGATCGACCATGATGAGGTGTATCGAATATCGGATGATTTCAGCCGGTGGCTGGCCTCCCAGTTCGTGGCAAGTAGTGGCGCGGATTGACCGCCGAAACTTGTGTGGCCAGCGAGATATCGCCCCGACTGAACCACAATCCTGGTTGGGATGTCAGGTCTATTCTTTGCCTTCAATCGGTTGCGATTTGCACCCGTCTCAGAGGAGGCGGATCCCCGGGTCGTTGAGAGGCGTTGCGACTTCCGCCAGAGTGACTGATTCAGCTTACACGCGGAGCCTTGTCGCCGCCGGCTAGTGAACCGGGCGTACATCCTTGAGCAGGTTCGGCAATGTTTCGCCGGCCCTGATCGGCGCCCGCAACACATTCTCAAACGGTGGGATTGGGCACGACCAACCCGTGTTGTAGGCGCAGTAGGGATTGTATGCAAGGTTGAGATCCAGGCTTAGCCGTCCGTCCGGCAGCAGCTTGGGTTCGAGGTATCGACCAACCTCATAGGTTTCCCGTCCGGCGGTTGCGTCGCGGAACGGAACGAAGAAATGGCCCCGTGACTGCTCCTTGAACACCGTCAACGTGACTGGCTGACCCTCTGCCTGGAAATTGACGCGCCCCGCCCGGACATATTGCTTGGCTTCCCCACTGACAGTGCCAATTGTGACTTCCTCGCCGATTCCGTCGCCCGACTTGTCGATGTCGAGCACCAGCCGCAAGTCCGGATTTTCCGGAAAGTAATTCAGTTGAGTGAAATCGAGCTTCTGCGCATCGGACAAGGGTGATTGCGCGTTCTCCTTGAAGAACACGTCTTTGCGTTGGCGGAAGCCGTCCAGTTTGCTGAGTGCTTCGGTCATGGAGTGGTGAGTCCTTCTCGATCCCGCGGCCGACGGCATGGCGCCAACCAGTCACTGATACTATACAAAGGGAAGTATAGTGCTAACGCCACGGTTGGGCAAGGCGAGGGTGTTCCCCGCACTCGCGCTTGCTCTTGGATCCGGGCGCAACGGCGTGCAGTCAATTCACGCCCTTTGGCGTCAACTTGCGAACTGAGCGCCCCGGTCTGGTGTGGTTCTCACGGTTTGGAGCCACCAACGGGCGGAGGTCAGGTCTGCGCCGCCGTCTCCGGGTTGGCGTGTCGAACCCATTCTCGAACCCGCGCTTCGGCCTGCTTAGGGTAGTTGTATTCGAGCCGCCGCGCCGCGTCGTGAGCGACCATTGAGAACAGGTCCATCGCTCGGGAAAGATCGTCAAGAATTCCCGCTTCCGTAGCGCGGCCGTAAGTCGCATGGAACATTTTGACGATTTCCTGGTCACTCCACGCCTCGAAGAATCGGCCGCCATGCCAGGTGTCGATATCCGGTTTGCCGAGGTGCGCCAGCCAGTTGATCACCAGCAGCAACTTTTCCTTCATGTTGCCATCCAGCGACTTGCGCGCCACCACGATCTCGCCCCGCAGGAGCTTCTTGGTGGTCCACATCGCGTGATACCAGAAATCGACCACCATGTTCGAGAAAGCTGGTTGATCCGGCATGGCCCAGGCAATAGTGGGACTAACGGGGAGACTACGGAAAGTGGCTAACCGCTCCGTGTCATCGTAGAGGATGCGGAATCCTCGGTTGACGACCGGACGCACCACGTCGGTGACTGGGCCTGGCGCCGAAAAATCCAGGTTCAGCAAACTGGCGGGAACAACGGCAAAGTCGACATCCAGCATCGGCTCGAACACGGCGCGACGCTCTCGCCAGCCACCGACCGCCGTTTCCTCCACGAATGACATCACCACCGCGCCAAGTTCCGCGAGCCAGTCGTCACTGTCGATCAACCGGTTCGGTTCGTCGGCGAACAGGACCAGGTCGAGATCGGAAAATTCGTCCGCGGGACGATCGGTGCGGGCCCTGGAACCAACAACCATCACCGCATGAACGTCCAGCCGGGATTGGACCCATGCGGTCACGCTGTGTTCGATAGATGTATAGGCGTCAGCGTGTCCGATCATCGGGGGTCCTCACGCGTCGTTCAGGTAGAGACCGGCTCGATTCGCCAGGACGCGAGTCGAGGCGGCGCAATCACGGGTCGCCGGCTCGTGTTCGCCGTCGATGGTGTAATGCGTTTCAAGTGAAACGACGCCGTCATAACGATCACGCGCGAGCGCCTCGAGTTGCCCGGAATAATCTATCGCTCCCCTTCCGATCCGGGTGAATGCGGTTCCAACCGCGATCGCCACGGGGTCCTTGAGATGGATGTGGTGAATGCGGTTCTTGACCAGTTCGTAGCCGTTGGGGTACGGATTCGAGCCGAGGGCGGCCTCGTTCCCAGGATCCCAGATCAGGCCCAGCGCCTGGTTCGGGACACGCTCCAGAATCCAACGCGATTCTTCGCCGGTTGCGACGTTGCAGGCATACTCGTTCTCGAGGCCAAGCAGCTTACCCGCCGCGCCGGCGTGCTCCGTGGCCAAGGTCAGGATTTCGAGCACCTCATCGCGAACGGTGAGTGGGTCATCGACGCGCCAAAAACTGAATGCCCGCACGATTGGGGCATCAAACTGCCGGGCCAACTCAAGCGATCGGTCGAGAATCCCCCAGTGTTCTTCCTTACTCATTGCAGTGGCGGAGTGGGTGTCGCCGATAGCGGTCACGTCGGCGTTGATGTGGCACTTGAGAAAGGGAGAGGCGATGCACGAGACGCGGAAATCACCGGAGCGAATGGCTCGCTCCACGCGCCGCACGCTTGGCTCGTCCTGGTCAACAATGCTCTTGCCCCAGATGCTGCGGAGTTCGATGTCCCGGATGCCGAGGTTCCCGCATACGGCCAGGGCATGTTCGACGTCTTCGCTGATTTCGTCGGTGATGACGCCGAGACGTGGCATTGATGTCCTTTCCTACTCCGATCTGTCGCAGATGCGGTAGACACTCACGATCACCGATTGTCGATTTGTTCCACCTGACGATGCGCGCGAGTCTGGATCGGCGGTCAGGTTCGTGGTTCGGTGAGAATCGCCTCGCGAATCGCCATGACTTGGGCCCGGAGTTGAACATCGCGTTCGAGGTCGCGCTCTATCTTCTCGATGCCGTGGAGAATGGTGGTGTGATCACGCCCACCCAATGCCCGCCCGATATCGACGAGGGAAGATTCGGTTTCCTCTCGCAGCACATACATCGCGACCTGGCGGGGAGTCGTGACATCGCGTTTGCGGCTACGTCCAGTCAGATCCGGTTGTCCAATCTTGTAGTACCTGGCGACCGCTTCGAGCACCTCGATGGAGGAGGTGGTTGATCGCCGCATGCCGATCGAAGAGTCAGTCAAGGCCTCAATCGCCAGCGGCAGGGTAAGCGGTTTCTGGTAAAGCTGAGCCAGCATCAAGATTTTGTTGAGCGCGCCTTCCAGCTCGCGGATGTTGGTTTGATCCTTGTGGGCGACATATTCGATCACATCGGGCGGAATCCGGATCCCGAAATCGTCCGCCTTTTGACCGAGGATCGCGATCCGCATTTCGTAGTCCGGCGATTGCACGTCCGCAATGAGCCCGCCTTCGAATCGGGACCGCATCCGGTCTTCCAGCGCGGAAATCGAGCGCGGTGGCCGATCGCTCGAAATCACGATTTGCTTCCCATTCTGGTACAGCGCGTTGAAGGTATGGAAGAACTCTTCCTGGGTGCTTTCCTTGCCGGCGATAAACTGGATGTCATCGATCATCAAGACATCGATGCGCCGGTAACGGGCGCGGAAGTCATCCATCCGGCCTGAGCGGATATCGTTGATCACGTCGTTGGTGAATGTTTCCGAGGTGACGTACATGATTTGAAGTTCAGGATTGATTTCAAGCGCGCGGTGCCCGATTGCGTGCAACAGGTGAGTTTTCCCCAAACCAACCCCACCATGAACGAAGAGTGGATTGAATTTGCCACCGGGACGATCGGCGACGGCGAGTGATGCCGCATGGGCGAGCCTGTTGGAGTTGCCGACGACGTAAGAGTCGAATGTGTGGCGCGGATTCAACCCATTTGGAGCGGTCGGACTCAGTTCGAGTTGGCGGCTCCTGACGAGACCGTCATTGGCGCCGTTGCTCACGGGGCGGCGTTCCGGAGGTCGGCGGCCCGGCTCGGGAACCGGAGGATCGCGCTCGATATTGACAGGTATGTCCGCCGCCCCCATTTTGCCGGCGACCGTAAACGTTGCCTGAATCGGTCGCCCGACTATTCGAGTGAGCGCCCGTTCGACTTGTGCCGCGTACCGCGTCTGCAACGTCGATGCGGCGTAGGAATGCGGGGCCGTAACCGTGGCCACGTCGTCTTCGACACCGGCAAGCCCAGTCTGCAGAAACCAGTTCGTGAAGGCATTTCGGCTAATGATGGTTTCAAGATCGGCGAGTACCGTTTGCCACAGCTGCCGGGCATTCATGCTCTCCACCGCAAACCGGCCTCCTGGTGAATGAAACGCGACTGCACAGTGTGGAACGATGGATGCAAGCGGTCACGCGATGCATGGGAAGACGTGGCACGTGCATCGTAGCATCCGAAATGCCCTCCTTCCCACAAGCATCGTACAGACGATGCGTACCATCATGGTAGACTCGGTGGGTGTGATTTTGGTGGCCGAGTGGGCCATGCCGAGGGGCACGCGGGCACTGCTGCCAGATTCGTGGCGGCAGCGTTTTTGACTTCAATCAGGTGTACAATCCAGCGACTCAACAATGACTGTTGCTACGTATCCAACCTCAACTTCGGCGTGTGCCGCTCCGTTTGTCGATCCGGCGCCGGAGGAAATTGGTGCTGCCCGGGCCCTGATGATCGAGGAGAAAATCGGTCCGCGCGACGGCTGCGGCAAGATTGCGGTCGTTGCCATGAGCGGCGGCGTCGACAGCGCGGTGACCGCCCTGTTGATGCGGGAACGAGGTTATCGAGTTGTCGGGATGAACCTGCGGCTCTTCTCGCCAACCGATGACGATCATCGCGTCAATCCATGCTGTGGCATTCCAGCAATTGACGATGCCCGGGCGACGTGCGCGACGATTGGTGTGCCGTTCTATGCCGTGAATATGGAGATCGAGTTCGGCAATGACGTCGTCAACAAGTTTGTCGACGAATATGCTGCCGGACGCACCCCTAACCCATGCCTGGAATGCAACCGCCACGTAAAATTCCGGCATCTGATGCAGCGCGCCCGGCAGTTGGGCGCCGATTGCCTGGCGACAGGTCATTACGTCCGGCTGGACACCGATGCGTCAGGAGACCGCGTGCGCCTCTTCCGGGCCGTCGACGAAACCAAGGACCAAAGCTATGTGCTGTACACGCTCGGCCAGGACCAATTGCGGTTCCTGCAGTTTCCACTGGGCAAATTGACGAAGACAGAGGTGCGAATGTTGGCCAGAGGATTCGGGTTGCCCGTGGCCGACAAGGCGGAGAGCCAGGAGATCTGCTTTGTTGGAAATCGCTCGTACGCCGACTTTGTGGCCGAGCGACGACCCGATGTCAAGGCGCCCGGCGACATTGTAAGCCGGGATGGCCGTGTCCTGGGCGAGCATCGCGGGCTCGTGCACCACACGGTCGGTCAACGCCGTGGGATCGGCATCGCGGCGACCAAGCCATTTTTCGTCCTTGAGCTGGACACCAGCGTCAACCAATTGGTGGTTGGCGATCGAGAGGACGCCAGGACGGTCTCGATTTTGGCAACTGATGTCTCATTTACCTCCGGCATCTGGCCGCAAGCTGACCAGACGTGCGATATTGCGGTTCGATATCGTGGAACGATAGCGCGAGCGGTGGTCACCCCGGTGTCAGAGGCTGGCAGGGAAGCGACGATTGTATTTCGACCGGAAGGTGGCCCGATTGCCTCCGCTGGTCAGGCAATCGTTTTCTACGATGATGACGAAGTGCTTGGGGGAGGCACAATCGAGCACGTCGAACGACGTGGAGCCCCGGCGGCACGCGCCTAACGGGCTATGTACGCCCCGCATCCCGCGTTAAGAATCGGTAAAATGGAGCGGAATCGAACGTTTTTGGGAAACAGGAGAGCGTATGGGCACAATCAAATCCAAAGGCGTGTTGGCTGGTATCGCCGCGCTCCTGATCTTCGTGCTGATTGGCGTAGGTCTCTACTTTCTCGGTGGAGACGACCAGCCCGCACTCGAGCGGCTGCGTGACATTGCCGTCATCGTCGTGGTGCTCACGTCAATTATCTCAGTGATCCTGTTAGCCGCGATCACTGTGGCTTTGATCCTCCTCTTCAATCAACTCAAGGATCGCGCGATCCCGATCCTGGACGAGACGACGGGTACGCTCAACCGCATCCGTGGAACCGCCAACTTCATGACCGAGGAAGCGGTTAAGCCACTCGTCAAGGTTGCGGGCAAATACTCCAGGGTCCGGGCCATGTCTCGCGTGGTTTCCGGCAAGCAGAAGAAGCCGCCTAAAGTCAAGGCCTGATTGGAGTTTGGATAGGCGGATCCCAGGGGGAGACATGCCCGACAACGTGGATGTGGCGTTCCCTCGGGAACGCGAGGATCATGCGGCGTCTCAAGGGTTTTTGGGAGGCATTGTGCTTGGCTCCCTTCTCGGCGTGGTGCTGGCTCTGGTCTTCGCTCCGATGTGCGGCGAGGAAACCCGGGCGGCAGTGGCGCACAAGGCAATGGATGCCAGGGACAAGGCGATGCACCTCGTCCAGAAGGACGCGCCCGAGCACTCCGAATCTACCAATATTCTCGACCACGCCGCCGCTATCGAACGCCAAATTGGCGGCTAGCCAGATCCACGGTTCATTGTCGATGAACGAAACGGGCAACCGTGGTTCGTTCGGTACGTGGCGTGTGCGTGGTTTCAACCCGAACTGGACCAGCGATGCGAAGGAGCTGACCAGGGACCAATGAATCGTACCGTCGCTCGCGACTCGCGACCCGCGGGAGCCCTACCTCACCTGGTGGAACAGAGTCAGGCGTCCGAATTCGCGGGGATGTTCGTCCTGAAGACATCCACTAATCACTGGTTCACGTGTTCGATTTGCGAACCTCGCGGTGGAGGAGTTCGCGAAGCTCGGCCACATCGTTCTCAAGGGTCGCGATCCGCTCCTCGAACGAGCGCGGTCCCGATGGCGTGACCGCCGTGTGATTCCCGGTCGCCAGCACCACTGCGAACCGGGCAATGGCCGATTGGCCTTCCCCGACATCGCGCCGATCGATGCTCTCGGCACGCACCAGAATCGGTTCCTGACCCGGAATCCGCAATTCTACGTGTTTCTGTCCAAGCAACTCGGCAAGCAGCTCGGAGTCACGCGAACCTCGCGATATCGTGACGAGTGTGAATGTGCCCGCTTGCTCATTGACGACCCACGAGGTGACGCGCACGGCATGTCCATCAAGCCTTATGAACTCTAGTTGGTCTGACCGACGAGCGTCAGTCATGGCGCCATCCTGGCACGCCTGCTCCTATCGTCTCGAATCGTGAATCGCTTGGCGCTACAATCCCCAGTATGGACCTTGGTCGTTGAACACGCCCTGCTTCGAACACAATTCACACTTGCGGAAACGGACTCGATCGAACCTGTGATTCTTCTTCCCATTGTTTGCTCGATCCTCAGCGCAATGTGCGCCGCGGTGATTGTTCGAGACGCGCGACATCGACCTCGTCCTGACAAGGTCGTCTGGTCGATCGCCTTTGTGATGTTTGCTGTGGCGGCTGGCGCCGACGCGTCTGGCATCGCCCTTGGCTGGAACAGCTGGCTGGCGAGGCTCTTCTACGCCACCGGTCCAGCTCTCGTCGTCGCTTTTCTGGCAATCGGTCAGTTGTATCTCCTGTTTCCTGTGGCGATGCGTCGGTTCGGCGCTGGAGCAACCCTACTGGTGACAGCTCTGTGGGTGTCGCTGGTGATCAATGCCCCAATCGATGCCGACCGCCTCGCCGCCGATGGCTGGGATGCCATCGACCGGGGACCGGAGATGGTCGCGATCACGATCCTGATCAACGCGGTCGGGACCCTCATCATCGTCGGCGGCACAGCGTGGTCCGTCTTCCGGTATTGGCGGCGCGGCGCCAACCGAAACAGGATGACCGGCTGCGCATTGATCTGTGCCGGCGCCCTGATGGTGGCTACAGGCGGCAGTCTGACCCGCCTGGGTCACTACGAGTACCTCTACATCGCGATGGCAATCGGCATCGCAACGATCTTCAGTGGAGTGCTGGTCTCCAGACGACCGGACGTAGCCCGCCGCCTGGTCCCGGCGACCTCTGAATCCCCCCGAGTCGTTCCGGCCCCAACGGCGGCGCCAACTCAGGGGCAGATGCCTGGCCATGTCTGTGGCCTGGGGTTCGTTCACGAGCTTCTGCTTGCGCACACCGATCCCGAGATCGATGCAGTTTGCACGGAGTGGAGTGTTCCGAGGGAATCGGCGTCTGTCTTCTCTCGCAACGAGGCACGACGCGCCTGGAGATTACGTGTGATGTTGTCGCCAGAAGCGTTGAGGGTGTTTGACGAACAGTCGGTAGGCGGCAGACGCCAACTTGCCGGGCTTTACCACGACGTCCTTGCATGGGAGCGATCTGGGCGGGAGGACATCGCTGAAATCACTTCCTCGCCCAAAGTTGCCGGCTCGACCCGCCAGGCATAAGGTTCGCCAGCAATCGGGACCCAGATGACCGGAGTCGGTTTCGAAGGGGCGAGCGAGCCATTGACGACAACTCCCATCACACCAGGTGAGTGGCGGGGGCCCGCCCCGACCACTCGTCTACGCTCAGAGGAAAGAGTCCGCCCTTCGGTGCCGTGAAACCAGCAGTCCGCGCTGCCTCGACGCGGCGTTCGATGATATCGAACGAGACGTCGTGATCGGGCGAGTCATGACGCAATTCCTGGTGATCCACCACGACTTCCGGTGACACACGGACGAACGCCGGTTTAGACTTGCAACCAGTAACCGAAATCGGCTGCTGAATCACCGAGACGCACTCGTCGTGGTTTGCAGTGAGGGACTGCCCATTGCAGCCCCTTTTTTGTTTCCTGTTTCGCGACGGAAAACTCTCCCGCAAGGACGTTCGATGCCGTCGACTACTCCCCCATCGTCGGGCGCCTTTTTTGTCCACTCCCCAAGCCCGTTGAGATGGACGCCCCGAAATTGAGCATGGAGTCGCGATGCCAGAGAACGTCGCCAACCTGAACATCGCGTTGGTGCTGATTGGCGCCGTGTTCGGCGCGCCAATTGTGACGCTCCTGGTGGGAACCTGGCGTCCGTCGATGACCGGCTCCGTGGCGGTCGTGACGACGGCGCTCTGCCTGGCGATCGTGATCGTCTCGTACTTCATCGACGAATCCTCGGTCAACGTGGTATGGGCTGAGACGTTCGGTCTCCGATTCCATGTTGCACTGGATGGCATTGCCCAACAGTTCGCGCTGCTTGCGACGGGCATAGGCCTGGTGGTGGTGGTTTACGCCTACCGGTATGTTCCATTGCATCTCGACCATCACCATCGCGATCGGGATGAACAGCCGCGATTCTTCGGCTTCTTCCTCCTCTTCATGGCGGCGATGGTTGGTTTGGTGATGGCACAGGACATGATCCTGCAGTTCGCTTTTTGGGATCTCACGGCGATCGCTTCGTTCTACCTGATTGGATTCGATCGCGACCAGGACGATTCCCGGACTTCGGCAATGATGGCGCTGCTGGTGACCGGGATCAGCGCCGTGCTCGTGTTGATTGGCATGCTGCTGCTTCGCACCGAGCTTGGGACATATTCGATTCCGGATGCGATCGCGATGGACGCCGATGCGCCCGCCGTCGGCATCGCGATGATGCTGATCGTGGTCGGCGCACTGGCCAAGAGCGCCCAGATTCCGTTCCACTTCTGGCTTCCCAGGGCGATGGCTGCTCCAACTCCGGTCTCCGCTTACCTGCATTCGGCGGCGATGGTCGCCGCCGGCGTCTTCCTGGTGCGTCGCTACTATCTCCTCATCGCCGGATTCGATTGGCTGCTGAATGCCTTGTTGGTGATTGGCTTTCTCTCCATCGCGGTGGGCGGGATCATCTCGCTGACTCGCGACAGCCTGAAACAGGTGTTGGCGTATTCCACCATTTCCCAATACGGCTACGTGGTCGTGATGTTCGGTTTGGGCACGGCGTCGGGATTGGCCGGAGCGATGTTCTACATCCTGGCCCACGCGCTCGTCAAATCCGCCCTCTTCCTCACCGCGGGCGCGGTGACGGAGGCGACTGGCGCCAAATACCTATCGAGGACCGGTGGCCTGGCCAGGCGCATGCCATTGCTGGCAATTGGGAGTGGATTGGCCTCGGCTGGGCTTATTGCCTTACCCCTCTCCATTGGATTTTTCAAGGACGAGCTGTTCTTCACCGCCGCCTGGGAGCGTGGCCAACTGTTTGGCGTCCTGGCGGTGGCCAGCGCCGCGTTGACGTTTGCGTACATCTCGCGGTTCTGGATCGGTGTGTTTCTCGGTCCCCTGCGTCGCGAACCGGAACCAATCTCGGGCGTCCTGGTTTGGCCGGTGGTGGCGTTGGGAGGGGCGACGGCACTGTTTGGACTATGGACGGGGCCTGCGATCGAAATAGCGGAACGGGCGGCGACGCTAACCGCGGGGAATCCCGCCGAAATCGCGATTGCGTATCATCTGGATGCGCGTCCGGCAAACGTGATGGCCGTGGCGACATGGATCGTGGGAATCTTGCTTGTGCTCGGTGAGCGAAGGTGGTCGCCAGCGGCGCATGCAGTTGCCCGGTTTGGCGATCGGCATGGCCCTGAGCGGCTCTACCATCGCACGCTCGATGCGCTGGAACGTGTGTCCAACTCGATCCACCGGGTTGAAGTTCGCGATCTCCGGAGTCGTGTGGCAACGATTTTGGCGCCTGCCGGATTGCTCGTCGGGCTCGCGGTGATCCTCACTCCCAACAGCGATGCATTCACAATTGGCGGCTGGGAGCGCAGCGACCTTCCGCTTTCGATAATGCTCCTGTCCACCGCACTGGCGGCAATCGCCGTCGCAATTCCGCGGAGCCACCTCCGGATCGTGATCACATTGTCATGTGTTGGGTTTAGCCTGGCCGTGATCTATGCCTTGCTCGGCGCCCCCGATGTGGCGCTGGTCGCGATTTTGGTGGAAACGATGCTGGGGACCTTCTTCATTTGCATGCTGCTCCTGATGCCCAGTTCGATCCTCCGGTTCGAGACACGGGAACCGACGGAGCGGTCTGGCGTCCGGCGCGACGCGGTGATCGCGACATTTACCGGCGCGATGGCTTTCTTCGTCGTTTGGGGTGTGTTTTCGCGGCCTTCTCCGTCCACGCGGCTGATTGAAACATACGACGAATTGACGCCCCTCGCTCATGGCGAGGCGATCGTCACGGTGATCCTTGCTGACTTCCGCGGGTTCGACACCATCGGTGAAATCACGGTCATCGCATTGGTGATGCTGGGGGTCATGAGCCTGATTCGCAAGGGGCGACTGCGATGACCTCGGTGATGACTCAAATCGCATCGCGCATCTTGCTCTTGCCATTGTTCATGGTCGCGGCGGCTATCCTGGTCAAGGGATACGTGGATATCGGTGATGGATTCTCGGCTGGAGTGATCGCCTCGCTAGCAATCATTTTGCAGGGAGTCGCGTTTGGCGCCGAGGAGTTCGATCGTCTGCCGCTTGCCCGGTATGCTCCGCTTGCGACCTTTGCCGGTCTCGCGCTGGCCCTGTCCGTTGCATTTGCGCCGATTGCGTTCGGGCATCCGATTTTTCTGCATCAGCCAGTGGCTGGAGCGCCCGCGAGACACTTTGGATCGCTTGAATTCATCACACCGGTGCTCTTCGACATCGGCGTGTTCCTGATCGTTTTCGGATTCTGCGTCGGATCGGTGAGCGCGGTTGCCCGGGAAACGCAACGACGTGAGCGAGAGCTGGAGGAGGCGGCGCACGAATCGCCTCGCGCTCCCTCAGCCGCGGGCGATCGAGAGGGTGTACGGTGACGCTCCTGATTTCCCTGACGATTGCGGTCATCTTCGGCGCCGCCGCCTACCTGATGTTGAAGCGCGACCTGATTCGAGTGATCACTGGCATGATCCTGCTCGGAAATGCCGCGAACCTGTTCATCATGGCAGCCGGGCTCCGGCGGGGACGGGCGCCGATCGTGCCCAGCGATCACGACCTCTCCGATCCGCTCGTCCAGGCCATGACCCTTACGGCAATCGTGATCAGCTTCGGTGTGGCGACGTTGGTGCTCAGCGTCGTGTATCGGGTCTATGACTCCCATCATTCGGTGGATTTGCGGCGATTGAGCAGCGCGGAGGCTGCTCAGGCCAAAATCGATGATCAATTGCTCCCCACCGAGCGAAGCGCTCGTGTCGAGACGGCTGAGGAGACAGAATCGGAACTGGAGGAAGAGTCAATGTTGGAGGGAACGCGTCGATGATGATCGCGCTGCCGCTGGCGATTCTCTGGTTTGGCGGCCTGATCGTGGCGCTGCTCGATGGAACCCGCAAACCCGTGGGCTACCTCGCGGTAATCGTCCTCGGAGGGGCGCTTGCCGCGACAACTGTCCTGGGAATTGACGTTCACCGAAATGGAACCCAGGAGATGGCGATCGGCGGCTGGGAGCCAGGCGTTGGCATTGCGCTGCGGGTTGATCTCCTTGGCATTGCCTTCGCGGTCGTGTCGCTGGTGGTGTTGCTCACTGCCCTGTGGTTCGAAGTTTCACGTGACGTCAAGGCGCGGATCTTTCCAGCGCTCGTGCTGTTCATGGGTCTGGGGCTGACCGGTCTGTTCTTCACCGGCGATGCTTTCAACTTCTATGTCTTCTTCGAAATCTCGATGGTCGCGGCCTACGTCATGGCAAGCTACGGCGAAACGCCACGCCAATTGCGTGCGGCGCTGATCTTCATTGTCGTCAACTTGCTTGGATCGGTGCTCTTCCTTGTCGGGATCGCGGCGATCTACCACAACACCGGATGGTTGGATATGGAGCGGGTAGCGACCCAGATGCCGCTCTTGCACGAGAACCCGGCGATCCTCACCGCGACCATTGTGTTCGTGGCCTTTAGCATCAAGCTGGGATTGTTCCCGTTCCATTTCTGGCTTCCCGCCGTTTACACCGGAACGCGTCCCGCGGTCGCGGCGATCCTGAGCGGCGCACTGGCGAATATTGGCAGCTACGGCCTGATCCGGTTCGGCGGCGACATCTTTCCCCGTGAGTTGCAGGCCGGCGCCGGTGTGCTGATCTTCCTTGGCGCAACGAGCATCATCTACGGCGGCATCCAGGCGATTGCGCGCCATACGCCGAATGAGGTGTTGGCCTACTCGGCAATCGGCCAGGTTGGATACATCCTTGTTGCACTGAGCATCGGCGGCGAGGCCGGTTACGCCGCGGCGATCCTGTATGCCGTGATCAATGCCCTGAACAAGTCGCTCCTGTTCCTCGCGGCCAGTCTTCGCGGGTGGTTGGCGGGCGCCGCGTTCGCAGTCGGCGCGTTCAGTGTCGCCGGGGTGCCCCCAGCCGGCGGGTTCTTCGGCAAAATGGCGGTGTTCCAGGTCGGCCTGGACGATCGCCGGCCGTGGATCGTGGCTCTCGTATTTTCCGGCGGCGCGTTGTCATTCGTGTACATGTTCCAACTCTATCGTGCCCGCTTCTGGATCAACGAGGAAGCCGATGAGGCCACTACGCGGGGCGCCCTGGGCTTGGTCGTCGTGATCGCGCTGGCGATCGTGGCGATCGGTGTTTTCCCCGAACCGCTGCTTGCGTTGTCGCAACAGGCATCGGCATTGCTGTCGGAGCGTCCACCATGATCTATTTCGCCGTGATCATCGCCAGCCTTACCGCAACGTACTGTCTCACTCTAGCCAGCTTTGCCTGGGAGGATGTGACGCTCGGCGTGGTCCTCGCGGCGACGTTGGCGGCGGTTTATCGCAAGTCGATCTTTCCGTCCCGCGTGCCCGAAGCCAGGTATGTTCTCCACATCTTGCTCCACATGCCACGTTTTGTGTGGATGCTCCTGGTCGACGTGCTCAAGGGAACCTGGATTGTTGCCGTATACGTCGTCGGGGTGCGCAAGCTCGATCATCCGGGAATCGTCAAGATCCCGCTCACCAATCACTCGCCGGCCGGAGTCGGCATCGTTGGTTTGCTGCTGACCTTGTCGCCCGGCTCGTTCTTGGTCGACATCGACTGGGATGATCGCTCGATGCTGGTCCACTACATCGATGCCAGCAATCCGGACAAATTGCGCCGCGAAGCCGAGCGGTACTACAGATTGTGGGAGTATGGCGCCCACATTCCTGGCCAAACCGGCGAGTCGGTTACGCAACAGGAGACCAAGTGATGCACGATGTCGTTTATTACTCCGCCATGATCTGGATGACAGGATTGCTTTGTGTGTGCTTCGGATTGGTGATCAGGACGCATTCTTCCATCGTGCGCATCCTTGGATTCGATGCCATGTCACTGGTGTTGATCTCCGTACTCGTGCTGTATTCAATCACCACCGAGTCATCGTATTACCTCGATGCGGCTCTGTTGCTGGCGCTCGTGTCCTTCGTTTCAACCATTGCCGCGGCACGTTATCAAAGCGAGCGACGAGTGTTCTAAAGGAGGGTCAGCGATGCGACCATTCATATTCGATGCGGTTGTGATCCTTGGGGTGGTCGTGATGACCCTCGGCGTCATTGGTCTGATCAGGTTGCCAGACGTGTACACGAAGCTGCACGGCGCAAGCAAATCGGTGTTCCTGGGGCTCATGGCGCTCGCCTTGTCTGGCATGGCGGTAGGCGGCGAAGCGATGTTCAGCCGACTCTTGCTGATATGCATCGCGTTGTTGATCACGACACCGGTCGCGTCGCATGTTGTCGGACGAGCCGCATTCCTGCAACACGAGCAGATGACCACCGTCGGCGCGATTGATGAATCGGGGAGCATTCTCCCCGCCGGTGAAATTCCGCCCTGGCGCGTGTAGCGCCACTCAATCGTCATCGGATTCGATCGTCGTCTTGTCCTGGTATATCGGGACATCTTCAATCGTCACCACCACCTCGTAGTACTGGCCAACTTCCTGCCAGAACGCCCGGCTGGCGTCGGCGAATGGACCCGGCTGTCGGGTGCTGACGATGTATTCCGGTCGATTCTGGCTCCTGATGATTGAGATGAGGTCTGAATAAGAACTTGAGATTCCTCGTAGCTCCTGATCGTACAAGTACCGGTAGGCCGGTGGGCGATCGGCCAAATAGTATATTGAGGCCTGATCGAATGCGACATAAATCGTGGTCCCAGGAAGCGATTCCTCCCGAAGGTATGCGGCAACCTGTTCCTGGGCAGGGTAGCCAGGATGGGCGAACATCGCGCTTGTCATGCTTGTTGGGGAACCATGGATTAGTACCCGAAACGGAGCCATGAGCAGAACGACGGTGGAGATGGCGAGCAACGACCGGGCCGGCGCCGCCAATGCGCGCCACACTTGGACAAGCGTCCACCCCATCCAGATCGACAACGGCGCCACAACCTGGATCAGGTAATGCGACCACCAATCGCCGCCAACGCTGGCCCCCACCAGGCTTCCCAGCATCCACAGACGCAACAAGAGTCGTCCGTCGTCAGTTGGTCGACCAAGGTGGCTGAAGGCGCCGGCGATGGGCCACCGCCGACTCCACGGCGCAGACACACGGTCCCTTCGAATGGAGGTGACGAGCGACCGTAGCGTGGACTCGATTCCCGCCCGATACCGAAACATCAGCAGAATCGCCGTGAGTCCGATCAGCGCCGAGGCTCGCACCGCGAGTCGGCCGATGGCCTCCAGGTTGTGTTGCCAACCAACGGTTGCCGCGCTTTGCGCCGAAAGGCGGTACGTGAATGTGGCATCGATAAACTCGTTCCAACCCAGCATCCAGCCGTGAATCAACGACCCGATGCCGACAACCGCGACTCCAGCCAGGAGCCAGGCGGAACGCTTCAACCGCTTCCGCAACGATACGGCATCTCCAATCATGAAGATGAACCCGACCGCAACCGCGGCCATCACGGTGGCTGAGGGCTTGAGCGAAATCCCGGCGCCGATGAGCAGCCCTACGGCGACAAGGTGCCAGGGTGACCAACCCGCTCGCCCAATGTAGAGGAGCCACAGTGCGGCCAGGGCCACCGGTAGGCCCATGAACATTTCCGCATTTGCCGAATACCCTTCAAGATTCGGAAGTGAGGAGGCGACAGCAAAGATCATGGCCGCAAGGTTGCCGGCAAGTGGCGAAACACACATTCGGGCAAACGCCCAGACGGCGATCGTTGTGAGGGCGATGGCGATCCAGGCGGCGAACCTGAATGCCGTGGTGTCGCTGCCAAACAAGTCGAAGATGCCGGCGTAGACGAAGAAGATGCCCTGTGGGCGACTGATCCAGAGATCGTGATAGAGCTGGCCCGTGCCGTCGACCCAGCCACGGGTGGCGTAGGCATAACCGCCTTCATCCGCCAACATTGGGATCCGGAAAAACGGAATGCGCAGCGTGAGGCTGAGGAGCAACGCCACGGTGAGCCAGAGCCAGTCGGCAAGGGACACGTGGCCTGGCGGCATCGTCTTCGAAACTGTTTTCGTGCGGGCCGGACGTTGCACCTGCACCAAAATCGGCTCCCGCAAGCCGCTCGAATCCGAGGAGCCCAGTCGTGGAATCGGCCTCGGGTCAACGCCTGCAGTATACGGCGATTCGATGGCGGTCAGCCGCGTGCGCCGCCGGTCGACCCGGTCAGGATCACGGTCCCGCTAGGGGATGAGGCGCCTGCTTCGGGTTCCAGTGTTACTGAAATGTCGGTGAAGACTCCAACATCCGCCGGAATCAGCATGAATCCGGTTCCGTGATCGTCAACAGAGAACGTGGCGCCGGGCAACGGCTCTGCGTCAGATGTTGGGTAGTACCAGACTTGGTAACCGCGGCCCACCGGGACCGGGTCGAGATTCACTACGCTGATCACGCCCGTTCCCGACAGGCTGAAGAACGCCGAACCGTGGGCGTTTGGCGGGGATTCCGCGGTTGGATTCAACTGATAAACTGTGGCATTGGCCTGTGATCGAATCTGGTCTATTTCAGCCTGCAGTTCGGTTACCCGCGTGTAGGCATCGTCCCGGTTGCCGCGCAGGCTGACGGCCCAGAACAATGACGCTACCAGGAGTGCGGTAAGCGCCAGGGGTACGGCGGTCCCTCCGTCGAACTGGCGACGTATGCGGCGAATCGTGCGCGGGTCAGGTTTGCTCAAATGGACCTCAGAGGAACGCGACAGGATGATGACTCGATCAGAGCCGACACGGCGTGCTTGGTGAAGTGTATGTCTGGATGAGACAATCATGTCGCGACAGTAGCGTTCTTGCCCAATTAGGGGTACGATGAAGTCCGCACGTGATAAGTGTGTTCGGACATGCAGGCTCAATCGCGGATGATCCCTTGAACCCTCGGACAATGGCGGAACGATGCCTGCGCCTTCGCCACAATTGCGCATCGCTTGACGTGAAACGAGCGATCACGCGACCACCAGTCGCATTCTGGCCGACTACGTGTTCCGTTCAACGACCAGCGCCCTCGGGACGAGAGATTTCCGGAAACGTGCGAGGCGAGGGCGCCACAGAGTTGCCATGGCGAGATAGCGCGCCGGCCCTGCAGTCAGCTGAGATCCGAAGGGAGAGTCGAAGGATGGAATCGACAACCAGGCAGCCAAGGTCAGGACAACGGCCCCGTCGGAGGTGGTTCGTAGGAGTAGTTGTCATCCTTGCTATCGCCAGCCTGAGTTCGCCGCCGGCGCTTCATGCCCAGGACGCGACTGAGGCGCCGGAAACGCCCGACGTGGTGGTTCCTGGAACGGGAGAGGATACCGAGGAGATCGTGGACGAGGCGTCGCCGGAAACGCTTCCGGATGCTGAGCCAACCGCGGAGACTGCGGATCCAGCCGCGGCCGATGAAACCGACGCCGTCGAACCGGTCGATGACCCCGAGTCATCGTCGAGTGGCGTCGTGATCCAGGTTTCTGCCACCGACACAGGGCATCCCGCGGTCTTGGCGCACGGATTGGCGTTTCTGACAGGCGATCAATCCGTGTGGCAGGTGCGTGAAGTCGAACCGGCAGGGAGTTTCGATGCCGAGTCGACGGTCTCGAACGCGGCGTTTGTCCTTCAGGTTGCCGGAACTTCGGTGATCAGGAATGACGTCACCGGAAAACGGGCGCTTCTCAGTCCTGGCGAGGTCTACTTCAAGTCCGGTGGAGATGCGTACACGACCTTCGATGACTCTGGCGATTCAATTGTCTGGATCTTCGAAGTCGTGGAACCAGACGTCGTCGCGGAAGATGCTTTCTATGAGAGTCCCCTGATCGGTGACTACGAAGAAGGCGTGTTCGACTTGCAGATCATTCGCTTCGTCCTTGAACCTGGGGAAACGGCCACACTGCCAGACCACACCGGTCCGGCCCTGGTGCTCTCGACCGATGGCGATGTCGACATCGAGGCCGATGATTTAGGTTTGCTTGGTACGGGTGACGGGCAACTGGTTACCGTTGACGCCACAGTCACGAACAACAGTTCGAATCCAGCCACATTCATGATGACGGCGTTCGGCTCCGAAGTCGGCGATGTTACGGCCAGTCCCGATCCGGGCGATGCCGCCACTTCCGACGATCCAGCCGCATCCGATGCCGCCGCCGTCGATTCCCCCTCACTCGAGGACGACACGACAGCGGACGACGCGACGACGGCGGACGAAACCACGACCGAAGATACGACAGTGGATTCCGGAGAGGACAGCGGCGGTGTATCCGAGACGAGCATCAATATCACCGCCTTGTCCGAACTGTATGTCGTGATTGTGGCCGACGGCGTCACCGTCTTCGATGGTCCGATTCCCGAGGGTGGCCAGTCCGGAGTGATTGTCGGGTCATCGTTCGATGTCTACACGAGCTACGGCGCCGACACCTTGTTCACCAACGCGTGCGGCGACGAGTACTACATGGGCTATGAGGAGGGTGAGGCTCAGTATACCTTGACTTCAAATGCCAATTCCTGCCCGCCGTGATCAGATGCCGGGTCGTACGTGGGGTGCTCTGTCAGCCGCGCTGGCCCCCTGGTGTAACGGAAAGGCTCCAAGTGTAATGGCGTCGGCCCAGGGCAATGGTTCGAGTGGTGGCTCGGGCCAATAGGCAGAACGGAAAGGACCAGCGGTGTGAGCATTGGACAGGAGTTCAAGGCATTCCTGATGCGCGGGAATGTCGTTGACCTGGCGATTGCGGTTGTGCTCGGCACGGCGTTCGGGGCGGTGGTGACGGCGTTCGTCGAACAGTTGATCATGCCGCTGATCGCCGTGATCGGTGGGCAGCCAAATTTCAATTCCGTCGGATTCAATATCAACGACACTCGGTTCGGCGTCGGCGTCTCCCTGACCGCGGTTGTCTCGTTCGTGATCATTGCCGCGGTTGTCTTCTTCTTTGTGGTCAAGCCAATGAATACGCTCTCAATGCGAGCAAACAGGCAAGCTCCGGCCGATCCCACCCTGCGAAACTGCCCGGCATGCCTCTCCAATGTGCCGATCGCAGCTACTCGTTGCGCCTTCTGCACCTCAGAACTGCAACCGCCACAGGCGCACGAACTGGTCGCTCCGGGCTGATCCGCGGCGCCGGAGAATCAAGACCGCGCGCTTCCGGGAGTCCTGTTCTCGTCTCTTCAAACACACTGTTGTGGCCGTCAGCAGGCCAGTAAGGTCGCGGTCATCAATGGCGCCGCGACAATCGGGGTGAGTTGACCCTCCGCAATCGCCGCTTCCACCTGTTCGGCAAAAGCGCTGACTTCGCGTCCGTCGGCCGACCGCAGGGTGACGTGGAGCAGTCCAAGCCGGTCTGTGACCAGGCGGGCGACGGTGAATTCCGCGGCAAGCAAATCGGCGCTGTGGAAACGCTGTCCTGGGGACAAGTAGGTTCTGAAAATGAGATGTCGAGAAGATGTTGCCATGCGGAGTTCTCCAATGTCATTCATCACGCGTCATTGCGTGGGAATTCCAGTTCGCCGCTAGCTTGAACGTGTTTCAAGTGACTGGGCGATACCCGGTGGCCAGCAGTGGCCGAACATCCCGGTGAAAGCGAATCGAGAACGTGGCGGTGTAATGATGCGGCGCCCTCAAGATGCTCGTCAGAGGATTCACACGTTACATACGATGACCGGGCAATTCTGTCAAGCATTTTCGCGAAATCGATCGAACGAATCCACCCCACTCCCATACCCGTCCCGTGATGCGAGCTTCGGATGACCACCCAGCGCACCGGGTGTCGTCGGGGCGGACCAGTGTGGCCAATGACGAGCGCGTTGCCTACCCGCAACCTGGTCGCTTCATCCTGCCCAATGAGAAGTCGAATGGATCGAACGGCTCGGACTTCGACGTCACGATGACGAGTTGGTTCGACCATCTCAATCATTTGTCCGGAGTTCGAGTCAGGGAGCCGGATACCGTGCCCGAGTTCCGGAATCGGAATGCGCCATCCAGTTTGGGACAGTAGAATATGCAGGGCGCAACCGGATGCGCAATTCGTTGACGATCGATCCGCGCCATGATTGAGCACGTGGGAGTGGAACCGCCCGCCAGGTTCGGGTCGGGCGACGCTGAGGGGGAAATGATCGACGACGCAGTTCAACCGATGGACACCGCGCTGATGGGCATTCGCGCCTTGATCAACGACTATGTTGCGCTCATGAAACCGGGCATCATGACGCTGCTTCTGGTGACGACGCTTGGCGCCATGCTGGTGGCGGCACGAGGGATTCCTTCGTTCGGGCTAGTGCTCGTGACCCTTCTGGGCGGCGTGTTGACCGCGGGCGGCGCGAACGTCCTGAACTGCTACATCGATCGCGACATCGACGCAATCATGAGCCGCACCAGGCACCGGGCCACGGCCAACGGACGGGTGTCGCCCGCGGCTGCCTTGACCTTTGGCGTTGCGCTGACGGTGTCGGGAACGCTTCTCCTCGGATTCGTTGTCAATTGGCTGGCCGCCGGGCTCGCTTTGGCCGGAAATCTCTATTATGTCTTTGTCTACACGCTGTGGCTCAAGCGCCGTACACCCCACAACATCGTTATTGGCGGGGCGGCCGGGGCAGTGCCGCCGCTTGTCGGCTGGGCCGCGGTGACTGGCGCCTTGTCGGCTCCGGCATGGATTTTGTTTGCAATCATCTTTTACTGGACGCCACCTCACTTCTGGGCGCTGGCGCTCTTGAAGCAAGGCGAATATGGACGCGTGGGGATTCCGATGCTTCCGGTCGTGGCTGGTGAAGACGAAACACGCCGGCAGGTGTTCCTCTACACGATCCTCCTCTTCGCGGTGACGTTGCTGCTGGTTCCATTCGGCATGAGCTGGATCTATTTCGCCGGGGCGGTGGCGCTCGGCGCCTGGTTCCTGATGCTCTCCTGGCGATTGCTCCAGAATCCCAGCAAGGCGCTGGCCCGAAAAACCTTCTTCTACTCGATCTGGTATCTCGCCGGGCTGTTCGCGGTCATGGTCTCCGACCGGTTGATGCTCGGCTGATGGCGCCCCAGCCGAAGAGTCAGGACCCGCCGATCACCGCTGGAATGGCCCTCAGGCACGTATCCCACCCTTTGCCGATGTCCAACATGTACGCGTCAGTCGCCAACGCTCGGTCGTAACCACGATCGGTCAGCGTCAGGTCCGTTTGTTCTCCAATGTTTGCCAGCGACCACGTCATGACAGTTATCATCCCAGGATCGTCTTCCGTCTCTAGCTTGTCGGCGTCCCACCAATGCCACACGGCGTGTCGTGGCTGGTCAAGTAGGACTATCTCGCCACCGACATGCTCTCCACCTGCCCACAAGATGGACATCTTGCCGCCAATGCGGGCGTCAAACGACACCGTCGCGTCGAGCCACGAAGCAAGCAACTTTGGATCGACCAGCGCCTCGTACACGGCATCGATCGGCGCTGGAACCGTGACCGATTTACTGACCGTGGCGAAATGTTCGGGGTCATCGACGTCGGATCGCCGGCGACCCGATTCGACCCAGTACTGGAGATAGACAAGATGAGTGACCCATCGGTTGTTCAATGTGTTGAATATGACATTCCAGCATGGATCGGCAGGGATTCCGATTTGCCGAACGGTTAGCAGGGTCGCTTGCTCGCCCGATTCAAGATGGGAATCGTGAGAGGCCGGCGTCAACCGGAACTCTACCGTTGTGTGAGCGACCTCGCCCGGGTCGGGAGAGTCAGGATTGAGGCGCCAGGAGAGTTCTAGCTGATGATTCTGGCGTGACGAGCGAACGAGTATCACCGAGTCGCCGTCAGATCGCCAACCCGCCCTGTTTGAGGGAGCCTGGGACGTTCTGCTTGGCGGCTCCTCGCCCCACCAGGCATCAAGATCCGTTGCCTCGACGAGTGCGGCGAAGACCCGCGCTGAGGATTGACGCAGGAGGATCGTCTTGCGGATTTCTCGTGATTGGGGCAACAGGTTGTTCCTCTTGACCTGGACGCAACCAAACCGGGGTCCTGATCAATCGGCAAGAGCCTGAGCGAGCAAGGGCGACGAATCGACAGCCACGCCGTTGGGACTTGATTGCCGATCGCCGAATCCGACACCGTAGTACGCGAATCCTTCACGGGCGGCGCGGGCAGGATCGTAGATATTGCGGCCATCGAAAATGACTTGCTCGGAGAGTTCGCGTCGCAACACGTCCCAATCCGGACTTTTGAACTGCCGCCACTCGGTGCAAATCACGAGCGCGTTTGCTCCCTTGAGCGCATCCTCCCGGGTATTGCAGAGGTCGAGATCGTCACGATCGCCGTAGATGGCGCGAGTGGTTTCCAGCGCTTCGGGATCGAAGGCGCGAACGCGCGCCCCAGCCGCCCAAAGACCTTCCATGATGATCTGGCTCGGCGCGTCACGCACGTCATCGGTTTTGGCCTTGAAGGCGAGGCCCCAGACGGCGAATGTCTTGCCCTTCACGTTGCCTTCGAAGTGATCGAGGATCTTGTCCAGCAGCAATCGCTTCTGGCGCTTGTTCACATCCTCGACGGCGGCAAGAAGCTGGGCGTCGTAGTCGTAGTTAAGGGCGGTGTTTTGTAGAGCGCGGACATCCTTGGGGAAGCACGATCCGCCGTATCCAATTCCGGCATAGATGAAGTCATAGCCTATCCGCGCATCTGAGCCAATCCCAATGCGGACGCTTTCGATGCTCGCCCCGGTTCGCTCGGCAATGTTCGCGATTTCATTCATGAATGAGATTTTGGTCGCAAGCATCGCGTTTGCGGCGTATTTGGTGAGTTCCGCGGACCGTGTGTCCATCACTATAATCCGATTGTGATTGCGATTGAACGGACTGTAGAGTTGGCGCATTAGTTCAATGCTGTCCTGGTTCTCGGCGCCAACGACGATCCGGTCCGGGCGCATGAAGTCGTCGATCGCCGCGCCCTCCTTGAGGAACTCGGGGTTACTGACAACATCGAACGGAGGATTGACTCCCCGGCGGTCGAGTTCCTCCTGAATGGTGTAGCGGACAATGTCGGCCGTTCCAACCGGCACAGTTGATTTGTCGACAATCAGGGCCGGTTTCGAAAGATGCGTTCCGATGGTCCGCGCCACAGTGTCGACATAGCGGAGATCGGCAGAGCCATCCTCATTGGTCGGGGTGCCGACCGCGACAAAGACAACCACCCCATGATCAACACCGGCGGCGCCGTCCGTCGTGAAGCTCAGCCGGCCCGCGCGCGTGTTTTGCTCCACGAGTTCGGCCAGGCCCGGCTCGTAAATTGGAATCTCTCCGCGGTTGAGCGCATCTATTTTTGCGGCGTCAATGTCGACGCAGCAGACGTGGTTCCCGCTCTCGGCAAAACAGGCGCCGGTGACCAGGCCAACATAACCGGTTCCGAATATGGTGATTCGCATTCTGGCTTTGCCTTCGTTGAAATGGACCGTGATGTGAATGCGATGGTTACCCTGGCTCGCTGGTGACGAGCCCACCCGGACTATTAATAGAGTGCGTTAACCGCGCAAGCGATACACCCTCGACGAGAGGAAAGTGTACGGCGCCTTTGATCAGCGGGCGCCAGTTGAGATCACGGGCGGTTGATCATGGGCGGTTGATCACGGGATTCGATAGCACGCCAACCCCACCGACCTCGACCACTATCGTGTCGCCTTCTTTGATCGCGCCCACTCTGTGCGGCGTACCGGTCATGATGATGTCGCCTGGGTTGAGCGTCATCACATCACTCAGGAACTCGATCAGAAACGGGACACTGAAAATGAGTCCGTCGGTGTTGTCGTCCTGACGCAGATCACCATTGAGGCGCGACTGGACTGTGACGTCGCCGGGATCGAGCTCAGTTTCGATAACCGGTCCCAGCGGCAAATAGGTATCGTATCCCTTGGCGCGAATCCACTGAATGCCGGCCGACTGCTGGACGCGGTCAGAGATGTCGTTGCCGGCGGTGTAGCCAAGCACATAGTCGAGCGCGTCCGCTTCGGAGACCCGCTTTGCGGTCTTGCCGATGACCACCACCAACTCGGCCTCGTAGTGGGTCTCGTTCTCGGGGTAGGCAAGTTCGATTGCCGCGCCGGGACCGATGATCGCCGATTGCGGTTTCATGAACACCACCGGCTCGGTTGGCGCCTCGCGCGATGCATCGAGCTCCTTGACGTGCTTGAGGTAGTTCATGCCGATCGCGATCACCTTGCCGGGTTCGATCGGGGCCAGGACCTGGAGATCGCCAAACGATCCAACCTCGGCGCCTTTGGTCAGGCCCGCGAAGACATCGCCGTCGCCGGCATAGACTGTCTTTCCTTCGACGATGCCGAAGGCCGGGGCGTTGGTTGCGGAATCCAGATAGCGAACGATCTTCATGGTGACAGGGGCTCCTTCCAGAATAGTCTCAATTGCGCACACGCCCGATATCGTGACGGGCGGGGAGCGGGGCGATTCAGCGTTACAGGATTGTACCCGCGACCCAACATTCTCGCGACAGGAGTTCCTGGCCGTCTGTGGTTGGTCCAGCCGAAGTAAACTCAGGCAATGCCCGTGTGGGTGTTGTTGCTCAAGGGATTGACATGCCAGATTTGCGACTCCGCCTTGAACACGACGAGCAGGAACGGGTTGCGTTCCAACCATTGCTGGATGAGGATGCGGCGTTGAGGATGCTCGGCGCTGCCGACTTCACCGCCGCCAAGCTCGTGCCGTGGGGATCGAATTACACCTTCGCCGTCGCCCTAAGCGGCGAGGAAGATGTCGATCATCTCGGCATCTACAAGCCGCAGGCCGGCGAGCGCCCACTGTGGGACTTCCCCACTGGCACGCTCTTTCGGCGTGAGTACGCTTCGTACCGCCTGAGTCGATGGCTGGGATGGGACCTGGTTCCGCCGACCGTGATTCGAGACGGTCCCCACGGCGTGGGAAGTCTCCAACTCTATGTCGAACCCAGGGATAATGAGGTGAACCAGGCGTCGTTCTGGGGTCGCCGCACACTCCCGATCGAGCGCATCGTCATGTTCGATCATCTCGCCAACAACGCCGACCGCAAGGCTGGTCACTGCGTGGTCGATGTCCACGATCGGATTTGGGGGATCGATCATGGACTGACGTTCAACGCCGATCCAAAATTGAAAACCGTGCTCTGGCAGTTTTCCGGCGAACCGATCGACATGTCGATTCTTGCCGATGCGGCACGCTTGATTAGCGACGATGCCGGGATCATCGGCGAACTTGCGGATATCCTGGACAGGTCCGAAATCGCGGCAATGCGACGTCGAGTCAGTCATCTCCTCGACGCCGGTCGGTACCCGGTCCTCGATCCGCACTTCAATGTGCCTTACGGTTGGTGGTGAGCGGTGAGCGGTGAAGGCCGGCCTGGACCCGCGTGTGGTGTTCATGAGGATGGTGGTGGGTTCCGTCGGTCAGCAACCCGATATGCCAGGACCACTGGGCCGGCCCTCTTCCGTGACACCACGGCGGCGGCAGGGTAGGCTTAGCGCAGCGAAGAACAGGCCCGTGTGGGCAACGGATGTGTTGGTAAGAGGACAGTTCGGCATCTTGGCGCCCCCGACCTTTCGCCACTGGATTGAGGCGCGACGCGTTGATCCGTGCATTTCGCCTGATCCACATGTGATTCACAGCGAGATTGTGATAATATGTTCAAACGAATCTGAGGTGGTGTTTGGACGACCAGCGAGGACCAGATCACCAGGTTGAGAACGCGAAGATCGTCGGTTTGGCGACAGCTCTCGGGTTCTCCGTGGTAGCGTCGCTCATCTTTTTCATAGTGCTTGGAATTGTGCTCGATCAGTGGCTTGACACGACCCCGCTCTTTACACTGATCGGAGTCGGGTTGGGATTGGTCGGGGCCGGCTATCAACTCTATGAACTCATTCTGGTCAGCGACAGCAAGCGCGAGAATGGACCGATCGGGCGAACTATGGCTCAGCGAATCGGAGCGAAACAGCGCCACAAGATGTGATCGGCGCAGTACCTCCCACGGAGGATCCTCGTTTCGACGGCTGCAACCCGACCGGCGCCAGCGCGCCGAGATGACAAGACCGGAATACGATCTCGCGGCCGAGGAGTAACGCCAAGTCTATGGATATTCATATTTCCCTGGCTGCCGAAGAACTCTTCAAGATTGGTCCGATTCCGGTGACCAATTCAATGATGACGATGTTCCTGGTTATGGCCCTGGTGCTAACAGCGGGGATATTCATCGCTCGCAGGGCACAGAATGTACCAACCGGGCGAACCCAGGGACTTGCGGAAATGCTCGTCGGATTCCTCGTCGATCTGGTCGAGGGCACAGGCGGCAAGCGACTCGGTCGCCGCATTCTTCCGCTCATTTCCGGTATTTTCATCTTCATCCTCTTTGCAAACTTTTCCGGTCTCCTTCCCGGTGTCGGGACGATTGGTCTCAAGCATGGCGATAGCCTGACTCCATTGTTCCGGCCGCCGACGGCCGATCTCAACATGACGTTTGCCCTCTCGATCCTGGCGTTCACCGCAATCCAGATTGCCGGGATTTCAGCTCACGGCGTCGTCGGCCGGATCAAGCACATGGCAGACCCGCCGTTTCTCTTCCCAATCGAGGTGATTGGCGAACTTTCCCGGATTCTGTCACTCGCCGCCCGTCTCTTCGGCAACGTGCTCGCCGGTGAGATTCTGCTCGGCGTGATGTATGCGATGGGAGCCGCGATCAAGGTGGCGGTGCTTCCAGCGTTGTTCCCGGTGGTGTTTCTTGGGCTTGAGGTTCTGTTCGGTACGATTCAGGCCCTGGTCTTTGCCTTGCTCACGCTGATCTACATCATGCTGGCGGCGGCTCACAGTCACGCCGACGAACATGAACCGGCTGCAACACATGCGCGCGCCGAAGACGGAGTATCTGGGTCGCTACCTTCCCCGCAACCGTCCGGCAATTGAATTGCGAGTTCTGCCATTAGGCAATGTCCAGGCCCAGCGCCGGGGCGCATCGGATCTCGGTCGTATTGGTTAAGAAGAGCGACACAGAGTCGCTCTGGCAACATCATGACGGTGCGGTCGGATGCGGAAGCATGCTCGGCTGGCGCCGCCAGGAGGAAACAACAGGTGTTTGGAGGACTCGAAGGTGCTGACGGAGTAAACGCGGCAAAGGCGATAGGCGCGGCAATCGCGATTGGACTCGGCGGCCTCGGCCCCGGTATCGGGATCGGGCTGGCCGTTAAAGGCGCGATGGAAGCCATCGGACGCAATCCTGAGGCTGCTGGCGATGTCCGCGCGACCATGATCGTCGGCGCCGCGCTGGCCGAGGCGGTCGCGATCTACGCGTTCGTCATCGCCATCATCATCGCGTTCGTGCTTTAGAACCTCCTTGTGGAAGCGGACAAGGCGCGGGATATTTCCCGCGCCGCGGTGATCCGATTCACCAGGCCGGCGCCGGTTCACGCAGCCGAATTGGTGGGGCGTGACTCGACGCATGGCCAGTGAGGACGATTCGCGAAGGAGTAGCCCTGGGTGGACCAACTTGGTCTCAACGGATGGCAATTTGTCGTTCAGCTTGTCGCCTTTCTTGTTTTTATTTGGTTGTTGTGGAGGTTTGCCGTCGGACCAATCGTCAAGGTTCTTGACGACCGGCAAGACAAGATTCGGGAGAGCATGGCCTCCGCCGAACGCATGCAAGCCGAACTAAAGGCAACCCAGGCTCGCAACGAAGAGGTATTGCTGGAAGCGCGACGCGAAGCACAGGAAATCCTTGCTGCCTCTCGCAAAAATGGCGAGCAGTTGCTCGCGCGGGCCCGGGAGGAAGCGAACACCCAGGCCGAAACGTATCTCACACGGGCTCAGGAAACGATGCGACAGGAAACCGATCAGGCTCGCGAGCAGCTTCGGCAAGAGGTTGCGGACCTCGCGGTGCTGGCCGCTGGCCGCATTATCAGGAAGGAACTCGATCCTCAGGCTCAGAGACAACTGATCGAGGAAACGCTGGCTGGCGCGTCGCGGGCTTCTCAGAACTAGCAACTGTCAGCGCCGGGGCTATCTAATTTGTTCACAAAGCGAAAGTGATTTGACGCACGATCCCATATGAGACGAGGTAACGGCAATGGCAAGCGGTTCGGCCAAACGCTACGTACAAGCCGTGGTTGAATTGGCTCGTGAACAGGGATCGTTCGATCCATGGCAGCGAGATCTGAATGTGCTGCGGGCGATGGTCGGCGATTCGGATTTCCGGGCGTTTCTCGAAAACCCAAGCATTCAGAGCAGCGACAAAATCAAGGCCGTCGATGCGGTGATGACCGAAGCCCAGCCTGAAGCCCGCAATCTCGCGCACTTGTTGATCGAACGCCGACGAACTGGAATCATCGAGGATATGGCCCTTCTGTTCGAGGAGGCCGTGCTCGCCGAAAATGGCATTGCGCTCGTCGATGTGACGACTGCGGAACCGCTGGACGATGCGGGCCAGGAACTGGTCCGGGAACATCTCTCGCGCCTGTTGGCGAAGACGATTGAGCTCCGGCTCCACGAGGATCCCGATATCATCGGTGGCTTTGTGGCACGTGCCGGAGACCAGGTTATAGATGGCAGCGTTGTCAACAAGTTGCGACGATTGCGGGCGCGCCTCGCGGCCGCATAACCAATGCCAGCAGGTTGGGGCGCCGAGGCGCTCGATCAGCGGGTGTTGAAGCCGGACTATTCCTCGGCACGATTCAGGACCGCCCGTCGCGGCTCCGACGTCGCGAGAGAACGGAGTAACAATGGCAGTACGCGCGACCGAAATCAGCGATCTGCTCAAGCAGCAGATCCAGGGTTTTTCAGACGAAGCGGCAATCACCAATGTTGGTCAAGTTATCAGCATCGGTGATGGCGTCGCCAGTGTGTATGGCCTTTCGCAGGCCATGCAGAGTGAGTTGGTGGAGTTCACCAACAGCGGCATCCAGGGCCTTGTGCTCAACCTTGAAGAGGACACGGTGTCGGTCATCATCATGGGTGACTACACCACAATTGAAGAAGGCGACGAGGTTCGGACCACTGGCGCAGTCGCCTCCGTGCCGGTCGGAGATGCCCTGCTCGGCCGAGTGGTCGACGCGCTCGGTCAGCCGATCGACGGCAAGGGCACGATCCAGACCGACACGACACGCGAAATCGAGCGCATCGCGCCCGGCGTAATTAAGCGCCAGGATGTCGACACCGCTCTCCAAACCGGAATCAAGGCGATCGACGCCATGACCGCGATCGGTCGTGGACAGCGCCAATTGATCCTTGGAGACCGTCAGACTGGCAAGTCGACGATCGGCATTGACGCGATTATCAATCAGCGGGACTCCGGAGTACTCTGCATCTACGTCGCAATCGGTCAAAAGAATGCACAGGTTGCGCAGATCGTGCGCATCTTCGAGGAAAACAACGCCATGGATCACACAGTCGTGGTCGTGGCCTCGGCCTCCGATCCAGCTCCCCTGCAGTACATCGCCCCGTTCGCCGGCACATCGATGGGCGAAGAGTTCATGGAGTCTGGCCGCGACGCGTTGATCGTCTACGACGATCTCACCAAGCATGCCCAGGCATATCGCCAGGTTTCTCTGTTGGTGCGTCGACCGCCGGGCCGCGAGGCATTCCCGGGTGATGTCTTCTACCTCCACTCCCGATTGCTGGAACGCTCGGCGCGACTTCACGATGATCTCGGTGGTGGATCACTGACCTCCTTGCCGTTGATCGAGACCCAGGCGGGCGACATCTCGGCGTACATCCCAACCAATGTGATCTCGATCACGGATGGCCAGATTTACCTGGAGACCGACCTCTTCTACGCCGGTATTCGACCGGCGATCAACACCGGTCTCTCCGTCTCACGCGTCGGCGGCGCCGCTCAAGTCAAGGCGATGCGCCAGGTGGCGGGCGGCCTGCGGCTCGACATGGCGAACTACCGCTCACTTGCGGCGTTCGCGCAGTTCGGGACATCCGATCTCGACGCCAGCACGCGCCACCAGATCGAGCGCGGCCAGCGCATGACCGAGGTGCTGAAGCAACCGCAATACAGCCCATTCCCGGTTGAGGAGCAGGTTGCGATCCTGTGGGCCGGTTCGAGCGGATTCATCGACAAGGTGCCGGTCGATCAAGTCGCGAAATTCGAAAGCGAGTTCCTGGAGCACCTGCGCACGTCGGAATCGGCGTTGCTTGAACGGATCAAGACCGAAAAGACCCTGGAAGACGATCTTGTGGATGCCCTCAAGGTGGTGGCCGAGAATTTCCTGGCGGCGAATACGTACGATGCGGAGGCATCCGTCGAGGTTCCTGAGGCCGCTGCGGTCAACAAGACCACTACGGAGCCCGGAGCCGAAGAGTCTGCCGCCTAGCAGGTAGAACGCAGCGTGTGTTGTTGGCGGCCACAACGTCGCCTCCGCGGCACTATAGCGCCAGGAACGGCATGCGCCGCCTGGAACGAGAGGAACTGGCGAAATGCCCAATCCACGCGAGATTCGGCGGCGTGTCCGCAGCGTCAAGAACATGGCGCAGATCACGCGAGCGATGGAAATGGTCGCCGCCTCGAAGATGCGCCGTGCCCAGGACCGCGTGACCAGTGGACGTCCCTACAGCGAACGATTGCGTGAAGTGCTTGGGGATTTGGCTTCACTGCAACTTGACAGCGAACAATTGCAGGAGTTCCCGTTGCTTGCGCAACGGGAGGTGAAGAAGACGGCGCTCATTCTGGTCACCCCCGATCGGGGCCTGGCCGGCGCCCTCAACTCCAACATCTTGCGCCGCACCGTTCAGTACATTCGGGGCGAGTCGGTCGATGGTGAGCCCCAGGTGATTGCCGTCGGCAAGAAGGGCCGCGATTTTTCGGCGCGGACGGACCAAAACCTGGTTGCCGAGTTCATACGGCTAGGTGACCGACCCGGACTCAACGACATCAGACCGATAGCCCAGATCGCGATCCAGGAATTCCTTGAGGGCAACGTCGACGCCGTACACATTCTGTACACCCAGTTTGTGAACACGCTGACCCAGACACCGATGATCCTCCAACTCCTGCCGATCGAACGCCCGGAAGGCAGCAGCGACAAGGCCCACGATTACATCTTCGAACCGAACGCGAAGGAAGTTCTCAACCAGCTTCTTCCACGCTATGTCGAGATCAACCTCTACCAGGCCGTGCTCGAGAACATTGCGTCGTTTTACTCCGCGCAGATGGTTGCGATGCGCAACGCAACCGACAACGCCAAGGAACTTTCCGACGATCTGTCACTGGCCATGAACAAAGCGCGACAAGCGCAGATCACGAATGAGGTTGCGGAAATCGCGGCTGGCGCAAACGCCTTCCGCACCTGATCCGCATTGCGGATTGGATGACTCACTTCAAGGCAATGGTGATGTTGTCATTCCAGAGAATCTTACTTTCAGATAGCCGCGAGCGACATCTCAACTCTATGAAATTCGCTGGGATGGCTACCAAACGAGGAACGCACAGATGGCTGTAACCGCAACCGCGCCTGAGCGCAAAACCACCGGAGCGACCGGTGAGATCGTTCAGATCACCGGCGTCGTCGTCGACATCGAGTTTCCGGCAGACCAATTGCCGGGAATCTACAACGCGCTGGAAACGAACCTGCCCGATGGCAAGCGCCTCGTGCTCGAAGTCCAACAGCACCTCGGCAATGATCGCGTCCGCGCCGTTGCGATGAGCACGACCGACGGTCTCCGCCGGGGCCAGGATGTGATCGACACCGGAGTCGCGATTGCGGTCCCGGTGGGACCGGGAACGCTCGGCCGCATCCTCAACGTCACCGGCGAGCCGATCGATGAACTCGGCGAAGTTGAGGCGACCGAGTATCGACCAATCCACGCCGATCCACCATCGTTCGAAGAGCAGGCGACCTCCGTTGAACTCCTCGAGACCGGCTCGAAGGTGATCGACTTGATCGCGCCAATCACCAAGGGCGGTAAAGTCGGCGTCTTCGGCGGCGCGGGCACCGGCAAGACCGTGATCATCACCGAGCTGATCCGCAACATCGCGGCCGAGTTCGGTGGTTACTCCGTGTTCTGCGGCGTCGGCGAACGCACCCGTGAGGGCACCGCGCTCTGGGGCGAACTCAAGGAGTCAGGCGTCCGCGACCAGACTGCCCTCGTCTTCGGGCAAATGAACGAACCACCAGGGGCCCGGCTGCGGGTCGCCCTCACCGGTCTGACCATGGCCGAGTACTTCCGCGACGAGGGTCGTGATGTACTCGTCTTTATCGACAACATCTTCCGCTTCGTGCAGGCCGGTTCCGAAGTTTCCGCGCTCCTCGGCCGCATGCCGAGCGCCGTGGGATACCAGCCGACGCTCAACAGCGAGATGGGTCAGCTCCAGGAGCGGATCACGTCGACCAAGAGCGGCTCGATCACATCGGTCCAAGCCGTCTACGTTCCAGCCGACGATTACACCGATCCAGCGCCGTCGTCTGTGTTCGCCCACCTCGATGCGACGCTATCGCTGGAACGGTCGATCGCCGAGCGCGGCATCTATCCGGCGGTTGACGCACTGTCCTCAACATCCCGCATCCTCGATCCGCTGATCGTGGGTCAGGAACATTACGACACCGCCCGCGAGGTTCAGCGGGTGCTGCAGCGCTATCGCGAGCTTCAGGACATTATCGCTATCCTCGGCGTCGAGGAACTCAGCGATGAGGACCGTCAGACCGTCGCCCGCGCTCGCCGGATCGAGCGGTTCATGTCCCAGCCATACTTCACGGCCGAGCAGTTCACCGGTACTCCCGGTCGCTTCGTGCCGTTGGCGGATACAGTGCGCTCCTTCAAGGAGATTCTTGAAGGCAAGCACGACGCGCTCCCGGAAGCGGCCTTCATGTACAAGGGCGCGATCGAAGAGGTTGTTGAGGCTGCGGAGAAGATGTCCGCCGAACGCTAATGCTCGGCCTCAACCGCGACCAGCGGTCGTCCCGCCGCGTATCGTAGGCGACGACGATTGCGTGTTCGCATATGTGTCGATGGCTCTCCCGGCACTGGCGCCGGCGGACACCTGTCTACGTCGACAATTGGCCCACAGTGATGCAGGCGTGGTCCGGCCGCGGTTGCCTGAAACGGCCCCGCGTTCGCCAATGAATCTCGTGCATCCTGTAAGAGGGAGAAACTGCGATGGCAAAATTGACCGTCGAAATCATCACTGGCGAGCGGATTGTCTACAGCAAGGAAAACGTCGACCTCGTGGAAGCTCCCGGAGCCGATGGTTCCCTCGGGATTCTCCCTGGTCACGCCAAGCTGGTGTCGTTGCTGGCGTCTGGCGAGCTGAAAATTCGCGCCGACGGCAATGAGGAATTCTTCGCCGTCTTCGGTGGTTTCATTGAAGTCACCGACAACAAGGTAATCATCCTTGCCGACTCGGCCGAGCGCGCTGGTGAAATCGATTTGGAGCGCGTGTCCGAGGCACGTGGCAGCGCCGAGGCCGCGCTTCGCAACCGCGACCAGGTGGTGGACATTGCCGAAGCGGAAACCGCGCTCCGCCAAGCCGCCATCCGGGAGCGCATCGGCCAGCGCCGTCGCGGCACTGGAAGTAGCTGAGTCTCTACGACCGGCGCCATTTCCGATATCTGTAAATGACGGGCGAGCAGGCCCATGATCCACATCTTCGGTTACGCCGCCCGGTCCGCGTTCGCCTGCCCTTGGCGCCGTCCTCCAGGTCGATTCGGTCCGCCCGCGATGTGATCGTCTTGACTCGCTTGGCCGGAATCCGGTCGTTCGCAACTGTTTCGACATCCGGATCAAAATCGACCATGATTGCCTGATACACTCCGCCGATTCCCTTTGCTCCATTCCCTGGAGTCCCGGCACATGAGTCAACCGACAACCAACATCCAATCCTCCGAACCCACCGCACGGCGGGGAGCCCGCGTGCTCAAGATACGCGGGCATCGGGTGTTGCGGGGGGAGGTCTCGATCAGCGGGGCCAAAAACGCCGCACTCAAGGCCCTGGCCGCGACGCTCTTGACCTCTGACGAAGTGATGCTCAATAACGTCCCGATGCTCGCCGATGTGATCTCCACCGCCGAATTGCTCCAGGCTTTTGGGGCCGAAGTCGAGATCGATCGGCAAAGAGAGCGGGTAACGGTCCGGGCCAGGGAAATTTCCCGCACCGAAGCCCCCGAAGAGCTATTCAATGCAACCCGCGCTTCGGTCGTCCTCGCCGGACCGATCCTGGCCCGCTGCGGCGAGATCTCGTTTTCGATGCCCGGCGGCGACGACATTGGCAAACGCCCGATCGACATGCACCTCCGGGGTTTCCAGCGCATGGGGGCCGAGGTCGTCGTCGACCAACAGGGCATACGCGCCAAAGCCGAAAGGCTCAAGGGCGCACGCATCTACATGGACTACCCGAGCCACACGGGCACCGAAACGATACTGATGGCGGCGACGCTTGCCAGCGGACGGACTGTCATCGTCAATGCTTCCGCTGAACCGGAAGTCGTCTGGTTAGGCAATCTGCTTAACCGCATGGGAGCACGTATTGCCGGTCTTGGTTCGCCCTTCATCACGATCGAGGGCGTCGAACGGCTTCACGGTGTTTCCGACATCATGCCGCCCGATCGACTCGAGGCCGGCACCTTCGCGATTGCCGCGGCTATGACGCGCGGCGAGGTGACGCTCAATGGCGTGATTGAAAGCCACATGCTGCCTCTGACGGAAAAGCTCCTGGAAATGGGAATGGATGTCTGGTTGCGGGATGACCGGATGCTGATCCGTCCCGGAAACGGGCTCAAGGCAGTTGACATCCAAACCCTGCCTTTTCCAGGATTCCCGACAGACCTGCAAGCGCCATTCGTGGCGATGTTGACACAAGCCGCGGGTACGTCACGCGTCCACGAACGCGTGTACGAGGATCGACTGCGGTATACGCGGGACCTCGTCCGGATGGGAGCCGATATCGAGGTCGCCAGCTTTGGGCCGAACCACGAGTATCTTGCAACCGCCGCTGAAGTGCATGGACCGTCGCGACTCCACGGTGAGCGGGTTACTGCTCTCGACATTCGTTCGGCCGTGGGACTTGCCTTGGCGGGCCTCGTGGCCGACGGCGAAACCGAGCTGCTCGACGTCTATCACATCGATCGTGGCTACGCCCGCTTCGTCGAAAAGCTCACTGCACTTGGCGCCGATCTGGATGACACCTTCCTCTCCAATTGAACCGGTTGTCTGAGCAGGTGTTCCCTGAACCGGGAATCGGACGAGCGATGGAGCGGTCCAGAATCGACCGAGATGCGCCTCTCTCTTACTCCGAACCTGGTCGATTCAATACCCTTCCCTGAGCGGAGTCGAATAGGTTCCGCCCGCGGTTGACAACGCAACGTCCTCGACGGGGTGTTCGTACATTCAACTCAGTCTGTGCTATAAGTGACCATTGGTGTTTTGGCGAACTGCCACACTTCGAAGGGCGGTAATTCGGTGAGTTCGCGGATTCTCGTAGTCGAAGATCAGCCCGACGTGGCCCAACTGATTGAGGTCGTGCTCAAGGGCGAAGGGCACACCGTGGCGATCGCCCCGGACGGCGCCCAGGGTCTCATGCTGTCCCGCGACTGGAAACCCGACCTGATCCTGATGGACATCATGCTACCGGGTGTCGATGGCGGCACACTCATTTCGCGACTGCGTCAGGAGGTTGAGACCTCTCACGTTCCGATTATCGCGATGTCGGCCAGCCGGACCCTTCGCGATCGATCGGACGAACTTCAGGCCGATGCCTTGCTCTCCAAGCCGTTTGACGTCGATGCCCTCCTCGTTCAGGTCCAGTTCCTCCTGTCGCGTGGTCGGGGCGATACGGAATCGTGACGTCTTCGCGCGTCGAAGCGCCTGGAGCAAGTGCTTCCCTACCCGTCACGGTGGTGATTCCAACGTACAACGAGCGGGAAAACATCGGACGCATCGTCCTTGAGGTGCTGGGTTTGGGCGATCAATACCATGTGTTGGTTGTCGACGATAGTTCGCCAGATGGAACGGGGAGCATCGTCAACAACCTGGAATCACAGCATCCGGGCCGGGTCGAACTCTTGACCCGGTGGCATAAGCAAGGCATCGGACGCGCCTATGTCGCCGGGTTCCAACATGCGCTCGCTTCCGGGGCCCAACTCATCGCCCAGATGGATGCCGATCACTCTCACCAACCCGCCGACCTGGCCCGACTCGTGAAGGCCAGCGATGCATACGATCTCGTATTGGGCAGTCGATATGTCGCGGGTGGCGCGACCATAGGATGGCCCTGGCGCCGCAAACTCATCAGCCGCACCGGCGGAATCTATGCCGGCGCGATCCTCGGCGTACCAATCAGGGACCTTACCGGCGGCTTCAAGGTCTGGCGCCGGCACGTGCTTGAACAGATCGATTTGGGATCGATCCACTCCGATGGCTATTGCTTCCAGATCGAGACCACGTGGCGGGCAATCCAGAAGGACTCCACATACACGCAGATGCCAATTACCTTCATCGACCGCGTCGCGGGCAAGAGCAAGCTCTCCCGACGCGTCGTTATCGAGGCCATCGTCATCCCCTGGAAACTCCGCCTGCGCCACATTCTCAAGCGTCCCTGGTGATAGAGGACAATCACGGGTTGAACACTATCGCTCACTGGAACGGCAGTGACGCGTTAGGGACGACGAATCTCTCTTGAGGGTGCTCGATCGAGGGCGCTTCCAACAACACCGACCTCATCGGAGACAGCACAAAACAGGACACGTCTTGTCCGTTGTAGAGCGTATCCTCGATCATGGACAGATTACGGGCGCCGCCACCCGCCAGGAGTTATGACGAAGGAGCACCTGTGAGCGACGTCGAGATGATGCTTTCCCGGGACGAGGCGAGGTGGCTAGCCGTGACGGCGTCCGGTTTGGATCGGCGACCCTTTCGTCGCAAACCGACCGCGCACGACCTTCTCGAAACGATCCGCAGACTTGGGAGCATCCAGCTAGACACGATCAGCGTCATTTCGCGTTCCCATGAGACGGTCTTGTGGAGCCGCCTCGGACCATATGACACAGCGCTCATCTCTTCGCTCTACGATCCCGGCCTGGCGCTTACCGAGTACCTTGCCCATGCCGCCGCAATCATCCCGACGGAATCCATGCCTCTGTTCCGAAGCTACATGGAGCGTGCCCGGGCGAGCCCCGAGTGGTCGGCGGAACCGCAAAATCGGGCGGTGATGGATCGGGTTCTCGAACGTATCGAACGGGAGGGGCCCATGGCTTCCCGCCATTTCGACCGTCCCGAAGATGGCCGCCGGGCACAGCAATGGGAATGGTATGGGCTCAAGCCGGAGCGGCGCGCGCTGGATGCGCTCTGGGTTCGCGGGGAAACCATGCTCCGCAAACGGGACACCGGGTTCACCCGCGTCTTCGATTTGCCGCACCGGGTGATTCCCGGATTCTGGGATGCGGACCCGATACCGGAGGAGGAGCGCGACCGCA
>Ga0183260_10000043_pt1 | contig 79404 bp, 65 predicted proteins | sample AntDrymUQ4972206_2_FD_129768 | JGI IMG/M metagenome (GOLD analysis project Ga0183260, IMG submission 129768) | Polar desert sand microbial communities from Dry Valleys, Antarctica - metaG UQ497 (22.06) (version 2) (version 2) | ecosystem: Environmental > Terrestrial > Soil > Desert | place...
ATGATCTTGTCATCGATATCGGTAAAATTTTGGGCATATCGAACTTCGTACCCGATGCGCATCAGGTAGCGCCGTATCATATCGAACACGATGGATGACATTCCATGCCCGATGTGCGCTGAATCGTAGACCGTTGCGCCGCACACGTACATTCCAACTTTACCCGGTTCGATCGTCGTGAATAGCTCTTCCCGGCGAGTGCGGGTGTTGTACACGCGCAATTCATCATGGCTCAGCGGCGCAGGAGTTGATACGGACATTAGTTGTGAATTCCCTTCACACCTTCTTGGCCCCGGTCGGCTGGAGTGGTTCGCGGTCAGAACCGCGTCTGCGTCTACCGGAGCGATGCTGACCACTTTGAGACCGGGCCAAGACGTGCGCCTCAACCCGCGGGCAGGATCAGGCCCGCCCGCGGCAACGCCCCAACCGGGTCATGGATTGACCGTGTGATCGAGCGTGCGAGGCGCAAATTGGCGGGTTGCCGCGAACGGGCGCAGAGGTGATCATGGATAGCCTCAAACTGCAGCAACCTTGGCGGGCGCCGAAGCGGCCGAGCTACTGGCATCTGACGGGACAGGCGTCTTAACCGTTGAGTCCGGGTTCGACGTTTTCGAATCCTTCTTGTCGGTCGCCTTCTCATCACCCTTGGCAGCACCCTTGTTGGCGTCTGGCTCAGGTTTGCGGCTGTCGTTGACGTACCAGCCCGAGCCTTTGAACACGATTCCAACTGGTTGAAAGACTTTACGAAGGGACGCATCGCATTCCGGACATTTCGTCAGTGGATCATCCGTGAATTTTTGGAACACATCGAACGCGTGCGAACAAGCCGTGCAGCGGTACGCATAAGTAGGCACGAACGCTATTCTCCTGAGAAACGTGGGACACACTAAATCACCGCTCATGAAGCGGTCAGTTCATTGTACTCGGGCCCGCGATTTCTCTACCACTTCAGGGCTATTCCGCCGAATATGCTTGCATGTCGTCCCAGTTCGGTCCGGTCCTCAGTTCGACGACGGTTGGCACATCGAGCTCAAAGGCAGTTTCCATGTGTTCCTTGACGACCCTCGCTGCCTTCTGGAGGTCGGCTCCGGACACCTCCAGCACGAGTTCGTCATGGACCTGGAGAATCATGGTTGCCGCGAACTGGTTTTCGGAGAGAGTGCACTCAAGATTGAGCATCGCCTGCTTGATAATATCAGCCTGGGTGCCCTGGATCGGCATGTTCATTGCCATCCGCTGAGCGCCTTGCCGCCTCGCTCCATTTGAAGAAGTCAGTTCGGGAAGGTACCGGCGTCGACCGCGAATCGTGCTGACATACCCGTCACGAATACCTCCGGCAATCACTCCGTCGAAGAACGCTTTGACCAGCGGCAGCCGTTCCCAATAGGCATCGATGAACTGTTGCGCATCGGCGCGCGACATGCCGGTGTCCCGTGCGAGCCCAAACGCTTGCATGCCATAGAGAACTCCGAAATTAACGGTTTTTGCAATGCGACGTTGATCGGCCGTGACTTCACTCGGCTCCACGCCGCTGATGAGCGCGGCGGTCGCCTGGTGAATGTCGTCGCCGGCCGTGAAAGCATCGATCAGGAAAGGCTCTCCGGTCATGTGGGCGAGGATTCGAAGTTCCATTTGTGAATAATCCGCCGCGAGAAGCACGGCATCCTCGTACAATCCAAGGTCTGGACGGTGGTCGGCGACGAACGCCCGTCGCACACGCCTCCCGATTTCCGTACGGATTGGGATGTTCTGGAGATTCGGGTTGACCGACGACAGGCGACCGGTTGCCGCAATTGTCTGGTTAAAGGACGTATGAACGCGACCGGTTTCCGGGTTGATTCCCAATGGAAGCGCATCGACATATGTCGACTTGAGCTTGGAGAGCGTCCGGTATTCCAGAATCAGGGGGACCAGCGGATGTTCATCCCGCAAACCTTCCAACACGTCGGAATCTACGGAGTAACCGGTTTTTGTACGCCGTCCGGATTGGAGCCCAAGTGTCTCGAACAGAAGAGTTGCGAGTTGTTTGTTGGATCCGAGATTGAGTGACGTTTCCGCCAGCTCGTTAACTTCTCGCTTGATTCCATCGATTCGGGCGCCGAGTTCCTTTGAGAATTCAGAAAGTTCGTCAGGATCGATCGCAACCCCTGAGCGCTCCATGTCGATCAACACTGTAATGAGTGGGAACTCGATGGATTCGAGCAGATCTAGCTGGTTGCGCTCGACAATCTGTGCCTTCAGTGGCGCAACAAGACCAAACGTGGATTCGACATCGCCACAGGCGTAAGGCGCCGCAAGCTCGATCGACACCGTATCCATCGTGGCCTGATTCTTGCCTGTGCCAATCAGGTCGCTGATCTCGGTCATTTCGATTCCGAGTCGCGTGAACGCGAGATCTTTGAGACGGATCGATGAGTCGCCAAGCACGTACGCCGCAATCATGGTGTCGAAGGTGATTGGTCGAGATGTGTAGCCATGGCGTGTCAAGACGTGGAAATCGTACTTGCCGTGATGGGTGTAGACCTCGAGTGCGCGATCGGTCATCACCGGATCGAGCCGCTCTCGAACGGTTCCTGACTCAAGTTGCTTCCCGTTGTTGTGCCCGACGGGAACGTAGAACGACTCGTGATCGCTCACGGCGATCGCGATTCCCACGAGTGATGCGCGTATTGGGTCTGTGGATGTCGTTTCAACATCCACCGCGATCGTTCCGGTTTCCTGGATCCGCTCGACCAGGAGCTCAAGCTTCTCATCCGAATCGACGATGGTCTGGATCGATTCCTGACGCGGTTCGCGATCGACTTCTTGTTGCCCCTTTGGCGCTGTGTTTAGTGGATCAGGCAGTTTGTTCAGGAACGATCGAAACTCAAGTTCTCGAAAGAGTTCCGCCACCTCGTCTCGGTCGTAGCGGCCGACGCGTGCTTCCTCAAGGTCGATGTCGATCTCCAGGTCACGGACAATGGTTGCGAGGTGTTTGCTCTTCGGCGCCAGATCGCCGTGCTCGAGCAACGCGTTTCGGGCACGCGTGGGGGTGACTTCCTCGCGGTGATCGAGGATGTTTTCGAGTGATCCGTAAGTCGAGATAAGTGCCTTGGCAGTCTTGTCGCCAATGCCGGGTACGCCCGGAATGTTGTCTGATGTGTCGCCCACCAGCGCTTTGTAATCCGGTACATATTCCGGTCCGAAACCGTAGCGTTCCAGGACTGCCGCGTTGTCGAACTCACGAACATCGCCGAACCGGCGGGCGCCCGGCAATACCACCAGAATGTTGTCGTCGACGAGCTGGAGCAGGTCGGAATCACCGGTGACGACGATGACACGGCGCCCTGAGTCGGCCAGGGTGCGAGAGAGACTGCCGATAACATCGTCCGCTTCGTATCGCTCGACCTGCTTGATCGGAATGCCTAGCGTCGCGATTAGCTGCTGCACCCGTCCGATCTGCTCCCGCAGGTCTTCGGGCATTTCGGCGCGCGTTCCCTTGTAGTCCTCAAGAATCTCATGGCGGAACGTCCTGCCGCTTTCGAGGGCAATCACGACGTAATCGGGCTGTCGGGCCTGGAGCACGTCGAGCAACATCGATGTGAAGCCATAGACGGCGTTCGTTTGTTCACCAGTGGTGGTGGACATGGTTGCCGGCAGTGCGAAATACGCCCGAAAAATCAGACCGTAGCCATCGACGAGAACGATCGTTTCCCTGGTTGCCGAAGTCGCCGTCGTCACATATCGCTCCTCGTTCGCGGATTGGCATCGACTGGCGGCAATAGTACAGGTTTCTGAAGTGAGTCAGGGATCGATCCAAAGATGGCTATACTACATTCGGTCCGCGAATCGTGGGCTATCGACACCTGCCCTCGTCGCATTGAGCGCCATTTCTGCCCCGTTTTTTCAAGGAGACGTCCCCGCCCATGGACTCAGACCACATTCGTCATCTGGTCCAGACGACGACGGACAATGTTGAGCGGGTAATGATTGGCAAGCGACGTGAGGTCGAGCTTGTGCTCGTGGCCCTCCTTTGTCGCGGTCATGTCCTGATCGAGGATGTACCGGGCGTCGGGAAGACCGTGCTTACCAAGGCGGTGGCGAAGAGCATCGGGAGCACGTTCAAGCGAATCCAGTTCACACCTGACCTGCTGCCAAGCGATGTTACCGGCGTCAATGTGTTCAACCAGCAGCGTTCGACGTTCGAATTTCGACCGGGACCGATCGTGGCCCAGATGGTGCTCGCCGACGAAATCAACCGGGCGACGCCGAAGACCCAGGCCGCACTGCTTGAAGCGATGGAAGAGGCTCAGATCACGATTGACGGTGTGACGCATCCACTTCCGAACCCGTTCGTCGTCCTTGCCACCGAAAACCCGATTGACTACGAGGGAACGTTCCCTTTACCCGAAGCGCAACTCGATCGATTCCTGCTTCGTCTCTCCCTCGGATATCCGGGTCGGCAAGGCGAACTCGAAATGCTGGACCGTCAACACTTGCGGCATCCGCTGGAATCGCTCACCCAGGTCGTATCGGTTGAGGACCTTGTCCAGGCTCAGGAGGGCATCAAGACCATTCACGTAGCGTTGCCGGTCCGGGAATATATTGTCACGCTTGTCGAGGCGACCAGGAATCATGACGAGGTTTTCCTTGGCGCCAGTCCGCGCGGGTCGCTGGCGATGTTCAATGCGGTACGAGCCTGGGCGGGGATTCGAGGACGGGACTTCGTTACACCGGACGATGTCAAGCACCTGGCCGAACCAACACTTGCCCATCGTATCATCGTGAATCCCGCGGCCAGGATGCGCGGAGTCGATAGCCGCGATGTGGTGCGTGACCTGCTTGGATCGATCCCCGTTCCTGGCGCTAATCCGTCGGCACGACCTTCAAACAAACCGATTCGGCAATTGGCGCGGACCTGACCATTGGGCGCCTTCAAGCTCGGAGCGATCACAGCCATCCTGTTTGCGATTGCGATCGTGAACGACTGGTCGACTCCAGATCGACTCATCATTACGCTCGTTCTCGTGCTGTTCATCTGCTGGGTCTGGATGCGGGTGAGTCTCCAGCGCTTGGGCTTTTCTCGTTCGCTGTCTATGGATCGCGTTCGAGCAGGTGAATGGATCACGGAGGAATTTTCGCTCAGCAATTTGTCCTTGCTTCCAAAACTGTGGGTTGAAGTGCGAGATCTCTCGTCCCTGCCTGGTCATCAGGCGGGACAGGTGGTCCATCTCGGCAGTCGAGGCTCCGCGAAGTGGGCCACGTCGACGCGATGTGATCGGCGCGGCCGATATCGTCTCGGTCCGGTGTCGATATCGTCGGGCGATCCGCTCGGGTTGTTCGAGGACCGCAGGCTGATTCCCGCGACGCACGAACTGATCGTTTATCCACCCCATGTCGATGTTTCGGACGTGCCGGTGCCGATGGCCAACATGTCCGGTGGCCGTGTGGTCAACGCGAACGCCTCGGTAACAGCCCAGACGATTGCGGGTATTCGCGAGTATGGGACTGGCGATCCGCTAAGTCGGATTTCCTGGAACGCGACGGCGCGCTTCGGGCGGATGATGGTTAAGGAGTTCGATCCTGAACCCACATCGGATATCTGGATCATGCTCGATCTTAACGAGGCTGATGTGGACCGCCGCCAGAAACCCGATCATCTCGCTGGGCCATCGTTCGACGAGGCGCTGGAATATGCGATTGCGGTGGCTGGTTCCCTGGCCGAGAGGTGCCTCAGTGAAGGGCGCAAGGTTGGGCTGATTGCCAATCGGTCGATGCCGATCAGGCTTGATCCAGACAGCTCGCAACGCCAATGGTTCCGCATTTTTGAGACGTTGGCTGTCGCCTCAAGTTTCGGTCGCAGACCGCTCTTCGAAGCGATTCAGGCGGAGTCACGTCGACTTTCGCAAAACTCTGGACTCATTGTCATCACCTCCGCGGTTTCCGGCGATTGGGTGTTGGCGGCACGTTCCCTGGTCCAACGACAAGTGCCGGTGACGACTGTGCTGATAACCGATCAGCATCGAAATGATGCCGATGGAGTGGCGTCGCTCGTCGAGGCACTTGCCATGGCCCATGTCTCCGTTACACAAATGTCGCCGGGAGAGCGATTGATCAATCTGGAGCGAACCGTGAAGTCCTATGTGGCGTAGACTTAGGGAATGAACGAACGCTCTTCTCCAGCCTCCAGAACACCTCCCCATGAACGATTCCGATTGACATTGACACGACCGATGTTTCCAGAAGGATTGGAGACCCCGGTATTGTTGATTGCACTGGTGACCATTGCCGGGTACTGCGTGCAATCCTCGGATTGGACGCGGATCGTGGTTCCGGTCAGCGTGATCGCGTTCCTTGCCGCCGCGGTGGGGAGTGTGATCGCCAAGTTGCGAGTGCTGGATTCGGTTGCACACATGCTTTCCATGGGGCTCGGCGTTGGTTTGGCCTTCGCCCTCGTCGCGATTCGGGCCGACAATCTGGAGGGCGGAATCCGGGAGCGTGCCCGGGAGGTCGGTACCGTGGGAATTCGCTGGTATATGGGCCAGCGCGTGGACGAGGAGATGGAGGCGCTGCTCGTCTCCCTCCTGATGGGGATCATCCTGTGGCTGGTCGGCTATCTTTCGGCGTGGACACTGTTCCGGCGAGGTTGGATTCTGGCAGCTGTATTCCCACCGGGATTCCTCATTCTGGTCAACCTCGGCTATTCCGATGAGCCGCAAACCGAATATCTGGCCGCCTTTTCGCTCGTTGCCCTGATTCTCATCGCACGACACAATTTGTTCTGCCGGCAAATGGAATGGGGCCGTCACCAGATACGTGGTTCCACCCACCTGGGCCGCGGTTTTCTCGTTTCCGGCGTCATGGTCGCCGTTGTCGCGACGACTGCTGGTTGGCGTTCGCCGGCAACGCTTTCGCAAGACACTCTTCAGCCTTTGGTTGGCGAGATGAGCACGCAAGTTCTTACTGCTCAGGAACGGGCTTCGGACTGGCTTCGCGAGCTTGACGGCGAGTCATCCTCCCGAGTTCAGACATCCGGAAGTTACGTCTCGTTTGGAGAATCGTTTTCAGTTGGCGGTCCCCTTGAGTTGACCGATCAACCTCAGGTGCTGGTTTCTGCCGATAACGCGCCATATCTCACGGCTCAGCACTACGACAGCTATTCCGGGCGAGGCTGGTTCTCTACAACCGACGATTCGTTCGATCCGGTAGGTCCCGATGGCCGACGTTATTCCCCGGAGATGACCTTCGCGCCCAATCAACAAGTTCCATTGACAGGTGAGGTAACCGAAAGCCGCACGACGAATGCGGTCGAGATCACACCATTGTCTCCAATGGGCGACCGTGTCATGACTGTCGACACCTATCTCTCATCGAGCGTGGAATCATCAGTTCGAATGTCATGGATTCAACTGGACAATGTTCAGTACGACGTAGGTGGGCAAGAAGTCTCGGACCTACCTCGCGACCTCCAGAGGATCGCGGCGCTGCTCCAGGGGGCGAACCTTGTGGGCGAGGTCAGTGAAGCAGGCCCTTCTACCACGGATGCGGGAGTTCAGGCGCAGATCGATTCAGAGCGGGACCAGTTGCGAGAGCGGTTTCTGGAGGTGGGTTGGACCGCGAGTGAATCTGGAACGCTTCAATCAGTAACCGTGTCGGGCCAGTTGCCAGTCTACGACGATGTTGAGGCTGTGTTTTCGGACGACCCCGCGATTTCCATTGACTCCTATCGCGTTGTCGGCTCAACGTCGACGGCCACTCGGGGCGACCTGATGTCGGCCAGGCAGGAGTACCCGGACTGGGTGACAGAGCGCTACCTTTCGCTGCCGGAAACGATCACTCCTCGAACCACCGAACTCACGCAGAGCATCACGACCGCCGCGGGCAACCCCTACGAACAGGCTCGCGCGGTCGAGCAATTCTTGCGAACAACGATCATCTACGACGAAACGGTGACCGCACCGCCTCCCGACGCCGATATCGTCGACTATCTCTTGTTTGAGCGGCAGCGAGGGTACTGCGAGTATTCCGCTTCGGCGATGACGGTGATGTTGCGAAGTCTCGGAGTGCCTGCGCGCGTGGCGGTGGGGTATTACCCTGGCGAGTACGACCAAGGTCGAGCGGGATATCTTTACCTTCAAGAAAACGCTCATGCATGGACCGAAGTCTACTTTCCCGGGTATGGATGGATTCCGTTCGAGCCGACATCGTCGCAACCATTGATCGATAACGGCGACGGCGTTGACGGTGATGCGCTCGAAATGGAGCCGACCGCGCTTGCGATTGAGGAGACGTCAGTTCCGGTTTCGCCGACGCCCGTGGCCACCCCAGGCAGCAATCAGACTTTATCACCGATGACGCCTCCGCGGGTGACACCGGATTCCGGGGGTGGGTTGTCGAATTGGATCTTGGCGCTTGGGGCGGGGGGCCTGCTGGTGGGAGCAACCGCGTTAGGTGGATGGTTGTTTTGGACCGTGCCATTGCGGGGGTTGACGCCCTCAAGTGCGCTTTACACGCGCCTTCGTCGGACAGGCGCCTGGTTAGGAGTGGCGCCCTCAACCACGGCCACTCCGCAGGAGTACGGTCGGGCATTTATCGAACGCGTCCCTCAGGCGCATAGTCATGTCGACCGCATCGTGAGGACGTACGAGGTTGATCAGTTCGGACCATACCGGGCCGGCTCCAATTGGCTGAGGGAGGCAGAAGGCGCCTGGGCATCGCTCAAGAGACTGTTGCCTCGCTGGCTGATCAGGTGGCGTCGTTAGGTCGTGGATCGCCAGATTGACGGTGACAGGGAATGATGAACTCCCCACAAGCGATTCTGGTCGCCGGCGCGATCAATACCGACCTCGTCGCCTCAATGCGGCGTGCGCCAGGAGCGGGTGAGACCATTACGGGGACGGGGTTCGCCGTTCACGGCGGCGGTAAAGGCGGCAACCAGGCAGTGGCCATTGCACGATCCGGTGGGGATGTGCATATCGTTAGTTCGATCGGAAATGATGACTTCGGGAGCGCACGCCTGGCTGACTTGTCGCGAGATGGCGTACACACCGACTGGGTGCGGGTCTGTGACGAGGCGGCTTCCGGGATCGCGCTGATCTTCGTTGAAGATGGCGGCGAGAATCGAATCGCCTATGTACCTGGCGCGACACTTACCGTTCAGGCTTATCACGCGATGGCGGCCTGCAACGCAGTTTCACCAGGCTTGGTCCTGGCCCCGAATGAGTTTCCGCACGATTCACTTGTCGCATTGTTCCAGGCAGCACGAGCGTTGGGCGCCAGTGTCATATTCAATGCGACACCGGACCCCGAGAATGCTCGTGACCTGCTTGAGTGGGTGTCGGTGCTGATCGTGAATGAGGTTGAAGCTCGGATGCTCCTGAAGGTCGATCGCATGCCGCAACCGCCGGACGCGGTCAGGGAATTGCAGAATGACGGGCTCGAGACGGTTATTCTGACAGTTGGACAAGCCGGAGCCTGGATCGGTGATCGGAATGGCATAGACCAGTATCGGACGCCAACCGTTGAAGTCGTTGACACAACTGGCGCCGGGGACACTTTTTGCGGCGCGTTCGCATCAGAACTCGCAAGAGGCGCTACAACTCGGGATGCAGTGCGATACGCCGTCATTGCCAGTGCGCTATCGGTGACGAAACCGGGAGCGCAATCCTCAATTCCGACACGTGCCGAGGTGTTGGAGTTGCTCGATTAGTTCCGTGCGCTGCGCATCGCCTTGATCAGTGTCGGCGAACCATCTTTCAGACCTTGTTCGACGAACTCGGTGTATTCGGGAGTTTCGACTCCGTACAGCGCCACTCTGCCGAGTTCGTCGCAGTGAATTCCCCAGCCGTACTTCTTGGCGAGGTCCGAGGCGCGAAGGCAGGGCCGACCCTTCGAGAAGTACTCCTGACGGGCTTTGGGCCGATCTTCGCCGCTGATGCCAGCGCGGTCGGCATGGACGTCGAAAATGACATCCTCCGAGGTGTGAGCATACGGGCGTTCCGAGATCATGGCGAATTGTCGGGCGACAATCGATACATTATCGGACTTAACCAACGGTTGAGTTCCCGTAGTCACTCGCGAGTCATCGGCCACCATGATGAACGTGTCAACATAGTTTGCGCCTTTCATTGGCGCCTCCAGGCGTCGTGACGAAAAAGCCCACTCTGGAAGTTCGCCAGCGAGAGCTTTTGGCAGGCGGAAGGGGCGGGATTCGAACCCGCGATCCGTGTTACCGGATACGCGCTTTCCAGGCGCGCGCACTAGGCCAACTATGCGACCCTTCCTCGCGAACGGGTGCTGTCGAGGCCGCCCGGTGGCGGAGAGGGCGGGATTCGAACCCGCGGTGGCTCGTCACCACACTGCTTTTCGAGAGCAGCACCTTAAACCGCTCGGACACCTCTCCGCGCGAGATTGTACCAAAGTTGAGGGGTCTTCGTTGGGCATATTGTTGCCGTGCGACGAAGTGTCGCTGGACACGCAAAAGCCGCCCCGTGAGGCGGCTTCGGTACGCCTGGCAGGATTCGAACCTGCGGCCTTTGGGTCCGCAACCCAACGCTCTATCCCCTGAGCTACAGGCGCATGGCGGGTGAAAGTATAGCCTCACAAGTGGATCTTGGACAAGCAGATTGGATGTGCCCAAGGTGGCGGTGTCTGTTTGAAAATATCCGAACGGAACTCTCGGGATTCGGCGGGCAGAATTCCCCCCACACCCCCCTTCCGCCCGCCTCGCCTTGCCTGCCCGACAAATAGGCGGGAACCGAAGCGGAAAGGACGACTTCATGTTTTTCTTTGGCGGCAAATTCCTTCGTCAAGGATTCCCTGAAATATCCGTTACCGATTTATTACCGAGTTCATGGGCGAGCCCGATGAGAATTCCTTCGGGGCCCCGGATGTAGCAGAGCCGATACGTGTCTTCGTACTGGACCACTTCGCCGACAAGTTCCGCGCCGCGTTTGCCGAGCCGGGCGAGCGTATCGTCGATGTCCTCCACGGTGAACATGACGCGTAGGTAACCGAGAGCGTTCACCGGGGCTCCGCGGTGATCGGCGACCACAGGCGGCGCGAGGAATCGAGACATCTCGAGCCGGCTGTGACCGTCCGGCGTACGCATCATGGCAATCTCGACGCGCATGTCGCGCAATCCAGTGACGCCATCTGCCCAGTCTCCTTCGATTGGGGCGCGCCCCTCGAGCTCGAGGCCAAGTTCGGTGAAGAACTCAATGGCGGCATCGATGTCTTCTACCACGATGCCGACGTTGTCCATCCTCTTAAGGTTAGATTTCTTTGATTTCATATAGTTGCTCCTATTTTAACAAAGCTTCTTCTGACACGTCCAACGCCTTAGCAATTTTAGCTGTAACTTGGACGCTTTGCTTCTGCACAAAGTCGCCCTCGATTTTCGTGAGGGTCGTGTGTTTTACACCGGACTTCCTCACTAAGTCATCTTGCGTTATGCCAAGTTTGTTGCGGTTATTCTGATATTCTCGCCGATTGTTGCCATTATTTCAAAATAGACAGTGATTCTATTGAGTAGCCAAGCCAAAATTCTTTTGTCGCAGGGCGACAAAACGCAAATCCGCGCACTTCTTAAAAATGTCGGCTCGAACTTTATGCTGAATTCAAAACGGCTTGAAATTTCCCCGAAAAACGGCTGGCTCGCCCGCTATGCGGGCGAGCCAATGACTTCATTTCCTAGCTGGCGGAGAGAGAGGGATTCGAACCCTCGATAGGAGCATTACTCCTATACACGCTTAGCAGGCGCGCGCCTTCAACCGCTCGGCCATCTCCCCAGCGAACGGAGGATAGTCTAGCAGAGGCAGGTAATAGTCGTCGACGGACTCCGCCACGCTCTCGGCTACATGAATCCGGTCCCTTCAGTCTTCCTTCTGGTGAAGTAGAATTAGGGGCGGAGAGGTGGCAGAGTGGCCGATTGCACCGGTCTTGAAAACCGGAGAGGTGAGAGCCTCCGCGGGTTCGAATCCCGCCCTCTCCGCCTTTCGGGAGCTGAAATGTATGAACACCGAACCTGACGATCCGTTCAAGGCGCGGCGGTCGACCCGCGTCAGTCGCCACGTGAACGCGCCCCGCGCAAACGTCTATCGCGCGCTTCTCGATGCGGACGCGGTGGCGACGTGGATGGTTCCGACCGGCATGACCAGTCGCGTGCATGAATTCGATGCCCGCGAAGGTGGTCGGTTCCGGATATCGCTCACATATGATACGCCGACCGGAACCGGCAAGACGACCGCACATACCGACACGCACCACGGCCGCTTCGTGAAGCTCGTGACCAACGAGCAGGTTGTCGAAGTCGTTCAATTCGAGACAACAGAACCCGAACTACGCGGCGAAATGAAGATTACGATAACACTCTCCGATGCAGATGGCGGCACGAGTGTCCACGCGGTGCACGACGGGTTGCCGACTGGGCTGTCGACCGCTGACAACGAGGTCGGCTGGCGGATGTCACTCGAGAATCTTGCGACGCTCGTAGAGGTTGGCGAACAGACGCGCGACCGGGACCGTGATCCGGGTCTCACCCACTTGCGGTGAGTTACAAGAGTAAGACGGCAATACGGTCAGGATTTTGCCGACAATGACGCGCTTTGGATCGACCTCTCCCTTCCGGATCTCCTCGAGGCGAACAGAGTGAGATATGGTGCGCCTCCGCCGGTCGGAACCAGTCAGTGCAGTTCAAATAGTTTCAACGTGAAGCCGCCGCTCAAGTGGTCCAGGGATTGATTAACTCGACGCCGGTGTGCTCGAAATCCCGGGTGTTACGAGTGGCCAGAATTGCATTGTGCGCAACGCAGATGGCCGCGATCTGGCCATCCTCCGTGTCAATCCGGCGTCCGATTCGCTCCCGTTGCGTAGCCACAGTTGCGTACGTCTTTGCCGCTGATTCATCGTAGCTCAAGATTCGGGACGAAAAGCGTCGAACGAGCATTACGCCAACGTACTGCGATAACTGCCTCTTGGGCCGACCGTCCGGCATTCTCTCGATTCCGTAAAGCGTTTCCGCGAGGGTAATTACAGTTATATACAACTGGTCCTGATTTTGATCGTCGACCCAGCCCAGGACGCGATCCGATGGCGTAGGACGCATGAGTTCAGAGATCACGTTGGTGTCAAGAACGATCATTCCGGAAACTCAACATGGCGGGCGGGCGAATTTGGCTTGGGAGTATCGAGTTCTACACCGCCAATCTCCGCAAAATGTTCGTGCATCCACGTGCCCAGCCCCTTTTCAGGTGCATGTTGCAGTACGGCTGCTCTCAGGATCTCCCTAACTTCAGCCTCCATTGAATGACCACGTTCGGCAGCCCGTATCCGAAGTCTTGCCTTCAGCTCATCGTCGATGTTTCGTATCGTCATGGTGTTCAAGGTGCACTCCTACTCGTGCATGCAATGATAGCAGTGCAGTCAACGAGCGCGGACGCTGAATCGAACGTTGCCTGACATTCCTTTCTTCGACATTCCGCTTACCTTCGTTTGCTCAAGCCCACGGCTGCTTGGCGATGACCTCCTGGCCATCCATGAACGGCCTGATGACCTCAGGAACCGAAACCGTGCCGTCTGACCGCTGAAAGTTTTCGAGGATCGCGATGATGGTTCGCGGAAGCGCCAGTCCAGAGCCATTGAGCGTATGCAGAAACCGCGGACGGCCCCCACCCTCAGGATGGAATCGGAGGTTGGCGCGGCGAGCTTGATAGTCTCGGAAGAGCGAACACGACGAGATTTCTAACCACTCGTTTGCGCCGGGCGCCCAGGTCTCGATGTCGTAGGTGTGAGCCGACGCGAAGGTCATGTCGCCGGTCGAGAGGTTGAGCACGCGGTAGGGAAGGCCGAGTTCGTCGACTATATACAGGGCCTCTCGAAGCAACCGTTCGAGCTCCTCGTCAGACTCGTCGGGATGTGCAAACTTCACCATCTCGACCTTTTGGAACTCGAAGACGCGCTTGATGCCGCGCACCTCGCGACCACCAGAAATCTGTTCGCGGCGAAAACACTGGGTTGCCGCGGTGTGGTAGATCGGGAGGGCGCTCTCGTCCAGGATTTCGTCCCGGTAGAGATTGGTGATCGGTACTTCCGCCGTGGGGATGAGCCATTTGTCTTCGTCGATGTCACGGAAGAGCGTGTCGGCAAACTTTGGCAGACTGCCGGTCCCGACCAGCGACTCACCGAGGACAAGGTGTGGTGGGATGACCTCCGAGTATCCGTGGCGGGAGGTGTGGACTTCGATCATCCAGCTGACGAGTGCTCGTTGCAGTCGAGCGCCGTCGCCGCGCATCACGTAGCCGCGGGCGCCCGCAATCTTCACTCCCCGCTCGAAATCGATGATGCCGAGGTCTTCGGCGATCTCCCAGTGCGGCTTGGGTTCGAAGTCAAAGGTTGGGAGGTTGCCCCGTTGGTCGTGGATTGTGTTGCTGTTGGCATCGGGACCGACCGGGACATCGGGATCAGGCAGGTTTGGAATACCGAGCATCAAGTCTCGTAAATCGGCGTCCGTTGAGCGCACAATCTCGTCCAAAACGGCAATGCGTTCACCAAGACCACCCATGTCGGCGATCAGGCGCTGTCGCTCGTCGGGATCGTTGGTCCTTCCGATCGTCTTCGATCCTGAGTTACGCTGCGCCTTGAGTTCCTCGACCTCTCCGAGCGTGTGGCGGCGGAGCGCGTCAAGTTCAAGAATCTCGTCGATTGGGGCATCAACGTTTTTTTGGAGGCAGAGCTCCCGGACGCGTTCGGCATCGGTACGAATGATGTCGATGTCAAGCATCGGTAAAAGTCCTTCATTTTTTCGAACGGTTCAAGGCATGTTTGGAGGTCGAAAGGCGAGGACGCCAGTCGACCGGTTGACAACTCCCCCCGAAGCCCAATTGTCGCCGAAACCATCGGACAAGTGGGCTTAGGCGGGGCGAATAGAGTCAGAGCCTGAAGTGGAGAAGCGAGTTGTCGTTGTGACGCCTGGTAGAAACTTTTGCCAATCGACTTGAACAGATGTGTCCAGCCGACGCTCGATTGTGTAGTAGAGTCCGGCTCGGGGCTCATGCGGTTGCTGGTGCAGTTTCATGCGGGCCTCGGCAATGCTCTTCCCGCCCTTGCGATGATTGCAAGTCTTGCAGGCGGAGACCACGTTGTCCCACACATGGAGACCGCCGCGTGACCTCGGAATTATGTGGTCGATCGTGAGGTCCGATACCTGGCGTTCGCAATATTGGCACGTGTAGTTGTCACGAATGAAGATTTCCCGACGCGTCAGTTTCACCCGCGGCCGCGGCCGCCGAATGAGATAGACAAGCCGAATCACAGACGGCGCGTGAAACACGGCCGAGGCGCTGGCCAAGGTGCGCGTCCCGGCCTCGAGAACCTCGGCCCTGCCGCCGATCACGAGCACCAAGGCCCGACGAACGTTGCAGACGTTTAGCGGTTCATAGTTTTGATTCAGCACGAGTACAGCGTTGTTCACCCTGCCGTGACCCTCCGGTCAGGGTTGCGCGGACTACCTTCGCACCGGGCGCCGGATGCAACCGAGCGTCTTTCCAACGACTTGGGATACTATCACGCCGAAAGTTGTCAATCAACGTAGATTCCGTTAAGGTCTCCACGTTCTCGGGTGAATCCACCAGGCGTCCCCAGAGTGACGTCAATCCGCGGCCATTTCAACGGGTTCGAGGACACGTCTCAGGAAGTCTCCGGTGAACGATCCAGCGGTCGCAACTATGTCCTCCGGCGTGCCTTCCGCCACGATCATGCCACCGCCAGATCCACCTTCTGGTCCCATGTCGATGACCCAATCGGCGGACTTGATAACGTCCAGGTTGTGTTCGATCACAATAATGGTGTTGCCGCCGTCGGCCAGCCGATGCAGGACACCCAGCAAGCGTTCGATGTCTGCGAAATGCAATCCGGTCGTGGGTTCGTCGAGAATGTACAAAGTTCGACCGGTTGCCCGGCGTGACAGCTCACTCGATAGCTTGACTCGCTGGGCTTCGCCGCCGGATAGCTGGGTCGCTGGTTGACCGAGGCGAATGTATCCAAGCCCAACGTCTTCAAGCGTTTGCAACTTGTTGTTGATCGAATTGTGGTTCGCGAAGAAAGTCAACGCCTCCGTCACGGTCATGCTCAGTACGTCGGCAATCGACTTCCCCTTGTACAGGATTTCCAGCGCCTCTCGATTGTAGCGAGCGCCGTGGCAGACCTCACAGGGCACAAACACATCGGGCAGGAAGTTCATCTCGATCTGGATGATGCCTTCACCCTTGCACGCGTCGCAGCGGCCGCCCTTGACATTGAATGAGAATCGACCGGCAAGGTATCCGCGTGTCCTGGACTCCGGCAACGACGCGTACAACTCCCGTATCGGGGTGAAGAGCCCGGTGTATGTGGCGGGGTTCGAGCGCGGTGTTCTCCCGATCGGAGCCTGATCGATCTCCACCACCTTGTCGAGATGCTTCACACCCTCCAGGGCATCGTGGGAGCCAGGTCGTTGCCGAGCGCGATGAAGATCCATTGCCAGGCGTTTGTGAAGTGTGTCCGTGATCAGCGAACTCTTGCCCGATCCCGACACCCCCGTGATGCACGTGAATGTGCCGAGTGGGAATCGGACCGAAATGTTGCGCAGGTTATTTTCCCGAGCGCCACGCAGGACCAGATTCTTGCCATTGCCTGGTCGTCGTCGCATCGGGATTGGAATTGAGCGGCGACCGCTCAGGAAGTCGCCAGTGATTGAGCCCTCGCTGTTGGCAATAGTGGCCATGTCCCCTTCCGCGACAACGTGACCGCCATGTTCCCCGGCGCCGGGACCGATATCCACGATCCAGTCGGCCGATCGCATTGTCTCTTCGTCATGTTCGACCACGATCAAGGTATTGCCAATATCCCGAAGGCGTTCGAGGGTCTTGATCAGGCGCGCGTTGTCGCGCTGATGGAGGCCGATGCTTGGTTCGTCGAGAATATAGAGCACACCCATCAGGCTCGAACCAATCTGGGTCGCCAGACGGATCCGCTGGGCTTCGCCACCGGAAAGGGTGTTCGCCGAGCGTTCGAGCGTCAGGTAATCGAGACCAACGTCAACGAGGAAACCTAGCCGCTCCCGGATCTCCTTGAGGATTTGGCGAGCGATCAGGAACTCGCGATTGGTGAAACGGGCGCTGTCGTCCTTCCCGGGATCTTTCGCAATCTCGCTGAAGAACGCCCGGGCCGCGTGGATTGGCTGGCGACTCACTTCGACAATTGATTCGCCATTTACCTTGACCGCCAGCACTTCCGGTTTCAGGCGCGCGCCCTTGCAGACCGGGCACGGGCGAATCGCCATGTATCGTTCGACATCTTCCCGAACAGAATCGGATCCCGTTTGGGAGTAGCGGCGTTTCAGATTCGGGATGATGCCCTCGAAGACGACATCGTACGACCGTTTCCGGCCGCTCTTCGATTCATAGCGCACGGTGACCGGCTCACCATTGCTTCCATACAACACAACGCCAGCGATCTCCTGGGGGAGATCGCGAACAGGAGTGTGCAATGAGAACCCATACTTCTCGGCCACGGCTTCAAGAAGCGATCCGTACCACTTCGAGTTTTCGAGACCGGTTCGCATCCATGGCAGGATGGCGCCTTGGGCAATGCTCAGAGCGCGGTTAGGCATGACGAGTTCGGGATCGAGTTCCATCGTTGTGCCGAGACCGGTGCATTCCGGGCAGGCGCCATGTGGGTTGTTGAACGAAAAGTTGCGCGGTTCGAGTTCGCCATAGCTGATGCCGCAGTGCGTACAGGCAAACTGCTCAGAGAAAGTCATCTCCTCGCCATCGATAACCTGGACCATCGCGATGCCGTTTGCCATCCGCAGGGCGACCTCCAGCGAGTCGATCAGCCGCACACGATCGGGATGCGAGTCGTTGCCAAGTTCCTCGCCGGTCTGGTTCCGGATCACCATCCGGTCGACGACGACCTCAATCGTGTGTTTCTTCGTCTTGGCCAGCGTGATAATCTCGTCCATCTCGCGCACCTCGCCATCGACCCGCACCCGGACGAATCCCTGGCGACGAATCTCGTCGAAGATCGCCGAGTGTTCACCCTTGCGGTCGCGAACGATCGGTCCGAGGATCATCAGGCGCGTGCCATCTTCGAGCGCGAGCAACTGGTCAGCCATTTGCTGCGGCGACTGGTGGGTGATCGGTCGACCGCAGTTTGGACAGTGGGGATGACCGACACGCGCCCACAGGAGTCGCATGTAGTCGTAGATCTCGGTTACGGTGCCGACCGTCGATCGCGGATTGCGGTTTGTCCCTTTTTGGTCGATTGAGATCGCCGGTGACAGCCCATCAATGTGGTCGATGTCTGGTTTTTCCATCTGACCGAGAAACTGGCGAGCGTAGGCGGAAAGCGACTCGACGTACCGTCGCTGACCTTCGGCAAAGATCGTGTCGAAGGCGAGTGAGGACTTCCCGGAGCCCGAGAGCCCGGTCAGGACAACGAGTTGGTTTCGTGGAATGTCGACATCGATGTTTTTGAGATTGTGCTCACGAGCGCCGCGTACGCTGATGTACTCGTGTTTATGCGGCATTGGTGCGATCCCCTGTTTGGAACGGCGTCGCCTGGCTGGAAACAGGCGCCTCACGGGTGAAACGTCCCGAAATGTGCGATGGAAAGGCGAACAAACATTCGCATCTGACAGTGTACCATGTCGGTCGGCACATTCCATCGGGTAAACAACTCCGTCGACGAAGTCGTCACTCTGCCTCTGTCGCCGTGGAGTTCATCGTTGATTTTTGTCGATGTCCAGATCATACTTGTCGTCAAATGTCAGTGATCGGGAGGAGTACATCGCCTCCGCGCGACAGCAAGCAGAGTCGATCGGCTGAGAGACTTTGAACGCGTATGAGCGGTGGAAAGTCGCCCGGGAGATGCTTGGCCCAACAGCGTCAGTTGCAAGCCAGGACGGGTTGCCCGTTACAGCGATCGAGAGTGCATTGAACAGCAATGCGAAGCGAGGTGGTACCGCGGGGGAAACCCGTCCTGGCATGTCAGGGCGGTTTTTTGTTGCCCTGATTTCGGCGCCCAACTCGCCCCGGCGAACAAGTAGGTGATGAAAAGGTGATCTCGATGGTGGCAACCAGTCCGGCAACACACACCGCGGAACTCGCGAAGTCATACGATCCCGCCGCTATCGAGCATGGTCTTTATGACTGGTGGGATAGTCAGGGACTCTTCGCTCCGGCAGATTCCAAGGACGACTACGTCAAGCCGTTTGTGACGATTATGCCGCCTCCCAACGTCACCGGCGTACTTCATGTCGGGCATGCACTTTTCGTGGCGCTGCAAGACATCATGACCCGGTGGCATCGGATGCGTGGCGAACCGGCGTTGTGGCTGCCCGGCGCCGACCACGCGGGTATTGCGGGTCAACTCGCGGTAGAGAAGGTGCTGTCGGGCGAAGGTCTTACACGCCACGATCTTGGTCGCGAAGCGTTTGTCAATCGTGTGTGGGCATACATGGATGAGTATCGCCCGCGTATCCGCGAGCAGATGAAACACCTTGGCGCATCGTGCGACTGGTCGCGATTCGCGTTCACGATGGACCCCGGACCCGCCAGAGCAGTGCGGCATGCGTTCAAGCACCTCTACGACAAGGGATTGGTGTACAGAGGCGAGCGGCTGATTTCGTGGTGCCCCCGCTGCCGCACGGCGTTGTCGGATCTCGAAGTCAAGCACGATGACGTCCAGTCGAGCCTGTGGCGACTTGAGTATCCGGTTGAGGATTCGATCGAGCGGATCGAGGTGGCGACAACCCGTCCGGAAACGATGCTCGGCGATACTGGGGTCGCGGTGCATCCGGACGACGCACGCTACGCTCATCTCTTGGGAAAGCATGTGATCCTTCCGATTACCGGAAGACGAATCCCAATTGTCGCGGACGAGCTTGTTGATCCGTCGTTTGGGACGGGCGCGGTCAAAGTGACGCCGGCTCATGATCACAACGATTTCGAAATCGCCCAGCGCACCGGGCTCGATGCGGTCAACATCATGAATCTCGATGCCACGTTGAACGCCGAGACAGGCGAGTTCGAGGGCAAGACTGTAGAGGCGGGTCGGCGGGCTGTAATCGAGCGGGCAGCGGCCGAGGGATGGTTGATTTCGAGCGAACCCTACACCCATAGCGTCGGGCAGTGTGATCGGTGCGAGACGGTCGTCCAGCCGATCATCAGCAAGCAATGGTTCGTGGCGATGAAGGGGCTTGCGGCCCCCGCCCACGAGGCCGCTCAGGATGGTCGGCTGACGTTTGTGCCCGAGCGATTCAAGGGCGTGTACGACAACTGGCTGGAAAACATCCATGATTGGACGGTGTCACGGCAACTGTGGTGGGGACACCGGATTCCGATCTGGTATTGCCTGGATTGCGGTGACGTGCATGCCAGCGTCGAGGAGCATCTGGATTCGTGCCCTGCTTGCGGAGGCGCAGTGGAGCAAGATCCAGACGTGCTCGACACCTGGTTTAGCTCTGGTCTGTGGACGTTTTCGACGTTGGGATGGCCCGATCCGACACCGGATCTGAAGCGGTTCTATCCCGGATCGGTGATGGAAACCGGCTACGAAATTCTGTTTGTCTGGGTTGCGAGAATGATCTTTCTGGGTCTTGAGATCATGGGAGAAGTTCCCTTTCACACGGTTTACCTTCATGGCATCGTGCGCGATGTTGAAGGCGCCAAGATGAGCAAGACCAAGGGCAATGTGATCGACCCGGTCGAGGTCGCCAGCACGTACGGCGCCGACGCTCTCCGCTACACTCTTGTCACTCAATCGTCACCCGGGAATGACAGCCGTTTGAGTTTGCAGCGAGTGGAAGCGAGCCGCAATTTCGGGAACAAGCTGTGGAATGCGACGCGGTTCGCGCTGCGATCGATTGGCGATACAGAGATCACGCTGGCCGTCGATGGACCTGTTCGCCCTTCGGGTCAACTGACGCTGGCCGATCGGTGGATTCTCTCCAGGCTCGACGAGGTAACGCAGTCGTCGACACGATTGATCGAAGGATTTCAGTTCGGCGAAGCGGGCCGGCAGATCAATGATTTCATCTGGTCGGATTTGTGCGACTGGTATATCGAAGCGGCCAAGGTCGACCTCAAGAACGAGCCATCCCAGGCGCCGCAGGTGTTGGCTTATGCGATCGAGCGAGGCCTGCGACTGCTCCACCCATATATGCCGTTCATCACCGAGACGCTCTGGCAGCGGGTTCCGCATGTGGGCAAGAGCATCATGATCGCACCGTGGCCTGTTGCTGGCCATCGGGACGAGGAGGCGGAGCGGGCATTCGGAGTGTTGACCGAGCTGGTCCGTGCCATTCGCAATGCGCGAGCGGAGGCGGGAGTCGAGCCTGCGAAGTGGATTGCGGCCCACGTCTTTCCAGGAACGTTGGCGGACTCGTTGGAGGCGATGCGCGATCAATTGAGTTTCCTCGCCCGAATCGCCGACGACCAGCTCGTGATCGGTCGAGGGGAACCGGAACACATTCCGCAATCGCTGACCGTGTTGGCCGGCGGTGTCGTCGCCTCGCTGCCGATGTCTGGCATGATCGACATCGGCGCGGAGCGAGAGCGTCTCAACAAGGAATTGGCGGAGACTCGGACGGAGCGATCCCGCGCCGAGGCGCAGTTGGGCAACGAGTCGTTCGTGTCGCAGGCGCCGGAGACCGTCGTCGAAGTCCAGCGGAATCGATTGGCGCGCGCGCTTGGGCAGATTGCGGTGATCGAGCGTCAATTGGCTGACCTTGACGAGTAGCGCTCATCAAGCGGAACGGTTCGAACGAGCCTGGTTCGCACGCCATCCGGTGGAAGTGGCGTTCGACCTGATTGGCGCGTATTTCGTGGTCGATCGTGACAGCCACCGAGTGGCGGCACGGATCGTAGAGGTCGAAGCCTACGGCGGCGACGAGGATGGCGCATCTCATGCGACGATGTACACAAAGGGCCGCGAAGCGCTGCGCTGCGATCCAGGGGTGCTCTACATGCAGTTCTCGTATGGCATGCACACGATGACCAACATGGTCGCGCATGCTCGCGGTCGCCTGGGCGCCGTCCTGTTGCGTGCAGCGGACGATCCGCTGGATGGTCTTGAGCGTGTGCGGGAACGTCGCACTTCAAGGAAGACTCACTTTCTGGTTGGACCCGGATGCTTGAGTCAGGGAATGGGCACGAGATTGTCTGATACGCTGAGACCATTAGGCGCCGATTCGGGCGTCTGGGTCGAGTCCGGGTCAGATGTCGGGGAGATCAGGGCGAGTCCCCGAATTGGGATCAGCCGAGCGACGGAAGCGCATTGGCGTTTCTTCGATGCCAACAGCATGAATGTATCGAAACACCGACGAGGAGAGATCGTGCAGGCGAGCGACCTCGACGCACTCATCGCCGGCTGGCCCGGAAACAACCCCTCGTAAACGGCGTTCCGACTGCCAAACCCCCACGAGGCCTCAATGCCAATCCAGGTGCTTACCAACGAGACTATCGGAAAAATCGCCGCGGGCGAAGTCATTGAGCGACCGTCCTCAGTCGTCAAGGAACTCATCGAGAACTCGATCGATGCCGGGGCACGACGAATAAGCATCGATATCGAGGACGGCGGAGGCGGCCTGATCCGGGTTTCAGACGACGGGCTGGGGATGTCCGGAAGCGACCTCGAAGGCGCGATCCTGCGTCACGCTACATCGAAGCTGGCCAACTTCGACGATCTTGAGCACCTCAAGACACTTGGATTCAGGGGTGAAGCCATTCCCAGTATCGGGGCTGTATCCAATCTCGTGATCCGATCCCGACAGAAATCCCACGTGATGGGCGCGATGATTGGCATCGAGTTTGGCGCCACCGTCCCCGTGCGAACGGAAGCCGCGCCATCCGGGACGACCGTGACCGTTAGGGATCTGTTCGCCAATGTCCCGGCGCGGCGCAAATTTCTTCGCCAACCATCAACTGAAGCGTCGTACATCTCCCGCCTGGCCGGCGCTTATGCCTGCAACCGCAGCGACATACGGTGGACGCTTACGACCGACGGCCGGAAGGTCGTGTCGACTCCAGGGGCCGGCAACGATATTGATGCCGCAATCGGCGTCTTCGGATCAGGGCTTGCGGATGAGGTGCTCGTCCTCAGCTCAGAAGGCGCCGAATCAGCGGTTCCCGGAGTCACCGTCTCGGGCTGGGTCAGCAGTCCGCGAGTCACACGGTCCCACCGCCAGAATCTCTTTTTCTTCGTGAACGGGCGATTGGCCCAACACCGGTCCCTGACGTACTCGCTTGAAGATGCATTTCAGAGCTTGTTGATGGTCGGGAGGCATCCGATCGGCATGGTCAGGATCGTGCTCGATCCCGCCCTGGTCGACGTCAACGTACACCCGACCAAGGCCGAGGTGAAATTTGTGAACGAGCGGACAGTCTGTCGGGCCGTGCAGCGCGCGACACACGAAACGCTCATGCGACAGGATCAGGATGTGATTCCACAGGTGAGGTTCACGGCGCCCGAGCCGCCCGGATCCTCTATTGCTCAGGGGTCCTTTGGCGCATGGGTCAGTCAGCAGGAGTTTGGAAATCGACGTGATCCGGGTCCGGCCGATCCCGATATGCCAACGATTCGACCGCATCCATCCGGTGTTCCGGTGATGCGGGTGCTGGGCCAGGTCGGTGGTGCATACATCATTGCCGAGGGACCGGAAGGCCTGTTCATGATCGACCAACATGCGGCCCATGAGCGCGTGCTGTACGAGAAGATTCTGGGGCAGATGCAAACGCAGTCAATTGACCGGCAGACGCTGCTCGATCCTCGTGTCGTGGATCTTTCGCCCGATGAAATGGCGGCATTCGATCGTTCGATCCAGGAACTACGCGATATCGGATTCGAGATTGAGCGTTTCGGCGAGCAGTCAGTGGCGATTCGGCAAATTCCGGCGATCGTCCGCGGTGTCGATATCGGCGAAAGAATTCACCTGATTCTCCAGGAACTGGCCGAGGGCGGGGTGGGCGATTCGTGGCTCGATTCGGTGGCGATCAGCGCAGCGTGCCACACCTCGATCCGGGCGGGCCAAACGCTTTCGCTCCAGGAGATGCGGGAACTGGTGGCTCAACTCGAACGCACCGCGCAGCCGCGGGCGTGCGGTCATGGTCGACCGACGATGCTGCACATGTCGCAATCGGAGCTGGAGCGGCAGTTTTCGAGGCGGTAATTGGGGTTTGCGCGAAATTTCCTTGAACCGTGTCCGCTCTGGTATGACTACTCGTACTTGCCCCGCCAGCCGTTCCAGCGGACATGGAGAACGTCGCGAAGATTCTGAAGCGTGTCAGTAATGGGATTGACTTTGGTGTGCTCGCCGTAGGTCCAGGTGATGGAAATGACGGCGACCCGGAGGCGTTGAAGGCGGGCGATATACAGCAGTTCAACATCGAAGGCGGTAACCCTGGGTCGGGCAATGACCTCGGCGCCGCGATAGAGTTGGCAACGGGGAAGGATTGTGGCCAGTGCGTCGCGAGAGAAAAATTTGAATCCGCACTGCGTGTCGTTGACGCCAGGCAGCAGCAGTACCTGGATCAGGCCGTTAAAGGCGCGGCCCATGACGTGTCGGTACCAGGGCTCACCGACGCGCACCGCATCGATTCCTTCACGAGAGGCGATAGCGACATCGGCGCCGTTGCGGAAGGCAGCGTCGCATTGGTCCCAGGTTGCCATTGGTGTCGCCAGGTCAACATCGCAAAAGCCCGCCCAGTCGCCTCGGGATGCTTCAAGGCCAGTGAGCACGGCGTTTGCTTTGCCCAGGTGTGGTTCGCGGAGGACCCGGATGCATGCGTGCGACCTGGCGATCCGGTCGGCGATGGCGGCGGTGTCGTCGCTGCTCCCGTCGTCGACGATGACAATCTCTATCATCTCATCGCGGTTGGATGTCCAGGCGATCAGATCGTCAAGGCAACGGACGATTCGTCCAGCCTCGTTGTACGCTGGTAAGACGATCGAAAGATGTGGAGGCGCCTGAGAAACCGTGGGACGTTCATCGGATGCAGCCGGTGGTGAGTGGTTCAAGTGCGGACAACTCCGTGTGCGCCAATCCGATCCCTTACACGCGGACTGAGTGTATCACGCGGATTTCGAGCGATCGGTGCCCGTTGCAACCACCAATGTGCGACGATAATTGCCGCAAATCGACCGATGGCTGAAGTGAGATGAACGCGATCGAGGCATTTGAGTATTCATCCTGCGCATCATTCCGCAAGACGAAAGAAGTCCTGAACCAACCCGGCGTCGATAATGAGGTTAGAGTCTCGTTTCGGAATCGATACAGTGTCGAGGAACTGAAATCGATTCTCGACGGAACCGGACTCCCGTTTTGCCAGCTTTTGTCGTAACGGAGCCGCGCTTGCAAGGCACGGGAGGTTGAGATCGATGCGCGCGCTCAATGGTGACGGGCATTTCGATTCGGTGGTCAACGAGCAGACGCTGTCACGACGCCCGTTGAGGATCGGCGACGCCCGTGCAGCGTTTGGAGTGAATCCCATGTACTTTGAGTTGACGATCCCCTTGAATCAAGTAGTCAGGAGTGAGCGATCATGACTTTGGCATTTGGGTCCCACATGTCGACGTCGGGTGGCGTGGACAAGGCGCTGGCTCGTGGCCAAGAACTGAATCTGGAGTCGGTTCAGCTCTTCTCGAAGAACGAACGACAGTGGAACGCCAGGCCGCTCGATCCGGAAGTTGTGCAGCGGTTTCACGACGAGGTGGCCCGGACGGGGACCACCAAGCTTGTCGTCCACGACTCGTACCTGATTAACCTCGCCTCGCCCAAGCCAGACATTCTCGAGAAGTCGATACCGGCCTTTGCCGATGAACTCAATCGGTGCGACGTGCTGGGCATTCCGCATCTGGTGACGCATCCGGGTGCTCACACGGGCAGTGGCGTCGACGCCGGCATCGCACGATTCGCCCGGTCGCTGAACGAAATCTTTGGATCGATGCCGGAAAGCAAGACAATCACACTGCTGGAAACGACGGCGGGCCAGGGGACTTCGCTGGGCCGTTCGTTTGAGGAGATCGCGGCGATCATCGACCAGGTTGAAGACAAGCCGCGCGTCGGCGTCTGCCTCGACACCTGTCACATTTTTGCCGCCGGATACGATTATCGCACTCCAGAATTGTATGCCGAGACGATGGCGCAGTTCGACAGCGTCATTGGCCTGGACCGCCTGAAGGTGATTCACCTCAATGATTCGAAACAACCGTTCGGGAGCAACAAGGATCGTCACAACCACATCGGCGATGGCGAGATCGGCCTCGAAGGGTTTCGCCAGTTCGTGAACGATTCACGGCTCGACGGGATTCCCGGAATTCTCGAGACGGAGAAAGACGATTCGGGCGACAACGATCGTCGAAACATTGCTACGTTGAAGGCGCTGGTAGCGGGCCCCGTCGATTAGTCCGCGAACCCCGTGAATTTGGACGTCGTGTCATGCCGTTCATCGTGGCGAAGAGATTCCTCCATTCGCTGACGCTCTCTTCAGTATGGCATTGAACCGGTTCGGACCGACGTTGCGGCAGCAGTAGACGCATGGTCCCGACATCATTGCGGATGGGGAAGCCTCTGACTGTCGAGGCGGTTGATGACCATGAGCCGGGGTTCGGTCATGTCCTCGATCGCGTAGCGGATGCCTTCACGGCTGAGACCCGACGATTTCACGCCACCATAGGGCATGTGGTCGATCCGGTATGTAGGAACGTCGTTGATGATGACCGCTCCGGTTTCAATTCGCTCAAACGCAGTTAGCGCGTGTTCGAGCCGGTTGGTGAAGACACCGGCCTGAAGCCCGTATTGTGTGTCATTGAGGCGCACAATTCCTTCGCTGAATGACTTCACCGGAAAGAGTGTGACCAGCGGCGCGAATGCCTCGCGCGAGCAGACGAAGCTCCTGGGATTGGCATTCTCGATCACCGTTGGCTCAAAGAAGCGGCCCCGGGCCCGGCCGCCAGTGAGGATCGTCGCGCCCTCTCGCACGGCGTCGGCAATCCACGTTTCGGTGCGAGCGGCGGCCTTGTCGTCGATCATCGGACCGAGTTCGGTGGCAGGGTCGGCGGGATCGCCGATGCGGAGTTGAGCTGACGCCGCGACAATCCGATCCCGAACTGTCTCGTAGACCGACTCATGGATGAAGAGGCGTTGAACCGAGATGCAGACCTGTCCGGCGTACGCGAACGCGCCCATCCTGATCCGGGATACGGCGAAGTCGATGTCGGCATCATCGTCGACTAGGACTCCGGCATTGCCGCCAAGCTCCAAAACAACCGGTTTGGCGCCTGCCCGCCTCTTCATGTCCCAGCCAACATCCGGCGACCCGGTAAACGACAGAAGTTTGAATCGATCGTCCTCGACCAGCGCATCACCCGTCGCGCGATCCATGGGCAGCACGTTGAGGACGCCTTTGGGCAGCCCGATCTCGTGCGCGAGTTGGCCAATCAAGAGCATGGTGAGGGGAGCGAGGGTGGGTGGCTTGAGCACGATCGTGTTGCCAGAGGCAACGGCCGGGGCCACCTTGTGCAACGCCAGGTTGAGTGGGAAATTGAAGGGAGAGATTCCGGCAATCGGTCCGATTGGGAAGCGGCGGACGATCCCAAACCGGCCCTTCGACGATGGCAACAAATCGAGTGGAATGACATCTCCCTGAATGCGTTTGGCTTCTTCGGCGGCGGTCTCGACGGTGAAGACGCCGCGATCAACTTCGATTGTGGCCTCGGCGACCGGTTTTCCGGCCTCCCGGACAATGAGGTCGATGACGTCAAGTCGTCGCTCCCTGAGTTTGGCGGCAAGCGACTTGAGGAGATCGACGCGATCGAAGACAGGTGTGTCGCGGAATGACTCGAATGCAGTCTGGGCGGCAACCGTGGCTCGATCCAGTTCGACGTCGCTCGCCATCCACGTGGTTCCCGCGGGCGTGTCGTCGAATGGATTGGTGACGGTAAGCGGAGTGTCCGATTTGACGAATTCGCCGTCGATGTAGATTGGATATTCGGCTGTCATGGACGATCCTTTGAGAGGTTCGAGATCAGCGGTCCGACGCCCAGGTTCGTGAGCAAGGGGCGCCAGTCCTCACCCGCGAACGCCTCATCGAGGAGATAGAGCAGCTGATCAACGACTGGCGTCGTCATCGGCGCACCTCTGTTACGAACGGATACGTCCACTAGTACAGTTCCGAGGCATGGTCCTTGAAGCGATCGTAGCGGTTGGGAGCGTTGGTCTGCTGATTCTCCGGTCCAACGCCTGAATCCCACCAGATCGGGGCTTGGGCGCCGAGTGTCGCCAATTCGGTCTTCGTGTAGACGAGACCGTCGCGTTCGAGCACGGAGAGTTCGTACTCCTGGCTCATGGTGATGGCGTCGACCGGGCAGACCTGCGCACAGAGTCCACAGAACATGCAGCGTCCGGCCTTGAGAATGAACTCTCCCAGTTCGCGGTCACCTTCCTCGGAGGGGACGACGTGCATTTCGAGGCAGGACGTCGGGCAGATCCGAGCGCAGAGACCGCAGGCGACACAAAGCGCCTCCCCGGTGTCGGGATCGGCCCGAAGCGACGGCAGACCACGAAAGCGTGGCGCCATTGGCCGCTTGACCTCCGGATACTCGATGACAACCTTCGGGACCACAAGCCGTTTGAGTGTGACGCCAAAACCCTTGACTTCGTCGAGCATCGAATGCCCTCTCCCTGATGAAAACGCGTTACGTCGGTGGCTGGTATGTCACCATTTTCGGATGTAAAGGTCCAGCGCCATTGGTCAGAATCGTGGCGCCGGACTCGCCGAAGCGCTCGACCGGCGTGACGATCCCGCCGCGCTCGAGTCGTGCGTACGTGACGCCGGAATACCCTGGAACGAGATTTGAGATTTCGGTCATGACCTGACTGGCGTGCCCTTTCGGAAAGGTGTAGCCCATTCGATCCGCCACCGCGCCGATGATCTCGGTGCTGGTGTGGGCCTCGCCGGGGGCGGGCGCAGCGGAGCGAACGCGTTGAACGGTGCGGTCGAAGCTTGTGAACGTTCCGTCCTTCTCGAGATTGAGGGCAAGTGGCAGCACGACATCGGCGATTTCAGAGAATGGCGAATTGTAGGCATCGACGACAACGAGATATTCGAGTTTCTTCAAGGCCTCGAACAGCGACTCGTCGATGACCGACTCTCGTGTGCGGGGGCCAGCTTCAATCCAAACGGCAGTAATCTCACCGTTTTCGATGGCGCGGGGAAGATCAACGAGGCCGACGCCGGCAGTGACCGGGAGCGAAACGAGTCCGGTCGAGGAGCGCTTCGACCACACCTGTTCGCATCGATCGCGGGCGGCGCCATCCGAGACGGCGACGCCACCAGCGAGCATCGTGGGCGTGGCGCCCATATCGGTCGCGCCCTGGTAGTTGGCGGGGCCGCGCATCGAGGCGATGCCCCCGCCGGCGCGCCCGAGGTTGCCGGTGAGCATGCTCAAGTTGGCGCAGGCGAGGGCGACGCTTTGGGCATCGCCGTAGGGCGCGTCGCTGGATTGATGGGCGACGGTGTGGAAAATGGCGCCCGGTGGGAAGCCGTCGTCCGGCGTGGTGGAAGGAGTCTCGACCTTGCTGGTGACAAACAGAATCGCGGCGTCGGTGATCTTCCTCACCGGCACGCCGGTCGCTTCGGAGACCGCGTTGAGGTCAAAATCTTCGAGTTGCTGTCGCCACTCGGAGAACCCGTCGATTGCGCCGGCCACTTCCGAAGCGAGGCCGAGGCGCACGACTTCGCTGGCGATCGCGTTGACGACGAGGTCGGCCGTGCCATGGTTGGGTTTGATCCAGATTACCGCCCGGTCGCAGAGCAGGTAGTGCTCGGTGCTGATGACGGTGATTCGCGCTTCGCGGTAGTGACGGGCGTGATTGATCCAGTAAGAGGCGATCGGGGCAGTCTCGAAGATGGAGGGACCGACGACGATCAGGTTCCTTGCCGCCGAGAAAAGCTCCTGCATGTTGTTGGTGTTGGCGACATCGATCCCGAGCGCGGCGCGGGTGGCGAGCTCGACGCCTGCCTGAGCTGGTGTGAGCAGGCGGTCGATTGAGTTGCTCTGCATTACGGCTCGGGAGAACTGCTGGAGCGTGTAGATTTCTTCGTTCGTGCTTTCGGCCGAGGTGAGGGCGGCGAACCGTTCGCCCCTGTGGTTCGGCAGCTCGGCGGCGACGTGGCCGAGCGCTTCTTCCCAGGTCACTTCGTAGTACCTGGCGTCGTCACGCTTGACCCGAGGGTAGTAGACACGGTCGGGAGACTGGATTTGCTCGTGACCCCACTTGCCGGCCTCGCAGGTGTAACCGTGATTGACGCCGCGCTCCCAAAGATGCGACGTGCGGCGAACAATTCCCTTGTTGGTTTCGACATTGAGCGTGCATCCGACGTCGCAGAAACCGCATATCGTTTCGGTGGTGTCGAGTTCCCACGGATGATGTCCGAAGTGGCGGTCGGTCAAGGCGCCAACCGGACAAACCGCGATGCACATCCCGCAATTGGTGCACGTGGTATCGCCCAGATCCATGCCGTAGGCGGGGGTGATGGTTGCTTCGAGCCCTCGGTTCGCTGTTTCAATGGCGACGACGCCAACCACTTCGTCGCAGACTCGCGTACAGCGATTGCACATGATGCAACGGTCCCACTTGTAATCAATCGTGGCGCTGAAGTGCTCGTAGGGCTGAGCCAGTTTCGGCCGGCGATACGGGTTGGCGTTGATGTTGTGGAGGTACGTGTTGTCCTGAAGGTAGCATTCGCCGGACTTGTCGCAGGTTGGACAATCGAGGGCGTGATCGATCAGGTACATCTGGAGGATGTACTGGCGGGCCTGGATCACCTCTGGAGAGTGGGTGAGGACTTCCATGCCCTCGGCCAGGGGCGTGGTGCACGATTCGATGAGGCCACCGCGCTTACCGAGAATATCCACGGTGCAGATGCGGCAGGAGCCCCAGGGCCGAAGGAGTGGTTGGTAACAGAGATTGGGAATTTCGATGCCGTTTAGACGGGCCGCTTCGAGGATGAATGTTCCCTGGGGGACAGTGACCTGTAGGTTGTTGATCTTGCCAGTGACCATTTTGGTCTGGATCGATGTCACCATCTGTCGGGAACGCCTCCGTCATCGGAAACCGGTTGGCAAGCGACGTAGCGGCGCCCGCGGGCGGGTGTTTTCATTAGCTCAGCGCCATGTGAATTGAGGTGAATGTGAGATAGCGTCCGCCGATCCAACCGAGATCGATGCGTCTCAATCGGCGTCCTGCGCACGTCGCCGGGACACTTCAACTTCGAGTTTATGGTAGCACAGGCAGCCTCTCTGAACCCGAGTTCGGGCGTTAGTTCATGGTAGAATCACGCCGAAATCATGCCCCGGGCGTTGGCCGGGTCAACCAACGTGTCTCAGCGCTTGACCATGTGTTTGAGCGACGAAGGCGCTGATCGCGCGAAGGATTGCATTCAGTGGCATTGGCGGTTGCGACACGGTTCAGAACGGTAATTGGACTCGAGGTCCACGCCCAGGTCCTGACCCAAAGCAAAATGTACTGTGGATGCTCCGCCGACTACGCCAACGCAGAACCCAACACGCACGTCTGCCCAGTCTGTCTTGGATTGCCCGGGGCGATGCCGGTGATCAACAAGGCGGCGATTGAACGTGTGATGCGAACCGGGATGGCGCTGAATTGCACGATCCCCGAATTCAGCAAGCTGGATCGCAAGAACTACGTCTACCCGGACCTTCCCAAGGGTTACCAAATTTCCCAGTACGATTTGCCCCTGTGTATTGGCGGTTCGATCGAATTCGAAGTCGATGGCGATCTGGTTGCCGCCGGTATCACGCGCGTTCACATCGAGGAGGACACCGGTCGGCTCGTGCACGACGACGTGTTCGACGGCAGCGCGACGTTGGTCGACCTGAATCGATCCGGTGTGCCGCTAATGGAAATCGTTGGCGATCCGGATCTTCGTTCACCCGCGGAAGCACGTGAGTACCTGATCGCCTTGCGGCGGATTCTGCGCTATATCGGCGCCTCCACCGCAAATATGGAAGATGGCGCATTTCGCTGCGACGCCAACATTTCGATTCGCGCGGAAGACGATTCGTACGTCGGACCGAAGGTTGAAATCAAGAACATGAATTCGTTTCGCGCGGTCGAGCGGGCACTGCGTCACGAGGAACTGCGCCAGCGAGAGGTCGTGACCAGCGGCGGCGAGTTGGTTCAGGAAACCCGTGGCTGGCATGATGCGCGCGGCGTCACGCTTTCGCAGCGAACCAAGGAACAGGCGCACGATTATCGCTATTTCCCAGAACCCGATCTTCCCCCGCTCACAACCGACGATGCGACACGTGACGCTCTGAGAGCCTCGTTGCCGGAGTTGCCCTCGGCGCGACGCCGACGCTTCGTGAGCGAGTTTGGACTCGTGGCCTCAGATGCCGCGGTGCTCACGAACGAATTGGCAATAGCGGCTGTCTTCGAGGAAGCAATAGCGGCAACTGGCAGCAACAGTGAGCGCCAGATCACAGCCAACTGGATCGTGAACGACATCATGGGGTTGGCGCGCTCGCGGGGGATGCCACTGGATCAACTTCCGCTCGATGCTGGGCAAATCGCCGAGTTAGTTGGGCTGGTTCGTGAGGGGAATTTGACCTCGCGGACCGCGAAGGATCTGCTTCCGCAACTCGCGGAGGGTGAGTCTCCGATCGAGGCGGCGTCGCGATTGAATCTCTTGTACCTCGATGATGCCGATGCATTACTGACGGCGGCACGGGAGACACTCGAAGCAAATCCGGCGGCTGTTGCTGATTTCAAGGGTGGCAAGCATGCCGCGATCGGACGTTTGATTGGTGACACGATGCGAAGAACCGGTGGCCGCGCGAAGCCTGATGACGTGCGCGCCACAATTCTCCGCTTGATTAAGTGCGAGACGTAGGCGTCATCAGGATCGATGGGTGGACGTCTTCCATCCGATCACCACGGTCGCGCTGATCGTTCAGCAGGCGACCGAGAAAGGTCGTAGTGATGGTCGTCATCGGAGACGCGCATCGCGGGACAGCCCTATTGGATCGGCCGGAAACGTTGCCTGACGATCTGTTCGCGGTGGCTGTGCAACAGTTCAACATTGCGGCGGATGTACTCGGGCTTGAGGACTACCTCCGCCGGATTCTGAGCCACTGCCAGCGAGAGTTGACGGTTCACTTCCCGGTGGAAATGGACGATGGATCTGTTCAGGTGTTTGCCGGGCATCGAGTGCGGCACAGTAGCCTGCCAGGACCGACCAAAGGCGGCATTCGGTATCACCAGAGCGTCACAATTTCGGAGGTGAAAGCGCTGGCGATGTGGATGACCTGGAAATGCGCTGTCGTGGGGTTGCCCTATGGTGGGGCCAAAGGCGGCGTCCAGGTGAATCCGAAGCTGCTTTCGCAAAACGAAATCCAGAACCTGACTCGCCGCTACACTACCGAGATCCAGCCGTTCATCGGTCCCAATATCGATATTCCGGCGCCGGATGTGAACACGAACCCACAAGTCATGGCGTGGCTGATGGATACGTACTCGATGAACGTCGGTTATTCCGTGCCCGGCGTCGTCACTGGCAAGCCTCTCGGACTCGGAGGCTCGGCGGGGCGGAGCGAGGCCACGGGTCGCGGTTGCGTATTTGCGATCGAGGAGGCGGCAAAATCACGGGGGATGTCGCTTGCGTCGTCGCGGACGTCCGTTCAGGGGTTCGGCAATGCGGGATCAGTGGCGGCTCGGCTGATGGCCGACCATGACTCCCCGGTTGTTGCGGTGAGTGATTCGAGGGGAGGCATCCACAATCCGAAGGGTCTCGATCTCGATCGAGTGGCGATCCACAAACGGCGAACCGGCTCGGTGGTGGATTTTCGCGAGGCGGAAAACATCACGAATGAGCAAGTACTCGAGGTTGATTGCGAGATTCTGATTCCGGCCGCCCTGGAGGGTCAGATCACCGAACGCAACGCCCCACTGATCCAGGCGCAGATCATCGCTGAGGCCGCAAATGGTCCCACCTCGCCGGGGGCGGACACGATCCTGTTCGATCGTGGAATCCTGGTGCTGCCTGACATTTTTGCCAACGCCGGCGGGGTCACCGTTTCTTACTTTGAGTGGGTGCAGGCTCTGCAGGCGTTCCCGTGGAGCGAGGAGCAGGTTAACGAACGGTTGCGTGATATTATGCAGCGATCGTATCTCAGCATTCTCGAAACCTCGCGCAAATATGGCGTTCACATGCGAACCGCCGCCTTGGTCAGGGCGATTGATCGGATCGCAGACTTTTCCCGGACGCGAGGCATTTATCCGTAGTGACGGAATGCGACCACAGCCCAGGGGCGGGTCAGCCGACCTGCCCCTGGGTTTCATCCTGCTTTCGCAAGCAGACGTCAGTCCTGGATCAGCAACCTGCGGAGTTCGTCCTCTTCTGTCCGATGGGTGACCGCGATTATTTCGTCGAAGGGCAGGATTTCGGTATCCGGATCGGGAACAATCACGTCGGCCTGTCGGGCGATGGCGGCTATCACGCATGAGACTGGAAGGTCCACTTCGCCGACAGTTTTGTGGGCGACGGGCGACTCTTCGGAGATAGTGGCCTCGATGATCGCGAGGTCGGCATGACGCAGATTGAGCAGGTGAATAAAGGCGCGATCGGGGATCGCCTGTTCAATCAGCCCGAGGATGTAATTGGTCTGGCTGACCGTGACGTCGGTGTCGAGCAACTTGAAAAGTTGCTCGTTCTTTGGGTTATTGACACGCGCAATCGTCTTGGCGACGTGGAATTTATGCTTCGCCATTTGGCAGATGACCAAATTGTCCTCGTCCTCGCCAGTCACGGCGATAAGGACATCGGCGCGAGCCGCTCCGGCCGTCGCCAGGACCGATGCCTCGGCGCCATCGCCCTGGAGGATCACCGAGCCAAAACGCTCGGAGTACGTCTCGAACTTGTCCCGATCACGTTCGATGAGCAGAACCTCGTGTCCTTCGTTCAAGAGCGTTTTCGTCAAGTAGTAACCGACTTTACCACCGCCAACAACGATGATATACACAGTCAGGCCCCTCTCGACGCCACGCGGCGATACGGCTCACTGGCGCCAATGACCTGGTCGATGATGAGTGCTGAGATGGTGGTGGTGGGGCAGACTGTCGATAGGCCGAGTCGCCGGTATGTATCCTCGCGTACAGGATCGTAGATGCGGACGATGACGTTGGCGACGTCGAAAATGGTCCGGGCGACCTGACCCGCCATGATGTTGCGGTTGTCGCCGTTGGTGACGGCGATGAAGGCGTCGGCGGTTTCAATCCCGGCCGACTTGAGCACGTCCTCGTCGATGCCAGTTCCGAGAATGGTGTCGCCGCCGAATTCCGGGGAGAGTCGTCGAAAGGCGATCGCATTCGTGTCGATGACGGTAATATCGTGACCGTTATGATCGAGGATCGAGGAGACTCTGGCGCCGACGCGACCGCAGCCCATAACAACGACCTTCATGTTCGATCCCCTTCATCAGGGACCCAATTGGGCATCGCCTGGCGAATGACGATGACTTCACATGGGGAATGCTGAAGCACGTACTGCACGGTGTCCCCAACGCTGACGCGGCCGTGCTTTTTCCGGATGGTACAGGAAAGCATGATTGCATTGGCGCCGGTTTCTATCGCTTCATCAACAATAGCGGCGCCTGCCGATCGAGCCTGAAGCAGTTCAGTTCGAACATTCTCGCGCTTGCCGCCGACCAGCTTTGAAGCCAGGACCTCGGCGTCACGCAGCACGTCCTCCCCGCGATCGATTTCGCCCGGAAGTTCGGCATCGAGCGGCATTGATTGCTGGACTTCGACGACGTAGGTGATAGTGATATGGGTGTTTTGGCGCTGTGCGATCTTCTCGACCGCTTCGAGGAGTCGATGGTCGTCCGGACCGCCCGTGACGTAGACGACGATGCGAAACGAGGTGGTCGGTCGTTCGACAGCGGGATGATGGAACGCGTGACGCAAACTGACCAAGAATTGATGTCCTTCTGAGCACGCATGGCGGGCTGGGAATGGAGTTTTCGGCCATGCGAAGGCGAAGTCTACTCTACTTTGGTCCGGTCATCCACTGCGGCACGGAGTTGTGAGGGGGCTGGCGCATCCGCTATGTCCGCCGTTGGTCCGCGTCGCCGGGCGCGATTCGGGCAATGTGGATGAGGAGGGCGCCGATGTCTGACGGCGTCACACCGGCCATACGGACAGCGTGACCAAGACTTGGCGGTCTGGCGGCGGCGAGTTGCTGAGATGCCTCAATCCGCAATCCAGGCACAGTCGAGTAATCGATGTCATTGGGAATGATCCGCGACTGGTTCGCCTTGTGCTTCTCTGCTTCCTTACACTCCTTTTCGACGAACGTGCTGTAGCGGAGGGCGATTTCGGTGCGTTCGAGGGGAATCGCTTCGAGCGATGGTCCGCGCCAGAGACCAAGGGACTGGACTGCACGCAACACGCCAGCGAGCGAGGCGCCAGGGCGACGGGCAATGTCGAGCGCGGTGGAAGACCGGTTCGCCGCCTGAAGTCCCTCCGCGGCGAGGGCTCCGGCGTGGCGAGGGTTGGCGCCGAGCCACGCTGACTCCAAGGCGTCGATGGTTGCCTCGATGGTTGCACGTTCACGTTCCACGCTTTCAAGCCGACTATCGTCAATGAGACCCATGCGATGGGCCAAGGCGGCAAGCCGCGGATCGGCGGTGTCGCTTCGCAACAGGAGTCGATACTCGGCCCGGGAGGTGAGCATGCGGTAGGGCTCGTTGAAGGGCTTGGAAATGAGGTCGTCGATCATTACTCCAATGTAGGAATTCTGGCGAGTCAGGACAAGCTCCGGGAGCTGCTTCGCGCGGGCGGCGGCATTTGCTCCGGCGATGAGCCCTTGACCCGCCGCCTCCTCGTAGCCTGACGTGCCATTCACCTGGCCGGCGAAGAAGAGGCCACCAATACGTCGGCTTTCAAGTGTAGGAGTGAGCTCGGTGGGGTCGAGGGCGTCGTATTCGACGGCGTATCCGTAGCGGGTGATGCGCCCGTGCTCCAATCCGGGAATCGTGCGCAACACCTGGTCCTGGACATCGGGCGGGAGACTCGTGCTCATGCCCTGCGCGTAGACCTCGTGGCTGCGCCAGCCCTCCGGTTCCAGGAAGACGGGATGACTTGTCTTGTCCACGAAGCGGCCAACCTTGTCCTCGATCGAAGGACAATAGCGCGGTCCGGCGCCTTCGATTGCGCCGTTGTACATGGGCGCGCGGTGCAGGTTTTGACGGATGATGTCATGACCTCGCGACGTCGTTGATGTTTGAAAACAGCGAACCTGAGCGCGACCGCCAAGGTGATCCACTTGAGAAAAAATCTCGGCGCCGGACGGCGGCAGTTGCAGGAGTGAGAGGTTGCCGAGCCGACCTTCCCTGCTCATCCACAGTTCGGCATCGTCTCCGGGTTGGGGCTCGGCGCTGGAGACGTCGATCGTGCGGGCGTCGATTCGAGGCGGGGTGCCCGTCTTGAATCGTCGGAGACGAAAGTCCAGCCCGGAAAGGGATTCGGAGAGATGCGTATCGCCCGAATCGCCAGCTCGACCGCCGACCGAACGCGATTCTCCGGCGATCATTTTGGCGCGGAGGAACGTGCCGGCGGTGATGACAACCGCCGATGCGGGAAGGTCGCCGGAGATCCGTGCCTTGATCCCGACGACGTAGGGATCGGCGGGCGAATCGACGATCAGGCCGACAGCCTCGTCTTGCAAGAGATCGAGATTCTCTTGGGTCTCCAGAATCTCCTTCATGTACATGGCATAAAGCGACTTGTCGCACTGAATACGAATCGCGCGGACGGCCGGACCCTTGGAGGTATTGAGCTCACGGACCTGCATCGCTGTGGCGTCTGCCGCAGTCGCCATCGCGCCGCCCATGGCATCGACTTCGGCCACGATCTGGGACTTGCCGGGACCGCCGATCGAGGGGTTACATGGCATGTAACCCACGCGGTCGAGATTGGGGGCGATGATGAGCGTACGGCAGCCGATCCGCGCGGCGGCAAGGGCGGCCTCGCAACCGGCGTGTCCTGATCCGATAACAATGACATCGTACGTAACGTTAGGCATGACGACTGCGTATCCCGGACGTGGACGGTAGGAACGGATACTGAAATGCGTTGGACCCATCGGAACCAGATTATTGACACATTCTACGTTACGGACAGACTGCGACTGGTCGCTGTAGTGGCTTTCCGGGAGGCGTCAAACATTGACGAACCGCGTAAGATATGCACCTGATGTGCAAAGTAAAGCCAACGAAGGGACCATACGAATGAACGGTAAAACAGGAGAGTCGAGAACCAACGGATTTGTTGTCGCCGCATCGGTTGTCGTTGCCGGCATCGCCGGGACAGTCGCCTCGGCGCTGTTCGGACGAAGCGAGAGCAAGCGTGAAGGCGCCCAACGGCGGGTGTCCGAGCGTCTTGAAAAGCTCGAAGCCGGCGCCGGCCAGACGATCGACAAGCTGGTAGAGGCGGTCGACAGATTGGAGATCCCAAAGCCAAGAGATTCGAAACGGGCCCAGCGCAAAGCTCGAGCAAGTCGCAAGTCTGCTTCGAAAGCTGCGGAAGGCGCATTGAAGTCAACCAAAATGCGAATTGCCGATATCGATCGGGAAACCCGAAAGCTCCGGTCAATCGAGAAGGCGAACAAGCTCGGGAGCGATGGTTCGAGGAGGGCCAGTGAGTTGGGCCGTCAACTCAGTAGCCGGACGAATGACCTCGTCGACGACAACCTCACCGGAATCGGCGAATGGCGATCGAAGGCATCGCGTTCGGCAAGCGAGGTCCTTGACCGTGGTTCGACGCTTGCCCATCAGGCGAAGGAAGCAGCGCCGAGGATGAGGGACAGGGCCGCCAAGACGGCCAGCGACGCAACGGAACGGGGTTCCAGGGCTACTCACGGCGCCATCGATCATGCTCCGGGGTTCTTCGACAAGGCGAAGCATCTCCTCAGCGACGCGACCGAACAAGGCTCTAACTATGTTTCGCAGGCGAGCGACAAGGCGCCCGAGCTCCGCGGCAGGGCGTCGGAGGCAATGCGCGGGATTGCTGAGCACGCCCGAGAGCTCGCTCCCGAGGTTCGGGAAGCGGGGACAGGGTTGGCGCACTCGGCGGCCGATCGGACCAGAACCCTTGTCGACGACGCAAGGGAGAAGGGTCCCGGGGTGCTTGGCGCCGCGGGCTCGCACCTGGCGGACGCTTTGCACACCGCGCAGAAGCAGGCCCGCCCCTTGGTCAAGGAAGCGACATCAGCAGCCACCAAAGCAATTGACCAGGCGATGGATGCAGGCAAGCACGCGGCAGAATCAATGCTGCCCGAGATGCACGATCGGGCCGATTCCATTTCGGGGAAGGTGCAATCACAGGGACAGTCGGCGGTTTCGACGATGAGTAGCCTGGGCGCCACGGCCACCGGCAAGCTGGCCCACACATCAGAGGCAATCGAGCAGAAGTCGAAGACCGCGGCAACGGCAGCGGGGCGAGGAACGAAAGAAACGGGCGCACTGGTGGCATGGACTGCCGCCGCCGCCGGGCTTGCCTTCGTCGCGTTCCTCAATGATCGGCAGCGGCAACAGGTGAAGGAATCCGGGCGACGGATAGCGGCGGAGATCAAAGAGGTTTACCGCGAATTCCAGGGGCAGGACAAGAATTTCAAATAGTCAGAGCGGATTGAAACGGACTCCCGATGAATGTTTGACACGGGGGCGCCGGATCGAAATGATGAGATCGTGGGCGGACACACGAAACGACCAGATTCGGCAAAGGCATGTTGATTGCCGATGTCGATTCTGGGTCACGACGCGATCCTGGTGACGCGAGATCCGTGGCAGCGCTTGTACTTCTTGCCACTGCCGCATGGGCACGGTGCGTTCGGACCGACCTTGGTCGTCTTGCGTTGAACCGGGTTCGATGAATCCTCAGGCGCATTGGTGGCAAGTGCTGTGTCGGTAAGTCGAGTTGTGACCGGTTGTTGGGCCGCTGCCGGTTGCACGCGGTAGACCGACCGAACCACGTCGTGCTGAATATTCTGCTGAAGTTGGGCGTACATCCTGTAGCCCTCGGTCTTGTAGACGACGAGTGGATCTTTCTGTCCGTAGGCTTGCAGTCCAACGCCCTGACGCAGGTCGTCCATAGCGGTTAGGTGGTCGACCCAGAGTTTATCGATGACCATGAGCAGGACGTGTCGCTCAACCTTCGGCATGGCGTCTTCGGGAAACTTCGCGGCGACCTCATCCAGCGCAGCTTCCGCTTCGTCGATCAAGCGGTCGACCAACTCGTCGCGGTCGAGCCCATTGAGTTCTTCAGCGATTACCGAGCGTTGAGGAAAAATGGCGTCATATGCAGCAAGGACCGCTTCGAGGTCGATGGAGCGTTCGCGGTTGTCGCTGAGAGAATCGACGATTGCGTTTATCTCGGCATCAATCAGTTCGAGCACCTTCTCGTGCACATCTTCGCCAGCAACGATTTTGCGGCGGTCGGCATAAATGACCTCGCGATGACGGTTCATGACATCGTCGTATTCAACAACATGCTTGCGCCGATCGAAGTTGTGACCTTCGACCTTGGTTTGCGCGCTCTCGATAGACTTTGAGATCCATTTGTGCTCGACCGGCTGGTCTTCTTCCATGCCAATCCGATCCATCAGGCCACCGATGCGTTCGCTGCCGAAGCGACGCATCAATTCATCTTCGAGCGATACAAAGAAGCGTGACGAACCCGGATCGCCCTGGCGTCCGGCGCGACCGCGCAACTGGTTGTCGATGCGGCGGGATTCATGTCGTTCGGTGCCGATGATGTGCAGTCCGCCGAGTCCGGCGATGCCATCCTCCAGCTGGATGTCCGTGCCGCGACCCGCCATATTGGTAGCGATGGTGACGGCGCCACGATTTCCCGCTTCGACGATAATCGACGCTTCTCGTTCATGCTGCTTGGCGTTGAGCACGGCGTGTTCTATACCTCGGCGCTGCAGCATCTGGCTCAGTTCCTCGGATTTTTCGATGGAGGTCGTGCCGACAAGCACCGGGCGTCCGATTGAACGCATCTCCTCGATTTCACTCACGACCGCCGTGAATTTTCCGAGTTCAGTCTTGAAGACCTGATCTCCACCATCATCGCGAATCATGTCGCGATTCGTCGGAATCGTGACGACCGGGAGATTGTAGATACGGTAGAACTCTTCCGACTCGGTTTCCGCGGTGCCGGTCATGCCGGCGAGCTTGTTGTACATACGGAAATAGTTCTGGAAGGTAATCGTCGCCATCGTCACGTTTTGGCGACGAACGCGTACGTTTTCCTTGGCTTCGATTGCCTGGTGCAGACCTTCGCTGTAGCGGCGACCAACCATCATGCGTCCGGTGAATTCATCGATGATGACCACTTCACCTTCGCGCACGATATAGTCCTTGTCGCGTACGTAGATTGCGTGGGCGGTAAGCGCCTGTTCGAGGTAATGGGTAAGCTCCACGTAGCGTTCGTCATAAATGCTTTCGCCAGTGGGGATGCCGGCGAGCTGTTCCACCTTGTCGATGCCTGGTTCGGTCAGCGTCGCGCTGCGATGCTTGACATCGACCTCGTACTCCCGATCCTTGCGCAACTGCTTGATGATCTGGGCAAACTGGTAGTAGCGATCGGTGGCGTCGCCGGCAGGACCGGAAATGATCAGCGGGGTGCGGGCTTCGTCGATCAGGATATTGTCAACCTCGTCGACGATCGCATAGTTCAGGGGGCGTTGAACGAGGTTCGCGGCGTCGACGGCCATGTTGTCGCGCAGGTAGTCGAATCCAAGTTCGTTGTTTGTGGCATTCGTAATGTCCGCCTCGTATGCTTCGCGGCGATTGACCGGCCGGAGGTTGGCCAATCGCTCGTCATCGCTGATGTAATCGGCGTCGTAAATGAATGCGCTGTCGTGCTGAATGCACCCTACCGTAAATCCCAGGTAGTCGTAGATCTTGCCCATCCATTGGGTGTCACGCTTGACGAGGTAATCGTTGACGGTCACGACATGCACGCCGCGACCGGAAAGGGCGTTGAGCGAAACCGCGAGTGTAGCGGTCAGGGTCTTGCCTTCACCCGTCTTCATCTCGGCGATTTTGCCTTCATGGAGGGCGACGCCACCCATCAGTTGGACATCGAAATGTCGCTGACCGTTGGTGCGTTTGGCGGCTTCGCGCGTCGCCGCAAAAACCTGGGGCAAGTAGTCGTCGAGGTCTGTTTCATTTTTGTAGTCTTCGCGGATTTCCATCATGAGTTGGCGAAGGTCGTCTTGCGCGAATCGCTCGAATTCGGCTTCGAGGCCATTGACTTCGCCCACAATGGGGCTGAATTCGCGAATTTCCTTGTCGCTGGAATCGCCCATAAGGCGGGTAAAAAATGAGCGCATCGAATGAATTCTCCAGAGCTTGGAATCGACCGCATGTCGGATTCAGGGGCACGGTCACCACCAATCAGTATACGTTGGCGCCGCAATCACGGGATGACCGGAGGCTTGCCGATCTGCCAGGTTGCGGGAATGGATGATGTTGATCCGATTGCATTGACGTTTCCCCAGCGGGTCGCGATGGTTGTCGCCCGGATTCCAGGAGGAAAGGTCACCACTTATGGCCGAATTGCGCGGGCGCTTGGCGCACCGCGCTCGGCACGCATGGTTGGTTGGGCTATTGGCCGGCTGCCAGATGGACACGAGTTGCCGGCCCATCGGGTGGTGAACCATGTTGGATTTCTTTCGGGCGCCAAAGCGTTCGGAGACCCAAACATCATGCGGGATCTCCTACTGGAGGAGGGGACGCCGTTCCGTGCCGAGTGGGTGGTTGCGCTCGAGAAATGTCTGTGGGATCCGGCAGACGATCCCTTGTTGGACAATCTGTTCAGGGTCGGACTGGAGCAGTAGCGTCAAGGAGTCGCCGCGTCGCCGCGGCCGGATCGGCGGTTCCAAGAATAGCCGATGCCACGGCGATTCCGTTGGCTCCAGCACCTAGCGCGGATCGGGCGTTTTCGGCGTTGATCCCACCGATCGCGACGACAGGAAGCGTACTGAGGATCCGGCGGCGCGCAAATTCGGCTGGCCCGAGCGGACAACCGGCGTCGTTCTTGGTCCGCGTCGCGGCAAATGGACCAATACCCAGGTAGGTGACGCCCCGCGCCGCCGCGCGTGCGATGCAGATATCCGATTCGGGCGAATACCCGACGATGAATTCTGGTCCACCGAGCCGGCGTGCATCTTCGATGAGGAGGTCGTCGACGCCGAGGTGGACTCCCTGGGCGCCGACGGCGAGGGCGATGTCGATCCGATCATTGATGACGAGTGGCACGCCGAGCGGTTCGCAAATATCCAGCATCTGGCGCGCCAGGTTCGCAAATTGGCGGTCTGAGGCGTCTTTCCAACGAATCTGCACACACGTCACGCCATTGTTGATTGAGGCGCGAACGTCTTCGACCACGTCGCCCAGTGCGACATTGGGGTCGGCAACGAGATAGATGAGGAGGGATTCAGGTGAAAACCTGGTCACTGGCGCACGGCGATAAGGTCCGCAATCTCGGCCGGCAGTGTGGTCGCATGGTTGACTGGTGAATGCCCCTCGCCGATTGAGCGCGAACTGCGCAATGCTGCCTCCAGATAGCGTTTCGCCATTTGAATTGACATTGTCGGCGACAGTCCGTGGGCCAGGAATGCCACGATTGCAGCGGAGAACGTGCAGCCAGTTCCATGCGTGTTTTGAGTATCGATTCGCTCCCCTTCGATCGGCAGGAAATCGGCGCCATCGAACATGAGGTCAACGGCGGGACCATCAAGGTGCCCGCCCTTGATCACGACGATCTTCGGTCCGAGGGCATGGATGCGGCGTGCCGCCTCACGAACGTCGCTGTCGGCGGAGATCGTCATTCCGGCGATTACCTCCGCTTCCGGAATGTTGGGCGTGACGATCGACGCCAGAGGCAAGAGTTCTCGCTTAAGCGCCCGCACGGCATTCGGATTGAGCAATGTTGCGCCGGATTTCGACACCATCACGGGGTCGACGACCAGCCACGGTATTCCCCAAGCCTGGAGGCGATCGGCGACATTTTGAATGATGGAGCCGCTGCTGAGCATTCCGGTCTTGACGGCGTCGGCGCCAATGTCTTCGGCCACGGTGTCGATCTGGGCGATCACGACTTCATCGGGGACTTCGGCGATTGCGGCAACTTCACTCGTGTTTTGGGCTGTCACCGCCGTCACGACCGACGTGCCATAGACGCCGAGCGCAAAGAAGGTCTTGAGATCTGCCTGGATGCCCGCACCGCCGCCGGAATCGGAACCGGCGATCGTCATTGCTTTGGGTATATTCTCGGGCATGCTGGGGAATCTCCAAATTGGCGGAAGGTCGGCGCTGGAAACGGCGCCGCGCGTATTCTGCCATACTGGCGGCCGTTCACTGGTCGCTGCGCATATACTTGGCGGGCCGAACTCGATGGTTGCTCAGGAAATGGTTTAGCGATGAACGTCACCGAAGGTCTCGATGAAATCCAGGGTCGCCTGATTCGGAATGGCGCCGACAAGAAATCGCTACAGTTGGTTGACACAATCAGGCAACGAGCTTCGCTGCCAGCCGCCCAATCGGCCTCCGCCGGTTCTCTCTTGCAACTTGTCCGGATGCTCGTGCGGTCGCCGGTGGCGAACGCCGATCCGGTGGTTTACAACGACTTTGTCAAGTTGGAAGAGGAACTTGAAATCCGCTCGGACGAGTTCCGGGCACGCCGCGAGGCAGAGGACGCCAAACCGGTTCCCAAGCTCAAAAAGTTCTACAAGGACCAAAAGGAAAAGAAGTAGCTCCGGAGGAGCAACACGATTGCGAACGTGGAGAACGGCCATGCGACAGCGCATGGCCGTTGCCTTGATCGTGGAATCTGTCCGATTGTGTCGTCAGTCAGGCGATGGGGCAAGCAATCCAAAACTTCCGTCTCGACGACGGTAGAGGACGTTCAATTGATCCTCGTCGGCGTTGCGGAAGAGAAAGAAGTCGTGACCGACAAGCTCCAGTTGGTCGATTGCCTCGTCGACGAACATCGGCTTCATCGCAAATCGCTTGGTGCGGACCACGAACCCGTCGTCGTCGGTCTCACTGTCGGCAGTTGAATCCCGAGCCACTGGGACCGCTTCCGTGAGTTGCGGAGTGACCTCGCCCAGCATGTGGGCGGGGATGCCGGCGCGTTTCCGGCGGCGGACTCTTTTGTCATTGTACTTGCGAACCTGCGTTATCAATTTGTCGATCGCCGAATCGATTGCCTTGGCTGCCTCCGCGTGGCGTTCTTCGGACCGAAGGACATGTCTCCCAGTTTGGAGAGTAAGCTGGGCGGTGGTCATTTCGGCGCCAGCGCGGGATTGTTCGGTGCGAAGCTCCAGGTGGGCGTCGACAACATGTTCGGCGAGACGATCGAGTTTTGACATCCGACGATCGATGAATTCGCGCATGCCCTCGGTGAGTTTCGTTCCATTGGTTCGTATCTGCAGTTCCATGACCACAATCGTCCTTTCCGAACAGACCGACGGTCGACCACGAGCGGAGACGCGGCATGTGGTGGAGTCAGCGAATCCAGTAACAATGTCATTGTTCCAGCGATCACGTGATTGTGGCGCCCGCGGAGGGACTCGAACCCCCGACGCCCACCTTAGGACGGTGGCGCTCTATCCACTGAGCTACACGGGCCCGGACTGTGATCCGTATTCAATTGTTCCGGGATGCTACCACAGAACCTGAGCGAATTGAACAGCTCGAAAGGGTCGACCAGCCTGGGCCCAGATGTGGCCCTCTGCCTGACCACTGACTTGCGCATGTTGCACGCAACAACAGTACCCAGATCCCATGGCAATAACGTACGTACACAACGATGTGCGCCCTCCGGGACTTTCGCCGCATTTCAGCGGGCAGAAAGGCGGGTCAAGGTTCGGTGGCTTGACGTCGGATCGTTGCAGACCGATCGATAGCCGGTGTATGATTCGCTCCTTCACGGGGAGTGGCGCAGCCCGGCAGCGCGCAGCGTTCGGGACGCTGAGGTCGGAGGTTCGAATCCTCTCTCCCCGACTACGCGGAGTGGCGTGATGCCACTCCATTGTCGTTAACGCGGTCACTCAATCGAGATCCGCGGGAGCGATTTTGCTCGGGGCTGTCCGCAAGAGCCATCACCACGCCATTCGGGAATACGGGCGGATCACGCCCATCGTGCAGTTTTCACTGTGTCGTTCCCGGCCGGGAGTCCGCCCCAACATCAGTGTGCACGGATCACGCCAATGTTGAGGCCGCACTGAGGCAAGAACACGATGCATCACTCGACACGAACTTTGGCTTGGCAAGGATTCATTCGAATTTGCGTTAGCGGCGTGCTGGAGAACGGGTGTCGAGGAAATAGGGACTCGGTGGCGGGTAGTATTGGCGATGCCGCTCAGCAAGTTTACCGATCTGTTCCTTCACTGATGTAAGTGCATCCGAATCGTCTTCCCGCAAAGCGGTCTTGAGCGTGGAGTCCAGTTGCTTCATCAGGAAATCAAACCGCTCCTTACCAAGCTTGATCAGCATTTCTTCCGACTCCCGATGGATCTGGCCGGGAAACTGCTCGGGGCGTCCCTCCAGCGATTGCAGAAGATTTTCCGCGTGATCGGCCAATTGGTCGTCGAGTCCGACAACGATTTGTTCCGGCGTCAAGTCCAAAACCGTGTCATCCCGCAATACTTTGACCAGCTCCCGGTTGCGAACATCATGGAGTTCCTCAATCGGGATTCTCGCCACCACGTCACGCGTCAAATCCGAATGTTTGAGAATCAAGGCGACAACGTAGTCCTCGGTGGAACGTCGCGCCACGCGTTCCACGGCGTCTGGCGTAACTCCGGCGCGCTGGGCTGGTGGCCGGGAGCCCAGTCGAGCCTTACGGACTTCGGCAAGGACCAGCCGGTCCTCAAGTCCGAGGCGTCGCGCCAGCATCGAAATGTAATGCCCTTGTACGATGCGATCGGAAATTTGTTGCAGAAGAGGCGCGAGCTTGAGCACGACACTCGACTTTTGCCTGGGATCGGACACATCGACGGACCTGGTCATCATGTTGATCGTGAAATCCATGAAGGGTTTCGCGGAGGCGACGATCGACGGCCAGGCGTTTGGTGAATTGCGGATGAGCTCATCGGGGTCTTTCCCTTGCGGAAGATTGACGACCGAAATTTCCGCCTTGAGTTTACGTTCGAACCTGATGATGCCCGCTGCATCGGGCACCGGTTGGACATCGGAGTCGAGCGCTTCCTGCATCGTCTCGATCCCACGGACCGTGGCCACCTGCCCGGCGGCATCGGCATCGAGGGCAAGGATAATCCTGGCATTGCCACGCTTGATTTGGGCAACTTGCGATTCGGTGAGAGCGGTGCCCATCGAGGCGACGACGTTTTCATATCCAAATTGATGGGCGGCGATAACATCCATGTAGCCTTCGACGATGACCACCTCGCCCGCATTCCGAATCGGATCCCGCGCCAGATCGAGCCCATAGACGAGCGAACCCTTGTCGAACACCGGTGTTTGCGGCGAATTCAAGTACTTGGGTATGCCGTCGCCGATAGCGCGGGCGCCAAAGCCCACGACCCTGGCGTCGCGGTCGCGGATTGGGAAAGTGAGGCGATTCCGAAATCGGTCGTAGAATCCCCCGTTGTCGCGATCCTGGAGGAGGCCAGCTTCGAATGCGACCTCGGCTGGCACATCGCGGGAGGCAAGGAAGTTGAGCAGGTCGCTCCAGGAATCCGGAGCGAATCCAAGCCTGAACCGTTCGACCATCTCCGAAGACACGCCTCGATCAGCGACAACCTGCCGCCCTGGCGCGCCCTTGGGTGAAGTCGTGAGGACGTGATGGAAGAAGGTGCTGGCGAGTTCGTTGACCTCGATCAGTCGGTTGCGACGCGCATCGCGTTCAGGCGCAGGAGTCGCCACGTCGAGGGTGACGCCGGCACGGGTTGCCAGTTCCTTCAGTGCGTCGCGAAACTCGGTGTTCTCGACGAGCATGTAGAACGTGAAGAGATCGCCCCCCTTGCCGCAACCGAAGCAATGGAAATTCTGGGAGTCCGGGAAGACGACGAACGAAGGCGTCTTCTCCTGGTGAAACGGACAAAGCCCCTTGAAGCTGCGACCGGTCTTTTTGAGCGTCGACACGTAGCCCTGGACCAGATCGACGATCTCGATTCGTTCACGTATTTCGGCAACGGCATCTCGGGCCATGAGGAAGATCCGAACTGCCCTATGGGGCAAGAAAATGCGGGACCAACAGTCGTTCGAACAACTCTACCGCGTATCGATCGGTCATGGATGCGACATAATCGGTAACCCTCCGTTCGATCGCGTCGTCGTGTGCAGCAACAATGATCGAATCGGGCATCTGCTCCTGATGTGCGAGGAAGTGCTCGAACAAGGTGGTGACGATTCCCTGAACCCGAAGAGTTTCCGGCCGCGCATTGATAGGGTCATACACACGCTCGTAGAGGAAGTTTCGGAGAGTGTCCGATGCCGCCAGGATCTCCGCGGACATCGCGATAGTCCCTGGCGAGACCGTGGCGCTCGACGACATGACGATGTCGGCGACCATGGTGCTGATACGCACCGAGTGACGTTCGCCAAGCACTTCGAGGACCTCAGCGGGGATATCGTCGCTCCGAATTTCATCCGCACGAATCGCGTCGTCGAGGTCATGGTTGAGATAGGCAACGCCGTCGGCAATCTTGAGCACCAAACCCTCCAACGAAGACGGTACACCAGCCATTTGCCCGATCAGCGACGTTCGGGACTTTGAATGGCGAAGAATTCCGTCACGTACCGGATCGGTGAGATTCAGCCCCTGGCCGTCCCTCTCCAACTTGTCGACGATTCGCAAGCTTTGCTCGTTATGGCGAAATCCGGGCACGATAGTGGCGAGCGCGCGTTCCCCGGCATGACCAAAAGGCGTGTGGCCGAGATCGTGACCCATGCCGATGGCCTCGATCAAATCTTCATTCAATCCGAGGGCCCGACCGATCGTGCGCGCGATCTGGGCGACCTCGAGCGTGTGCGTAAGCCGAGTCCTGACGTGGTCGCCAGATGGCACGATGAAGACCTGCGTCTTGTGCATCAATCGCCGAAAGCTCTTTGAGTGGATGATCCGGTCGCGGTCCCGCTGGTAGGGTGTCCGGAGCGCTGACAACTCTTCGGGTTGAGGTCGTGTGGCCGTCGCGCTCCGGGAGGCCAAGGGAGCGAGGAACGATTCCTCGCGAGCATAAAGATCGGCGGGCCGGTTCGGCACGGATTTGGCAGCAGGGCTCATTCGACGATGTCCATCCTCGCGAGACTCGCCATCAACCTTTTCGTGCCGACTCGAACGAAGGCAACCACGACCTCAAGGTCGTCTCGACGAGGTAAGACTTCGAGAATTTCACCGTCCCCAAATTTTGGATGAAACACCCTCTGGCCGGGCACAAATGAAGGAATCGCGATCCTTGGAGGTGGTCGATCGTTCAGGCCCGATGCCGATGTGGATTTCGTCGTCACCTGGGAAGCCAAGGCGCCCCGACTCACGCCTGACAGGCGACCGCTGGAAACGCCGGCCCGGGCATGGGCGGCGCGCGTCGTCGATCGAACAAGCTCTGCTGGAAATGCCTCAAGAAAACGCGATGGCACGCCTGACTGATAGCGGCCATATGTCATGCGATTGGCGGCAAAGGTGAGGTACAACACCTTTTCGGCCCGAGTGACGCCGACATAAAACAGGCGGCGCTCTTCTTCGAGTGCGGTGGTGTCGAACGCCTCGCTCTCGAGCGCCCGGCTGATTGGCAACAGACCCTCCTCGACACCGGAAATGAAGACGACCGGGAATTCGAGACCCTTGGCCGAGTGCAAGGTGATCAGGGTGACCTGACCGTGTTGGTCGTCCTTCATGGAATCGACATCGGCAATCAACGAAACCTGCTCGAGGTAGGCAGTCAATGCCTCGGCCGGGTCGATCGACTCGTATCGCTCCAGGTCGGCTCGAAGCTCGAGCAGGTTTGCCCAGCGATCGAGGTCGTCTTCCGTGTTCCTGAGCGAATCGCGGTAGCCGGTCTTCTCCACGATATCGTCGAACAGTTCGGCGAGACTCGCTGATTTTGCCCGCTCGCGGAGCACGGCAAACGAGCCGCCAATCCGTGCGGCAGCGGTTTGACCCGGACCGCTAAACTCGGGACCTTGCGGTTTCGAACCATTGGAACCAGGCGCCGCCGCGATCAGGGCATCGACGATGGTGAGATCGCGCGAGGTGGCCCACTCCTGCGCCGCCTCCTGGGCCCTGGGTCCGAATCCCCTGCCAATCGAGAGATTGGCGATGATTCGTTCGAAGCTCAAGCGGTCGAACGGGTTGTGGAGCAACCGGAGAACGGCGAGCACGTCCTTAACTTCCCGGCGCTCGTAGAATCTGACTCCACCGACGATGCGATAGGGAATGTCTGTGACGCGGAAGGCCTCCTCAAGCACGCGGCTTTGGGCAGTTGTCCGATACATGACCGCGACACCGTCGCCGGTGTATTCGCCGGTGTTGAGCAGTCGTCGAATCTCGGCGACGATGAATTGCGCTTCGTGATGTTGGTCGGCAAGTTCGTGCAAGGCGATCGGTTCGCCTTCGGCATTGTCGGTGCGGATGGCCCGGTCAATTCGCTGGGTGTTGTCGCGAATCAGGCGGTCGGCCGCCTGCACGATGTGCCGGGTCGAACGATAGTTCACTTCGAGGTGAATCTCGGTGGTGTTCGGGAGATCGTCCTTGAAGTTGAGGATATTGGTGATGTCGGCTTGACGCCAGCCGTAGATCGATTGGTCGGGATCGCCGACGACGAAGAGATTGTTCCATCGACCCGCCAAGGCGGTGATGAGTACGTACTGCACCTTGTTGGTGTCCTGATACTCGTCGACGAGGATGTAACGGAACTGCTCCTGGTAACGCTGGAGCAGGCGGTCGTCGGCATCGAACAGACGCAGGGGAAGTGCGAGGAGGTCGTCGAAATCGACGGCGTTGGCGGTGCGGAGTTCGCGCTCGTATTCGCGATATACCCGGACGATGATTTCATCTGCGTGGGTAGCGGCCAGATCGGCGAGTTCGTCCGGCGACAGGAGCTGACTCTTCGCCTTCGAGATGCCGGAGAGCATCCGGCGAGGGGCGTACAGCTTGGGGTCGAGCTTAAGTGTCCTGAGCGACGCTTTGGCAAGATCGACCTGGTCGCCAGCATCGTAGATCAGGAAGTTCGGCAGCAGACCAATGCGATCGGCCACCAGTCCCGGATTCTGGCGAAGAATGCGGACGCCGAGTGAGTGGAATGTGCCCATTACCAGGCCATGTGTCGAGCCATCACCGAGCAAGCGATTGATCCGGGACCGCATTTCATTGGCGGCCTTGTTCGTGAAGGTGACGGCGAGGATTTGGTCTGGACTGGTTCCAACTTCTTCGATCAACCAGGCGATGCGGTGAGTGAGGACGCGGGTCTTACCCGATCCTGGACCAGCCACAACCAGCACCGGCCCTTCCGTCGTGACGACGGCACGTTGTTGTTCGGGATTGAGGCCCGCAAGCAGGCGGGACTGATCGGTCAACATAATGCTTGAAATTGCCTTGTCACAGTGTTCAATATTGCCCGCGTTTCACGCGTCAGGTGGAGGGAGAGCCGGATTCTGATGATACGCGAGTGTATCATCGCGGCCGACCGACAGCGGCCCGCACTTGCGGCCAGAATCAATGAATGTTGCCTTCGAGCGAGTTCGTTCGGTGATACTATTCCCACGTGTCAATAGTGATCCAGCCTCATGTTTCGCCACCGGTGACCAAGGTGGCGACAACAACCTCCGGGGACCACCTTCAGTCACGACCATTCACTCGCATCCCACCTTTCAAGGAGCAACGGCTTGTCACATGCTGAGCATCCATGGCGCGAAGTTGCCCTGAGCGACAGCGAGTATGCCCAAATCCTGGAACTCCTGGGACGGGTTCCCAGCCCGGTTGAACTCGGCATGTTTGGCGCAATGTGGAGCGAGCATTGTGGATACAAGCATTCCCGTTTACTTCTCAAACAGCTTCCTACCGAGGCGCCGTGGGTGTTGCAAGGACCTGGCGAGAACGCCGGCGCGGTGGACATTGGGAACGGGCTTGCGGCAGTCTTCAAGGTCGAATCCCACAATCATCCAAGCGCGGTCGAACCGTACGAAGGCGCCGCAACCGGGGTCGGAGGCATCGTCCGCGACATTTTCACGATGGGCGCCCGACCGGTGGCTATTCTCAATGCATTGCGGTTTGGCAATCTTGACGATGAGCGAAATCGATATCTCTTCAGCAATGTCGTTGCCGGCATCGGAGGCTATGGAAACTGCCTAGGAATCCCGACTGTTGGCGGCGAGGTCGCGTTTGACGAAAGCTACGATGGCAACCCAATCGTGAATGCGATGTGCGTGGGCATTGTCCAGAGTGATGGCATCGTTCGGGCAAAGGCCAGCGGAATCGGCAACATTGTCGTGCTGATAGGGGCAGAAACCGGTCGCGACGGGTTGCATGGCGCTACGTTTGCTTCGGTCGACGATCCGGAAGCCTCACATCGTGGTGTCGTCCAGGTTGGCAATCCGTTTCTCGAGAAGCAATTAATGGAAGCCTGCCTCGAACTCTTGCAGGGCGATGCGGTGGTCGCCATGCAGGATTTGGGCGCGGCCGGTCTGACCAGTGCGATCATCGAGTGCGCGGGCCGCGGCGGAGTGGGAATCGAGATCGATGTCCGAGCCGTGCCTCGACGGGAAACTGGCATGACCGCCTACGACGTGATGCTCAGCGAGAGTCAGGAACGAATGGTGCTGGTGGCTGCGCCAGATCGATTCCAGGAGATCGCGGATGTCCTCGACCGCTGGTCGCTGAGTTCGGCGATAATTGGCCTGGTCACTGCCGATGGCTTCGTGCGGGTACGTGATGGCGATGAGATCCACGTCGTGGTCCCGGTCACATTCTTCGTCGACGAATGTCCCGCGTATGCATTGGATGCAGTGGAACCGGAATCGACGCCTGCACGTCGTTCGCTCGACATCGGGCGCCTGGAGGACATAACCCATACCGAGATACGCGAAACCCTCCTGGCCCTCCTTGCGTCACCCAATATCGGGAGCAGGAAACCGGTGTGGGAGCAATACGACCACACGATCCAGACCAATACCGTGATCGGGCCGGGCGAGGGTGATGCGGCGGTGCTGCGGATCAAGGGGAGCAACACTGGAATCGCAATCAGCATGGACTGCAATTCTCGTTACTGCTCGCTCGATCCGTATCTTGGCGCGCAACATGCCGTCGCCGAAGCCACACGCAACGTCAGTTGCACCGGAGGTCGACCACTCGCGATCACAAATTGCCTGAACTTCGGAAACCCGGAAAGATCTCCAGCCAACTGGCAGTTGTCACGGGCAGTGGCAGGCATGGCTGAGGCGTGCCGTCAACTAGGGGTTCCGATCGTGAGCGGGAATGTCAGCCTCTACAATGAAACCAACGGGGAACCGATTCAACCGACGCCAATGGTGGGATGCGTCGGTGTGGTTGACTCCGTGAACGATGCCACGGGCATGGCCTGGAACGAAGGTGATGACATTTATCTCCTGGGCGAGTCAGCTCCCACTCTTGGCGCGAGTGAATATTTGTGGATCGTCCATGAACGGATAGCCGGCAATCCAGCTCCGATCGATTTCGACTCCGAGCGACGACTTCAGCATTTCCTGCGGGCATTGGTGGTGGCGGGCGCGGTGACTGCCGTTCACGATATTTCCGACGGTGGTCTGGCTGTCGCCTTGGCCGAAATGTCACTGGCCTCCGACGCCGGGGCCGAGGTCAGGCTCGGCACCGACGACAAGCGGAACGACGTTCGTTGGTTCGGAGAATCCGCCAGCCGGGCGCTTGTGGCGGCGCCGTCGGCGCAGCGAGCCTCGATCGAGAACGTCGGCCTCTCGGCGGGCGTTGCGATCATCCGAATTGGGATCGTTGGTGGAACTGAACTTACTCTCGGGCGAGCACCATCAATCTCGATATTCGACCTTCGGGAAGCAAGATTGCGGGCGCTATCCACACTGCACATGGTCGCGACTCATGCCTGATCGCCGTGTCACGACGTATACCAACGTCCCGGGAGCAGTAGCAGCATGATTTCTCCCGACCTCCTCACTCAGTACGAGCGATTGGACGAGTTTGACAAGCCCCACGAAGAGTGCGGCGTATTCGGAATCTATGCCCCGGGTGAGGAAGTTGCACGTCTTACGTTTTTCGGCCTGTTCGCCTTGCAGCATCGCGGTCAGGAGAGCGCCGGCATAGCCACATCAGATGGTTGCCAGATCGCTAGCCATACAAAATTGGGACTCGTCTCGCAGGCCTTTGACGAAGAGAATCTTTTGACGTTGCCGGGTCACCTGGCGATCGGTCATACGCGATACTCAACCTCTGGAGCGAACAATTCCCGCAATGCTGGCCCAATGCGAGTTGACACCGACCTCGGCGAGCTTGCTATTTCCCATAACGGCAACCTGACGAATGCGGTGGCCCTGAAGCGTGAACTCGAGCGAGAAGGCGAAGCGTTTGCATCGACAACCGACAGCGAAATCCTGGCAAGGGTGATTGCGCGAGCACATGGCGACACCTTTGTCAACAAAATTCGGACCGCGATGCCGCGCATGATTGGCGCCTTCAGTCTTGCGATCCTTTCCAACGACCGTCTCTTCGCCGTCCGCGATCCACTTGGAGTTCGTCCGCTCTGTCTGGGTCGTTTAGGCGCCAACTGGGTCGTCGCCTCCGAATCGGCGGCCCTGATGACGATCGGCGCCGAGTTCGTGCGCGAGGTCGAACCGGGCGAGATCGTCGAGATCAGCGCCGATGGCGTTGCATCCCATGGGATCGGCGTTCCTGAACATCATGCACTGTGCCTGTTCGAACTCATTTATTTTGCCCGGCCCGACAGCGAGATCAAAGGCGATCGATTGCACATGATGCGGCAGCGGATGGGCGAGGAATTGGCCAAGGAAACGCCTGTCGACGGGGATGTCGTGATCGGATTGCCCGATTCGGCTACGCCAGCGGCGATCGGCTATGCACGGTATTCCGGCATTCCATTCCAGGAAGCGCTGATCAAGAATCGATACATTGGCAGGACGTTTATTCAGCCGGACCAGCGTCTGCGGTCGACCAGTGTGTCGCTCAAGTTCAATGTGCTGCCGGAAGCCGTTGAAGGAAAGCGGGTCATTCTCGTCGACGACACGATCGTTCGGGGCACGACAAGTGGACCAGTGGTGCAGCTCATCAAATCGGCGGGAGCCAGGGAAGTGCACATGCGCGTGCATGCTCCGCCTATGATCTGGCCGTGCTACCTGGGAGTTGATCTTGCCCGCAAAGAGGAGCTTATTGCCGCCCGGATGTCCGTACCGGAAATCGGCCGGCACATTGGCGCTGACAGCATTGGGTATCTTTCGCTCGACGGACTTTTCCGCGCCATCGGCAAGGGAAAGCAAGGCTTTTGCACTGGTTGCCTGACTGGGAACTATCCGGTTCCAACCTACACCGAAGTGGGCAAACTCGCACTGGAACGCGTGTGACGCACGGTTGGGAGAATGCGTGGGAAACCAGGAAGAATCGTTGAAACGGACTGCATTGTTCGACCGTCACGAGGCGCTTGGCGCTCGAATCGTGCCGTTTGCGGGTTGGGAAATGCCGGTCCAGTACAAGGGTATTCTTGCCGAGCATCGGGCAGTTCGAACCGCGGCCGGATTGTTTGATCTCGGGCATATGGGCCAAGTGGATATCAACGGTCCGGATGCACTCGAGTTTCTTCAATACACGACAACGAACGATCTCGGTGGTCTCGCTCCGGGAGAGGCCAAATATGGGCTGTTGCCAAATGACGCTGGTGGTGTGGTTGACGACATCATTGTCTACCGCCATCCCGAGGGCCAGAACAACTACATGGTCTGTGTGAACGCAGCCAATGCCGACAGGGATGTTGCCTGGTGGAACGTGCTGCGCGAACGGCGGCGTGACCTGGACGTCACGGTCACGGATGTTTCCTCGGAACTCGGCATGATCGCAATTCAAGGTCCACGTTCCGAGGCGATCGTCAAAAAAATAACTGCCGTTCCAATCGAAGAAATCGACTACTTCTCATGGCGAGACGGCATCATCGCCGGAGTGAACGCGAAGATTGCGCGCACGGGTTACACAGGTGAAGACGGGTTCGAGTTTTACGTTTCCAATGACGAGGTTGGGACGATTTGGGACGCCCTCCTTGAAGCTGGTGCGTCCGAGCGTATCGTTCCGATTGGTTTGGGCGCGCGTGATACCCTGCGCCTTGAAGCCCGGATGCCGCTTTATGGGCAGGAACTGGGCGACGAGATCAGCCCGTATGAGGCAGGACTGGGATGGGCCGTGAGCCTGACCAAAGGTGACTTTGTCGGCCGCGATATCATGGAGCAAGTGAAGGCCGACGGCCCGAAACGCCGCACGGTTGGATTCACGACGATAGGGCGGAGCGGAACTCCTCGCACTCATAGCCGAGTGGAAGTTGACGGACGGGAAGTTGGATACGTAACGAGCGGCGTCTTCTCGCCCACGCTGGAACAGAACATAGGACTCGCCCTCGTCGAGCGGAGCGTGGCTGGCATCGGCAAGCCACTTCAGATTATTGTCAGGGACAGACCGGTCGAGGCCGTTCAAGTCAAGACCCCGTTTTACAAGCGAGAGCAAGAATAGGATCGACAAGCTGGTCAGGTGGCGGCTGGATCGAATTGGTCCGTCTGCCGGTGCGGGCAGCCCTGCACTGAAGGAGAATGTATGAAGACGCCGGCAAACCTGAAGTTCACGAAAACACACGAATGGGTACGTGTTGAGGACGACGTCGTCACTGTCGGAATCGCCGACTATGCCCAGCAGGAACTTGGCGACATTACGTATCTCGAGTTGCCCGAGGTAGGCGCCAGCATCTCGGCGGGCGAACCGTTTGGGGTGGTTGAATCGGTGAAGGCCGCGTCCGACATCTACTCGCCGCTCGACGGCGAGGTGCTCGAGCGGAACGACACCGCGGTCGATTCTCCCGAACTCGTCAACTCGTCACCGTATGACGATGCCTGGTTGATCAAGGTCCGGGTTTCCGATCCTTCCCAGGTCAACGTCTTGATGAGTGCGACCGATTACGACACCTTCGCTGAGGAAGCGGCTCATTAGAGCCACGCTTGATTGCCGACAATCCCGCACAATCAGCCACAGGCGGACGCAGTTCCCTGAGCGTCGCCGAAGGAATAGGGCAGGCTTCCGGACGCCGGGTGTCGTGGGCGGAGCAAACACGTTACGTCCGACAGTCCGACACGGCGAAAGCGACGGTCCACATCCTACAGACCAGAGGTCACAATACAACCCATGACGTTCAATCCCCACACAACCGAGGATCGGAAAGAAATGCTGGACGCAATCGGCGTCGAGACGATTGACGATCTCTTCAAACCCGTTCCTGAGCAGTACCGTTTTCCGACGATGGACCTGCATCCGATGCTTACCGAGATGGAAGCGGCCCAGCGCATGGCGGAGCTTGCGAATCGCAACATTGTTCCGGAACCTCACGACATATACCTTGGCGCCGGTTCGTACCAGCATTATGTACCGGCCGCTGTTGGTCAAATCCTGGCGCGGGGTGAGTTCTACACTGCGTACACTCCATATCAGCCAGAAGTGGCCCAAGGCACCTTGCAGGTCATTTACGAGTTTCAGTCGATGGTGGCCGAGCTGCTCGGCGCGGAGGTTGCCAATGCCTCCATGTACGACGGCGCGACAGCGCTCGCCGAAGGCGCCCTGATTGCGGTTTCCGCGACCAGGAAACGGACCAGGATCGTCGTCTCCAGGACGGTGCATCCCGCCTACCGCCGGGTGCTGAACACCTATGTCGAAGGCGCCGGAATCGAAGTTGTCGAAGCCGGTGGGGGCACGAGCCCGTTCGTCACCACCGTTGACGACGTTCGGCCGTTGCTCGGTGAGGATGTGGCTTGCGTCGTGATGCAGTACCCCAATTTTTTCGGGGCGATCGAGGATGTCGCGACGATGGCCGCGGAGGTGCAGGCCGCCGGCGCAATGCTGGTTGTGAGCACCTCGCCTGTCCCCCTGGCGCTCCTGAAATCGCCAGGAGAACTGGGAGCCGATGTGGTGACCGCCGAGGGCCAATCCCTGGGCATCGCCCAGAGTTACGGCGGGCCCTATGTGGGACTGCTCGGCACGCGCCAAAAATTTGTGCGGCAAATGCCCGGGCGGATCGCCGGAATTACGACAGACAGCGAAGCCAAGCGGGGATACGTGCTGACCTTGCAAACACGTGAGCAACACATCCGACGGGAGAAGGCCACCAGCAATATCTGCACCAACCAGGGGCTGATGGCCACGGCGGCGACGGTGTACATGGCGACCGTCGGACCAGAAGGGTTTAGGGAAGTTTCCCGCGCCGCATATCAGAATGCTCACTACCTCGCCGCTCGGCTTACCGAACTTGACGGTTTCGAGCTTGCGTATAGTGAGCCGTTCTTCAACGAGTTCACGATCACGACGCCGATTCCGGCCCGCCATGTCAATGCCCGGTTGCTCGATGCCGGGATTATAGGTGGGTACGATCTCGGACAAGTCGATGAATCCCTTGGCGGGCGCCTTTTACTTGCGGCAACTGAGCTGAACACAAGAGAAGACATTGACCGAATGGCGGCGATCGTTGGAGTGGCCAATACAGACCGGGGATAGGTGGTTGGCCCAAGCGAGACGATTCATACGCGACAGGGGAAGTTTGGACATTCGACCCGAACAGCTTTGGGATGTCCAGGCGCCCGTCATACGGCTCGTTAGCGGCGATCGCAATGTCCGTTTCGGACGCGGTGAACGAGTTGCTATACTACGTGCCAACTTGAGCCCCAGAATTCAGGGGCGGGCTTGTTGCGTTCCCGTCGCAATGCCGAATAATGCCGAGCAGTAATTGGAGTATCAGTGGCCAAACCCATCGTCGCCATCGTCGGACGTCCGAACGTTGGGAAATCCACACTCTTCAATCGCCTGATTGGAGAACGGCGCGCAATCGTCCAGAACGAGCCAGGCACCACGAGGGACCGCGTTTACGGCACGGCGGAGTGGGTCGGCGCGGAATTCACGGTGATCGACACTGGGGGATTGCAGGACGACGACGAACTCAGTAAGGACCCCGAAGCGACTGAGACCTTTATTCTCCAACAGACTCGCTCCCAGGCCTCCGCGGCGATCGCGGAAGCCGATGTGATCGTGTTCATGGTCGACATCCTCAAGGGTGCCACCGCGGGAGATGCCGAAATCGCAACAATGCTTCGGCGCGCGGATAAGCCTACGATCCTCGCCGCAAACAAGGCGGATAGTGTGAAGCGGCGTGAACTGGTCTACGAGTTCTTCGAACTTGGGCTCGGTGAGCCGATTGGCATTTCCGCATATCACGGCAATGGCACAGGGGACTTGCTGGACAAGATCGTGGAGAACCTGCCCGAGGCCGAGGAAGAAGAAGAGTTCGAGGGACCACGGATTGCGATTGTGGGCCGACCCAATGTCGGCAAGAGCCGGTTGCTGAATGCATTGCTGGGTCAGGAACGTTCGATTGTCAGCGACATGCCGGGCACGACTCGCGATAGCCTCGACACCCAGATTGAATGGGAGGATAGTCCGCTCACCTTGATCGACACGGCTGGAATTCGACGTCGCGGTCGTGTCGAGCACGGGATCGAACGAATAAGCGTGATGCGATCGATGCGGGCAATTGACCGAGCCGACGTCGTACTGCTCCTGATCGACGCCACTGAGGATTTCACCGCTCAGGATCTGCACATCGCAGGCTATGTGGAGGAGCAAAAAAAGGGTCTTGTTGTCGTCGTCAACAAATGGGACCTGGTCGAAAAAGACTCTCATACAATGGAGATGTACCGCCAGCGGGCCCAAGTCCAACTCGACTTCATGTCCTATGCGCCGGTCGTGTTCATTTCCGCCAAGCTCGGATTGCGAGTCGGGCAGGTGATGGATGCCGCGCTCATGGTGATAACCGAACGCAATAAGCGGGTAAGCACGTCTCAACTGAACAAAGTGCTTAAGGATGCCGTCGCCAAGCATCAGCCACCCTCCCGCCCTGGAAAGTGGGTCAAGTTGTTCTACGCGACGCAGGCCGATTCGGCTCCACCGACGTTTATTTTCTTTTGCAACGATCCGAAGCAGATCCACTTTTCGTATCGCCGGTACCTCGAGAATGAACTTCGGGAGGCATTCGGTTTCAATGGCACTCCGCTCCGTCTCTCCTTCCGGAGTCGACGGGAACTGGACTAGCGATGAATGTCTTCTTCGGCTTGCTCCTCATTGCCATGGCGTACTTGATCGGGGCAGTGCCATGGGGCGTGGTGCTCGGCAAAGCCCACGGAATCAATGTTCGCGATCATGGTAGCGGCGGCACTGGCGCAACCAATACCCTGCGACTGCTCGGATGGAAGATCGCGCTAACGGTGTTCGCATTGGATTTTGGCAAAGGGTTGCTGCCAGTCCTCATCATCCGACTATTCGATTCGCCCACGTGGGTGTCGGCGGCGGTGGCGGTCGCGACCGTTGCCGGACACTGCTGGTCGCCGTTCATCGGATTCAAGGGCGGCAAGGGCATGGCGACCGGAGGGGGCGCGGCGGTCGGTCTCGGTTGGTGGCTGGTGCTCCTCCTGTTGCCAATGATTGGAATCGTGGCGTTGACGCGGTACGTGTCCCTGGCCTCGCTCCTGGCCACGATGATCGGATCGCTGATGGTGCTCGCCCTGGCAATCTGGGGGGACTTTCCGTGGTCGTGGGCGTTCGCGATCACGCTGCTGTCGGCGATCATCATGTTTCACCATCGGACTAACATCGGCCGCTTGATCAATGGGACGGAACGCAAATTTGGCGCCAAGGAAGTTCCGAACGCTGGCTCTGCGAGCTAGCTTGGCGCCGGTGATGGCGGCAGCTACCGCGCGTAACCATCCGGATTGCGCCGCACCCAATCCCAATGCGAGCCGATCATGAGATCGAGCGTGGAATGGCCAGGATCCCAGTTGAGCACTGTGTTTGCCCGGGTCGAATCCGCAATCAGAGCGGGGGGATCACCGGCGCGGCGTGGCCCCATCACAACCGGCAATCGGCGATCGGTGGTGAGTTCTACGGCCTCTACAATTTGCGACACTGAAAACCCGTTGCGTGTTCCCAGGTTGAACACCCCCAATGTCTGGTCAAGCTGTTCAAGCGCGAGGATGTGGGCATGCACCAGATCGATCACATGGACATAATCTCGAACCGCGGTACCGTCGTCAGTGTCGTAGTCAGTCCCGAAGACGGTGAATGACTCGCGTTTGCCAGTAATCGACTCAATCGCAAGAGGAATGATGTGCGTCTCCGGTCGATGATCCTCGCCTTGAACTCCCTTCGAACCCGCCACGTTGAAGTAGCGAAAGATTGCGTAGTTGATGCCGTAGGTGGCGCCGAAATCTGCGAGGAGACGTTCCATCATGAGTTTGGAAGCGCCATATGGATTGATTGGGACGGTGGAAGAGTCTTCCCGGATCGGTAAGGATATCGGTTCACCGTAGACAGCTGCAGTCGATGAGAATACAAATTTGTCAATGTCTTGGGCCCGAACGGCGTCCAGCAGATTTAGCCCGCCGACCACGTTGGTCCGGTAATATTCTGCCGGCTTGTCCATACTTTCCGGGACCAAATGGAGCGCAGCGAAGTGAAGCACCGCCTCGGCGTTGGCAACCGAGACTGCCTCAAGCGTGGCGACCGGATCGCGAAGATCACATTCCACAAACTCGGCATCACTGGTTACCGCATCAATGTGCCCGCGCTGGAGGTTGTCGAGTGCAACTACATCGTGACCTTCCTCGACCAGCATGGCAACGGCGACACTCCCGATGTAGCCCGCGCCCCCGGTGACCAACACACGCATCCGGAACCTTTCTCGCGACGTTTCGGGGACCTATGGATATTGCATCGGTGGGCCGGAACGGTCCATCGTCATGGTACACTCTTGGCGCGTTCAGGGCGCAACACATCGCCTCGTCGAACAATCATTTCCACGTACAAGCAATCACTCATTTTTTGGACTGTCGAGGGAGCCAGTGGCCACGCTAATCCATGAAGTCCTGACACATGCCGATTCCGCCGTCGCCACCGCGATCGAACGCGAACGCCGTCGCCAGGTCGATGCTATCGAACTCATTGCCTCGGAAAACTATGTCAGCCGGGCTGTGCTGGAAGCAGTAGGCAGTGTCCTCACCAACAAATATGCGGAAGGATTGCCGGGCAAACGCTACTACGGTGGTTGTGAGTTTGTGGATGAGGTGGAGATCCTCGCGATCGATCGCGTCAAGGATTTGTTTGAGGTCGCTCACGCCAACGTGCAGCCGCATTCGGGGGCCAGCGCCAACCTCGCCGCCTACTTTTCCTTGCTCAATCCTGGTGACAAAATCCTCGGCATGAACCTGTCGGAAGGCGGTCACCTTACTCACGGCAAGGATGTGAATTTTTCTGGCCGGTTCTTCGAGGCCCATTTCTACGGAGTCGATCGGGAGTCGGGCCGAATTAACTACGACAACGTGTTGGCCAAGGCCAAGGAAGTCCGGCCGCGGGCGATTATTGCTGGGGCCAGCGCGTACAGCCGAACGATCGACTTCAGAAGATTCCGCGAAATTGCTGACGAAGTCCATGCGTACTTGTTTGCCGATATCGCCCACATTGCCGGATTGATCGCAGGTGGGGCGCACCCTTCCTCGGTCAATCACGCACACATCACGATGTCGACCGCACACAAGACGTTGCGGGGACCACGCTCCGGATTCATTCTGACCAGCGAGGAATTCGGACCGGGTGTCGACAAGACGGTCTTCCCAGGCATGCAAGGAGGACCCCTCATGCATGTGATTGCTGGCAAGGCGGTGGCCTTTGGCGAGGCGCTGGAACCTTCGTTCAAAGAGTACGCAAATCAGGTTGTGATCAATGCCCAGGCGATGGCCAATGCGTTCGTTGAGCGTGGGCTGCCTGTGATTTCGGGAGGCACGGACAACCATATGTTCCTGGTCGATGTGGGTTCGTCGGGAGTCAGCGGTCGCAAGGCTGAGCGCCTGCTCGATTCTGTCGGCATCTCGACGAATCGCAATACGATCCCGGGCGAAACCCGCTCGCCGATGCTGGGAAGCGGCATCCGCATTGGTTCAGCTGCAGTCACCACCCGTGGTTTCGACGTTGATGAGTCAGTTCAGGTTGCTGACCTGATTGCTCGAGTGTTGGGCGCGCCGGAAGATGAGGCCGTGCAGAAACAGGTCGCCAGCGATGTGCTCCAATTAACTTCCGGATTCCCGGTGCCCGGTATCGAGCGCGCCAAACTGGCGTGAAGCAAGTTTGAGGTGAATGGTAGTGGATAGGGCCGCAAACGGGTGGGCGCCCCGATTCGAACCATCCGATTACCTTAGGGCAGGTCCAGCCAAGGGCAGGATCCTCGACTTAACCCCCACGGCTCAGTCTTGCGTCCTGGTTTTATCTGGTCCACTCCTTGGGTCTTCGAGGGAACGTGAGGTCGGATTCGGTGCAATGCGGATTCCGGGTTGCGCGCCCGTTCAGCTGAACGACGTATCAGGCGATCACTGAAGCAGTAGCTCAAATTTGAATCGATCTTCGTCCGACGTGCCGCGGCGGTCGATTGCGCCGATCAACATTGAGAGCACGTGGAGTGCGTATTTGCCCAGGAAGGCGCCAAGGACAAATCCGGCGAGGCCGCCTACCGTGGCGACTATGGAAAAGGTGATTGGTCCGTTCTTGATCACGCGATCCGGCCTCCTCAACGCTTCACGCCCATGGTGCAAGTGAACGTTTTATCCCAACCGTGATTCCAACACATCGGCGAGCCAAAATCGATCGCTCGTTCGAGACTACTGAATCGCGAGCAAGACTTGAGCGTCGGCCCACCGTTCTTCGAGATTGTAGAATGCTCGCAAGTCGCGATCGAAGATGTGGACGATGACATCCTCGAAGTCCATAAGAATCCAACCGGAGACTGGTTCACCCTCGATTCGTTTTGGCTGAATATCCTGATCGCTCAACTGCTCCTGAAGCAGTCGCGTGATCGCTCGAAGCTGGCGTTCGTTGTCCCCTGAGCATAGGACAAAGAAATCGGCAATGGTTGAAAGTTCGTGAATGTCGATTACTTTGGTGTCAGATGCCGGGGTTTCGGTGATGGCGTCGGCGATAGCGACCGCAAGTTCACGACTCCACCGGACAGGGTCTTCCTGAATGTCAGGTTCTGCTGCTGTCACTCATTCCTCTTCATGACCACTTCGCCTGAGTCGTGCATGCTCCATCGCCTACTCACCCGCCGAGTCGACGGTCGGCGCCTCATTGAACACGAACGATGTGGGCCCGGCAGGGTTCGAACCTGCGACCAAAGGGTTATGAGCCCCCTGCTCTACCGCTGAGCTACAGGCCCATCCAACTTTCTCAAACACTATTCTACGACGAAACGGGTCCGATGTGTGTGTACGTACAGTAAGAACTTTATGATTGCAGCTGTTCAGCCCCGATTGCAACTGTTCAGCCCAGTCCGAGACCATGATGATGCCTGTTCGTTTGGCAGTGGTCGGTGATTTGACGCTTTCGGTCTCGTTTGGTAGCATACTGGCCGGAACACGGGCCGACGTAGCTCAGCGGCAGAGCAAAGGACTCATAAGCCTTTGGCCGGTGGTTCGATTCCACCCGTCGGCACACCTTCGGAAAAGGCTTTCGCCTGGAGCGAGGGTTTTTCCAGTTGCTTCCACGCACTCCAAAATGGGATGAATGAGTCGACGCCGCGAGATGCGGAATGGATGGACATCATGTCGCCTCCCGACCAAACGAATTCCAGAGGAGTCGACGGTCATTTTGTTCGAGAGAGTGGATTGGCGCAGCGATTGCGACGATCGCTCGATGACCTCGGCCAAGTGTGTCCTTCCCGCGTGTTAGCAGGGTATTCGGGTGGGGCAGATTCGCTCGCCTTGTTGAGTCTTCTCATCAATCTTTCGAAACACAAGGGATTCGATGTGCGAGCGGTGCATGTCGATCACGGTTTCAGGGACGATTCGTTGCTGGACGCGTCCACGGCAGAGTTGGTGGCGGCAGACCTTGGGGTGGAGCTCGATATTCGTGCAGTTCCTGACGAGGCGTTATCGGATCATGCTGGGGTTGGCCGGGAGGAGGCGCTGCGTCGGGAGCGCTATCGGATTTTTGCCGACGTTGCCTCCGAGTGGCGGGCCGATCTTGTTGCGTTGGCCCATCAGCAGCGAGATCAGGCAGAAACAGTCCTGCTGCATTTGCTTCGCGGCGCGGGGATTCGTGGCGCGTCGGGGATGCGCCCGCTGACGGATCTCCAGGTTCCGTGGTGGAACACCGGCGACGCGGATCGCGCGCCGAGGACGATCAGGGTTTGGCGTCCGCTGCTGGGCGCCTCCGCAGGCGAACTTCAGGAGTACGCGCAAGCGCTTGGCCTACCCATCGCGGTCGACGAGAGCAACAGCGATGAGTCGTACCGGCGTAACGCGATCCGCCATACCGTGTTGCCCGCGCTGGAGCGATTGGCGCCTGGGGCGACGATCAATCTGGCCCGGTTTGCGGAGCTGGCTGGGGAAGATAGTCGTTTTCTCGACAGCATCGCAATGCAGGAGGTCGAGGCCGGTGGGAACGCGGCGGTGATTGAGCGAGGGTGGGTGTTGGAATTGCCGTTGGCGATCCGGCGGCGTGTGGTGCAGTTCTGGATCACGGCGCACGCGCCATTCGACCTCGAGGTTTCGCTGAACCGCGTCGATGAGGTGTTGCGGGTGGCGGCGGTGAAGGATCGGCCGAGGAAGGTGGAGATCGGGTCCGGGGTGTCGGTCGAGGTGACCGGGGATGCGTTGTCGATCAAGAGTGGTGATTGGGAGGAGTTTGCAACGAAACGGTGAGTTCCCTGGAGTCCAGGGGCGGACAACAGGTTAGACCAGATTTGGGTTTGGAGCGTGTCGATGTCGGTCGATTCAGGTCCGCTCCTACGAACCGCTCGTTAGTGATAGTTGTGCGAGTTCGGGGTGACGGCCCGGATGTCGGCTGGTGAGCGCGGGCCGTCTTCGTAGGTGGTGATGCGCATCAACTGGACACGAGAGAGGTCGACCTCCTCGTTGTGTGGGACATCCCAGCCATCGTGCGAGTCTGGGCGGCCGAAGTTCATGCTCTCGATCGGGATCAGCCGTTCGGCGATGATGTTGGTGTTGTTGTTGGCCAGTTGCAATTTGCCCTCGATCGTCAGCATCGGGGTCGATCGCACCTCCAGGCGCTGTCGCTCGTACAGATCGGGATAGACGACGACGTTGACGAGGCCGAACTCGTCCTCAAGCAGCAGGAAGGTGATGCCCTTGGCGGTGCCGGGTCGTTGGCGGCAGACGATCAGGCCGGGAATCTGGACCCTGTAGCCATCCGGCAGGCGCCCGAGATCTCGCGTCGAGACCATATGTCGGGGGAGGCGCGATCGCATCAGGTAGAGCGGGTGGAACCGCGTCGAAAGCCCGAGCGTGCGGTATTCGTCGGTCATCCGCTCCCACGATGTTGTGGCGGGAAGTTCGACGTGGTCCTGCTCGGTGGGCAGGGCCAGCGCAAGTTGGCGTCCCGCATGCTTGCGGGTGTTTCGATCCATGAATCCTTTCGGTCCAATGAAGAGGCCGATTTGCCAGAGCATTTCGCGTCGCTGCAGACCGAATCCGTCGCCGGCGCCGGCGGCGATGAGGTGTTCCAGGGTATCGGTCCGCAAGGCGACACGGCGGATGAGATCGGCCAATGAGCGGAAATCCCCGTTTCGGCGCCGATCATCGATGATCCGCTCTGCCGCCTCCTCCTGGAGTCCCTTGACGTAGGAGAGGCCGATCCGGATCGCGCGCGATCCCTCGACAGTGCATTCGAAGCGGCTGAGGTTGATATCGGGGCGTGCGATCTGGAGTCCCGATCGTTTGCCATCGTTGATGAGGACGTGCGGCGCGTAGAACCCCATTGGCTGGTGGTTGAGCAGCGAGCAGAGGAATTCGGCTGGATAGTAGTGCTTTAGCCAGCACGATTGATAGGCGAGCAAGCCGAACGCGGCGGCATGGCTTTTCGGAAAACCGTATTCGGCGAATCCAGAGAGTTTTCCGAAGACCGTTTTGGCGATCTCCGGGGTGACATCACCCTTCTTGCGACAGCCTTCCATGAAATCGTCCTGGATCGCCTGCATCGCCTCGGCGGAGCGCTTGCGGGTCATGGCGCGACGCAACTGATCGGCCTGGCCGGGACGGAATCCGGCAAGCTCCTCCGCCACCTGGACCACCTGTTCCTGATAGAGGATGACGCCGAGCGTTTCTTCCAGGATGGGGGCGAGGCGAGGATGGTCGTACGTGGGGATGTAGTCGGGATCGACCCGGCGCTGGACGAAGGGAGTAACGGCGCCACCGACGATCGGGCCCGGACGGACGATCGCGACCTGGACGATGAGATCTTCGAGATTCTCGGGTTTGGTGCGTCGCAGCATCTGGATCTGGGCGCGACTCTCGACCTGGAAGACGCCGACCGTATCGCCTTCCTGGATCATGGCGTAGACGTTGGGGTCGCGGAAGTCGATGCGGCTGAGATCGACCGGCGTCTTGCCCGCGACATCGATCCGGTCGAGGCATTCCTCGACGAGCGAAAGCATGCCGAGGGCGAGGAAGTCGATCTTGATGAAGCGGCCGTCTTCGCAGGAATCCTTGTCCCACTGGCAGATGTAGCGGCCATCCATCGCGGCGGGCTGGATCGGCACGATCTCGTTGAGCGGGGTGGCGGAGATAATCATGCCGCCGACGTGCTGGGTGACGTGTCGCGGGAAATGCTCAAGCTGCTTCGAGAGCTCGATCAGGAACGACCAGGGGGGCGAGTGCTTGCGGGCGGCGAATTCCGGGAGGCGGTCGATTTCCTGGTCGAGGCTGGGGGCGCCCCGTGGTTCGCTGAGTTTGGCGATGCGATCGAGATCGGCGGGGGGAAGTCCGAGCGCCTTGCCCACGTCGCGCACGGCGCTGCGCAGGCGATAGGTGGAGAAGGCGCAAACGAGGGCGGCGTGATCGGCGCCGTAGACCTCGTAGACGCGCTCGATCATTTTCTCCCTGATCTCGCGGGGGAAGTCGATATCGATATCGGGGATCGAGGGGAGGTCCTCGTTCAGGAAACGTCCGATGTAAAGGTTGTGGGCGATCGGATCGATCGGTGAGAGGCCGATCAGGTAGCAGACGATCGAGCTGACGGCCGATCCACGACCGCGGCCCGGGGGGAGATAGCTTCGCGATCCGGCGCGGTTCGGGCCCCGGAGCTCGGCGGCGATCACCTTGCTGAGGTCGAGCAGGTCGCGATAGATCAGGAAGAAACCGGAGAGATTGAGTTTCGCGATCAGGCGGAGTTCTTCGGTCAGGCGGTCACGGGCGGCCTGGGTGCTGTTCGGGTACTTGGCGGCGAAGGCCTCCCAGCAAACGCGGGCAAGGTAGTCGTCCTGCGATTCCCCGCTATCGAGGCGGTAATCGGGGAAGGAGTAGCCAAGGTTCTTCGTCAGGTTGAAGGTGGCGCAGCGCGCGGCGATGAGCTCGGTGGAGCGGATCGCCTCCGGGTAGCCGGCGAAGATTTGTTCCATCTCCCCGGGCGAGCGCAGGTAGAACTCGGCGTTGGGGCGGCGTTCGCGATGGCACCCGTCGAGCGTCGTCCGGTTCCGGATGGCGACGATCACATCCTGCAATTGGCGCCGGTTTTGGTGATGGTAGTGGACGTTGCCGGTGGCGACATACCGCACCTCTCGTTGCCGGGCGAGGCTGACGAGGCGCTCGATGCGCCGGGTATCGCCGAACACGAAGTTCTGCTGCAGCTCGATGAAGACGTTGTCCTTCCCGAACCACGCGATGTACTCGTCGATGACCCGTTTGGCATCGGCAAAGCGACCGGCATCGACGAGTTGGCCGAGTTGGCCGTTGCGGCAACCGGTAAGCAGGATCAATCCCTCGGCGTAATCGCGGAGACGGGAGAGGATGAGGTCGTCGCCCTCATCGTCCCCGGCGGGGTCGTCGAGCATTACCGGCAGGGGTGGGCGGCCATGGTGGAGTGTGGTGAGCAGGCGGCAGAGATTGCCGTAGCCCGTGCGTGACTCGGCGAGGAGGGTGAGGTGGGAGCCATCGGCGAGAGTAATTTCGGCGCCGGTGATGGGGGCGATGCTGGCGGCGTCCGCGATTTGGGCGAACTCCATTGCGCCGTGGAGGCCATCGTGATCGGTGATCGCCAGCGATCGGTAGCCAAGCCTGACGGCCTGGCTGATCATGTCTTCCGGGAGGGACGAGCCATCGAGGAAGGAGAATGCGGTGTGGAGATGGAGCTCGGTGTACATGGCGGTGTCCGATCGCGAGCCGGGTCAGGGCGAATGGCGGGGTGGCGGCCCCGCTGATTGGTTGCCGGAAATCACGATCTGGTTTTTTCGGGCGCAAAAAGCCAAAATCCCTTGAGGTTCCTGGTGTGTGCAGGACACTTGATTGTCATTCCCCAAGGAGCGCCAGCGACTGAAGGAATCTCTTCGCCGCAGCGAAGATTGCTCAATTGCCGCCGCGGCGGGAGATTCCTCTGGTCGCGCGGGGCGCTCCCGGCGGAATGACAATTAACGGCTTCGCCGGGGGAATTGATGGGCACAGGGTGAGCCATCGCATCGGTGCGTGGTTGGCCGCCATGATCCCTCGCAAGCATGGGACGGTCACTACCACGTGTCGTTGGAGGCCAAGCGAGACAACGGGCGGACACAAGGTCCGCAGCCCTACATCGGCTCCTGTGGGCTGGGTGCATCGCTAATAGTCCTGGAGGCGCCAGGCGCCGGTGACATGATCGTGGTAGATCGTGCGGCGGCTGCCATCGTCGAGCAGCAGGGCGAAGTACTGGCGCCTGATCGGTTGCCGCCACCATTCGTCTTCGATGATCCAGGTGTCCTGGATGCGCTCGATGAGATGGACGCGGCAATTGATGACGATCGAGACCGGGCGATCACGCTCGGCCGTGACCTCGATCGGGAGCGGCTCGTTCAGGGGTCGTAAGCGATCAGGGCGTGCCTGCGTTCGGGTATCCGAGACCATGGTTCAACCTCCACAACGTGGTAAATGGGCGACAGGCCATAGCGGTGCTTGAGCTGATGGATGGCGGCCGTCAGCGGAGCAGCGGCGCGAGGACCCATCAGCGGAAAGGCGGCTTGACGGGCGACCTCGTTGACGATGCCGCTGAATTCGAGCGTGACGGTTTCAATGGGACCCGTCATTTCGAGTGCCTGGAGGCGCAATTCGAGGGCATTGATGATGCGTCTCGATCCGCACGGTTCCTTCAGGGTCAGGGTGCGTTCCCAGGAGCGCCGCTCCCCTTCGAGAATGGCGTGCAGGGTGACCTGGCGAACGTGTTTGCCCCGGAGTTCGGGTTTGGCGAAGGCCCGCGTCACGATTTGGCGCAGGCCGATCATCAGCATTTCGCGGCTGACGGCGGGAACGGGCATCGCGAGTTCCTCGCTCACCGATTGCGTTCGTGGCGGCGGGACGACGGGACGATCGTCCTGGCCGCGAGCGAGTTCCCAGGCATCGCGACCGGTGGAACCGAAGCGGGCGGCGACCTTGCGGGCGGGGAGGTTGGTGAAGGCCCCAAGGGTCGGGATGCCGAGCCGTTCCAGTTGACGGATGACATCGGGTGGGAGGGGCAGCCATCCGATCGAGGCCCCGGCGAGAAAACCGGGCGCCTCGTCGGGGGCGATGGCGCGGATCGATCCTGCGCGGGCGACCCCGGCCGCGACGCGGGCCGTGAACTTGCCTGGGGCCACCCCGGCTCGTGCCCGCAAGATGGGATCGGCGCACTCGATCAGGCGCCGGGCCGCATTCTCCGAGGTTCCGTAATGGCGCTCCAGCCCCTTGAGGTCGATATACCAGCAACCCTGCTCCCTTTCATCGGGTTCGACGAGCGGGCTGAGGTGTTCGAGACGTTCGCGAACCTGGGCGCCGACGGTTGTCTCGCGGACAGGATCGGCGGCGAGAATGACGGCGGTTGGACAAAGCGCGCTGGCCTCGCGGAGATTCATGCCGGGTCGAATGCCCGTGGCGAGCGCTTCCGGCGTGGCATCGAGGACGATGGCGCGGCCACTTTGGGGATTGCTCAGCAGCAGTGGGCAGCCATCCAGTTGTGGTTCTTCGAGCAGCGCGATGCGAAGCGCAAAATAGGGGATACGCAAGCACACAACAGGCATGTGTTCCCTCCCTCAAACCTGTGAAATGCAAATCAGAACTGACGTGATTTCCCCTCGGCTCCCGATCGATGAAGATGCTGTATGCTGGCCCCACGCCAGATCAGCAAACGGTGAACCACGGGCTTGTCAATTACGATAATAGAACAAATGTTCTTATTCCGCAAGAGGCCTCTTCGGAATCGGTGAACCACGTACACTTTGGGATCGAAACGTCAAACAAAGCGTGATTCATGCGTGACATTCGGGTCGACCCGGACGAACGACACACGCGTCGCCCCTGAGGAGCACCCAGAGGCGTGAATCGCACGGCATCGCCCGCGCATGGTGGAGGCATCGACACGTGACAGGCATCGACGAAACCGTGATCCGGGAAGACCGGCTCCAGACCGAGCCGCGGGCTGGGGGGGTCGCTCGCATCCTGATCTCCGAGCAGGAGTTGCAACGCGAGATCGCCACCATGGCGGCGGAGCTCGATGCCGAGTACGGGGACGATCAGCCCCTGATGATCGGGGTCTTGACCGGGGCGGTGGTGTTCATGTCCAACCTGATGACGGCGATGACGATTCCGGTGCAGATCGACTTCATGGCGATCTCAAGCTATGGCGCGGCTACCAGGTCATCCGGCGTCGTGCGCATCCTGAAAGATCTCAACGAAGAAATCGAGGGTCGGCGGGTGATTGTGGTCGAGGACATCGTCGACAGCGGCCTGACCCTGCAATACTTGCTGGAGATGCTCAAGGCGCGACGGCCGAAAGAAATCCGGGTAGTGGCGTTGTTGAAGAAAGACAAGCCTGTCGCGATCGATGTCCAGGTCGATCGCGTGGGATTCCACATCCCGGACGAGTTCGTGGTTGGTTACGGGCTCGATTATGCCGGGCAGTACCGCAACCTCCCCTACGTGGCCGTTCTGGATCCCAGCACCTACACGACCTGAGTGAGCAATCGCTATCGCGCAGCATCGACATAACTAGCGATTCTCACCAAAAGAGCGCGAACGCGGCCGATTGAAATGAACTACCCAGGCGGCCTAACCATCGAGGGTGACCGCGATTGCTATACTGTGCTTAGACGACCATCTGAGGCGCAACCACAGGCGTCGCTCCACTCATCGTTTTTCCTAGAATTCCGGAGGTCTCCGGCATGCCTAATCGCAAGTGGCTACGCAGCGGCTTCGTCTGGCTCTTGCTCCTGGTGGCTGTGAGCGTTCTCTGGTTCGCTTACGCAGGGAACAGGACCGACCTGCGCAACGTCGATTTCAATACGTCAGTCGTCGCCGACATCAAGTCTGACGAGATCGATACACTGATCGCGAAAGAGGGCAGCAGCGAGGTTCGGGTTCAATACTCCGATCCTTCGCGCAACGACGCGCAATCGAGGATTCCGCCCGACAGCAACATCATCGAAGTCCTCCAGGCGGCGGGCGTTCCGGCTGATGCCGTGCCGATCGATGTCGAACGGGCCAGTCGCTGGGGCGCGATTCTCGGGGCGATGACATTCCTGTTGCCGACATTGCTGATTGTTGGCTTGCTGATCTTCATGATGCGCCAGAGTCAAGGATCGAATAGCCAGGCGATGTCGTTTGGCAAGAGCCGGGCACGTCTGTTCTCCAGCAATCGGCCAACCGTGACCTTCGTCGATGTGGCCGGTGTTGATGAGGCCAAGGAGGAGTTGGTTGAGGTCGTTGAATTCCTCAAGTATCCCGAAAAATTCGCCTCCCTCGGGGCGCGGATTCCGAGGGGTGTGTTGCTCGTGGGTCCTCCCGGCACCGGCAAGACCCTGTTGTCGCGAGCCGTCGCCGGCGAGGCCGGTGTGCCCTTTTTCAGCATCTCCGGTTCTGAGTTCGTCGAAATGTTCGTGGGAGTCGGCGCCAGTCGCGTGCGGGATCTCTTCGAGCAGGCCAAGCGGAGCGCGCCGTGCATCGTGTTCGTCGACGAGATCGATGCCGTTGGTCGGCAGCGTGGCGCTGGTCTAGGCGGGAGCCATGACGAACGCGAACAGACGCTCAACCAGTTCCTCGTCGAGATGGACGGGTTCGACAGCAGCGTCAACGTGATCGTGATCGCGGCGACGAACCGGCCGGACGTGCTCGATCCGGCGTTGCTGCGACCGGGCCGGTTCGACCGGCAGGTTGTGCTGGATCGGCCGGACATCCAGGGGCGGCGCTCGATTCTCGATGTACACACCCGTGGCAAGCCGATGGAGGAAAACGTCTCGATCGAGTCGCTTGCGCGGCAGACGTCCGGCTTTTCCGGGGCAGATCTCGAGAATCTGGTCAATGAAGCGGCGATCCTGGCGGCGCGACGTAATAAGAAAAGTGTCGGGCGCAGCGAGTTGACCGAGGCGATCGATCGCGTAATCGCCGGTCCGCAGCGCAAGAGTCGGGTGATCTCCGAGCGGGAGCGGCTGATGACCGCTTATCACGAGGCCGGTCATGCCCTGGTCGCACGGATGCTGGCGCATTCCGATCCAGTTCGCAAGGTGTCGATTGTCGCGCGGGGCATGGCGGGCGGTTACACGCGAACGGTTCCGGACGAGGATCGGATATTCAAGACCCAGGCTCAGTTCCGCGACGACATCGCCGTGTTCATGGCGGGTCAGGTGGCCGAGCACCTCGTCTTCGAGGAAATTTCGACCGGGGCATCGAACGATATCGAGCGGGCGACGGCGATAGCGCGGCGGATGGTCACCGAATTTGGGATGAGCAGTCTCGGGCCGCTTGCTTTTGGCAAGAAGGAGGAACTAGTGTTCCTCGGGCGCGAGATCAGCGAGCAACGGAACTACAGCGATCCCGTGGCGTTCAAGATCGACGAGGAAGTGCGGGCGATCATCGATGACGCGCATGACAGGGCGTTCCAGGTGATTACCGAGCATTTCGATCGACTCGAGGCGATTGCGCTGCTCCTGATTCGCGAGGAAACGATCGACGACGAGCAGCTTGAGCATCTGTTCGACACGCCGCGTCCGAAGCCACAACTTGTGGGTCCCCCGACGGGGCGACCATCGGCGCGGGCGCTGGAGGCGGCCTCCAAGGCGCCGACCCAGCGACTTCCGGACCGGACAGAACGCCCCGACCGCCGGGATCCTGATCCTCCGAGCCTAGGCCAACTCAGGCCCCAGCCGGCCGGCGACTGAATCTGGATCCAACACGCGGTCAAGACCCGGCGAAAATGGTGTGATTTTTCAGAAGAACTCACTCCAAAACTCACAAGAAGTCCGAAACCCCCGTATTTACGGGGGTTTCTGTGATGAGGTGGAGACGGGGGGACTCGAACCCCCGACCTCTACAGTGCGATTGTAGCGCTCTCCCAGCTGAGCTACGTCCCCATGGGCGTGAGGATTATACGCAGTCCGGCAGCGGACCGTCAATCCTGGGCGTCTCGTACGTTTCACTTTTGCTCGTTGTCGTGTCTGCAGGGAAGTCGAGGCAACTTCGACACCTCCGCTCGCACCGCGTGAGCGAAGTGGTCCAAGTGAATCCGATACAAGCGATACGGGTTATCGGGGCCCGTCCGGTGGCGCCAAATGCCGCCCCGCATCACCCTGCTTGTTGACGCGACCGGTGTCGGCATGTCGGCGGTAGACATCCTGCGGGATGCGCTGGTGGGGGGCCGTTGCCGGCTGATACCGGTCACGTTCACTCACGGCGACCGGCTCACCGAGGTGAACCGGGAACTTCGCTTGGGGAAAGCGTTCCTGGTCTCACGGTTGTGGGCCCTGTTCCAGACCGCGCGTCTCGAATTGCCGGCTGATCATCCCGAAGCGGCCGCGATGGCCCGTGAGTTGCGGGATTTCGAGCTGAAGGCCGATCCAAACGGCGACCTGAAGTTCGGCGCGTTCAAGGTGGGGACACACGACGATCTTGTGACCGCGCTCGGCTTGGCGGTTCTGATTGACCCCGGCGGGCGCGGCGCATGGAGTGTGTAGACCCCACGCGCACCGGCGCGGTAAGGCCGGTCCTTCGGTTCTGCCGAGTTGCCGGGAAAAGCTCGTTTCGTGCCGGGCCGAGTGGGTGGGATCCTCAGAATATTCCGACCGCCAAAAAGCATGACGGCCCTCTCAGTCGTCCTGGGCCTTGGGCCGGGCATACTGCTCGGCGCTCATCACCTCGATGCCCACGAAGGGTTCATCACCGTCGACCCAAGCGTCGTGCCCGGGAGGGATGGTGTACGACTGCCCGGCACTAATCGTCCCTTCAGTGCCGTCATCGAGCCGAACCCCGATCTGTCCTGACACCGCATACCCCACGTGCGCGTTTTGGCACGACCCCGTGCCCACGACCGGCTCGATGCATTCGGACCAGCGCCAGCCCGGCTCAAAGATGAACCGACCCATCGTATGCCCCTCAAGTCGGACAACTTCCACCCGCGTCTTGGGCGGCGTGCGGGTTTCGTCCGGCGCGTCATGTGACTTGGCTTCGAACGTGCTGACAGTGAGCGGAGTGGCCATGATTTCCTCCAGCATTATGAACTGATAAATTGTGTGGGACCCACGCATATGGTAGCAGACGACTCGACAGTTGCCTAAGAAATACCAAAATCAACAATTTGTTGATTTTGTTCCACCAGAAGGGAACAGTGCTGGCGATCGACCGGGTGCCCCAGATCGCCCATGCCCAGGCATCTTGAGCGATCATGGTCATCGAGAAACCGGCGGCGTAAAAGTCGCGCCAAGGCGCGCTGAGTGGGCGGGTGACTGAGCGGGTGTCAAAGCACGCGCCATTCCTGATACTGGGAACCCTCGACGGCCACGGTCCAGGCGATCCGGCCCTCGCGGGTGAAGGCAATCCCAACCGTTTCCGCCCGGCCGCTCGAGCCAGGAACAGATACCGACCCAATGGACACGCCTCGCATGTGCTCGCCGAGTGATTGTTTGGCGAGTGTCGCCGTCGTGATTGCATAGGCCTGGATTTCCGCTTCAGGGTGGCGCGCGATCAGGTACGCGCTGACAGCCGCAACCACGGCCGGCACGGCCGACTTCAAGTAGGCCATGAGCTCACGGGCCCGGTCGTCGCCGATCGGTTCGTCATCAGGCAGCGGCCACCACGGTGGGCAGATCATGAGGGTAGCGTACTTCCCTTGGCGTCACCACAATGACCCGACTTTTCGGCGACCTTTTCTCTCGATTTTCCGGGTGTTTCCTCGAGGTCGCCAATTGGTGACGTCGAGACATTGGTGAGCTTCGCGACTTCACTTTCATCAGTTGCCGAACCCCGCCGAAGTGATGGATTCGCGGCCTGATCAACGAACGCGTCGTGATCGTGGAACACCTGCGATCACGACGCCTTCGTGGCATGTGGATTTCCATTTATTCGGAATGGGCGCCCGGCTTACCAATAGTTCGCGGTGATAACATAGTCGTCCGCAATATTCAGGCTGAACTGACTTGGGCAGTGACATAAGCGGGGTCGTTAACTGACATGTATCATCAGACTTCCAGCAAACCCGAAAGAGGGACGGCGTCTCGACTATTACCTCTCATGGAGGGTTCTCAGTCACCGGCACCGGGTGTTCGCTTTGCCCGGGTCGCCCATGACACACGCAAGGAGCCAGATCATGACCTCAGCAGACCTCACTCGAAGACGATTGGTGAAGTAGGGCGGACCAGTGATCGGTGGCCTGAGCCTGCTAGGCGTAGCGAGTCCGACCCACGCGTTCGAAACCCCGGTCGCAGGCGAAGACCTCCTCCGTGAGACGGAGATGCGACGCCTCCACGCCCTGGTTGACTTCAATAGGGAGGTTGCCGATGCCCTCCATGCCGATGACTACCAGCTCGTCAATCCTGGCGGAGGCATGGTCCAAGGAGGACTACCTCGGCGGTCTCGAAACAGGCTTCCTGGATTACGTCCGGTTCGAGCCAGTGTCGCCCATTGAGGTTCGACTGTTTACCGATGCAGCGGCCCTGCGCTTTTAGTCGGCCATCGAGATCACGTTCAACGATGGAACCACCGACATGGGGAACTTCTGGCACACCGACCTCTACGAAAAGGGTAATGGAGCATGGCAAGCCGTGTGGTCACAGGCAACGATGATCCTATAGCAGCGCGAATGCCTAACGACGGATGGGTCGTGTGAGGACCAGACGACCCCTACGGAGCTGCTTACCAAGCCTGAAGCGACATTGATTGCCGACAATACGGTTATCCGCAAAGCACTGTCAAAAGACGCAAGTTCGTATGGATGACACAACGTTTCAAAGGCTCTTAAGGGAGATACAGAACGAGCAAATTGTGAGTCTACTTGGGCAGTCGCACGATAATGTCTGACTCCTAGAAGCCCACATGTCCATATACAACACCAACGGCCCGGCATAATCGCCAGGCCGTTGGTGCTTGCAATCGCCTACGAGCTGGCGGTGATGTGCTGGCCAACCTCGCCGTCATTCCGGCCCTCGAGTTGGTGCCCCAAGTCGTCAAGCGTGCGTTGCCACTTCTCCCCTTCTTCCCCGAAGGCGTCGGCCTGCGCTTTACTTTCAAAGAAGGCGACCGCGGTGGTGGTGCCATCCTCGCCATGGATGAGCGAGAACGACACGAAGCCGGGCGCCTCTTGCAGTTTGGGCCAAAACTCGCGTGCGGCACGCTCTTGCGTCTCTTGTCTCCGAGCCTGATTCAGCCTCCGACGGGTAACCACTGCGTACATGCGAAACTCCCTACATAGGCAGTGATGGACATGGGACCCGCGACGCCTCTGCCCATCGGCGCCCACGACAACAGTGTCGATCAAGGAACAGGGTTCTCGAATCAGTAAAACTACCTATTTCCCAGGACGCGCAACCTGCCTGCCACGACACAGAGGTGCTCCTCCGATGAGACAACCACACCGGCCCGGTGATGTTCCGGGTCATTGGTGCTGACTCTGTGCTACGATGCAGGGGAGTTCTAGCTTTGGTAACCGATAGTGAGAGAGGCGATTCCGATGTCGATAGCCTGCTTTGGCGAGTTGCCCAAGCTCGGAGAAACGGATTCAACAGACGTCGCAGCAAAGATTTCTGAAAAAGTAAATGCGCGGATGCAGGGACCACCGGCGGGGGGAGTCTTTCATGCCGAAGGCCCTAGCGATGACGGCGGCTGGTGGGTATTCGATGTGTGGGAGTCCGACGACGCCTACCGCACCTTCCAGTCAGAGGTATTGAATCCCGCGCTGGCTGAGGTGGGCGTGGCGGAACCATCGGTACGCGTGCTCCAGGTGTCATGGAACAGTTCGCAAACGGATCCGCCGTCGTAGCGCCAGAATCAGAGGTATCTGCGGCGTCCGAGATCATGAGACTGGCCAGGGTGTCCTCCTCCTGACAAGGCTCCCCAAATCGGCGAGGGCGGTGCGACGGGATAAAGGGGTCTGGGTAGGATGGGATGGATGTCAACCAAGCATGGGAGCGGGCGAGCACCGACTACGGGCTCGCCCGCTCCCGGCCGGGGTTACTCGACGGTGACGATCTCGACCATGCCGAGCATCACGTGCGCAGTGCCACTCGGATCGGGCATGTAGCAGACCATCGCGTAGGTGCCCGGCTCAAGGTCCATCTCGTAGAGATTGAACTGCCCTCGAGATAACGGCGGGGTGAAGAAGACGTCCTCGACGTCTCCGAAGGCCAGACCCGGCTCGATCACCGGCGTCGCGGCGGCTTCCGGTGTGGCGGGTGGAGCGAAGAAGGAACTGACCAACTCGAGCACCTGGTCCTCAGTTGAGCCTTCCGGAACCCGCGACAGTACGAGGTGATGGACCTGCAGGCCGTTGTTGGTGACATGCCAGACTTGCGGTCCCGCTGCGAAGCTGTCAGTCACCACGAAGTCCATGTCGATCAGACCGATCTCGACGTGCCCGGTAGGATCCTCGACCTCCGGCATCTCCCCGGTGACGGTGACGGTGACTGGCACGTCGGTGCCTTCTTCGACGTCCGGACTGTAACCTCTGAGGAGGACGGCCCATTCGCCTGGTGTCAGGTCGAGGACGACGCTCCTGGTCTCGCCGGCGAACGTGGACACGCCCCCGTTCCAGACCATCTCAAAGAAGAAGTCCGGTGG
>Ga0183260_10000044_pt1 | contig 78989 bp, 85 predicted proteins | sample AntDrymUQ4972206_2_FD_129768 | JGI IMG/M metagenome (GOLD analysis project Ga0183260, IMG submission 129768) | Polar desert sand microbial communities from Dry Valleys, Antarctica - metaG UQ497 (22.06) (version 2) (version 2) | ecosystem: Environmental > Terrestrial > Soil > Desert | place...
GCGGTGAAGAACGAGATCTGGTCAAGGAGCTCGAACGCCGCACGGATGACCCGGTCGAGGCCCGACTCCGAGACGCCCAGGTCCTGGCGCATCGCGACCGCCTCGTCCTCATCGAGCTCGGCGAGCTCGGCCTCGAGCCGCGCGCTGACCGCCACCGCACCCGCGCCCGCCGCGGCGGCGCACTCGGCGACGCCCGCGGGAACGTCGAGTGGGTCGCCTTCGCCGATATTGGCGAGGTAGAGCACGGGCTTCGCGGTCAGCGGCTGCAGCAGGCGCATCGCTTCGGGCGCGGCATCGGGCGGCGCTACGCTGCGCGCGGGGCGGCCCGCCTGCAGGGCGCCGATCAGCTCGCGCAGCCAGGCCTCCTCCGCGAGGACCGCCATGTCGCCGGACTTCGCCTGCCTGCCAACTCGATCGAGCCGGCGCTCGGCCTGCTCGAGATCGGCGTAGATGAGCTCGGTCTCGATCGTCTCTATGTCGGCGGCGGGGTCGACCGCGCCTTCGGGATGGACGACCCGCGGATCGTCGTGGGCGCGCACGACGTGGAGGATCACGTCGGTCTCGCGGATGTTGGCGAGGAAGCGATTCCCAAGCCCCTCGCCTGCGTGCGCGCCGCGGACGAGACCGGCGATGTCGTGGAAGGCGATCGTCTCGTGCACTACCGGGGCCGATCCCAGCGTCTGCGCGATCCGGTCAAGGCGCTGATCGGGAATCGGCACGATCGCGACATTGGGCTCGACGGTCGTGAACGGGTAGCCGGCCATCTCCGCGCGCGAGGCGAGGCTCGGCTTGGCCAGGGCGTTGAAGAGGGACGACTTGCCGGCGTTCGGCAGTCCGACGATCCCGACCCTCACGGCGTTCGCGGCGTCCGCGGCGTCCGCGGCGTCCGCGGCGTTCGCGACATTCGCGACATTCGCGACATTCGCGACATTCGCGACATTCGCGACATTCGCGACATTCGCGACATTCCGCGGTCAACCGTAGCCCGGCCGACCGCGGGCAGGCGACACATCCGACCCGCCTAGAATCCGACGCGATGCGGCTCGGTCTCGAGCCTGACGTAGACCACCTGGCTCAGGTCGACCGCAACCGCGGCGTCCTCGGTCTTCAGCTCGTGCCAGCGCGCGCTGCGATCGTCGTCGAGCGCGCTGCGCAGCGAGCGGTAGACCTCCTCCTGCATGCGCAGCGCGAGTGTCTGGCCACCGGCGAAGCCGATGTCGACGCGGCGGGGACGGGAATCGCCGGGCGCCATCAGCTCGCGGGCTCGACGAGCTCCGTCAGCACGCCGCCGGTCGCCTTTGGGTGGAGGAAGGCGACCCGGCTGTTGCGGATCCCGGCGCGGGGCTCGCGATCGATCAGCTTGAGGCCGGCGGCGCTCGCCGCGTCGATCGCCGACTCGATGTCGTCGGTCTGGTAGGCGACGTGATGTAGGCCGGGCCCATTGCGCGTCAGGAACCTGCCGACGGTCGAGTCCGCCGACAGCGGTGCCAGCAGCTCGACATGCCCGTCGCCGATCTCGAGCAGGGCGGCCTCGACGCCAAAGGCCTCGATCGTCTCGCGATGCTGCTCGCGCATACCCAAGCGGTCGCGATAGAGAGCGATCGCCTCGCCGATGTCCTCGACGGCCACGCCGATGTGGTCGATTCGCCCGAACACCGAGCCCATCCTAGCGCCGGCGCTAGATGGTTGATTCCACGGCAAGCGCCGTATTCAAGGGATTTCTTGCCGAGAGGCCGAAGTCGGCGGTGTCAAAAACACCGTCGACCAGGAGGCCACGTTGCACGCCGACCTCGACACTCTCTGCACCGTCGTTCAGCACAGCCGACGATCTCCTGCCTGAGAAGCATGCAAGTGCCCGCCGCAGGACGACCCAAGGGAAGATCGTCGGTCATGCAAACACGCTCGGAGAGCCGATCTGGGATGTCGCTGCCACCCCGGCCGAGGGTCCCTGCCTCGGCGCGGCGGCGATCAAGGCCGTCGGTCGTTTCATGTCGGTCATGCAGCGGCTGCGTGAGCGCGCCGAATCGGCCTCGGTTGGAGATCTGCTTGCCGATCTGCTACGCGAGTCGGGGTACACGCAGGCACTCGAGGCCGAGCGCACGATCGAGGCCCAGGGCCGCCTTGAGAACCTCGAGGAGCTCGTCGACGTCGCGCGCGAGTACGACGCCACGGCCGAGGAGCCGTCGGTCGAAGAGTTTCTGCAGCAGATCGCCGATCGGGATGCGCTCAAGGACGAGGCCGGCGTCGTCACGCTGATGACGTGCCATGCACGCCAGCCGGAATCATCGAGCTCCTCGAAGCGCAGGGACCGAGGTGCGCGGCGCCGAGGCCGTGGGCGTCGGACGTTCGACGCTCGTCGGGAGGCCGCTTGCGGCGCTGCTGCTCGCCCAAGACGCGACCGTCACGCAATGCCACTCGCGCCTCGTGACCTGCCCAGCGTCTGCCGGCGCGCCGACGTGCTGATCGCGGCGGTCGGTGTTCCAAAGCTCATCACCGCGGAGATGGTCGGCGCCGGGCGACCGTGATCGACGTGGGGATCAACCGCGTCGAGGGCGGGATCGCCGGCGATGTCGACTTCGAGGGTGTGCGCGAGCGATCACTCCCGTGCCCGGCGGGGTCGGCCCGATGACTATCGCGATGCTGCTCGCGAACACGGTCAAGGCGGCGCGTGCGCAGATCGCGGCTGGCGGGACCGCTGGCTAACCGCCTTCCCCGGGTTCCCCCTGGGAGCGCCATCACTGCCGGATCGCCGGCGTGGAAAGCGGTTGGCGTCGGTCGGCTGGTCGTCGGGACGGAGGCTCACCAACGACCGTTCCCCGCCGCCGGGCCGGAGCTGAGCGTGGCGCCGCAGCCTCCGCTGTTCGGGACGGTGCAGAACCGGACAACGCTGCCACCAGCCACCTTCCTCACGTAGAACGCGGTCCCGGATGCCGACGCCACGCCGAGGCGGTAGGTATCAATGCCCTCGTCGTTCAGGCTGAGCTGCATCGGCCCGTAGCCCTGCGGCGGCAGGGAGGGCTCAATCGCCTTCAACGCTCCGATCGTCGTCACGTAAGTCTCGTTCTCGGTGTGGAAGCTCTCGAGCGTGGTTTGCGCAGTTTTCACGGCGTCTTTCGCCTGACCGTCCTGGGCCTTGCGCCGCTGGCTCAGAAAGGCGGGGATGGCTACTGCCGCCAAGATGCCGATGATCAGAATCACGACGAGCAGCTCGATGAGCGTAAAACCACCTTCGGGATGGGCACCCGGCGCGCTATATCGCGAGGTCGCGGTTCTCTGACGCATTCGATTCCTAGCCCGATTCCAGTGCCCGATCTTGCCCAGGGCATTTTGCTTTAGCCCGCCACAGCAGCTAGGCCGGTCGACTGTCATCAGTTCATCGACCAGGTTGGCCGATCGCTTGAGGGCTGACGGCACCCCCCGGGCGGCGATGCTCTGCCGTGTCGAGCGCCCCGAGCGCGAGGTGGCGCTCGAGCTTCTGCCGCGCGCGCTCAGGGGCGGGGAGGCGGTCGTGTGCGACAAGGGCTATGCGGGGCAAGAGTTCGCGCGGGCCGTCGAGGCGATGGACGGAGCTCGGGTGCTGCGTCCAGCCCCGCCGACGAGCCCGACAACGGCTTGCACCTGTCCTCGATCCGCCAGCGCATCGAGTCGGTCTTCTGGACCTGCAAGGACGTCCTCACCCTCGAGCGTCATGGCGCACGGACGATCGAGAACCTCAGAGTGCGGATCGCGATGCGCCTCCTGGCACTCGCCGCCTGCAGATCGCTCAACTACAAGCTCGGGCGCCCGAGCCGTTGTTGCCTACGTGGCGTGAGCGCGTGGAATCAGTCATCTAGGTCGTCGTGCCGGGCTCCGGCCCACCGCCGATGATCCGCGCGGTCGCCGGCGCGAACGCTGGGGGCTGGTCCACGGGCTCGGTCGGGTCGATCGGCTCGGCCGGATCGATCGGCTTGGCCGGGTCGACACGTTCCGGTCGGTCACCGTCCTCGGGCCGGTCGAGGGGCCCTCCGTTCAGAGCCTCCGGCCCGTCCTCGGAAGCGGCCGCCCGGCCGCGCTCGGCGGCGACGATCTCGTCGATGTCGCTGCGCTCGAGGACCTCGTTCTCAAGCAGTCTGTGGGCGAGCTCGTCGAGCAGCGAGCGGTTCTTCATGACGAGCTCGACGGCACCCCGATATGCCATGTCGGTCAGCTCCTGCTGCTCCTCGTCGATCTTGCGACGGGTGGCCTCGGAGAGCGAGTAGTCCTCGCCCGGCACCTTTCGCGAGTGCAGCGAGGTTCCCATGCCGTACTGGCAGACCATCGAGCGGCTGATCTCGTGCACCTTCGAGAGGTCGTCGGAGGCGCCCGTCGTGACCGCGCGAAAGACCGCGAACTCGGCGACCCGGCCGCCGAGCAGGACGATCATGTAATCGATCAGCTCGTCCTTCGACTTCAGATAGCGGTCCTCGTTGGGAAGGTTGAGCGTGTAGCCGAGCGCGCGCCCGCGCGGGACGATCGAGATCCGGTGAACCTTCTCGACCGAGGGCAGCATCTCCGAGCAGAGGGCATGGCCCGCCTCGTGGTACGCGACAACGCGCTTCTCGTGGTCGTTGATCACCCGGTGCGACTGCATCCCCGCGACGATTCGCTCGAGTGCCGCGTCGAAGTCCGGCGTCAGGATGAACTCGCCCTTGCGTCGGCCGGCAACGATCGCGGCCTCGTTGCAGATGTTGGCGAGGTCCGCCCCTGTCAGGCCGCTTGTCTGGCGGGCGATCAACTCGAAGTCGACGTCGCTGACCGGCATCTTGCGGGTGTGCACGGCGAGGATCGCGCTGCGGCCCTTGAAGTCCGGCGGTGGAACGAAGATCTGGCGGTCAAAGCGGCCGGGACGAAGGAGGGCGGGGTCGAGCTTCTCGAGCATGTTCGACGCCGCGATCACGACGAGATCCTGGCTTCCACTGAACCCGTCCAGCTCGACGAGCAGTTGGTTGAGCGTCTGGTCCTTCTCGCCGCTTGAGTCCTGGGTGCCGCGGCGGGCACCGACAGCGTCGAGCTCGTCGATGAAGATGATCGCCGGGGCGGCCTTGCGCGCCTCGCGGAAGAGGCGCCGGATGCGCGAGGCGCCCAGGCCGGCGAACATCTCGACGAACGACGCCGCGGACTGCGCGAAGAACTTCGCATTCGCCTCGTGGGCAACCGCTTTCGCGAGCAGCGTCTTGCCGGTGCCAGGCGGCCCGTGCAGCAGGATTCCGCGGGGTACCCTGGCGCCGAGCTTCTTGAATCGGGCCGGGTCGCGCAGGAACTCGACGACCTCGCGCAGCTCGTCCTTGGCCTCCTCGATGCCGGCGACGTCCTGCCAGCGAGTCGACTGCGATGAGTCAGGCTTGATCTCGTGAGGCTTGGTGCGCGGCATGTAGCGCAGCGTCAAGCCGATCAGGACGACGATCAGCCCCATGAAGATGACTGGGAGCCACGTCAGGGCGAAGTTCTCGACGTCGAAGTAGGCCAACAGCGCAATCATCCCTGCCCCCGCATCGGCTGTTATCGGCGAGACCATTAATCCACCTTAGTCAGGCGGACATTGGGATTGTGGCGCCTGCCGACCTTGCCGCAGTCGCGTCCGTCGACGCGGACGACGTCGGCCGTGAAGTCATTCTGCCCGCGCAGCAGCGACGATCCGACGCCATATGAGTCGACCGGAGCACCAAGCGCCTCGAAACGGCGGATGCGCGCGGCGTCGAAGCCACCGGAGACGACGATCTTCACGCGCTCGTGCCCGGCCCCGTCGAGCGCCTGGCGGACCCGCTCGACGAGCACCGGGGTGACGCCGGTCGGGTCGAAGCTGCCCATCTCGTGCCAGAGCGAGCGGTCGACAAGGTTGTCGGAGGTGTCGAGGCGGACTCCCCAGAGGCGGTCGCCGAGAGCGCCGGCGACCTCGAGCGCCGTGCGCACGGAGTCGTTCTCGAAGTCAACCAGGACGACGACATTCATCTCATCCGCGTAGCGCCGGGCAAAGCCCTCGGCGGCGGCAACGGTGTCGCCGCCGTAGGCGGCGATCAGGCCATGCGGGACCGTGCCGATCCCGCGCCCACCCCACCATGACGCCTGCGCGTCGGTCGAGACACCGATCGCGCCGGCGATCTGCGCCGCCCAGCCATCGCCCGTCTGGACAAGCCAATGGTCGTGGCGGGCGGGGAAGAACAGGATCTGCTTGTCACCGGCCGCCTCCACTACCTCGCGGACGTTGCGCATCACGAGCGTGCGCCGCGCCAGGCAGCCGAGGTAGACGGTCTCGAGATGGGCGAAGGCCGAGTAGTCGCCCTCGATCAGCATCACCGTCTCGTACGGTGCGATCGCGTCACCCTCGTGCAACGCATGGACGGTCAGCTTGTCCCAGGCAGGATCCCAACCGCCCGGACGAGCGCTGCCGGCGGCCAGCTTGAGAACGGCGACCGCCTCGTCGATCCCGCCAAGCACCGACGGCTGGCGCTGAAAGACCTGCATCACGACCGTGGGGTGGCGGCGCTCCTCCTCGAGCAGCGCCTTGGCGAAATTGAAGTACGCGTCGGTGTAGTAGCCCTCGCGAATCTTCTCGACGGGAAGGCGAAAGATGCTCGGGTCGAGGCGAGTGCGCGTGATCGGCGTCGCGATAGGGAGATGTTAGGCGGCGGAGCCGCCCTGCTCAGTCGGTCTCGACGGCCCCTTCGCGGCGGAGGATCTCGGCGAGCGCCGCCTTGCCGACCTCGAGCTGCTCGCTGCTGGGCTCACGCGTCGCGAACAAGCGCTGGAGCTCCCGGCCGGGGCGGCGAAGCGCTCGGCTGAGCCCGGACTGCGCGTGGCGCTCCGACCAGCGAAAGACCTCGACGGCAACCGCGACACTGCCGATCGCGATGGCTCCGTCGACGGCGGGCCCGCTCATCCCGGCGCGGCGCGCCGCGGCGCTCCCGAGCGCCGTCGTCGCGAGCAGAGGAGCGACGAGGTTCGAGCCGCAGCGGTCGTGCTCCTTCGAGGCTTCGGCCGACTCGCCGCCTTCCTCGTAGGCGCCGATCGCCTTGTGCTCGACGCCGTGGTAAGAGGCAAGATCGCCCCGCACCGAGAGCACCGCGGGAGCGAAGCTGATCGCCGCGAGCGCGGCCTCGCGTGCGAGCGTTCGCCCGCCGGTTGCGCGGATGACCTTGCCGGCAAGCGTGGCGGCGCCCATCGCCGCGATCGTCCTCGCGTCCTGGACCGGCATCCGCGCCTCCGGCAGGCGTCGCTTGACGATCGGCAGGAGGGCGAAGGCCTCGGCAAGCTTGGTCACGCCGCGCAGGCCCGGGATCCGCTCGGTCGCGTCGGCGCCGAGATCGGGCTTGCGCCCCGACGCGACCTTGATACCGCCGCCGCGCAGACGCACAGCAGCGGCCCAGTGGGTCGGCCCGTGCACGAGCAGACCGTTGCGAAGCGCCATCCCGCCGAGGCGGAGCTTCTCGCTCATTGGTCGACCTCGCCTATCCGCAGGCGCTTGCGCCTCATCCGAGCATCTCTGGCGCCAGCTCGGCGTAGAAGCACGCGGCGAGCCCGAGATCTGCCACGGGAACGCGCTCGTCGGCGCCGTGGACGAGCGGCGCGGCCTCGAACAGGTCCATTGCGCGCTGTGGGAAGAAGCCGTAAGCGACGCAGTCGGGAAACGCCGCGCGAAACCAGCGCGAGTCGGTGAACCCCTGGAGTACGACCGGCGCGACCCGTGCGCCCGGGTCTTCGCGCGCGATGAAGTCGCGTATCCGCTCCATCAGCGGCGTGTCGATCGGCGAGCGGTTGCCGACAACCGTCTCGTCGAAGCTGAGGCGGTAGCCATCCGCCCCGATCACCTCCTCGATGCGCCTGCGCGCGTGCTCGAGCCCAAATCCGGGCGGCACCCTGCAGTCGACCTTCAGCTCGGAGCGCGACGGAATGACGTTGATCTTCTCGGAGGCCGCGATCATCGTCGGCGAGAGCGTCACACCGAGCGTGGGCTCGACGAGCACCGCGACGCGCGGATCGACAGCCTCGATCGTCGCGAGCGCCGCGCGCAGGTCGCCGTCATGCTCGACGCCGAGCGCAGCGAGGAAGGCGGCGGCCTCGGGCGTCAACTCGAGCGAGGGCTGGCGCTCGCCCATCGCGGCGAGCAGGGGCGCCATCTTGACCAGTGCGTTGTCCCCGATCCGCGGGATCGAGGCATGGCCGGCACGGCCCTCCGTCGTCAGCGTGAAGCGAAAGACGCCCTTCTCCGCGACACAGACGCTGTATATCCGCCGGCCGCGGTACTCGAGGACCTCGCCGCCGCCCTCGTTGACGATCACGTCGCAGCGGACCTTCTCCGGCAGGGTCTCGCAGAGCCACTGGGCGCCGCACGCTGCGCCGGTCTCCTCGTCGACCGTCACGACTACCAGGAGCTCGCCCGACGCCGGTCGCCAGCCCGCTTCGGCAAGCGCCGCCGCCGCTGCGACCTCGGCTGCGACCTGCCCCTTCATGTCGAGCGCGCCGCGGCCCCAGACACAGCCGTCCCGCAGTGCTCCCGACCACGGATCCACGCTCCACTCGAGAGGGTCCGCCAGGACGGTGTCGATGTGGCCGAGGTAGCACAGGCGCGGCCCGTCGGAGCGTCCGGCGAGGCGCGCGACCAGGTTCGGCCGCCCCCGACGAGCGGACAGAAGCTCGCACGCGAACCCCGCCCGCTCGAGCACGTCCTTCAGAAACTCCTGCGCCGCCTGCTCGTTGCCGGGCGGATTGACGGTGTTGAAGCGAATCAGCCGCTGCAGCAGCACGGTCGTCCGCCGCTCGAGCTCAGCTGGTTGCGGCACGCTGGCGAGTATAGGAATGGGGTTCATCGCCCGGACCCTGAGAGTCCGAAGCAGGCGCCGCCGCGGCTGCCAGAATCGGAGCGTGGACCGGCTCTTCGAGATCGACGATGCACCGCGCGCGCGAACAGCGGTCCCGCCGGGCGAGCGCCCGCTCGCCGTTCGAATGCGCCCGACCGGCGTCGGCGAGCTGATCGGGCAGGAGCACCTGCTCGCGCCAGGCTCCGCTCTGCGATCCGCGCTTGAGGACGGAAACGTCCACTCGATGATCCTCTACGGGCCGCCGGGGACCGGCAAGACGACGCTGGCACGGCTGCTCGCCCAGAACGCCCGCGCCGCGTTCGAGGAGGCCTCAGCGGTGAACGCCGGTCGCCAGGAGGTTCGCGACGTGCTCGCCCGCGCCGATCACCGCCGGCGTGCGAGTGGCGAGTCGACGATCTTCTTCCTTGACGAGATCCACCGCTTCAACAAGGCGCAGCAGGACGCGCTGCTGCCGGCGGTCGAGGAGGGGCTGGTGGTGCTTGTCGGCGCCACAACCGAGAATCCGTACTTCGAGGTCAACTCGGCGCTGCTCTCGCGCTGCCAGGTCTACGAGTTTCATGCGCTCGACGACTCGCACGTGCTCGCGCTGCTGCGGCGAGCGCTCGGCGACGAGCGCGGCATTTCGACGCCGCCACAGATCGAGGACGAGGCGCTCGACTTCCTCGCGGCGCGCTCCGGCGGCGACGCTCGCTCAGCGCTCGCGGCACTCGAGCTGGCGTGCGAGACCGTCGGCGACGGCGTCGTCACGCTGCGCCACGCCGAGGACGCCCTCCAACGCAAGGCGGTCCTCTACGACAAGGGCGGCGATCACCACTACGACACGATCTCCGCCTGGATCAAGGCGACGCGCGGCTCCGACCCCGACGCCTCGCTGCTCTACCTGGCGACGATGCTCGAAGGCGGCGAGGACCCGCGCTTCATCGCACGCCGGATGGTGATCCTCGCAAGCGAGGACATCGGCAACGCAGACCCGCGAGCGCTGACCGTGGCCGTGACCGCAGCCCACGCCGTCGAGCACGTCGGGATGCCCGAGTGCTCACACAACCTCGCCCAGGCGGCGGTCTACCTCTCGCTCGCGCCGAAGTCGAACGCGAGCTACCGCGCACTAGCGGCGGCGCGTGCCTACGTGCGCGACCACGGTGCCCCCGACCCCCCGGCGTACCTTCGCAGCGCGGCCTACCCGGGTGCGAAGGCGCTCGGCCGCGGCGATGGCTACGACTATCCGCATGACCATCCGGCCGGCGTGTCCTCACAGGACCTGATGCCCGCCGAGGTCAGCGGCGCTCGCTTTCTGGAGCTGTCCGAGCATGGCGAGGAGCGCGCTCTGCGCGAACGCCTCGAGGAGATTCGCGCTGCGCGTGGCTGGTGAGTTGGAGGATATGCCATCATATGGTCATGGCGCGGACCCAGACCCTCGTCCAGCTCTCCGACACCTTGGTCTCCACCCTCGACGAGCACGCGGCACGCTTGCACAGAACGCGCTCCGACCTGATCCGCGAGGCGCTTGAGCGCTACCTCGCAGACTCATCCGAGGCGGAGATCGATCGCAGGATCGTCGCGGGATATCGCAGGCGGCCAAGCAAGGACATCTGGGGCGAGGGACCTGCGCAACGGGCGATCGAAGCGGAGCCGTGGTGAAGATCGAAGCGGAGCCCTCGTGAACCGTGGCGAGATCTGGTGGCTGGAGCACCCCGACAGCGGTCGGCGGCCTGCGTGCATCCTTACTCGCCAAGCGGCGATCCCGGTCGTCACCTCTCTTGTCGTCGTGCCGGCCACGCGTACGGTGCGCGGTATTCCAACGGAGCTGGCGCTCGCCGAGGAGGACGGTATGCCCGAGCCATGCGCGCTCAGCTTCGACAACCTCCTGACCGTCCCGAAGGCGCTGCTGACGGAGCGGATCACCCGCCTCTCGACGCGCCAGCTGCCATTGGTCTGCACAGCGCTTCGCGCCGCCACCGGCTGCTGAGCCGAGCCGACGGCCGCGTAGACTTCTCGGTGTCATGCCCGCCCAGGCCTATGCGGGAAAAGAGTGCGTCTGCCAGCTCCGCAGAGGGACCTGCGACCAGAGCTGCGTCGAGGGCATGCTGGAGACTCCTTTCTACGTCGCCTGTCTCAAGCTGGCCGCCCGGCGTTGCGTCGTCGTCGGCGGCGGCGATGTCGGCCTCGAGAAGGTCGAGGGCCTGCTCGCCTGCGCAGGCGAGGTGACTTTGGTGGCACCCGAGGCGGCCGCTGCGCTTGGCGAGCTCGCTGACGAGGGCTCGATCCGCTGGCAGCGGCGCGAGTATCGGCCGTCGGACCTCGACGGCGCATTCCTCGTGATCGCGGCAACCGACGACAGCGAGGTGAACATCGGCGTCTACGAGGATGCCGAGCGCCGCGCAATGCTCGTCAACGTCGTCGACGTCCCGCCGCTCTGCAACTTCATCCTGCCGGCGATCTTCCGCAGCGGGCCATTGGCGATCGCGATCTCGACGGCAGGCGCGAGCCCGGCGCTCGCCAAGCGGATGAAGCGCGAGATAGCCACGCAGTACGGCGAGCCCTATGCCCGGCTGGCGGAGATCCTCAACGAGGCGCGCGGCTGGGCGAAGGCGACACTCCCGACCTACCAGGAGCGCAAGTCGTTCTTCGAGTCGATCGTCGATGGAAGTCCCGACCCGGTCGAGCTGCTGCGCCGCGGCGATGAGCCAGCCGTCCGCGAACTCGTCGCGGCGGCCGAGCGGGCGGCGGTGGCGAGCGGCGCTGCGGCTGCGGCGAGCGCCGCATAGCCGAGCCGGCGCAAGCCCCGGCGCGCGCAGCGATCGAGATCGATGGGCTCGTGCGCCACTACGGCGAGCGCCCAGCCCTGGCGGGCATCAGCGTTCGCGTCGACGAGGGCGCGACGCTCGGCGTCTTCGGCCCGAATGGCGCTGGCAAGAGCACGCTCCTGCGAGTGCTCGCGGCGCTGCTTCGCCCGCACGCAGGCAGCGCAGTCGTGCTTGGGGCGGAGCTCCCGACGCAGGCGTGGAAGCTGCGCGGCAAGGTCGGCTACCTCGGCCATGCGCCGCTCCTCTATCGCGAGTTGAGCGGGCGCGAGAACCTGCGCTTCCACGCGCGACTCCACGGCGTCGCACGTGAGCGGGTCGATGCGCTGCTGGTCGCCGTCGGTATCGACGACCGTGCCGACGACCCCGTTCGCGAGCTCTCGCGTGGGATGGTGCAGCGCCTCGACGCCGCGCGCGCGGTCCTCCACGACCCAAGACTGCTTCTGCTCGACGAGCCGCGGGCCAATCTCGACCCGGCGGCGGCGATGCTGCTCGAGCCGCTCGTCGGCGCGCAGTCGGGCAGGACGCGGGTGATCGTTACCCACGACGTCGACGCCGGGCTGGCGGAATCGGACCTCGCCCTCGGCCTCCGTGGAGGACACCAGCTGTTCGCGGGCAGCGCCGATCCCGATCGCGTCCGCGGGCTCTACCGGTGATCGCCGCCAACCGGCGTCCCGCGCAGTCGCCCGACCGCCGCCGATGATTCGCCACGCGCTGACGATCCTGCGCAAGGACCTGACGATCGAGCGAAGGACACGCGAGTCGGTGCCGGCGATGGCGCTCTTCTCGCTGACGGTCTTCATCCTCTTCCACTTCGGACTCGACCGCGACTCGCTCGATGGGGCAACGGCCGCCGGGGTCCTGTGGGTGACGTTGCTGCTCGCAGCCGTGCTCGCGGTCAACCGCCTGTTCGCCGCCGAGCGCGAGCAGGGAGGAATCGACGCCCTGCTGCTCGCGCCGGTCGGACCGGCGGCGCTCTTCGCCGCAAAAGCAGCAGCGCTGCTGCTCTACCTGATCCTGCTGGAGATCGTCGCGATTCCCGCCTTCGCGCTGCTGCTGCTCGGACCGAGCCTCACCTCGGCGCTGCCCGAGCTGCTCGCCGTCCTGGCGCTGGCCGACCTCGGACTCGCGCTCGTCGGCGCGCTCGTCGGCGCGCTCGGCGCGGAGTCGCGCGTCCGCGAAGTCGTCGTCCCGCTGCTCTTCCTCCCCCTCGCCGTCCCGGTGATCATCGCCGGCGCCGCGGCGAGCGAGCCGCTTCTCGCGATCGATGGCGGTGGCGGTGAGCTGGGCAGATGGCTGGCTCTGCTTGGGCTCTACGCTATCGTCTTCGGCCTTGTATCAGTCGCCGTTTTCGAGTTCCTCGTGGAGGACTAGCGCTTGTACGGCAGCGGTCTGAGAGCCCTCTCGATAGCCAGCCTCGCCGCCCTCGCGGCCGCGCTCTCGCTGGTCTTCTTCTACGCCCCCCTCGACGCCGATCAGGGCTTCGTCCAGAAGATCTTCTACCTCCACGTTCCGCTGGCGATAGTGACGCTCGGCGGGTTCGTGGCCGGTGGGGTGCTCGCGATCCGACACCTGCGGACGGGCGACCGTTCCTGGGACCTGCGCTCGTACGTGGCGATCCACCTCTCGATCGTCTTCGGAGTCGCGGTGCTGATCACCGGCGCGATCTGGGCGAAGGCATCCTGGGGTCATTGGTGGGTCTGGGACGAGCCCGTGCTGGTCTCGTTCCTGATCGTCTTCCTTCTCTACTGCACCTATCAGCCACTGCGCTTTGCGATCGACGATCCCGACCGCCAAGCGCGTTACGCGTCGGTCTTCGCGATCGCCGCGGGCGCGTTCGTCCCGCTCAACTTCATCGCCGTCCGGCTCGCACAGGCCTACACGCATCCGCGCGTTCTGTCGCAGACCGGCGGCAACCTGCCCGGGGAGATGCGCCTGACCTTCCTGGTCGCGCTCGCGGCCGTCGCGCTGCTCTTCGTGACGCTCTGGAAGCTCGAGCTGACCTCGAAGAACGTCGCGGCGCAGGTCAAGCGGCTGCGCGCGCAGCTCGCGCTCGATTCCCGGGCCGGCGAACTTGCACGTCCTGTGACCGCCGCGGGAGCACGCTCAGCTCCGGCCAATCCCGCTCAACCGGCCGCCCGCTGACATGCCCGCTCTCCCGCTCGACGAGGCAGGGCAGTACGTCGCCGGCGCCTACATCGTCTTCGTGGCGTTGATCGCCGCCTATGTCGCGATCATCGCGGCGAAGGTCGTTCGGCTCGAGAAGGAGCTCGAGGCACTCGATCGATCGATCGAGGAGGGACCGGAATGAGACCTCGTTCTCCGCTGATCGCCCGAGGAGGGACCGGAATGAGACCTCGTTCGCCGCTGAAGCGTCTGCGACCGTCATGAGCCGCCGCGTGCTGGCCCTCGGCGTATCGCATAAGACCGCCACGCTCGCGCTGCGCGAGCGTTTGGCGCTGCCTGAAGGAAGGGCCACACACGTGCTCGCCGAGCTCGTCAGTCACGACGAGATCCACGAGGCGGTCGCGATCTCGACCTGCAACCGAACCGAGCTCTACCTCGTGACGGCTGACCCGGTCGAGGCCGAGAGCGCCGCCCTCACCGCCCTCGCGCGACAGGCGGCGATTCGCCCGACTGAGTTGCTCGGCCGCGTCTACGCCTTGCGTGACTCGGACGCCGTCCGCCACCTGTTCGCCGTTGCCTCCGGCCTCGACTCGATGATCCTCGGCGAGGCCGAGGTGCAGGGACAGGTCAAGCGCGCCTACGAGCTCGCGCTGGTCGAGGGAGTGACCGGCCCGATCAGCAATCGGCTCTTCAGGGACGCGCTCGCGACCGGCAAACGTGTCCGCAGCGAGACTGCGGTCGGCAACGCTCGTGGCTCGGTGTCAACGGTCGCGGTCGATTTCGCGCGCCGGATCCTTGGCGATCTCGAGGCACGTCGCGCGCTGGTAATCGGCGCCGGCGAGAACGGTGAGCTCACCGCGCGCGCACTGAAGGAGGCTGGCGTGGAGACGGTCTTCGTCGCCAACCGCCGCTACGACCGCGCGATCGGGCTCGCCCAGCGCTTCGGCGGCGCGGCGGTGCGCTTCGACGATCTGCCGCAGGAGCTCGTCCGCTCGGACATCGTCGTCAGCTGCACAGGCTCTCCACACCAGATCGTCGGACGTGACGAGCTCGCCGCGGTGATCGAGGAGCGAGACAGGAGGCCGCTGCTGTTGATCGACATCGCGGTGCCGCGCGACATCGATCCGACGGTCCGCGATCTCGCGGGGATCACGTTGCTCGACATGGACGATCTCCAGCGCGAGGTAGCGCGCCACCTGAGCGGTCACGAGGCCGAGGTGTCCCGCGCCAGGACTGTCATCGACGAGGAGGTCGCCCGCTACGAGCGCTGGGTCGCAAGCCTCGAGGTGATCCCGACGGTGCTCGCGCTGCGCGAGCGCGCCGAGGCGATCGTCGAACAGGCGCTGCGCGAGAACGAGGGGCGCTGGAGCTCCCTCAACGACGCCGACCGCGAGCGCGTCGAGGTACTGGCGCGCGCGGTTGTCAGCCGACTTCTGCACGAGCCGACGGCGCGGATCAAACGCGTGGCCGACAGCGACGAGGCCTATGTCTATGTCCAGGCGCTGCGGGAGCTCTTCGGGCTCGACGGCGATCTGACGAGCCCGGGCTCCGGGCGTGCGGCAGATTCGCCGGCGGCCGAGATCACGTCGCTCGAGTCGCGTCGGCGCCAGCCGCGGTCGGGCTGAGCCGCGCCCGCGGCGAGCAAGATCCGCCTTGGCACGCGCGGCAGCGCGCTCGCGCTCGCACAGGCTCGAATCGTCGCGGAGGCGATCGAGCGGGCCGCCCCCGCCACGGCGATCGAGATCGTCGCGATCAGGACCTCGGGCGACGAGCCGAGCGCGACCGGCGCGGCCCTGCCTGACGACAACTCGCGCGATGATGCTCCCCGGCCGCGGGGCAGTAGTGCCGACGATAAGGCGAGTGAGAAGGGGGAGCCGGTCGAGCGCCGCCCGCCTGAGGACAAGTCCCGCTTCGTCGCAGCGATCGAGTCGGCCCTCGCGCGAGGCGATGTCGAGGTGGCGGTCCACTCGGCCAAGGACGTGCCGAGTGAGCTCCATGGCGGCCTTGAGATCGTCGCTGTCCCGCCGCGCGCCGACCCGCGCGATTGCGTCTGCGGCGGACGCTCGCTCGACGACCTGCCGGCCGCCGCGCGCGTCGGGACGAGCAGCCTGCGTCGGCGGGCGCAGCTGCTCGCGCGCCGGCCCGACCTGCATGTCGAGGACCTCCGCGGCAACGTTGACACCCGTCTGCTCCGGCTCGCGCAGGGACACTACGACGCGATTGTCCTGGCGAGCGCGGGCCTCGCGCGGCTCGGGCTGGACGCGGGTCAGGCCCTGGCGATCGAGGAGATGACGCCCGCCGCCGGTCAGGGTGCGCTTGCGCTTGAGGCGCGAGCCGGTGACGAGGCGACCGCCGCGATCGCCGCGCTGGTTGACGACCGCGACTCGCGGACATGCCTGAGCGCCGAGCGAGCGCTGGTCGCGACCCTCGGTGCGAGCTGCCGTACACCGATCGGCGCCCACGCCTGGCTGGCCGGCGACCGGCTAACGCTTGCGAGCTTCGTCGGTGTGCCGGACGCAAGCATCTGGATCCGGGATACGGTCGCGGGCTCGGCGCTTGACCCGGTCGAGCTTGGTCGCCACGGCGCCGAGCGCCTCCTGCGCGCCGGCGCGCGCGATGTGCTGGCGGCTGCCGACGACCATGACGCCGGCGCCTTCGCGCACGACTAGAGTTGACTCGATGCCGCTGACCGAGGTCGCGCCGGAGGGGCCAGGGGTCTATCTCGTCGGCGCGGGCCCGGGTGATCCGGGGCTGATGACGAGGCGCTCGCTTGAGTTGATCGCAGCCGCCGATGCAATCGTCTACGACCGCCTGATCCCTGCCGGCGCGCTCGCCGGAGCGCGCTCGGACGCCGACCTGCACTATGTCGGCAAGCAACCGGGCGGGCAATCGACCGGTCAGGATGAGATCAACGAGCTGCTGGTCGCGCTCGGCCGGGCCGGGCGCTTGGTGGTGCGCCTCAAGGGCGGCGACCCGTTCGTCTTCGGTCGCGGCGGCGAGGAGGCGCGCGCGCTGGTGGCGGCCGGGGTCCGCTTCGAGGTCGTCCCGGGCATCAGCGCCGGGCTGGCAGCTCCCGCGTACGCCGGCATCCCGGTGACCCACCGCGGCGATGCGTCGGCGGTCGCGCTGATCACCGGTCACGAGGATCCCGAGAAGGAGTCAAGCGCCCTCGACTGGCCCGCGATCGCGGCCTTTCCCGGCTCGCTGGTCCTCTACATGGGCGTCGAGAACCTCGCCGCGATCGCGCGCAGCCTGATCGAGGCCGGCAGGCCGCCGGATCAGCCGGTCGCAGTGATCGAGCAGGGAACGCTGGCGCGCCAGCGGACGGTGACCGCCTGCCTGGCAGAGATCGCCGCGGCCACCGAGCAAGCAGCTGTCCGCCCGCCGGCGGTCACCGTCATCGGCCCGGTCGCACTGTTGCGCGACGAGCTCGCCTGGTTCGAGCGGCGACCGCTGTTCGGTAAGACGGTCGTCGTGACGCGGGCGCGAGCACAGGCGGGCGAGCTGGCCGGTCGCCTCAGGTCGCTTGGTGCTGACGTGATCGAGCTGCCGGCGATCCGCATCGAGCCGCTTCCCTTCGATGGAGATATCGCCGCCGCCGTCGAGCGCATCGGCAGGTACGCGATCGTCTGCGTGGTGAGCCCGAACGGAGCTTCGCTGCTACTCGACGCAATCGCGGCCGCCGGCGCAGACGCGCGAGCGCTCGCGGGCGTGACGGTAGCCGCCGGCGGCCCCGCCACCGCGACGGCCCTGCGCGAGCGCGGTGTCCGCGCCGACATCGTCCCGGCGCGAGCCGTCGCGGAGGAGCTCGTCGAAGCCCTTGTGAACACCCCGGTCGAGGGACGGCGTGTCCTCGTCGCGCGGGCGCGGGATGGTCGCGACCTCCTCCCGGCCGCGCTGCGCGAGCGTGGTGCGGACGTCGACGAGCTCGCGCTCTACCGAACCGTGGCCGCGCAGGTCGACGACGAGCAGCTGCAGGCCGTGGCACGCGCCGACTACGTCACGTTCAGCTCCGGCTCGACCGTCCGCTTCTTCCTCGAGGCCGTTGGGGATCGCGCCCAGCTGCCGGAGCGCGTCCGCCTCGTCTCGATCGGCCCGCTGACGAGCGGTGTCGCGCGCGAGCATGGGTTGACGGTGGCGCTCGAGGCGCGCCGCCACGACATCGACGGAATCCTCGAGGCGCTCGTCGAGGATGCCCGCCGATGATCGAGGACTCGGAGCAGGACCTCCCGAGTCGCTTGCCGATGCTGGTTCAGTGACTGGGTCCCGACGCCCGCCGGGCGCCGCCGGCCTCGCGCTCGGCCTGCCGCGCGTTCACCATCGCCTGACCGACTCGACGAACCAGCGCGCGAAGGAGCTCGCGCGCGACGGCGCGCCGAGCGGGACGGTCGTCACCGCCGCGGAGCAGCAACACGGGCGCGGCCGTCACGGGCGCCGGTGGGTCGCGCCGGCGGGCCGGGCACTGCTGATGTCGCTGATCCTCCGCCAGGTAGAGCCCTTCGGGCCGCCGCTGGCACTTGCGGCGGGACTGGCCGTCTGCGAGGCGTGCGAGGCATGCGCTGAGGTTAGCTGCTCACTCAAGTGGCCCAACGACATCTGGATCGACGGGCACAAGGTGGCTGGGGTCCTGGTCGATGCTCGTCCACAGGATGCCTGGGCCGTGATCGGAATCGGGGTGAACGTCGAAACGACGGCCGAGGAGCTCGCTGTAGGGCCAGGTGTGGAGGCGACCTCGCTGAGGGTCGCCAGCGGGAGCCGCCCCGACGCTGCTGTCCCCGCGCTGCTGGAGGCCCTGCTCCCGGCACTCGCCGGGCGACTCACGCGGGCGCCCGAAGCGATCGTGGCGGAGTTCCGCACACGCGACGCACTGCTCGGGACCGAGGTGCGCTGGCGCGACGGAGTGGGCCGGGCGGCAGGGGTCTCGCCAACCGGAGCGCTGCTCATCGAAACGACCGCCGGAGCACGTGTGGAGATCGATGCCGGCGACATCAGTCGCGTCGTCGACCTTGCCGGCTACCCGTCGCGGCGCGGCAACTGACTGCGCGCCTGACGGAACTGCTCAAGCCACTCGGCGACCTGCTCGTCGTCATGCAACAGCCCGCCGTCGAGGTCGGGCAGGTCGATGCCGGCCAGCTTCATCAGCGCATCCCACACCAACCGGTCCTCTACTCCTGGGTCGTCGGCCGCCACCCACTGCATCGCCCAACGGTCTGCCTCATCACGAGACAGCCGGCCCTCGACGACACCACGCAACCGCTCCTCGACCTCCACGCGCGACGGCGCCGGCGGCGCAACACGCGGCTCGTGCGGCTGCCTCTTCTTGGCCATGCGCGAAAGCCTACGTTCACAGGCGGCGCATCACACCGCTATGCGACGCCTGGGGCCGAAAAGCGGGGGGCGGCGTGTCGGCGCCCTGAGCAGCTCACGCTGCGGCGGGCGCATCCGCGTCGGTCTCAGGCGCCGCCGCGACGTCCACCTGGGGAGCCCTGCGCTCGCCGCCAGCTGCCTTGCCTTTTCGGCGCGTCCCGCTACGCCGGCGGCGGCCCTTGGGGAAGTTGCGCAATAGCTCGCGAGCAAGCGCCGAGGGCTTGCGAGCCATTCGCGTGCGCGCGCCATGCAGCAGCTCGTTGGCCTCGGGTGCGTGCGCGAGCGCGGCGGCCAGCAGCGCGGCGGCCAGGCGCCTGTCCTGCTTGCGCGAAGCGTGGATCAGCCGACGGGCGTTGCGCGTGTGTGCGGGGCCGGACGAGTTGACCAGCAGCCCGAGCAGGCGCTTGGTCTCAGGCCAGCGCTGCACGGCGTACTCCTCGTGGACCTCGCGCGTGTACTCGGCGAGTCTCCAGAGCCACGCCGTGGCCTGCTCCCGGGAGCCGATGTTGCGCTCGGCGAGTGCCTGCAGCATGACCTTGACGGCCTCGCGGCGCTCCTCACGCGGCCAGCCGCCGATCGTGTCCACGGCCTGGTCGAGCGCCTCGGGGTCGCGCAACGCCGCTATCTCTTGGACTGCGCGCAGGCGCAGCTGCGCATTGCGGTTGCGCTGGACACAGGTGACGAGCAAGCGCCGGCGCAGCTCGTCGGTCGCGTCGAAGTGGAGCATTGCCTTCGCGCGGCGCCAGTTGTTCGAGGTGACCCGGGCGCCGGCGAGCGCCGACCAGACGTGCTGCTCGCTCCAGGAGAGGTTCTCCACGGCTATTCGCCAGAGCTCGCGCTCGAAGACGGCAGCGCGGCGCTCAGGGTCGCTCGAGACGGGCAGCACGCGGCGCTCGACGCGGACTCTCCGCCCACGGCCACGGCGCACCGGTCCGACGACGATCGCTCCGCCGCGGTAGACGTCGCGATCGAGCAGGCTGTGGAGGGTCACGACCGGATCGTCGTGGTCGGTCGCCGGATGGACGAAGTCGACGACGATGCCCGCTTCCTTGCCGGGGTGGCGGCGCGTTACGCGCCCGACGCGCTGCTGGTAGATGCGCCTCGACGCGGTCGGCGCCAGGTGCATGCAGACAGTTGCTCTCGGAGAGTTCCAGCCTTCGGCCAGCAGCTGCGCATTCACGAGGACGTCGATCTCACCTCGCTCGTACGCGGCCAGGACGCGCGTCAGCTCACGCTTGGGAGTCTCGCCCGAGACGGCTTTCGCCTTCATCCCCGCTTCGACGAACGCCCGTGCGACGTTGTAGGAGTGGCGCACGCCGGCTGCGTAGACGACGCCCGGCACGTCCTTGAAGCGGACGCGGTAGAGGTCGGCCACCGCCGCGTTGAACGGGCCCTGGTCGAGCAGCGCGGCCAGCTCTTCCTGATCGAAGTCCTGGTCGACCTCTCCCTTTCGCAGCGGCACCTTGGCGATCGTTCGCACCCCCACCCCGGGCGGGATACGGATCGCGCGCAGCGGCGCGATGACCCCCCGGCGGGCGGCCTGGGCAAGGTCGAAGCGCGAGGTTTGCGTCGGGAAGAGGTCGGTGACGTGGCGTGCTATCAGCGCACCGGTCGCCGTCATCCCGATGAAGACCGGCCCCTGCCAGCGCCGGATCGACGCGCTGGTCTTCTCCCCCAACGCGGTGTGGGCCTCATCGCAGATGACGATCGTGTAGGCGTCGGAGATCTTTCCGGCGTTGCGAACGAACCACTGGTACGTCTCGACCGTGACCGGGCCGTTGGCGCGCGGCTCGCGCGAGCCGCGCAGCTGCGCGGGGCTGACGCGGGCCTTGTAGCCGCGGTCGAACAGCTCGCCGTGGAACTGATCGACGAGGTTGCGGCGGTGGGTGAGGATCAGGATCCCGCCCGTGCGCGACGCCTCGACGAACCCGAGTGCAGCCACGGTCTTGCCCGCACCCGTCGCGTGCTCGAACCAAAAGCGCCGCGCCGCATTCGGGTCATCTGAGGGCTCGCCGGCGGTGAGCTTGTTGGCTTCGCCGCGATCGGCCGGCTCGTCCCAGTCGACCGGCTCCTCGTCCTCCTCGAACTCATCGTCGAGCTCCTCGTCGCCCTCGGGCTGCTCGCCATCGTCGGGCAGCGAGCCAGCCCGGTCCGAACCTTTGAAGGCGGCCCCGGCTCGCCTGTCACCATCGCTGCGCCCGCGCTCGTCCGGCTCGGTCCGCCCGTTGCCGTTGCCGTTCGCGTTGCCGTTGCCGTTGCCGTTGCGCCCGGACGCTTGGACCTCGGCGACTAGAGCGATCAGCGTGCCCGACAGGGCGTCGACCTGGTGCGCCGAGAGCGTCGTCCCATCGGCCAGCCGCGGCTCGTCGCTCGCCAGCAGGCGCTCGAGGCCGAGCATCAACGAGTACTGGCGGCGCCAGTCCACCGAGGGCTGGTCGCGACCGCCGTCGAGCTCGGCGAGCGCCGCGTCGAGCGCCTGGCGGCGCGGCGTGCCCTCGGCCAAGGCGCTGGCAGCATCCTCGCCCTCGTGGAGGAACGGCTCACGGGTGAACTTCTCCGCCCGCTCAAGATCGGCGCCGGCAATTGGCGCTGGTGCAACGGCAATTGTGCTGTCAGCCATCGGAGGCTTCTTCTGCAAGGTGGTGAAGGGCGCCGTGCCTACGGCGGGCCCGGTCGCGAGAGCAGCGAACCCGGTCTGCGGTCCGCGCTGACGCTCGGGCGGCGGGTCCGCGGCTTCACCGGAAGCGCGGGCCAGAGAAAGTATTAAAGCACCGAACCCGGCGTTGATGGGCGGAGCGGGCAGACAGCGCCAGCGACCGTGCTTCTGCGAGGCTGTCGCCATGATGCGCGTCTTGCTCGCGGTCGCCATTCTCGTCGTCGCGCTCGCGGGCTGCGGCGCTGAGGAGCCCCGCAGCGCCGCGCTCGGCGCGGCTGCGACGAAGCAGGCGCTGGCCGGCGCACCGGAGCCGCTGGCGGCGCTTCACAGGCAGCAGGGCCGGCTGCTCGCGGGTGGCGCCAGCGCCTTCAAGCGCCGGCTGGCGGAGCTGCATGGGTACCCCGTCGTCGTCAACAAGTGGGCGTCCTGGTGCGGCCCCTGCCGCAGCGAGTTCCCGCACTTTCAGAGCCAAGCCCTCAAGCGCGGCAAGACCGTCGCGTTCCTCGGCGTCGACTCGGCCGACAACGGCGGCGATGCAATCGCCTTCCTGCGGAAGTTCCCGGTCAGCTACCCCTCGTACAGCGATCCCGACCTTAAGGTTGCAGCGGTGTTCAAGGGCGTCGGCGCGTTCCCGACCACCGTCTTCTATGACGCGGCGGGCAAGCTCGTCCATATGAAGCTCGGGGCCTATCCGACCGAGGCAGCACTCGCGGCTGACATCGAGCGCTACACAGCGCATTGGTAATGCAATCGCTGCCACGGACTGACGTGGTCGCTCGCAGCAGAGACCGCGTCAGTGCCGAGGCCGGCCAGCTCGCCGGCGAGAGCGACCGCCAAAGTGCCTGAGCTACGAATCGACCCGCTGACCGGGCTGAGAACGATCCTCGCCGCGGCGCGCGTGGATCGGCCGGGCGGCGGCTTCAGCGTGCCAGAGCGTCCTCCGATCGATCCGGCTCGCGACCCGTTCCTGGAAGGCCACGAGGACCGCACGCCGCCCGAGCTCTACGCGCTTCGTGACGGCGGCGGTGGCGCCGACACCCCTGGCTGGCGCGTCCGGGTCGTGCCTAACCTCTACCCCGCCCTGACTCCTGCGAGCGAGGGTGGGCGGGGGAGCGGCGAAGTCAGCGAGAGCGGCGAAGGGCGCGGCGGCCCTGAAAAGAGCGCCGGCGGCCCTGGGAAGAGCACCGGCAGCGCGGGGAAGAGCGCCGGGAGCGCGGATGACCCGCTCTCGGCAGGTCGCGGCGAGCCCGACCTCTTCCCCACCCGCCCGGCGGTGGGTGCCCACGAGGTGATCGTCAACGCCCCCGAGGCAGTGACCTCGCTCTCCGCGCTCGACCCCGGACAGGTGGCGACCGCGATGGGCGTCTGGCGTGACCGGATCGTCTGTCACGAGGGTGCCGCCTATGTGCACCTGATCGTCAACGAGGGCAAGCAGGCCGGCGCCTCGCTGCCGCATACCCACGCCCAACTGTATGCGCTGTCGTTCGTGCCGGCGGCGATTGCGCGCGAGCGCGAGCGCTTCTCGGCCTACGCCGAGCGAACCCAGGGGCGCAACCTGCTGGAAGACCTGCTCCAGGAGGAGGTTCGCCTCGGCGAGCGCATCGTCGCGCTCGACGGCGAGGCTGTGGCGATCTGTCCGTTCGCCTCGCGCGTGCCCTTCCAGCTCCAGATCGCCCCTCGGACGCCTCGAGCGCGCTTCGAGGATCCGGGACCGCTCGCCGCCGCGCTACTTCACGAGGTCCTCAGGCGCCTGGAGCGCGTGCTCGGTGGGCCTCCGCCGCTCAACATGTGGGTCCGTACGGCCCCCAGCGGAGCCGCAGACTTCTGCTGGCGGATCGACATCGTGCCGCGCCTGACCGAGCTCGCCGGCCTCGAGCTCGGCGTCGGTCTCAACCTGAACGTTCTCGCGCCGGAGCGCGCGGCGGCGATCTTGCGCGACTCGGGCGGCGGCGAGCCTGCGGGCATCGCGCAGGCCGCCGGGGCGCGCTGACAGGCCGCAAGTGGCGGTTATCGTAAGCGTCCCGCCCCGATAGCTCAGATGGACAGAGCGACTCCCTCCTAAGGATGCGTCCACCGGATGCAACGCAGGAAGACGCGGCGGGCGGACGACATGCGTCCGCTGCACCTGCGGGCAGGCGCGAGCCCGCGGGAGGTAGCAGCCTGGGCCGGCCACTCACCCCGGGTCATGTTCCAGCACTACGCCTCGTCCCGAGCGGCGCCGCGTCATGCATCGCCGCTTTGTCACGCCGCCGTCGCGGCCAGGGTCAGGGCATCCAGCGCTGCTGCTTTGGATCCCAGTTCCCCGTCGCGGTTCCCTCCAGGAGCGGATCGAGGAACACTCGCGCCTGATCAACGGCGGAGGTGAGGTCGATCTCGACTCCGACCTCCGAGGCGAGCCGGCCGTACGGCGCCTTCCAACTCGCCGGTGCCTCTGGGAGGCTGTCTGGAAGCGGTTGACGAGCCCGCGTGGTGAACGTCCGCGCCAGAGCATCTCGAAGGCTTGCCGCCTCAATCTCCTCGACGGCGGCGATAAGCAGGATGTCGACGAGATCCTTGGGTCTCGTGCTCGGCTCGCGGTGATCGCCGTAGCTGCGCGTGTACGCGTGAACCTTCTCGGCGAGATGCTGAGCGATCGGAACGGCGGGGAGGGCGATCGGACCAATGTCCGCGAAGGACAGAAACGTGGACGTGTAGATCGTGTCCGGTATCCACGTGATCGGGTCACTGAAGCCGAAGTCCACGGTGAACTGCTCGAAGGTCCGGCCAGCGAGTTCCGCCCGAACATGGAATCGAACGGCAGCGAACTCATCCGCTCCTTCGAAGGCGTCGGATCTGGTCGCGGTGAACGTGAAGAAATCGTCGAGAGCAAGCTGCTGCGCCTGCGTCATGTCCTCGATCGCTGCCTCCTCGTCGTCAACGCGCCCGAGGTCTATGTCCTTCGTGGGTCGCGTGGGCACGTCGAGACGAAAGTCGAGAGCGAGTGCACCCTTGAGCACCCACCGGTCCGGCGCCACTAGCACGAGGCGGCGCAGGAACAGCTCGAACACGACACGCTTGCGGAGCCGCGAGAGCCCAAGGCCCGTCGCCGCGGCCTCTGTCTTCAGTCGCTGATCCAATGCCGCGCGGAATGCGGCGGCGGTCTCGTACCTCATCGGTCCCCCGCGGCCGCGAGCAGAGGCTCCATGATTTTCTCCTTCCGCCGCCGCACCGCTTCCTTCCGGAGCTGCTGCGGAGTCACTAGTCCGCGGCGAACGGCCTGAGTGACGGCCATGGCGGCTTGGTCCGGTTGCACGACATCGAGCACGTCCACGAGCGTTCGCGCGGGGGCGGTGACAGGAAGTCCCGCGCGCCAGACGGTGTCGACACGCTCGTCATCGGGGTGCGTGTGGATCACCACGCCGGGCGGCCGGCGGAGACCGCGGTGGCGGCGCGGCACGAGCAGATGCACCTCGCCAGGGATGCTGTCGCTCAGATCGAGGAGCGCGAGCGCGCTTTCGCGAGCAACCACCGCCCTGTCCGTCCCGACAGCCATCCACTTCTCGCGGACGTCATCGTGCTCGGCACTCGGGAACCCCGTGATCCGATAGAGCCCCCGCCTGATCCGCTCGTAGCGGCCCTGGCGGAGATGATGGTCGAGGAGCTGCCGGCTGACGCCGTGGGTGCGCGCCTGGGCGGCATCGAAGTACCCACCTTGCCCGTAGGCTTCGGCTTCGAGCGCACGAAGGTCGGGCCGACCGGGGTCAGACATAGGTCAAGTATACCTTGACGTTTGCGGACAAGAGCTGGGCCCTGGACCTGGACTGTGCGGACGTGGTCGTCGCCTGCCTGGATCGATTCGACGCCCGAGAAGCCGCCAACGCCTTCTGCCGTCGCTACCTGTCCCGCTTGCGCCCAGGAAGGTCACGGTGACGCGCCGGCTGCGCTGGGCTGGTGAAGCCTGCCGTCAGACAGGGTATGAGCCCGACGGTACGATCCCCTGACGCTCAGCCACCGCCCACTCGACCGGCGTGCCATAGATGTGCCATCCAGCGATGAGCGTGTCAGGGCGACAGACGAGCAAGCCTGCTGCAGAGCCACAAGCCCCGATAGCTCAGATGGACAGAGCGACTCCCTCCTAAGGAGTAGGCCCCTGGTTCGAATCCAGGTCGGGGCGCTCGGGATAGATGTCGTCGATCGTCGTGAGCGCCACATATGGCGCGTCGGTGACAGCCGCGATCGCCTCACGGCCGCCGGCAAGGCGATCGACGACGCTCAGTACGCCGGCGACGACGAGCCCCGCCGCGAGCACGCGCTCGATTGCCGTCAGCGTCGAGCCGCCTGTCGTCACGACGTCGTCGACGACCAGGCAACGCTCCCCCGGATCGAGCTCGGGCCCCTCGATCGAGCGCTGAAGACCGTGCGCCTTCGCCTCCTTGCGGACAAGGAACGCCTTCAGCTCTGCGCCTGTGCCCAGTGCGGCACAGGCGACCGGGTCGGCTCCCATTGTCAGTCCACCGACCGCGGTCGCGCCGCGGCGGTCGGCTTCGGCCGCGACGAGCTCGCCGAGCGCCCTGAAGCCTCGCGGCCGCAGGATCGCCCGCTTTGCGTCGACGTAGTACGGCGCCGTCCGGCCGCTCGTCAAGGTCACCTCGCCGCTGACCAATGCGTGCCGGCGCAGCTCGTCGATCAGTCGTTCACGGGCGCTCACGGGCGCTCGCGCCGCGACGGGACGATTCCCCGGGATAGCCGCGAACGGATGGTGCGCGCCTGGATGCATACGCTTTCCAGCGAGACCGGCACGCCGGCATCGTGGCATGCTCGAAGGACAAACACGGGGCGATGGCGAATCTTGGGCGAAAGCGGACCGAGCCACCAGGCCAGCTCCGGATCGGAGAGTCGCGAGATGTTCGGCATCCTTCTGCGGTGGATCTCAACGGCTGCGACCGTGATCGTCGTCCTTGGGTTCGCGATGTTCGTCTACGACCAGTCGGCCAAGGGCTCGCAGGCGCAGGTCAACAAGATCGAGGCCAGCCAGGGACCCGTGCTCGACCGGCCCAACGAGGTGAAGCGCGAGCGCGAGAACGGCAAGGTCCGTGAATGGCTGAGCGACGCAAACGACGTCCTGCTCACACCCTTCGCAGTCGTCGACTCGCCCTACGTCTGGGTCCAGCGGCTTGTCCCAACCGTGCTGGCGCTGCTCGTCTACGGCTTTCTGCTGATGGTCCTGGCCAATTACCTGAACAGGCCGAAGCGGCGAGAGATCCAGAGCTTCGGCACCGACGCGCGCGACTGAGTCTCGGCGCCAAGCGCCGGCATCGCTCATCTCCTCAGACGACCGCCTCCGGACGATCGCGCAGATAGGCCGGGATCAGCAGCGAGCCCGCAAGCGCAATGGCCGCCAGGGCGATCGAGAGGGCGACGGCGTTGTCGGTCGTACTTGCATAGGCGACGCCGTTGTTGGCAGCGTGCATCGCGATCCCCGGAAAGAGCGATCCGGTTCGCTCATACAGGAGGCAGAAGACAAGACCGAGGACAGCGAGCATCGGCAGCAGCGAGAGCGTCTCCGCCCCGCTGTAGTGAATCGCGCCGAAGAGCGAGCCGTCGACGGCCGCGGCGGCCATGATCCCTAGCCTCGAGCGCAGTGCGCGATAGAAGAAGCCGCGAAAGAAGAACTCCTCGGCGACGGGCGCGACAACGACGATCAGGATGCCTGCGGCGACCAATGCAAGCCCGCCCCTGTCGGCGCCGAGATCCTTGGCGACCGTCTGCTCGCCGGTCGGGTCCACCAGTGCCGAGTAGACCCCGACAAAGACGTAGAAGGAGAGCGCCGCGACAACCGTCGCGCCAACGGCGGGCCACAGCCGCGTTCGCGAGAGCCCGAAGTGCCAGGCCCGTGGCTTCGCGATCGTCGCCGCGAGAAGAATCGCCGTGGCGACGAAGATCGCGTCCTGGACAAGCGTTCCGGCGAGCACGAGGCTCGCTGGCAGGTCGTCCGTGTCGCCGCCGCCGAACGCCGCAGCGAGCGGGGCGATCAACGCAGTGCTGAAGCCAACGGCGACGAGAAAGCCGATCGGCGCGAACGAGAGCGGCCAGGGCGGCCAGCGAGTCTCCTCCCCCGCCTGCCGCGGCGTGGGCGGGGTTGTAGCCGGCGGCAGCTGGCCATGGGCGGACTGCATCCGCGCCTAGAGTACGGAGCTGAGCTCCGTAAGCGTGCGGATCACGCTGACCCCGTCGGGGGGCCGGGTGCTCGTTCCGCTTGCCACGTCAGGGGGCCAGCTGCTCGTTTGGCTGACCCCGTCAGGGGGCCAGCTGCTCGTTTGGCTGACTCCGTCGGGGGGCCGGGTGCTCGTTCCGCTGACCCCGTCAGCGGGCGGGGCGCTCGTTCCAGCGATGCCCTCGCGGGCCGCGGCGCTGTCATCCCGCGCGATCAGAACCGCGCGAATTCCCGCCGCGCGGGCACCGATCACATCGTGCTCGAGCGAGTCGCCGACGTGAACGGCGCCCGCCGCGTCGCAGCCCACTGCGCGCAGTGCGGCGTCGAAGAGCGCCGCGGCCGGCTTCGGAGCCCCCACGATCGCTGACGGAACGACAGCGTCGACGAGGCCGGCGAGCCCGGCACGCTCGAGCGTTCCCGGCAGCGAGCAGTCCCAGTTGCTTGCAACGACGACCCGCAATCCCCTGCGTCGCAAGCTCGCGAGCGCCGGCGAGGCGTCGGGGTAGGCGGTAAATCGCAGCGAGCGCAGCATCGCCTCACGGACGACTCTGATCGACGGCGCCGGCGACAGCCCCAACGCCGCGGCAAGCACGCCCGCGCAGCGATCACGCAGCCCTCCCAGCGACGCCGCGTCGCGGCCCTCGAGGTGGTGGGCGACGTAGTAGGCAATCTCCTCGCGGAAGGCGGCGCGCGCTCGCTGCTCGCCGACCTCGACTCCCGCAAGCTCTTGCAGCTCCCTGCGAAACCGCGGACCGGGGGGCTCCAGCCGCACCAGCGTGCCAAGGGCATCGAGCAGAACGACTCGCAGCTCGGACCGCGATCGAGCTGCGGTCGGGATAGTCTCATGCGCCATGCTGGGCGTCGATCTTCTCATCGCCGAATCAGAGCTCGGCGGCTACCGCAACGAGATCGTGGCGCTGATCACGGTGCTAGTCGCGCTTGCGCTCGCCAAGACCGTTGACCGTACGCTGGTCACCCGCGGCCGGCGTCTGAGCACAGCGATGTCAGGCGGTGAGCTCTCCGCCGTCACCGACACACGTCTTCGCCTCGTGCGCCGACTCGTCTTCGCGTCGATCATCGTCCTGGGAGTGGCGCTGGCGCTCAGCCAGTTTGACGCGGTCCGCAGAACCGCCACCGGCGTGCTTGCCTCATCGGCGGTGCTCGGGCTCGTGATCGGCTTTGCCGCTCGCCAGACGCTCGCCAACATCGTCGCCGGAATCCTGCTGGCGGTCACCCAGCCGATCCGGATCGGCGACCTGGTCACCTTCGAGGGCGCTACCGGGACCGTCGAGGACATCCGGCTGACCTACACCTACATTCGCGCCGACGACGGAAGCCGAATCGTCGTCCCGAACGAGCGCCTCGCCCAGACGACGATCGAGAACCACACGATCGTCGACCCGCGCGTGCATGTCGAGGTGTCGCTCTGGATACCGCCGGAGGCCGACGCGGCGCGCGCGCTCGCCGTCCTGCGCGAGGATCCACAACTCGACGCCAGGATCGCCGACGTCGACAAGGACGGCGTCCGCCTTGTCGCCGCGACGTGGGCGGAGAGCCCCGCACAACGCGCCCCAGTTGCGGCAGGGATCCGGGCAAGTGCGCTCGAAAGACTGCGCGGAGCAGGCTCTATTCTCAAAGTCAACTCCTAGAACGACCGCGGCGCCCGGGCGGCAGCCAGACCACGTGGTCCCGACCCTCTGAGATGAGCCACCGCCAGCGACAAGCACGAAGACGCCGAGGGCGCCCAAACACGGGGAACCGGGTAGCGCTCGGGCTCGGGGTGCTGGCGACGCTCGCGAGCATCGGCGCGTTCGGGGTCGTCGGCTACGTCGTCGCGATCGCGGGCTCTGCCCCCGCGCTCGAGAACCTGAAGGCGATCAACAAGGGAACGAGCTCGGTCATCTACGCCGCGGACGGGTCCCGGCTCGGATACGTCCAGTCGGACGTGATCCGCACGCCGATCCCGTGGCGAGCGATCCCCGAGGTCGTCCGCAATGCCACCGTGGCGATCGAGGATCGGCGCTTCTACGCCCACAGGGGTGTCGACTACGAGGCGATCGTCCGCGCCGGCGTGAAGAACGTACGGTCCGGAAGGACGGTGCAGGGTGGCTCGACGATTACCCAGCAGCTTGTGCGCGCCCTCTACATCAAGGACCCGAAGCGGAACTTCGAGCGCAAGATCCGCGAGGCAAAGCTCGCCTCAGAGCTCGAGAGCAAGCACGACAAGCGCTGGATCCTGAGGGAGTACCTGAACGCCGTGCCCTACGGAACGACGGTCGGCGGGCGGACCGCGCTGGGAGTCGAGGCGGCCGCCTCAACCTTCTTCGCCAAACACGCGCGCGACCTCACGCTCGAGCAGGCCGCGCTGCTGGCGGGCCTTCCCCAGGCGCCCTCCAACTTCAACCCGTTCCGCAATCCGACCGCCGCGCTGGAGCGCCGTAACGAGGTGATCAAGCGGATGGTCGACGAGGGGTACGTCTCGGCGGCGCGCGCGGCGACGGCCTATGCCGCCGATCTCGGGCTGCGCCCCGGAAGCCGCTACACCAAGCGCCGCGAGCCTTACTTCTTCGACTACGTCCAGGACCAGCTGATCCAGCACTACGGCGTCGGCGTGTTCCGCCGCGGCGGGCTGAAGATCCACACGACGATCGACCCAAAGCTGCAGGACGCGGCACGCAGCGCGGTGCTCGCCCAGCTCAATCAACCCGACGACCCGAGCGCAGCCGTCGTGGCGATCGACCCGTCCAACGGCTACATCCGCGCGATGGCATCAAGCGGCTCGTACAAGGACCGCTCGTTCAACCTCGCCGCCCAGGGCCACCGCCAGCCTGGCTCGGCGTTCAAGACAATGGTGCTTACCACCGCCGTGCGCCGGGGCGTCAACCCCCGCACGACCAGCTACAGGTCGATGCCGCTGAAGCTGAACGTGCCGGGCTACGGCCCGTGGGAGGTCAAGACCTACAAGGAGGACTATCCCGGTCAGATGGACCTCGTCCGCGCGACGCTGCGCTCCGACAACAGCGTCTACGCGCAGCTCGACCTCGACCTCGGTCCGAAGAGCGTCGCCGAGACCGCAAGGCTGATGGGAATCAAGACGAAGCTCGACGGCCTCCCCTCCGAGGGCCTCGGCGGTCTGCGCCTCGGTGTCTCCCCGCTCGAGATGGCCAACGCGTACGCCACGCTCGCCTCAGGCGGCATGCGCAACGAGCCGAAGGCGATCACGCGCGTCGACTTTCCCGATGGAAAGTCAGATGACCTCGGAGAGCCCCAGCGCACGCGCGCGTTCATCGACGGCGTCGCGAGTGAGGTTACGAAGATCCTCGAGCAGAACGTCGAGGCCGGCACCGGAACGGCGGCGAAGATCGACTGTCCCGCCGCGGGCAAGACCGGCACGACCGACAACTTCAACGACGCCTGGTTCGTCGGCTATACGCCCCGCCTCTCCACATCGGTATGGGTCGGCTATCCGAACGCGCTGCGGGAGATGCGTGGCGTTCACGGCATCGACGTCGCCGGCGGGACGTTCCCGGCGCGCATCTGGCATGACTTCATGGTCGTCGCCAAGGGCAGCGACTGTGATCCGTTTGCGCCCCCGACACAGCCGGTGACGTTCACCCCGTTCACCGGCCAGCTCACGAAGACTCTCATCAATCGCGCGAGCGGCGCGGGCCAGAACGGTGTCTCCCCAGGGGCCGACAACTCGGCCGGCGGCAAGGACTACAAGGGCTACGACCCGCGGCTCTATGACGAGCCGGCGAAGGACGGCGCCAAGCAGCCGACAGGCGCGCAGCCGGGTAATGACGAGACGCCGGGCAAGGGTCCAAGCGGTGGCACCGGCGCGCCGCCGAGCTCTGGCACGTAGGCGGCGCTCGACGGCGCGCTCGGGCACGAGCCGCGCGTGCAGCTCCCGCGTCGGGCCCGCGCTGCTGGCGGTGCTCTGCTGTGTCTACATCGCGCTGGCGGCGCTTCCTGCGGCCCCGGGCTCGAACGTCGTCCTCGCGACAAGCGGGGGATCGCCGGACTGGCTGCTCGGCCCGCTTCGGTTTGCCGGGCTGCACGCCGCGGATGGGCCGCTCGCGGGCCCGCTGTTCCTGGTCGGCCTGGGCCTCGCTCTGCTGCTCTACGCCGGCGTGCTCGTCCGCGCCGGCGACATCTCACGGCGCAGCGCGGCGCTTGTGATCATCGCTCTCCACGCGCTCTTTCTGCTCGCGCCGCCGCTGCTCTCGCAGGACGTCTTCTCCTATATCGCCTACGCGCGACTCGGAGCCGAGCACGGTCTCAATCCCTACACCCACGCGCCGCTCGACATCCCACGCGACCCGGTCTTCTCGCTGGCCGGGTCGAAGGGCGCGAGCTCGGTCTATGGCCCGCTCTTCACGCTGCTCACCTACCCGCTTGCGGTACTCGGCGTTGCCGGCGCGTTCTGGGCTCTCAAGCTGGTCGCGGCGCTCTGCTCGCTGGGAATCGTCGCCCTCGTCTGGTGGGGCGCGGAGCGGCTCGGCCGAGACCCACGCCTGCCGGCGCTCGCGGTGGCGCTCAATCCCCACGTCCTGGTTCACGTCGTCGGCGGAGCCCACAACGAGGCCCTCGTGGTGCTGGCGACGACGGCCGGTGTCGTCGCGGTTCTCGCGGGGCGAGGCGCCGTCGGCGTTGCCGGGGCGACGGTCGCCGCCGGCCTGAAGGCCTCCGCGGGTCTCGTCGTCCCATTTCTGGTTCTCGCGAATTCCCGGCGCCCGGGCGACCGGCTGGTCGCCGGCGGCGGGGCCGGCGGTCGGTTGCTTGCTGCGGCGGCGACCGCCGTCGCGATCGTGCTGATCGCCACCGCCGCGTTTGGGGCCGAGGCACTCGACGCGCTCGGAGTGCTCGGTTCCAATCAGGGCCGAACCTCGAGCTTCAGCGCTCCCTACAAGACGGCCGAGCTGCTCGCAGGGCTCCTGCCTGGCGACCGCCTCGACTATCGAGGCCCCGTCAGGGTGATCTTCGCCCTCGGCTTCGCCGCCAGCCTCTGCGTGCTGCTCTGGCGGACGTGGCGCGGCGCGAGCGCCGTGGCGATGGCCGGCTGGGCGACACTGGCGGTTCTGATCGCCTCGGCCTGGCTCGTCCCCTGGTATCTGCTCTGGCTGCTTCCCCTAGCGGCCCTCGCGGACGATCGCCGGCTGCTGATCGCGACGGTCCTGATCTCGGGATGGGCGCTGCCGATCGCAGTCCCGCTCTGATGCCGGCCGCTCGGGGGTGATCGGGACCGCCCCAGGAGCCAGACCAGGTCTTTCAGCGCAGGCGAGCAAGCGCTGTCGATACCGCCACGTAGACAAGCTCGATTGCGGTCTGGAACAGTCTGAACGCGATCGCGATGGCGGCGGCAACAGCGGCCGGAAGCACGCCGGCGAGGGCCGTAGCAAGCGTCACATCGCGGGCGCCCAGGCCGCCGGGCAAGATGAAGGCAAGGACTGAGACGCAGAATCCAACCGGATACGAGGCCGCGATGTAGAGAAGGTCGCGCGCCTCGACGGGGTGCAGAGCCGAGGCGAATGCGAACAGGCCGAGCCCGACCGCGACCCAGGTCAGCAGGTAGAGCGCGACCAGCGCCAGCACGCGCGAGAACGGGATTGTCATCGCCAGCGGCTCGCTCCCGACCTTCCGCAGCGCGTAGTCCGCCATCGGCCCGAAAGCGCGCGGGTGAAGAGCGACGAGAGCGATCGGGATGACGAGGAGAATGGCGTAGCGTGCCTCGACCTCCGCCAGCCCAGGCAGCCTGATGACGAAGTAGGAGGCGGCGATGACGGCGCTGACGACGGCGAGTCCGAGCTCATAGGCGATGCTCGCGAGCGTCACCCGCTTCTGGACACCGAGGCGCTCGGCGAGGACGACGCGGCCGACGACCAGCAGAACGCTCGTCGGCACGTAGCGGGCGAGCAGGGGTTTGGCGTATGCCGCGCGCGCGGCCCTGCGCTCGGTCGGCGCACCGAGCAAGCGTAGGATCAGTCGCCAGAGCTCGCCCTGGCCGACGTAGAGCGCCCCGACCGCGATGCCCGAGAGCACCAGCCAAGCCGGGCTGAACCGCCAATCGAACTCCGGAAGTCGGTTCCACTGAGTTGCCAGGAAGCCGACGAGTGATCCAAAGATGACGACCAGCAATCCGGCCCGGGCGACCGCCGGCAGGCGTGGATACCGCTCGCGCAAGCGCGCCAGGGCCGAAGCCACGCCCCCACCGCGGCGGCCCCGCGGTGGGTCTGCGTCGGCCGCGCGGCGAGACGCCGCGCCCAGCTCAACCGGCGGCCGGATGAGCGGGTCGGGCGCCATCCGCTAAGACTCTAACCGTGGGGGAGCTCTATTTGATCGATGCGATCGAGCGCAGGCTCGGCCAGCGCGGCGGGCGGGTGCGCCGCTCCGTCGGCGACGATGCGGCGGTCGTCGACGCTGGCGGGTCGGTCGCGGTCACATCGCTCGACAGCTTCGTCGAGGGTGTCCACTTCAGCCTCGCGACACACAGTCCGGCCGACGTCGGACACAGCGCGCTAGCCGCGGCGCTGTCCGATCTCGCCGCGATGGGCGCCGCACCGGGAGAGGTCTTCGTCGGGATCGCTCTCAGCTCCGAGTTCGGCGAGCAGCGCGCGCTCGAGCTGATCGACGCGATGGAAGCGCTGGCCAAGCGAGTGGGAGCGACTATCGCCGGGGGCGATGTCGTGCGCTCGCCGGCGTTGAGCGTGACCGTCAGCGTGACCGGCTGGGCAGCCGACGCCGGGGACCTCGTCTACCGCGACGGCGCCCGGGCGGGCGACCTGATCGGCGTCACGGGCCGCCTCGGGGGCTCCGGTGCTGGGCGTCTCCTACTCAGCGGCCTGCGTGCCGATCTCTCTGCCGGCGCGCGCAACGGACTCGTCACCCGCCACCTGCGCCCGCAGCCAAGGCTGCGCTGCGGCCGCGAGCTCGCGCGCGCAGGCGTCAGCGCGATGATCGATGTGAGTGACGGAGTCGCGACGGACGCCGGCCACCTCGCGCGCCGCAGCGGTGTCGAGCTTTGCGTCGCGCTCGATCGGCTCCCGCTCGCGGACGGCGTGATCAAGGTTGCTCGCGCCGCGCAGCGCGATCCGACGGAGCTCGCGGCGACCATGGGCGACGACTACGAGCTGCTCGTGACCGCGCCACCGAACGTGCGAGCCCGGGTCCAGCGAGCCGCTGGCGACGGCGACAGCGAGCTGACGTGGATCGGCGAGGTCGGGCGCGGCGAAGGGGCGAGGCTAATCGGCGCCGGGGGCAAGGACGTGGAGCTGCAGGGGTACGAGCATCGCTGAGAGTCTTGCCGCCTCGACCATCATCGCCCGGCGCCCGAGGATCGCCTCAGCGACAGCCGACGGGTCCACGGAGTACTCGCCCCGTGCTACGCGGCGCTCCAGGTCCAGCGTCTGCTCAGTCATCGGTCCTCCTTGACGTTTACGAGCGCCCGCTCAGGTCCTTGCGGGTCGGGAGCCGGTATCCACGCGTCTCCTCGGCCGATATCGGCAGACCTGTCCCAAGCGGCTACCCGACTCCGCTGGCGCTCGACAAATGGGCCGGTGCGGCCTGCTGTGCGGCCCAATCAGCCCGCGCTCATCGTCGCAGCGCCGACTCGATCCCGCCAAGGGCCCCGCGCTCCGGATAGCCGCCTGGGGCGCGAATCGATCGCGAGCGAGACGGACGCTCGCCGACCTGCGGACGGCGTCTCAAGCCGGCTGCGACGATCGCCAGCACAGATGTCAGGCAGCCAAGCACGAGGCAGCCGAGCAGCGAGCTGACGAGCCCCGGATAGCCTCCGCCAACCAGCAAGAACGCGTACCAGACGGACTCGAGCGGATTGAGCGACAGCTGCTCGACGTAGATCAGCGCGGCGGTGACCGGCAGGACAGCGCCAAGGACGACCAACAGTGGGCCGGTCCGGCGTCCGCGTTCGGCAGCGAGGGTAGCGAGCGGCCATAGGTAGAGCGCTGGCACCAGAGCCAACGCCGTGAATGGATTGAGCGCCCAGATGACGAGCGCGGCCAGGCTGAGTGCCAGTGCGGTCACGCCGCTCGCTCCCGGCGCCGCCGCGTCGGGCAGCGGCCCGCGCCCCCAGACACCCGCCATCACCCGCCGCCGACCGAAGACCCAGGCCAGCACAATCGCCAGCACGGTCAGACAGAGCGATATTGCACCGGTCACCCCGAATGGGTGCGCGGCCGGATTCGGCGCGGCCGGCAGATCGTCCGCGAATCGGAGCAGGGCGAGGAACGTCGCCACCGCGATGCCGACGAGCCACGGGGCGCTGTTGGCGACCAGCCATCGCGACCACACCGCCACGGGCTGGCGGCGGCGTCTAAGCCTCGCGTAGCCGTCGAGCGCGATTATCAGAGTAGGCAGAGTCAGCGTAAGCGCCAGGGTCGAGAGTGCCCAGCCGGGAACGATCTTGCGTGCGACGACGAGGTAGCGCCCCGGCGGGTCAAGCCGCCGGCCGGCGTCGAGCGCGGAGACGGTACGAAGCAGCGCGCGGCCGAGCTGCCCAAGACGCGCGACATCGACGTCGGCGAGCTCGCTATCGCCCCGAGCGGGGAACAACTCGCCGCTGCCGGAGAAGCGAATAGCCTCCGTCCCCCGCTTGAGCAGCACGGCTTGGGCCCCTATCCCGAGCGGGAACGAGAGGCGCGCGAACTGCTCGAACACCCCCTCGCCGTGGTCGGCACCACCGATCTCGTGGCGCAGCGAGGCGAGCGCAGTGCGCCGCAGCGTGATGTCGGGGCGTGAGGCGTCCGTCGACCAGCCAATCAACAGGGGCTCGGCCACCGGCCTTGCCCCAAAGCTCGAGATCACGAGCACCGCATCGCTTCGCTCTCGATCGTCCTCGTGCTCGGCGAAGCGACGAGCACCGGCATCGCCGAGCGACGAGCCGTCGACAGAGACCAGGACTATCGTCTTTCTCAGCGCGCGGCCCTTGAAGACGCGCGCGAGCGCGAGCAGCGCCGCCGTGTCGGCCGCGCTCGTCGTCGCGTCCGGAACGGATGTAGCGTCGCGCGCCGCCATCACCACGATCTGTCGCCGCGACGCGCCGGGCCGGCGTGCGATCACGTTTTGCAGATCGTGGCCGCCTTTGCTGAAGTCGTCGGTGGTCGTCGAGAAACCGCTGCGCCTGAACTCGGCCGCGACGCGCCCGGCGATCGCTGCGTTGCCGGCGCTGCCGGGACGGCGGTCGGGCGCCTGGGCGACGATGTCGCGCAGGATGGCGAGGCCCGTGGCCCCGTCGAACAGCGCATCCGCAGCAAGGCCCTGCGCCAGCGGGCGAGGCTGGTTCTCGAGCGAGAACATCACCAGGACGACGGCCAGCAATACGGGCAGGAGGGCCGCTCGATAGATCCGTGGCTCGATCATCGGCAGATAGCGCCCATCGATTGCAACCTACATCTTCGGGTTCGCGGCCGACCTCGGACGCCCCGGGCGGGGGAACGCCCCTGTATGACCCGTCTGATCAGCCGCGCATGCTTTGCGCAACGCGGCTAGTCTGGCTCGAATGAAAGCGAGCGCTGACCCGACAACGGTCTCGAGCAACCGCAGCGTGGTGTTGACTTGCCCGGCGAAGGCCGGCTACGTGATACTCGCGCGGTTGGCGCTGTCGGCTGTCTGTCGTCTGACGCCGCTCGCTCCCGACGACGTGGCCGACTTGAAGCTCGCGATCACCGAAGCCGCCGCGTACCTCGTGCGCGGGCTCGCGGATGACCTCGGCGATGACGACGACGAGTTGGCCCCGCTCGGATTCACCTTCCAGGTTGAGGACGACCGCCTGCTCGTCGAGATCACGGGCCCGCGCGAAGCGGATGTCAACTCCCCTCAGGATCCGAGCGAGCAGGCGCTTCGGCATGCAATCATCGCGGCGACGGTCGATGAGTGGGACCATCGTGACGGCATGATTCGGCTCGTGAAGTACCTGAAACCATCCGCGCGGTAGTCTGCCGCCGGTCTCGCAGCGCACGACTCGCAACCGCTGAAGGGAGAATCGCTTGCTTCAACCCATAACCGTCGGGCACAAGGCACTGGCCGACTACACACATCTCGTCGGCCGCTCGCTGATCGAAGAGATCAAAGAGCGGGCCGGGGAACTGAAGGGGCTGAAGGTCCTCCACCTGTCGGCGACGGCGTTCGGCGGCGGCGTGTCGGAGATCCTCTACACGCTCATCCCGCTGATGCGCGATGTCGGGATCGACGCTCAATGGCAGGTCATCATCGGCCGCGAGAAGTTCTTCAACGCGACGAAGATCATGCACAACGCGTTGCAGGGAAACCCCCAGGATCTGACGCCCGACCAGTGGCAGGTCTACGACGAGTACAACGAGCTCAATGCCGACCAGCTCGAGGGTGGCTGGGACGTCGTCATCGTCCACGACCCCCAGCCGGCCGCCGTGCGCCAGCACGTGGCCGACAAGGCACGCCACTGGATCTGGCGCTGTCACATCGACCTCTCGACGCCCAACCCCGCGACGATCGGCCGGATCGTCCCGCTCGTCAGCGGCTACGACGCATCCGTCTTCCACCTCCAACAGTACGTTCCAGCGGGCCTCGACGGCGCGCATCCATATATCTGCCCGCCGGCGATCGACCCGCTGTCGCCAAAGAACATGGCTCTATCGTCCGAGGACGCCGCGTTCGTCTGCGATCAGTTCGGGATCGATCCCGACCGCCCGCTGCTCTGTCAAGTCTCGCGCTTCGACCCATGGAAGGACCCGGTCGGCGTGATCGACGCATACCGAGCCGTGACGGCGGAGATCCCGGAGACTCAGCTTGCGCTTGTCGGCTCGATGGCGACGGACGATCCCGAGGGCTGGGAGTTCTTCAACTCGACGCTCGAGCATGCTCAGGGCGACCCCGACATCAAGATCCTCAACAATCTCAACAACGTTGGCGCGATCGAGGTCAACGCGTTCCAGTCCCAGGCCGACGTCGTGATCCAGAAGTCGACTCGTGAGGGCTTCGGGCTCACGGTGTCGGAGGCACTCTGGAAGGCGCGGCCGTTCATTGGCGGAGACGTCGGCGGGATTCCGCTGCAGGTCGACAACGGCAAGACGGGCTACCTCGTGTCCTCGCCCGAGGAGTGCGCCCAGCGCTCGCTTGAGATCCTGCGCGACCCGGCGCTTGGCAAGCAGCTCGGTCGCGCCGGCAAGGAGCACGTCCGCCAGCACTTTCTGACGCCGCGCCTGCTGCGCGACTGGCTGAAGATCTTCAGCGAGCTGAAGTAAGCGGCGCCACGGCGGGCCGAGCGCCCGGGCGGTCATAGCCCAAACTCGCCGTCGTCAGCCGCCGGAGATTGACGTGGCTGCGGCGGCAACGGTGGACTACGGCGCGGAGCCCGAGCAGGGGCATGCCGCCGACGGATCCTAGTGTCAGCGGCGGCACCCGACAGCGGTCGGTGGGCGGACGTCAGGCGGCCGGGCGAGCGCCCACGCGGCCGGGACGCGGCTGAGCGCCTCGTCGCCGGTGGGCCGATGCCACGGCGGGAGCAATCCCGTTCGCCCGGAGACCCTGCGGGCGTGCTGCGCGGGCGCTGGCGAGACCTTCCTGCGAGCGCCGGCGGCGGACGCATACGTGTCTGGTCACTGGCGCTTGGTCCTTTCGCTGGCGGCTCATCGGAGGGTGGCCGAACAAAGCGACCGGCCGTCGAGGCGCAGCTGTGCACGGGCGCAACCGCGACCAGCACTCCCGCGCCGAGCAGGATGGTCAAGCGGGCGACGTTGCGCCAGCGCACCCGGGCGATCAGGCGGCGCCCTCGGGCGGGCTTGGACATGTCGAGCTAAGGGAGGGCTCGTGGGCTTCTCGCCCCGTCCTGGTGCCGCTCTCCTCGCCCGCACTCGCGGCGGGCAACTCGACAAGGCTTGGCGGTGGCGCTGCTATCGTGGCGCGCCCATGCCGCCCCTCTATGACCTGATGCTCATTCTTGACCCGCATGTGCCCGACGAGCGCCGTGCCACGATCGTTAGCGAGGTCCAAGCGATGATCTCTGCCGCCGGCACGCTCGTCGGCGCCCACGACTGGGGCACCCGCCGTCTCGCATACGAGATCGACCATCGCAGCGACGCTGCGTATCACGTGTTCCAGTTCGAAGCTGGAAGCGATCTACTTGAGAGCCTCAACCACAATCTCAAGATCGCCGACGGCGTGCTTCGATTCAGGACGATCCGCCTCAAGCCGGGGTCTCCACCTCCGCCGAGCCCGCGCAGCGAGCCTTCGTCCCGGCGCCGCGACGAGGAGCCGCGTAGCAACGGCGAGTCGGCCCGCGTGGAAGAGCCTCTCGCCAAAGAAGAGGCGCTTGTGGAAGAGCCTCTAGCCAACGAAGAGGCGCTCGTGGAAGAGCCTCTCGCCAAAGAAGAGGCGCTTGTGGAAGAGCCCACCAACGCAGAGGCGGCGCCCGCCGACGAGCCCGAAGCCAATCGAGAGGCCGCGCGCGGCGGCGACGTCGCGCCCGCCGAATCGGCCTAGAGCAAGCCCGATTCCGACGGATCGGTTCGCAGCGTTGCGAGGTCGCCAAATCTCTCTCACTTTGGTGCAACTTTCGCCGATACGGCCGCTTTCCACGCGATCTCGGCGCTACTCTCGCCCGACGACCTCTGAATCGCCCCGCCAGTAAAGGAGCAACATGGCAGCCACCAACATCAATCGAGTAGTTCTGACCGGCAATCTCACGCGCGATCCAGAGCTGCGGACGACGCCCAGCGGAACCGCAGTCTGCAGCCTGCGGCTAGCGTGCAACACGCGTCGCAAGGATGGGTCGGGCCAGTGGATCGACAAGCCCAACTACTTCGACGTCACCGTCTGGGGAGCCCAGGGGGAGAATTGCTCGACATACCTACAGAAGGGTCGGCCGGTCGCTGTCGACGGGCGCCTGGAGTGGCGCGAGTGGGACGACCAGCAGGGCAACAAGCGTCAGGCGGTGGATATCATTGCCGACTCGGTGCAGTTCCTCGGGTCGCGCGATGGTGGCGAGAACGGCGGGGGCTTCACCCCACAGAGCGACGTTCCGGCGGATACCGGTGACTTCGCAAAAGCCCCGACTGGAGCCGCCGCCGATGACGACATCCCATTTTGATACGCCGTCAGTGACGCCCAACGCCGCCAGCTCGTTGTCCATCCGAACCCTCGGCGACTAGCAGGAGAGACTGACCCTTGGCAAAGCAGCAAAGAGATCGTCCGACGTCCCGCCGCCGGGACAACCGAAAGGGGCCCGGCACCGGTGGGAGGCGCAAGCCGTGCCAGTTCTGCCGGGACAAGATCGACATCGTCGAGTACAAGGACTTTGGGATGCTGCGACGTGCGGGGACGACCGAGAAGGGCAAGATCCGCTCGGCCCGCATCACCGGCTCTTGTCGCCGTCACCAGCGTCAACTCGCGCAAGCGATCAAGCGCGCGCGCGAACTTGGGCTGCTGCCGTACGTAACGACGGAGCGCTGATGGCGCGCCGCGGTGCGCTGGGGCCGACAGCTCGTCGGACCTCGGTCTCGCTGGTCGCCTGCGGGCTTGCACGCGAGCCCGATCACGGGCGGCGTTGATGGCGCAGGCGATTCTCCTCCAGGAGCTCGAGACGCTCGGCTCGCGTGGCGATGTGGTCGACGTCTCGCCTGGCTACCTACGCAACTACCTTGTCCCGCGCAAGCTCGCTCAGCCCGCCACTGCCGCTGCGATCGAGGACGCGCGCCGCCGCGCGGAGGCGGCGGACCGGGAGGCGCGCGCGCTGGTCGAGCGGGCCCAGGAGAACGCGGCGCTGCTCGCGAAGACTGTCTTGACGATCGGTCAGAGCGCCGGTGACGACGGGCGCCTGTTCGGATCAGTCACGGCCCAGGACATCGTCGACGCGATCAGCCAGGCACGTGGCATCAAGCTCGACAAGCGCCGGATCCATCTCGACCAGCCGATCAAGACGACCGGCGCTCACATGGTGGCGGTGGAGGTCCACGACGGCGTTGTTGTCGAGGTCAAGACGATCGTCACCTCCCACTGATTTCCGGCCCCTGCAAACCTGCGCATTCCGGTGTCCTCGGGTCTCGCAATGCTGACGCATTGCTTCGACCCTGCGTCCTTGGACTGCTTGGTTTTCGCGGCCGGGGGGCTGGCTCGCCCGCACTCGCCAGCCCGCCCCGTTAGGGGCGTTTGATGGCGGTAGCGCCAGCGCGTGAGCGGTCGGGACAGCTTCCGCCGCAGAACCTCGAGGCCGAGACCTCGGTGCTGGGGGCGATCCTCCTAACCGAGCATGCGCTCGACGGCGTCCTGATCGACGTCCGGCTGAAGGCCGCTGACTTCTATCGCGACCGCCATCGACTGATCTTCCAGTCGATGATCCGCCTCAAGGAGAAGGCCGAGCCTGAGCCCGTCGACGTCCTGACTGTATGCGCCGACCTCGAGCGATCGGGCGAGCTCGAGAGCGCGGGTGGGACCGCCTACATCCACTCTCTGCCGAGCATGGTCCCCGCGGCCGGGAACGTGCGCCACTACGCGAAGATCGTCAAGGATCACTCGCTGATGCGTCGCCTGCTCGGGACGACGCGGGACATCCAGGACAAGGTATTCACCTTTCCGGGCAATCCGCGCGAGCTCGTCGAGCAGGCCGAGGCGGCGCTCTTCAAAGTCGCCCACGACGATCATGGCGGCGAGCTTCGGCGGATCGCCGACGTCCTGCACGACGAGCTCGACAAGCTTGAGCTCGTCTCGCGCGAAGGGATTGCCCTGACCGGGACGCCGACCGGCTTCAAGGAGCTCGACGAGCTGACGGGCGGCTTCCAGCCCGGCAACCTGATCGTCCTCGCGGGCCGTCCGTCGATGGGCAAGTCGGCGCTCGTTACGAACATCGCCGAGAACGCCGCTGTCGACCACGGCAGGCCCGTAGCCCTCTTCTCGCTCGAGATGTCGGAGACCGAGCTGGCGCAGCGGTTCATCGCATCGCAGGCGAAGCTGAACGGCGACGACCTGCGCAAGGGCCGTGTCAAGCCCGACCGCTGGCCGAAGGTCGTGAAGGCGACAGAGAAGCTCGCCGCGGCGCCGCTCTACATCGACGACTCAAGCGATATCGGCATCCTCGAGATCCGAGCGAAGGCGCGCCGCCTGCACGCCCGCGAGGAACTGGGGCTCGTGATCGTCGACTACCTCCAGCTGATGCGAGCCGAGGACAGCTCCGACAACAGGGTCGAGCAGATCGGGCAGATGAGCCGTGGATTGAAGATCCTCGCGCGCGAGCTCGGGATCCCGGTCGTCGCGGTCTCACAGCTCTCGCGCGCCGTTGAGTCGCGCCCGGACAAGCGACCGCTCTTGTCGGACCTTCGGGAGAGCGGCCAGATCGAGCAGGACGCCGACCTCGTCATCTTCATCTATCGCGACGAGTACTACAACAAGGACTCCGATCGCCCCGGTGAGGCAGACGTGATCATCTCGAAGCACCGCAACGGTCCGGTGGGCAACGTCGTGCTGACGTTCCTCTCACGCCATCCGAAGTTCGCGAACCTGTACCGCGAGCCCGGCCACGAGACTGCGGTCCCCTCGAACGGCGGAGGGCCGCTTGATGACTGAGCGTCGCCGGCCGTGTGGGCCGAGGCGCCGAGAGCCTGCCGGCAGGGGTGAGCACCGTGAATGACGCCACCTGCCCGGTGAAGGCCTGCGACGGCAGCGGCTGGATCCTCGCCGAGGAGGACAACACCGCACGACCATGCGTCTGCCGCGAGCAGCGGATAAACCGGGCTCGCCGCGTTGGAACGGGTATCCCAAAGCGGTTTCGCGGCGTGTCGTTCGATCGTCGGCCGATCTGCGACCTGGATCCATACGTGCTGCGGGCGGTGCGCGAGTTCATTCGCCAGATTGACAGCCAGCTGGCGGCCGGCCGCGGCCTCTGGTTCCAGGGCGACATCGGAACCGGGAAGACGTCGCTGGCGATGCTGATCTCAAAGGCAGCGCTTGATCGCGACCGATCGGTCGCGATCTACTCGGTGCCGCGCCTGCTCGCCGACATCAAGGAGACATACGAGGACAGCGGCAGCCGCAGCGACTACGCCGGCAGCTCACACATGCGGCTCTTCCGCCGCCTCTGTGATGTCGATCTTCTCCACCTCGACGACCTCGGTGCCGAGCGTCGTACCGAATGGGTGCTCGAGCAGCTCTACTCGATCATCAACGAGCGCTGGCAGAACGAGCGCTCGATCGTCGTCACGACCAACATCACCGACCTTGACGAGTTGCGAGCCGAGGTCGGCGCTCGCACCGTCTCGCGCCTCGCGGAGATCTGCGGCGACCCGATCCCGATCATGGGCCGCGACCTACGCATCGCCGCGTCGCCGTAGCCGCGCTCGCAACCGCCTAGACTCGACGATCATGCCCGGACTAGCTATCGTCGGCGTTCAGTGGGGTGACGAGGGGAAGGGCAAGGTCACCGACGCGCTCGCGGTGCGCGCGGGCGTGGTCATCCGCTTCCAGGGCGGCAACAACGCCGGCCACACGATCGTCCGCGACGAGCGGGTCTTCAAGTTCCATCTGGTCCCGTCGGGAATCCTCTACCCGGGCAAGGTCTGCGCGATCGGCAACGGTGTGGTCGTCGATCCGAAGGTCATGACCAGCGAGATCGAGGGGCTCCGGCGCCAGGGAGTCGACGTCAGCGGCCTGCGAATATCGGCGAATGCGCACCTGATCATGCCGTATCACCTGCTGCTCGATCACGCCGGCGAGGCGCGGCTCGGCAAGCTCCAGATCGGTACGACGCGTCGCGGGATCGGACCGTGCTACTCCGACAAGGCGGCGCGGCTCGGCATCCGCATGCAGGACCTGCTCGACGAGAAGATCCTCAAGCAGAAGATCTACGCCGCGATGGAGCCGAAGCGCCAGGCGCTGCGCCCATTCGCCAAGGACCCGACGCTTGACCTGCACACGATGACCGAGGACTACCGGACCTTCGGCCACCGGCTCGAGCCCTACATCGCCGATACGACGAAGATCGTCTGGGATGCGCTCGATCGCGAGGAGCTGGTGATCTTCGAGGGCGCCCAGGGAACGCTGCTCGACATCGACCACGGGACCTATCCCTTCGTGACGTCATCCAATCCGGTGGCCGGAGCTGCGTGCATCGGCGCGGGTGTCGGGCCCAAGGACATCGACGATGTCTGGGGCGTCGCAAAGGCGTACGTGACGCGTGTCGGCGCAGGACCGCTGCCGACGGAGCTCGACGACCAGGTCGGTGAGCGCCTACGCCAGGGCGGCGACGAGTACGGGACGACCACTGGGCGTGCGCGCCGCTGCGGCTGGCTCGACCTCGTCGCGTTGCGCTACGCCGCGCGGCTCAACGGCCTCACAGGCCTCGTGATCACGAAGCTCGATGTCCTGACCGGAATCGACCCGCTGCTGGTCGCGGTCCGCTACAGCGCGGGCGACGTCGCCTTTGACGAGTTCCCGTACCACCAGTCGATCGTTCACAAGGCGCGCCCGGAGTACATCGAGCTGCCGGGCTGGGATGAGGACATCAGCGCTGTGCGCAGCTTCGAGGAGCTCCCAGCGAACGCGCGCTCCTACCTTGACTTCATCCAGCACTCACTTGGCGTCCCGATTCTGATGGTCGGCGTCGGGCCAGGCCGCGACCAAGTGCTCTGGAGCGACCGCGCCCGCCACTTCCAGCCGACCGCCGCCTAGCCGCGCGGCGGTCACGCGATCGGCCGCTGTCTTGGCGGCGGGCCAGCCTCGGCTCGCCCGGCGGCGCGCCTGGCGCTCGTCAAGCCTATGAGCGCTCGAGCAGCTCCGCCTCGGGCACGACGCGCAGCGACCGCGCCGGGACGCCGACGACGACCGCGCGAGCGGACACGTCGCGCGTGACTACCGCGCCGGCGCCAACGAACGCCTCCTCCCCGATCTCGATTCCAGGCAGGAGCACGGCGCCGGCGCCGATCCGGCAGCCACGGCGCAGCGTTGCGCCACGCAGCTGATAGTCGGGGCCGTGGCGGCCGATCGTGTCGTCGTTTGTCGTCGTCGCGGCGGGAGCGACGAAGACGTCGTCCTCGACGATCGAGTAGGCCGTCAGGTAGCAGTTCGTCTGGATTCGGACACGCTCGCCGATCGAGACGTCGTTGTCGACCGCCGATCCACGGCCGACGACGGACTCTGCACCGACGCGCGCTCGCTCGCGCACGTGGGCCTGGTCGCCGATGACCGCGCGAGCGCCGATCACCGCGCCCGCGACGATGACGGCGCCGGACCCGATCGTCGCCTCGTCGCCGATCTCAACCGGCGCTGGGACCGCGCGCGACGCTGTCGAGCGTGCGCCGAGCGCGACCGGCTTACCGATCACCGCCCCATCTTGCAGCCGCGCGCGCTCCCCCACGACCGTCCCCGCGTGGATCACGACGTTGCCGCCGAGCTCGACGCTCTGGGGGAGCTCCACCCGCTCGCCGAGCAGCAGCCCAGGCGCCCGATCAGAGAGCCGCAGCACGCGGGCTCTCCTCAGTGCGTGGGAGCACGCGGGCTCTCCTCAGTGCGTCGGAGCACGCTCGCTCTCCTGGTGCGCCACAACGCGCGAGCTCTCCTCGAGCGAGGACTGGAGGCGCTCGAGGACCCGGACGACTCGCAGACCGCTCTCGGCGCCCGAGCGTGGCTCAGAGCCGGCACGGATCCGCTCGATGAAGTGGCGGCACTCGATCCGCAATGGTTCCTCGTTCGAGATCCGCGGGCTCCAGATGTCCCCGGACCGAGCGATGTACTCGCCGTAGGAGGCGAAGTCCTGATCAAACCCCTTGTCGTAGATCGTCAGCTTGCGCTCGAGCTCCATGTCGTCGAAGGTGGCCATCCGCTTCGAGCCGACAACCGTGAAGCGCCGCTCCTTGTGCGGATCAAGCCACGACAGGTGCAGGTGCGCCGCGAGCCCCGACGGAAAGCGCAGGTAGCAGAACGCGACGTCCTCGACGCCCGGGCGCATGTAGCACTCGCCGAACGCGTGGACATCGGTGGGCTCCTCCCCAGCCAGCCGCAGGACGACCGAGACGTCATGTGCGCCAAGGCTCCAGAGCGCGTTCTCATCGCTGCGCAGCTTGCCGAGGTTGAGCCGGTTCGAGTAGATGTAGTAGATCTCGCCGAGCTCGCCGGCATCGGCGAGCTCTTTCAGCCGCTCGATGCCGGGGTGGTACTCGAGCAGGTGGCCGACCATCAGCACGCGCCCGGACGCCTCTGCCGCTGCGACCACCCGCTCGGCCTCCGCGACCGAACGGGCCAGCGGCTTCTCGACAAAGCAGTGCTTTCCCGCGGACAGCACGCGCTGCGCGAGCGATGCGTGAGAAGGTACGTCGGTCGCGATCGTGACCGCGTCGAGGTCAGGGTCGCGCAGCAGCTCGTCGACGTCTGAGGCGACTCGGGCAGTTGGGAAGGCGCGTGCCGCGCGCTCGCGAACCTCGTCGTCGGCGTCGCAGACCCAGCGCAGCTGGGCGCCCGGAAGCTGGCTGAACCCGCGCGCGAGGTTGGGGCCCCAGTAACCGAGGCCGACGACGCCAACCTGCACCGCGGCGGTCACAGGCGGACCACGTTCTCGGCCTCGATCCTGCGGGTGACGCCGCGGAAGTCGACGACCAGCGGCGCGCCCGCGACAACCGCGTCAACGTCGAGCTCCGGGTGGGCGGTGACGATCACGGCGGCATCGCATCCCTCGAGCGCTCTTTCGAGCGGCTCGGACGTCAGGCCGCCGTCCACCAGCTCAGGCACATGGTCGTCGTGGTAGACGACCTCGGCGCCGCGCTCGGCAAGCAGGCGCATCAGCTTCAGCGCCGGTGACTCGCGCAGGTCGCCGACGCCGGCCTTGTACGAGACGCCGATCACGACGATCCGGGAGCCGCGGACGGCCTTCGAGTGCTCGTTCAGTGCCCGTGCGATCTTCTCGACACAGAAGTGGGGCATGTTCTGGTTGACCTCGCCGGCGTGCTCGATGAACTGCGTCGCAACGCCGAACTCGCGTGCCCTCCAGGCGAGATAGAACGGGTCGACAGGCAGGCAGTGGCCGCCCATTCCCGGCCCCGGATCGAAGCGCATGAACCCATACGGCTTGGTCGCTGCAGCGTCGACGACCTCCCAGATGTCGATCCCCATTCGGTCGCAGAGAATCGCGAGCTCATTGACCAGCGCGATGTTCACCGACCGGAAGATGTTCTCCAGCAGCTTCGAAAGCTCGGCGGTCTCGGGTGTCGAGACCGGCACGAGGTGATCGCAGACCTCCCGGTAGAGCGCGAGCGCGCGCTCGAGGCACGCAGGTGTCAGCCCGGCGACGACCTTGGGGGTCGTGCGCATCGTGTGATCGGTCCGTCCCGGGTCGACGCGCTCCGGCGAGAAGGCGACGTGGAAGTCCCGCCCCGCCACGAGTCCCGACTCCTCGAGCAAGGGGACCAACCGCTCACGGGTCGTGCCGGGATACGTCGTCGACTCGAGCACGACAAGCTGACCGGGCACCAGCACGGTGGCAAGTGCCGAGCCCGACGAGAGCAGGGGCCCCAGGTCGGGCTCGCGATTGCGAGTCAGTGGCGTCGGGACCGCGATGATCACCGCCTCGGCCCGCGACAGGTCGGCGTAGCTGCTTGTCGCTCGAAGACGATCGCCAAGCGCGCGGACGCGCTCTGACGGGACGTCCTCGATGTAGCTCTCGCGCCGTTCGAGCGCCTCGAGACGGCCGGGGTCGGTATCGACGCCGATCACGTCGTGGCCGGCCTCGGCGAACACAACGCCCAACGGAAGGCCGACGTAGCCAAGCCCAATGATCCCGATCGTCATCGCTGCGCAGTGTAGGCCGAGAGAGCGTCGCGAATGCGCTCGCCAGCCTTGCCGCCGCCATATAGCTCGGTCCTTGGCGCGACCGGCGGATCACCGCGCAGGATCGGGGCAAGCGCCCGCGCGGTGGCTTCGGGGTCGAGGTCGACGAGCACGTTGTGGCCGGACTCGACGGTCTCGACCCACTCGGTCGTATCGCGCAGCGTGATACACGGCGTCCCGAGCAGGTACGCCTCCTTCTGCACGCCGCCCGAGTCCGTCAGGACCGCGCGCGCATGGCGGGCAAGCGTGAGGAAGTCGAGGTACCCGAGCGGCGCGACCAATCGCAGCGCGGGCGCGCGCTCGAGCCGCTCTAGGAGACCCGCTCCGACCAATCGCGCGCGCGTCCGCGGGTGGAGCGGTAGGACCGTCGTGAGCGGCAGTCCCTCGAGCAGTTCGACCAGCCGGCCAAGGCGCCCAGGGTCGTCGACGTTGCCGCTGCGGTGCGCTGTCGCAAGCAGGTAGGCACCCGCCTCGACTCGATGCTCGGCGAGGGCGTTCGATCGATCCTCGGCCACCGCCGCAAAGGCAAGCGCGACGTCCGCCATCACGTCGCCGACGAGGTGGACCGGGGCCGCGATGCCCTCGCGCTGGAGGTTCGCGACGGCTGTCGGCGTCGAGCAGAAGAGCAGCTCGCTGGCGTGATCGCAAAGCACACGATTGAGCTCCTCGGGCATCGAGCGGTCGAACGAGCGCATCCCGGCCTCCACATGGGCGACCGGGATTGTCTGCTGCGCGGCCGCAAGCGTCCCGGCAAGGGTCGAGTTGGTATCGCCGTAGACGAGCACGAGATCGGGGTGCAGCGACGCCAGGGCCGGTTCAAGCGCTGCGAGCATCCTCGCCGTCTGCGCGCTGTTGCTGCCGGAGCCCGCCCGCAGCTCGAGGTCAGCGGCCGGCAGGGACAGCTCGTCGAAGAAGACGCGTGAGAGCTCGTCGTCGTAATGCTGGCCGGTGTGGACGATCAGCTCATCGTGGCGCTCGCGCAGCAGGCGCGAGACGGCCGCTGCCTTGATGAACTGCGGGCGGTTTCCGATGATCGTCGCTATTCGCAATGGCTTGGCCTCGAGCTCCTCTGCTGTCGGTCGACGAGTCGGCCGCCGCCACCTCAGCCCAACGATGCCTCCACATGCGCCCGCAGCGCCGCCGCCGCCGCCATCGTCAGCTCGCCCGCGGCGCCTGCGTGAGAGAACTCGCGGTCCTCGATCGCTGCGATCGGCTGGACCTCGCGCGTCGTCGAGGCGAGAAAGGCCTCGCTCGACCGCAGCACGTCGTCGGTTGTCGTAGGGCGCTCCTCGACGTCGGCGAGCGCGATGATCCGGTCGCGCGTGATCGACGCCAGGATGTGCTCGCCCAGCGGAGGAGTGGCAAGAACGCCATCGCCGCCGACCCAGAAGATCGATGACGTCGGCGCCTCGAGCACCCGTCCGTGGGGGGTGACCAGCAGCGCCTCGTCAAAGCCGCGCTCGCGCGCAAGGCGACCGGCGAGCATGTTCGCCGCGTAGGACAGCGACTTGATGCCGTCGAGCAGCCGAGTCGGCGCAAACGTCACGAAGCCGAGGCGCGCTCGCGCCGGCGCGAACGGAAGCGCCTCGGTCATCAACAGCCTCCGCCCCCCGCGGGTGAGCACGATACGCAGACAACCGTCGAAGCGATCACCGCCGCGCGCAGCGAGGAGCTCGGCGGCCTCGGCCTCGAGCTCGCCACGCGGGACCGGGTAGCCGAGTCTCAGGTTTTGCGCCGAGCGCTCGATCCGGTCGAGGTGCTCGGCGAGCGCGAACGGCCTCCCGCCGTAGATGCGAATCACCTCGAAGACGCCATCGCCGCGCAAGAATCCTTCGTCGCCGACGCCGATCGATGTCTCGGCGACTGGGGCGACTCGGCCGTCGAGACATGCGAGCTCAGTGGTCATGGCTGAAGACAACTCCGGAGCGTGCACGGCGGTGGCGAGTGCCAGCGGGTCTCGACGCTCTTTATGGGCCGTGAAGGAATCGAACCTTCAACCTTGGGATTAAGAGTCCCCTGCTCTGCCAATTGAGCTAACGGCCCTTGGTGGCGAGGCAGCCCGACAGCGGGGCGCCGGCGAATTCTACGCCGTGCTGTCGGCGGCGAGGGCAGAGAGCGCGTCGTCGCGGGAGTCGTGAATCGGAAAGACGCGGTCGAGCCCGGTTATCTCGAAGATCTTGGAGATGTTCTGATTGCTGCAGACGATCGCGAGCGTCCCGCCGGACGGGCGCAGGCGCTTGACGCCACCGACAAGGACGCCGAGCGTCGTCGAGTCGATGAAGGTGGCGTTTGAGAGATCGACGACGACGCGCTTCTTCCCTTCCTCGATCACCTGGACCATCCGGTCCTTGAACTCGGGTGCGGTGTATAGATCGATCTCGCCCCCGAGCTCGATCACATGGGTGTCGGAGTCAACCTCTTGGTCTTGGATCTGGAAGTTCACCGTTCTAAATCTATCGGTTCTCACGAGCGAGGCGTCGACCAGGCCGCGCCGTAGGACCGAGGCATCGACAGCGGCCGCCTAACGACTGGGGCCGGGTGCCTCACCCCCACGCAACAACAGCGCGACCTGTGCTCGCGCATCCTTGCGCTGATTGCCCGGTGCCAGCTCGACGGCCTTGTCGCCGGCAAGCTTCGCCTTGCGCGACTGTCCGGCAAGCGCCGCATAGCGCGTCAGCTGCAGGTACGCGTTTGGGCTTGGGCGCGCCTCGGCGACGATCTCGGCCGCCCGTGCGGCCTCCGCCGGCTTGTTCAACCCCGCCTCGCCGTACGCCTGGAGCATGAGCCCGGCGAGCGAGTCGTCGACGCTCCTTGGCGGTAGCGCCAGGTAGCGCTTCCACGCCGCGTCGGCCTTGCGTAGCTCCGCCTTTGCCTTGGCGCCGAAGTCGCCCTGCTCGCTCGCCTGGGCCGCCGCGAGCTGATAGCGGTCGCGAACGGTCGTCTTCAGGGCGGGCTCATCGGTTGGGTTCACCCGCAGGCGCTCCTGGGCGCGCTTCAGCCGCTTCTCGACGAGCTCGTTCCCGCCACCCTCGGTCTGGTTGCTCGTGAAAGCGTCGAAGAGACCTCCACCGGCAAAGTTGCCGCCCACGTTGAAGAGGAGGTAGCCGCCGCCCATCAACACGGCCAGCGTCAGGTAAACGACCTGAACGACGCGACGGCGCTTGCCTTGGAGGTCGAAGAGCATGAGCTTGTGCGCGAGTGAGCCTACGAGCCTTCGATTGAGGCGATCTCGTCGCCGACCTCGGGCGCCGGGCGTCCGAGCGCAGCGGCCAGAAGGATACTCAGCTCATAGAGGACGATCAGCGGCGCCATGATCATCAGCATCGTGACCGGATCCTGCCCGGGTAGCAGCGCTGCAACGATCGCGACCACGACGACCGCATAGCGCCTGTGCCTGCGCAGCTGTGCCGGAGTCGTCAAGCCCAGCTTCGTCGCGGCGAGGATCCCGACGGGGATCTGAAAGACGAGGCCCATCGCCAGCATCGTCATGGCGGCGAAGCTGTAGTACTCGCGTGCCCTGATCTGGGTGTCGAACTGCTTGGCGTTGAAGCCCAGCAGGAAGTCGAGCGCGTTTGGGAGCACGACGAGATAGCTGAACACGACGCCGGCTATGAAGAGAAACGGGATCATCAGCAGCAGCGGCAGGGCGACCTTTCGCTCCGTCGGGCTGAAGGCGGGCAACAGGAAGGCGTAGGCCTGGTAGAGCAGCGCCGGCAACGCGATCAGGATCGCCGCGTAGGCGGCGACCGTCAGCGTCGCCGTGAAGGGCTCGGCCACCCCCAGCGTCACCGGCTCCCTACCGCCGAGCGGGGAGTTGAGGATGTCGAGGATCCGGCCGTTCTGCCAAAAGCAGACCCCGAGCGCCACGACGAATGTCACGGCGGAGACGATCAGGCGCGAGCGAAGCTCGTCTAGGTGGTCGACAAGACTGAGGCGCTCCTCGTGACCGATCGGCTTGAGCTTTGCCACGGAGGCCTGTCGCGGCGGCTGGCTAACGCGAGCTGTCGGGGGCGCGCTCGCCGTCGGGCGTCGGGCGCGCCGGCTGTCGCTCCGCGACCGGCGCCTCGGCACCGTCGGCCTGGGCCGATGGTGGCTCGAGCTTCGCGACCCGGTCCTCGTCATCGTCCTTGCCGGCGATCGAGTCCTTGAACTCGCGCATCGCCCCCCCGAGCGATTTTCCGAGGCCGGGAAGACGCTTCGGACCGAAGATCACGAGCAGGATGACGAGCAGGATGGCGAGCTCAGGAATGCCGGGCGTGGGAATTGCGACCCCTCCAGATCTTTGTCAGTTCCATGGTGGTGATGACCATCGTACGCCTCGCTCGCCCAGCTGGATCAGCGTCCCGCTCTGTCCCGCCCCTCCCCGAGACCGTGGAGGCCGCAAAGCGCGGCTCGCCTCATCCGCCAGGCAGCGCCGGTCGGCTGCCCTCGCGCTCGAAGTTGAGATGGAAGCGACTCGGGGTCGGCTCCGCCTGGTCCTGGTACTTGCTGCGCGCCTCGCCCGAGCCATAAGGGTGCTCGACCGGGGAGTCCATTCGCATGAATGAGATCTGGCCGATCGGCATTGCGTGATAGATCGTGATCGGAAGGTTTGCGACGTTCGAGAGCTCAAGCGTCAAGTTGCCCGCGAAGCCACTATCGACGAAGCCCGCCGTTGAGTGAATCAGCAGGCCGAGCCGCCCAAGCGAGCTCTTGCCCTCAAGCCGGGCCACGAGATCATCGGGGATGACGACCCGCTCAAGGGTCTGTCCCAGGACGAACTCGCCCGGATGGAGGATGAAGGGCTCGTCGCCGGCGACCTCGACCAGCTCGGTCAGGCCTTCCATCGGCTGCCGGACGTCGATGTAAGGGTAGCGCGCGTTGTGGAACACCCTGAAGCGCCGGTCGACGCGTAGATCGACGCTTGACGGCTGTACGAGACCGGGATCGAACGGCTCGATCACGATCCGCCCAGCGCGGATCTCAGCCCGAATGCTGCGGTCGCTGAGTACCACGGGCGGCAGAGTCTAGGGCTAAGACGCCGCCGCGCAAGGCTCAAGTTCCGCGTCGTTTGACCGATACCGCTCATGAGGTGAACGAGCGATGAGTCTTCCCAGCCACGAGGGCAACATCAAGCGGATCGTCCTGCCGAGCGGGAAGCTGATCGAGGTCGTCTACTTCCCCGCCGAGGAGCCGGCGCCCGAGCAGCGCTCCGCCGGCGAGCCGCCGGCGCCGGCGCCCGAGCAGCGCATCACGGAGCTCCACGTCTGCCCGGAATGTGCCTGCGAGCTGGTCTACCCGACCGAGTGGGAGGAGGCAGGCCCGAAGCACTGGACCGTCTGCCTGCACTGCCCTAACTGCGACTGGAGCGACTCGGGCAAGTTCGAGCAGGGACTCGTCGACGAGTTCGACGAGGAGCTCGACCGCGGCAGCGACACGCTGATCTGCGCCCTGAAACGACTCACCGAGGCGAACATGTCGTCGGAGCTCGCATGCTTCGTGGCCGCGCTCGAAGCGAACGCGATTCTTCCGATGGACTTCTAAGTCTTACCCGTAGCGCTCGCTGAGTCTTACCCGTAGCGCTCGCTGAGTCTTACCCATAGCGCTCGACGACACCGTCCGCGACGAGCTCGAGCGCATCGCGCCGCGAGTCACCCAACGCCACTTCCGCCAAGGCCGCCTTTGCCTCGGCGACGTAGCTCAGCGCATGCGCGCGTGCCCGTCCGAGCGCCCCGCTGCTCTCGATCCGCTCGCAGAGCGCGTCGACCGCCGCCTGCCGGGAGCCGACCGCGCGCAGGTCGATCTCGCCGAGCGCGATGTCGCGCTCGCGCGCCAGGATCAGGGGCAGTGTGACCGTGCCGTCGAGCAGATCCGCCCCGCGATGCTTGCCAGTGTGCACCAGCGGCCCGGAGACGTCGAGGACATCGTCGAAGATCTGGAAGGCGATGCCGATCCGCATGCCAAAGAGCGCGAGTGCTTGCTCGGCCCCCGGTCCCGCGTCGAGGCTCCCAAGGATGGCCCCGAGACGGCAGCTGGCCTCGAACAGCCGCGCTGTCTTCAGCTCGCAGCGCTCGAGGTAGCGCTCTGCGCTGACGGTGGCCGACCAGGCATCGGCGCGCTGCATCAGCTCGCCACGGGCAAGCGCGGTCGCGGCAGCGGACAGCGCGCGCATCGCGGCGGGATCGCCGGCCTCTGCGAGCTCCGAGAAAGCGCGCGAGAAGAGCAGGTCGCCGGTCGCGGTCGCCACGCCCCGGCCCGCGCCCTCGAAGACCGTCGGGCGCCCTCGGCGCATTGCCGCGCGGTCAAGGACATCGTCATGGACGAGCGTCGCCGTGTGGACAAGCTCGACGGCGACGGCTGCGCTGACGAGCCGATCGGAGTCACGGTCGCCGGCGCTTTCTGCGCTGACGCGTCGATCGGAGTCACGGTCGCCGGCGGATAGGAAGACGAGCAGGGGTCGCAGACGCTTGCCGCCAGCGGTCAGCGTCTGCGTCGCATGAGCCCCGAGCTCCTGACCATGGCCTTGCGCAATCTCGGCAAGCCGCTGCTCGGTTCGCGCGAGCAACCGCGAGATCTGCGGCCCACCCGCCATCACCGCCGCCGCGCCCTGTGCCGAGGCCCCATCCTCCCGGGACGCGATCGACCGCTCGCGTGGCCCCGGCCGGGGGCTCACGGGCGCTCAACAGTGCCGACGTGGATCGCGATGATGCCACCGGCCGTTGTCAGATAGCGAACGTCGACCAGCCCGGCAGCGGCGAGCCTGGCAGCGAGCTCCTCGGGACCTGGGAAGCGGCGCACCGACCGAGGAAGGTACGAGTAGGCGTCTGCATCACCGGCGAGCCGCCCCAGCGCCGGGACCGCTCGCTCAAACCACAGCCTGAAGAACCACGAGAGCGGCGGGCGCTCGGGCGTGGTGAGCTCGAGCACGACGACGCGCCCGCCGGGCTTGACGACGCGCACGAGCTCCGAGAGTCCCTTTGCGAGGTCGCTGAGGTTACGCGCGCCGAAGCCGACCGTAGCCGCGTCGAACGAGCTGTCGGGGTAGGGCAGGGCGAGCGCGTCGGCGCACTCGAACCGCACCGACGCAGCGCGCTTTGAGCCCTTCTTGACCGCGAGCGCAAGCATCGCCTCGGAGAAGTCACAGGCGACGACGCGGCCCTGCCGCCCGATCCGCCGCTCGAGCGCGAACGCCAGATCACCGGTGCCGGTTGCGACGTCTAGCGCGTGCTGGCCCGGGCCGACGGCGGAGAGCTCGGCAGCGCGATCGCGCCAGCTCCCGTGCATTCCGGCCGTCATCACAGCGTTCATCAGATCGTAGACGCGCGCGATTCGATCGAACATCGCCCGGACCTGGGCATCCGAGAGGCGACCGCCACGATCGCGCGGCTCGCGGTCGCGAGAAGTGTTCCGCGTCACGAAGGGGCTACTTCAGTGACGCGAGGAAGTCGACCAGCTCTTTGAACTCCTCGGGCCGGTCTTCCTTGAGCTTGGCGTAGGACGGCATCGGCGCGGTCGGGTTGACGAGCGTACGCTCGATTGCCTGGGCCGGAAGGCGCGCCCCGATGTGCGCCAGATCGGGGCCCGGACCCGCGTTGCCGTTCTCACCGATCTTGTGGCAGGCGAGGCACCCTGACGCCGCCGCGACGTCCTTTCCATCCTCAAGCCCCGGCGCCACCGCGAGATCGATCCGCGTCGGCGAGCCCGCGAGCGCGCCCTCGAGCGTCAAGAACGCCATCACGGCGATTGTCACGATCCCGGCAGAGGTCGCGATCGGCCGGCGAGCGGGGTGGCGCTCGGGGTTTCGATCGATGAACGGCAGCAGCAGCAACAGCGTCAGGCCGATCGTCGGGATCCCGATCGTCGCCAGAAAGACGAGCTCGGGCGGCTTGATCACGCGCAGCACCTCGAACAGGAAGAAGAAGTACCACTCGGGCCGTGGGACGTACGTGGTCGACGTTGGATCGGCCTTCGGTCCGAGCTCGGCGCCGAGCAACACTGCCATCGCGATGATGACGAGCATCACGATGCAGGCCATTGCGCCGTCTTTGAGCACTGCGTAGGGGAAGAACGGCTTGCCCTGACTCTTCAGGATCTGGTACTCGCGGAGATAGCGCTCCTTTTCCCTCGCGTTCATCGAAGGCCCCTGCAAACGGGCGCCGAGCGTTGCCCCTGGGCCGCGACCGGCATCAGATCTCCTCGCGAGCCAGCTCGCGCGGCTTCTCAGCCTTGAGCCATGGGGGCGCGGTCGTCCCCAGCTTTGCGACGAGATAGAGATGCGCGCCAATCAAGGCAGCGATCAACCCCGGGATCAGCAGCATGTGGATTGCGTAGAACCGGCTTAGCGTCGCTGCTCCAAACTCCGGGCCGCCGCGCAGGAAATCGGCCAGATAGGGCCCCATGATCGGACCAGACGCGTTGATGTTGACCCCGACCACCGTGGCCCAGAAGGAGCGTTGATCGAACGGGAGCAGATAGCCGGTGAAGCCCATCGCCAACGTCAGGACGAGCAACACCACACCGATCAGCCAGTTCAGCTCACGCGGGTACTTGTAAGCGCCGAAGAAGAACGTCCGACCCATGTGAAGAAACACCAGAACGACCATCACGGTCGCCCCCCAGCGGTGCATTCCGCGCACCAACTGGCCGAGGAAGACGTCGTTGGTGATGTGCTGCACCGACTCGTAGGCCCGCGTCGCCGATGGGTCGTAGTACATCGCGAGAAACACGCCGGTGACGGCCTGCGAGAGGAAGGCGAACATCGTTGCCGAGCCAAGCGTGTAGAACCAATTTGTCCCGCGCGGGACCTTGCGGTAGAGGAAGCCGCGCAGGAAGGGGCTTGCTCCGGTGCGCTCGTCGAGCCACGCGACCGCCGATATCGGCACCTCGGCGGCCTGCCGTATGAGCTCCTCGCGATCGAGCCCCGGCTTGCCATTCCCGGCGCGGCCCGGGGTCGCCGGGGGCCCGGTCTCCTCGTTGCGCCCGGGTCCCCGCCGGCGCTTCAAGGCGCTCACGTCGTCGGCCGTGGCGGGTAGAGGTACTTCCAGATCCCGTCAAGGTGGTTGGACGGGTCGCGAACCGAGAACTTCTGCAGCTTCGAGTCGACCGAGAAGCGATCACCGACAAGTACTCGCCCGTCCACCACCCTGGTCCGCAGCCGGTCGAGCGGCCGCACCGGCGGGCCCCCCGAGACCGTCCCGTCAAAGCCGTAGACGCCGCCGTGGCACGGGCAGATGAAGCGCTCCGAGGCCTGCACGTAGCGAACCGGACAACCGAGGTGGGCACATCGCGTAGATATCGCGACGTACGGTTGCCGCAGCTTGTCGGTATCGCGGCTTGGGTCGAACTTGCGCACGTAGATCGTTGTCTTGCCCGCCTCGCCGGCGTCGGCGACCAGCGTGATCACCCGTGCGACGTAGGTCCGCGCATTGAAGTCGGCCTCCGGCCCGACATCCTGAAACCGCTCCGGGCTGTCATCGCTGAAGAGCGGCCCGGCGGCAAAGCCGAGCGCGGGCAGCCCGAAAGCGGCGGAGGCGATACCGCCAGCGGTCAGCGCGCCTCCCTCGAAGAGCCGTCGGCGAGTGACCGTCTCGCCCTCGTAGGCGCCCGGGATGCCGCGATCGACCGTAAACGGGGAGCGCTTCTCCTTGCGTCTCTTGCGCGGATCGGGCACGGGATGGCTACCAGGAGATTCCGGATTCAACGGCCCGCGAACTCTACCGCCAAGCTCGATGGTGACGTCGGGAACGCGACAGCGCTCAGCCCTCGCCGGGCACGAGGGCCAGCCCCTCGGCCATCGCGCGCGCACCGGCCGTCGCGGCGCCGGCGAGGAGCTCGGCGCTCGCCGCCCAGAGGCGCTCGACGCTCTCGCCGTGGCCGGCTGCCTCGGCCGACGCCGACAGCGAGATCAGGTCGGCGAGCTCCGCGATCGCCGCGATGTCACCCGCCTCGGCAAGACGGTCGAGCCCAAGCGCGTAGAGCGAGTCGCCCGCCAGCAGCAGTAGGTCGGGGTCCATCCCCTGGAAGGCCCGCGACGTCCGGTAGTGCATCAGATAGCCCTCGTACACCGCCTCCAGCGCGAAGCGGCGGTCGGCGTCGGCGAGCCGTGGCCCGAAGCGGCTCTCGGCCGGGTCGGCGATCGCGTAACGATCGAGCGCGCGATCGGCCGCGGTTACGACCTCCGCCAGCGCGTTCACGTTGGCGCCCGCAGGCTCACGCGCCCAGCGCGTTCACGTTGGCGCCCGCAGGCTCACGCGCCTAGCGCACTCACAGCGCCGCCAGCGCGCGGCCGGCAGCGTCGACGGTCTGCTCGAGCTGTGAGGTGGTGTGCGCAAGTGATGGAAACCATGCCTCGAACTGCGACGGCGGCAGGTAGATCCCATGACCCAACATCGAACGGCAAAAGCGCCCGTAGGCTTCCAGATCGCAGGCCTTCACTGTGTCGAGGTCCGTCACGGGCCGCTCGCAGAAGAAGGCCGTCAGCAGGCCGGTGGTCCACTCCACCTGCAGCGCGACTCCGGCGGCCCGTGCCGCGTCGCGCAGACCGGTCGCGAGCCGCTCGGTCGTGCGGTCGAGATGGTCGTAGGCATCGGCGTCGAGCAGGCGGAGCGTCGCGAGCCCTGCCGCCACGGCGAGCGGATTGCCGGAGAGCGTCCCCGCCTGGTAGACGTCGCCGACTGGCGCCACCAACTCCATCAGCCCGCGCGGACCGGCGTAGGCGGCCGCCGGTAGCCCACCGCCAAGCACCTTTCCGAGCACGGTGAGGTCCGGCACCACCGCCTCGCGCTCCTGGGCCCCGCCGCGCGCGACGCGAAAGCCCGAGATCACCTCGTCAAAGACCAGCAGCGCGCCGCTGAGGTCTGCCTGGTCGCGGAGGAACGCGAGAAAGCCGCCGCCCGGCGGCACAAGCCCCATGTTCGCCGGATAGGGCTCGCAGAGCACGGCCGCCGGCGGGCGCGCCTCGAGCGCGCGCCTGACTCCGTCTACGTCGTTCCACCGAACGACGACCGTGTCGCCCGCCTGCGCGCGCGTGACGCCGGGGCTACTCGGAAGCGCATCGGTCGCCAAGCCCGATCCGGCGTCGGCGAGCAGACCGTCGACATGCCCGTGGTAGGCCCCGGCGAACTTCAGGACGGCTTCGCGGCCGGTCGCGGCGCGCGCCAGACGCAGCGCGCTCATGACCGCCTCGGTGCCGGAGGACGTCATTCGCACCATCTCGGCGCTCGGGACCCGCTCAACCACCTCGCTCGCGAGTGCCAGCTCACCCTCGGTCGGAGCGCCGTAGCTTGTGCCGCGGGCGGCTGCGTCGACGATCGCCGCGACGACGTCGGGGTGGGCGTGCCCGGCGATCAGAGCCCCCCACGAGCTGACGTAGTCGACGTAGCGGCCGCCGTCGACGTCGATCAGCTCCGCGCCTTCGCCGCGCTCGATGAACAGAGGATCGCGCCCGATCGCGCGCATCGCACGAACTGGAGAGTTCACACCGCCGGGGATCAGCGCAAGCGCCTGGCGGTAGAGCTCGCGTGATCGCGGACCGCCGGCGGCCGCGGGCGTCGGCGGCGAGCTCAGGAGTGCTCTGCCTCCCAGCGCTTGAAGTCGCCGGTGAAGTAGAGCAGACGAATCTTCTTGAACTCGGTCGAGGAGTAGAGCGTCGCTTGGTCAACGATTCCGGTATCGGCGGCGATCGCCTCGAGGACGGCGTCGCACTCCTCCTTCGAGCGGCCGTGGGCCATCGTGAAGACCGAGTACGGCCAGTCCGGATAGGTCGGGCGCTGGTAGCAGTGGGATATCCCCCGGAACGCGGCCATCCGCGGCCCGAGCTCGGCGATCCGGTCGTCCGGGACAGCCCAGACGCCCATCCCGTTCGCGGAGAAGCCAGCGCGACGGTGATAGAGGATCGCCGCCACGCGCCGCAGCGCTCCGCGCTCGCGCATCGATGAGAGCTGGCACAGCAACCGCTCGACCGACATTCCGAGCGATTGGGCAGCCGGAGCGTATGGCTCGGCGATTACCGGCATGTCCCCCTGCAGCGCGCGGATCACCGCAACGTCGAGCTCCGAGAGCTCGACCGGGTCGAGCTGGCGCGGCTCCTCGGCGACACCGGCGACCGCAAGGGCCGCGCTATCGCCCTCCATCTCGAGGTTCATGTTGATCTTGAAGAGCTTGAGCGTCGGCAGCTGACGCATTGACTGCGCACCCGCCTGCGCAGCCAGCAGCTCGAGCGTGCCGTCGAGGCCGAGCCGCGAGTCGGGCTCGGTAGCAATCGTGAACCAGAGGTTGAAGTCGTGGTCCCTGAGGTAGTTGTGCGAGACGCCCGGATGGGCATTGATGACCGTCGCGGCGCGCTGAGGATGGTCGGGGTCCACCTTTGCGGCGACCAGCATCGAGCTGTAGCCGAGCGCGCGCGTGTCGAAGATCGGCGTGACCTGGCGGATGATGCGCTCGGCGATCAGGCGCCTTACACGCGCTAGGGCATCCTCCTCACTGAGCTGGGCGAGGCCGGCGACGTGAGCGTAGGGCCGGCGCTCGAGCGGGAAGCTCCCCTGCATCAGGTTCAGCAGCTTGCGGTCGAGGGCGTCGAGCGCGACCGCGGCACCGTCCTTTCGGGTCCGAACCTTCGCCCGGGCGATCAACTGAGCCATGTCGCCACGTCCTTGGCGTGGTAGGTGATGACGATGTCGGCCCCTGCCCGGCGAATGCATGTGAGCGCCTCGAGTACGACCGCCCGCTCATCGAGATGGCCCGCCGCGGCGGCCGCCTTGACCATTGCGTACTCGCCGCTGACGTTGTAGGCGGCGACCGGCAGCCCGGTCGCGTCCTTGATCCTGCGGATCACATCGAGATACGGAAGCGCGGGTTTGACCATCACGATGTCGGCGCCCTCCTCGACGTCGAGCAGGGCCTCGCGAACGGCCTCATCGGCGTTCGCCGGGTCGAGCTGGTAGCCGCGGCGGTCGCCGAACGCCGGCGCCGATCCGGCGGCGTCGCGAAATGGCCCGTAGAAGGCCGAGGCGAACTTGGCCGAGTACGCGATGATCGGCAAGCCGCTGTGGCCAGCCGCGTCGAGCGCCGCCCGCAGCGCGCCGACGCGACCGTCCATCATGTCGCTCGGGGCGACCGCGTCGGCGCCGGCATCGGCGTGCGAGGCGGCGGTCCGCGCCAGCAGCTCGAGCGTCGCGTCGTTGTCGACCGCGCCAGCGGCCCCGATCACTCCGCAGTGGCCGTGGTCGGTGTAGCCGCAGAGGCAGACATCGCTGATCACGACAAGCTCCGGGTGGGCCTCCTTCAGCGCCCTGATCGCGAGCTGGACGACGCCCTCGTCGTCGTAGGCCCCCGAACCGAGTGCGTCCTTGTCGTCGGGAACGCCGAAGACGAGCACCGCCGGAACCCCGACCGCTAGCGCGGCACCGGCCTCCTCAACTGCCAGCGCGATTGAATGGCGCGCGATCCCGGGCATCGACCCGACGGGCGAGCGGCGATCGGTGCCGAGCTCGACAAAGAGCGGATAGACCAGGTGCGACGGCGACAGATCGGTCTCACGAACGAGCTCGCGCAGCACGCCAGAGCGGCGCAATCTGCGCATTCGCGTAGCGGGGAAGGCCATCGGCTTCGGAGTCTAATGGGCCTCCTCGAAAGGTTCGGCCGGATATGACGAGCGTCAGCCGCGCGCCAGGCAAGGATGCAGAAGCCGACGATAGCGCCGCTAGCGGCGCTATCGCCGGCCCGCGAGGACGGCGGGCGGCGGCGATCTGGTGCCGGAACAACGGTCGAGACGTTCAGAGAATGCCGATCAGCTCACGCGAACCGGCGCAGCGCGACGCGCGCGGCGAGCGCGAAGGCGGCGGCGAGCGCGCCAAGGTGTAGCAACGCAGCGCCGAGACCGCCCGAATCGTTGAGCGAGGCATCGACCGCCGTCAGGGTCGCCCTGAACGGAAAGAGCGCGGATGCCACCCTGATCCCGCCGTAGAGTCCGGCCGAGACCGTTCCAGTCGGCACAAGGCTGACGAACGCAACCGGCAGCGCGACCATGAAGGCGAGCAGCGACGCCGCGCGCAAATCGCGTGTCAGCGCGCCGATCGCCGTGCCCATCGAGGCGAACGCGAGCGCCGCCGACGCAATCGCAACCACCCAGAGCGGTGAGCGGCTCCAGTCAAGGTCGATGAACAGCGACAGTCCGGCGAGCATCGCGAGCATGACGGCGGTCGAGCAAGAGGCGGCGAGGATGACCTTCTCCACCAGCAGCGAGGTCATCGTGACGAGGCCGCGGACGATCCGCGCGAAGGCGTTCTCCTCTCGCTCGAGTGCGAGCATCCCTGCTGCCAGCAGCAGGGTCACGAACATCAGCGAGAAGGTCACGGCGATCGCGACGGCGTACGAGTTCAGCCCGGTCGCTGCTCCCTTGACGATCTCATGCCTGACCCGCACCGGAGTGGCGACGGAGGCGAGCACGTCGTCGGAGAGGTCGAGGTTCTCGCGCGCGACGTGAGCGAAGCGGCGCACGCCTTCGAGCTGGGCGCCCAACGGCGACCCAGGTGGCAGATCTGTCTGCACCCGCCGGAGGATCTCTTCCGAGCGCCGCAGGCCGAGCACGGTGAAGTCGCGGCCGAGGATCTTGAGCTCGCCGCCGCCGGCGATCAAGTCGAGGTAGCCGCTGGCGATCTCCGTGTAGCGCTTGGCGAGCGCGGCGTTTGCGTCCTGCACGCGCGAGTTGATCGTGTCGCGGACAAAGCGGGCCTTCACCGGATCCTCGGCGTTGTAGAAGACCTCTACCTCCGGCGGCTCGAGACCCGACTCCAGCTTCTGGGTCAGGTCAGCCGGGATTATCAATGCGGCGAGCACCTCGCCGCGACGGACCTTCTCGATCGCCGCCGCTCGGCTCGAGACGGCCACCGGATCGATGCTCTTGAAGAGATCACGCTCGTAGCGCGCAGTATCGATCTCCTCCGCGCCGAGATGAACTGTCTTCGCGGCAGCGGGGATCTGGTTCAAGAAGGCCACCGCCGGCTTGTCCGGACCGCGCGAGAAGGCGACGCCGATCAGGACGGCGAGCACGATCGGATAGATCACGAGCAACGCCACGAGGAGCGGTGAGCGCCTGAGGATCTGGAGGTCCTTGAGCAACAGCCAGCGCATCAGAGCCTCGATCGCTCGTTCCGACCCCTACGAACGACAAGGATGGCCGGGGTCGGCGAAGCGGACATTCAGTGGCCGCTCTCGCGGAGGAAGCCGACGAAGGCGGCCTCGAAGTCGCGCGGGACCGGGGTTCCCGCACGCGCGACCGCGCGCTCGAGCTCGCGCGGCGAGCCGGTGAAGAGGCGTTCCCCATCGGCGAGAACGACCACCTGCCCCGCGTATCGGTCGGCCTCCTGGACGTCGTGGGTCGAGTAGACGACGCTCGTTCCAGTCGCCGCGAGGCCGGTGATGAACGTCCATAGCCGCTCGCGCTGGCGCGGATCAAGCCCCGCACTCGGCTCGTCGAGCAGCAGCACGGCGGGCGCGGCGACCAGGCCGATGGCGATGTTCACCCGCTGGCGCCCTCCGCCCGAGAGCTCGCCGACCTGGTCGTTCGCCCGCTCGCGCAGACCCGCCTGATCGAGCATCCGCTCGACAGCGCCCACCACGTCAGTGCAGCGCTCGAGGCGAGCGAACAGCCTGAGATTCTCGGCGACGGTTAGCTTCGCGTAGAGCGCCGGCCGCTGCGGTACCCAACCGATCCGCTGCGCGGTGGATATGACCGTTCCCCCGTCCGGGCGATCAAGTCCGGCGAGGATCGACAGCAGTGTCGTCTTCCCCGCCCCGTTCGGGCCGATCACCGCCACGAGCTCCCCTCGACCGGCGCGGAGCGACACGCCGTTTAGCGCCGCGCGCCCGCCGTAGCGCTTGATCAGGTCTCGTCCCTCGATCAGCGGCGATCCGGCGGCGGGCACTTCGCCAAGGGACGCGGCGGGCCGGCGCTGCATGCGCGAACCGTAGACGGATTGACAGAATCGCGCCGATGAAGATCCTTTTTGTCGGCGATGTCGTCGGTGCGAGCGGTCGGCGCGCGCTCGAGGCGCTGCTGCCCGGGCTGCTCGACAGCCACGCCCCCGACTTCGTGGTCGTCAACGCCGAGATCATCGCCGGCGGGCCCGGGATCACCGAGAAGAGCGCACGGGGCTTGCTGGAGAGCGGGGTCGACGCGATCACGCTCGGAAACCACGCCTACCGCCACCGCGAGGTCTACGGCTTCCTCGACCGCGAAGAGCGCATCGTCAGGCCGGCGAACTACCCGAAGGCAAACCCCGGCCGCGGACACACGGTTGTCGAGAAGGACGGGCGCCGACTCGCTGTGGTCAACCTCTCAGGGAGCGTCTTCCTGCAGGCCGCGCGCTCGCCGTTCGCCGAGGTGGACTCAGTCCTGTCAGAGCTCCGAGACCAGGTCGCCCACGTGCTGGTCGACTTCCACGCGGAGGCGACGAGCGAGAAGGTCGCGATGGGCTGGCACCTCGACGGCCGCGTGACCGCATGCGTCGGGACGCACACCCACGTGCCGACCGCGGACGCACGCGTGCTCCCGGGAGGGACCGCGTACGTCACCGATGTCGGAATGACGGGCGCCCGCGGGGGTGTCATCGGGGTCGAGCGCGAACAGTCGCTCGAGCGCTTCCGCACGCAGATGCCGGTCAGGTTCGAGGCCTCTGAGGATGACCCTTGGATCAACGCCGTCTTGATCGAAGCGGACGCACGCGGGTCGGCGCAGTCGATCTCCCAGGTCCTGCTCAGTGCAAGTGAGTGACCGCCATCGCCGCTGAGTGGCTGCGCGCGGGTCCTGTCGCCGGTCCGGGGGGGTCGCTCAGTGCGAGTGATGACAGGGCTGTCGCCGCTAGGTAGCTGCGCGCGGGTCCTGTCGCCGGTCCGGACCTGCATCGCTCGCTGAACGCTCCCGATGAGGTCCTTCCCCGCGCCACCCGCGCGATCGCCGTAGCTGGCGGACTGTCATTGCTCGCCTTCGCTACTCAGGCTGAGAAGAACCGGGGGCCGTGGATGGCAGACCGGCCCCTGTCCTCGGCTGAGCGCTGGTCGAGGGACTCGGGCCGTCAGACACGCCGTGGGGGCCGAAGAGGGCGACCAGAGTCAGTGGGAAGAACCAGACGATGTAGAGGTAGAACCAGTGCGCGGCGGCGATCTGGAGGGCGATCAGGACCGCCGCGGCGAGCGCCGCGACCTGCACGATGTTCTTGCGGTGCGGAACGAATGCGACCAGGATGGCGAGCGCGATCGCTGTCGCCGTGACGGCTGCGTGAAGCGGGGCGAGCGACGGCTCTAGGCCCCAGACGCTGAACGGCGAGTCGCGACCGGCCTGGTAGCCAATCGTGCGGTCATAGAGCTCTCGCGCGCCGCCATCGGGGAGGAAGGCGAGCAAGAGGCCCCCTGCCACCAGCGCGAAGCTGCAGCCGAAGACGGCTGAGCGTCGTAGGCGATCGGCCCTGGGGTGTCCGCGATCGGCTGCGGCAAGGAAGAGCGGCGCCAGTGCGAGCGCGGCGAACTTGGCAACACCGGCCAGCGCCACCAGCGCGCCACGTCCCGGTGGTGAGGCCAGGGCCAAGAGCGCGAGGACAAGCAGCGCGGCGACGAGCGAGTCGTTCGCGTTCGAGGCCAGGACGTACGAGCTGTACGGGTAGGCGGTCCAGCCATAGGCAAGGGCTACGCCGAGCAGCATCCCCCGCCGTGCCCCGCCGAGGCGGCGCCCGAGCAGGAACAGGGCGAGCGCGGTCAGCAGATCGAACGCGATCGCAGCGGCGTGGGCGGCGGCGAGCCCCTCCCAGCGCCCGTGCCAAGGCAGCATCTGCTCGAAGGGGAGATAGGCGAGATAGGTCACGGGTCCGTAGGTGTCGCCGTGCGCGACGTCGGCCGGAAAAGCACCGTAGAGCGACTCTCCGGCGGCGATCCGGTCTGCACCAACGACGCTCGCGTAGCCCACGTCGATCACGCCCGAGTCGATCACGTTGAGCCCGATCCGGAAGCCGATCAGAAAGAGCAGCCCGAGCGCAAGCCAGCTCAGCGGGACGAGCGGGATCAGTCGTCCTTCGTCGCGCCGGGGGCGCAGACCCGTCCAGACCATCCTCGCGAGCAGATAGGCCAGCACGGGATAGACGAGCAGGACAGACGCGGAGATCTCGCCGCGGTTGAAGAATATCTGGGAGGCCCCGAAGGACAGCAACACGATGAGGTCGAGGTGCAGCAGGCGAAACGGTCGCCGGGGATCGACGAACGGCGCGAGGAACAGCAGGCAGAGCGGCAGCCAGACGTATGGGGCGTTCAGCTTGCGCCCGAACGCTCCTTCGTATCCGCGCGCCATCCGCCACCTGACCTGCGGTCCCGTCCACGCCTCGACGACAGCGCCACTGCGGTCGTCGATCGTCACCTGGGCGCGCTCCTCGCGGTGGGCGAAGTAGCTCACCTGCCAGCGCCGCGGGCCTGACGTGTAGGCCGTCGGGCGAAGGCCGGGATCGCCCCGACGTACGGCGCGGACGACCGGCGAGCGGTCGGCGATCGCCGTCGCCGTGTCTGCGCTGAGGCGGAATCCTCGTGGGGGCGATGTCTGCGACGCCGGCCGCGTGAGTGTGGCGGAGGCCGTCGCCGCCGTGGCGCGGGCGGCCGTCGCGCGGGCGGTCGTCGCCGTGGCGCCAGCGGTCGCCGCGAGCAGCAGCACCAGCAGAGCCGTCCTCAGGCAGCGCGACCGTGTCGCCCGAAGCTCCACATCTTGTTGCCGACGAAGTTGAGTGGCGTCGCGGCGACGATTGAGACCGCCTGGGCGGCCACCTCGGGAACGTCGGCGGCGACGAGCAGCTCGAGCAGCGTCGCCGCAACGAGGAACGCCGTGACGCTGACGGCGAGAAAGCGCGCTGCTTGGAAGCCCGCATGGCCCTCCCGCGCCGCGAAGGTCCAGTGGCGGTTGAACCAGAAGTTGTTGCTGACGGCGACCACGAACGCCGCCGCCGCCGCGATCAGGTGGTGTGCGCCGAGTACGGTGATCGCGACCGTGAACACCGACAGGTTGACGACATAGCCGGAGGCGCCCACGGCACAGAACTTGAGGAGCTGCAGCCAGTTCGCGGGGCGCTTGAGCCCATGGCGCACCCGTGTGTGAGGGCGCAGCCCAAGATCGCTGGGGCTGGTTCTCGCCTCGTCGCGCATCGTCACGACCCTACCGAGAAGTGGTCAAGCACCAGCGGCGTGACGTCCTCGAGCGTCCACTGATCCCGCGCCTCCGCAGCGGGGCCGGCCCCGCACATGATCAGCGCGCCGAGCGAGTCCTCGCGCAGCAGGGACCCGTGACTGCCGCCACCGACATGATCGACCCCGCCCCAATCGACGAACTCATATCCCGCCGCGGCGGAGATCAACAGGTCGCCGGCATGGGGGCAGCTGAGAGCCGACCACAATCGGCCTAACGCGTGCGGGTACGCGGCGCTCGCGACGCGCCCATCCGCCACCGACAGCTCAAGCGCCGCCAGCTCGCCGGTAACACTCCAGCGCTCGCCGCGACGGTCCTCGAGCTCGCCACCCGGGGCGAAGCGGAGCTCGCCGCGGGGGGTCGCGACCACGGCCTCGCCGCCCTCGCGACGAACCACGAGATCCACCCCGGGTGCGCGCTCGACTTCACGGCGCACCCGTCGCGCGAGCTTGTCGCCGCCAGCGCGGTCGAGCAGGTAGACCATCGCCGAGCGCTGCGAAGGACAGAGGGCGATCTCCGCCCCGCGCGAGCCATTCTCGCCGGGCGCCAGCACGCGCTCGCCGTCGAGCGCGGCGAGGAGGTCGATGCGCCGCTCGACAGGCGTCTGCGCGTGATCGGACAGGACGATCACCGCGTGGTGCTCGAGGAAAGCCTCAGCGCCACCGCCCTCGTGCATCATCCGATCGAGCGCGCGATCCGCGTGCGCGATCGCCGCGACCTGCGCCTCGGGGCCGTGCCTATGCGAGTGAGTGTCGGTGTCTGGCAGCGACAGCAGCAGAAAGTCGAAGAGGTCGTTGGCGACAAGGTGCGCCGCGACGCAGGCGGCGTGCTGATCGCGCTGGCCGGGCATGCCGAGCAGCGAGCGGCAGCCCGTCCCGCGCGAGTCGAAGAGGTCGGCGTAGAACAGCTCCGTCGGGCCCCAGACGGCATGGCGAAACTGCGCGTAGCGCGCGAGCCTCGAGTACATGCCGCCCTCCTCGGGCTCGTGGCGCGTGCGGCCGCGGTAGACGAGATAGGTCGTGCAGGCCGTCCGAATCCCGGCGTCCTCGAGCCGTTCGAAGATCGTCGGGCAGGCGCGGCTCAGATGCGCCATGTTGAGGTTGTAGACCGTGTCGAAGAGCGATCGCACGACTCCGAAGGCGCGCGTCGCCGGTAGCGATGAGCCGTACTCGACGTAGCGCTCCTCACCGCGGTGGTACCAGTTCATCGCCGGGATGTGGTGGCCGTCCGGCCCGAGCCCGGTCGTGATCGTGCCCGCCGCGACCGGCGTAACGGATGGATAGGTCGACACGCAGTCCGGGACATAGCTGCCACGCTCGACGAGCGTCGCGAGCGCCGGCGCGCGGCCCGCGGCGATCGCCCGCTCGAGCATCTCGGGCCGCAACGAGTCGATCACGGCAAGCACGAGCTTCTTCCCGGTGCTCACCTCATCTGAGGATTCGCAGCCCGGCGTACTTCCCGCGCTCGCCCGCCGGCGCGGCGACAAGCAGCCAGCCGAAGGCCGCGAGCGCGAGGAACGCAACCGGCGGGAACACGATCGCAAGGGCCGCCAGGATGAGCGCGAGCGCCTCCGCGTAGAGCGTCAAGAATGGGGCGGCGTCGCTGTCGAGCCGGCGACGTACGCGCTTGAGCAGGCGCGATACCGCGAGATAGGCGATCGCCGCGCACGCCGCGCCGGCGACGAGGCCGGGCCGACTGTCGTAGCGCCCCGCCGCCAGCGACCCGGCGAACAGCAGGGCCCCGAGCCCGGCGCCGAGCGCTCCCAATGCAAGATCGCCAGCGACCGGCTCGGATCGGCGGCGCTCGAGCACGTAGAGGAGGACAGCTATGGCGAGCACCGCTGCGAGGAACGGCGGGCGCTCGAGGAACTCGTAGGAGGTGCCGTCGAAGTCGACCGCGATGTCCCCACGGGCCAACGCTCCGACCAGCAACGGTGGCAGGAAGGGCCGAACGCCGCTGGCACCGGCCAGCCCGGCGCCCTGCCCGATGTCTAAAAAGAGGCTGATCGAGTTACCGAGTCGGTTAGGCTCCGAGGAGCGCCATGACGATAGACGACGATCCACGCGGACCCGGTCGCCAGGCAGGCGACGGAGGGGCGGGCGACTCAGGGATCGCGGGCGATTCAGGTATCTCGACCCGGCGCGCGGCCTCGACCTCGCGCGACCTCGAGCGCTACGCCGGACTCTTCAGCTCCCGGACGCGAGTGATGCGGTCATCGGCGATGCGCGACCTGATGGCCCTGATGTCGCGGCCCGACGTGATCTCGCTCGCCGGCGGCCTGCCCGACACGAGTACCTTCCCGCCCGAGACGTTTGCCGCCGTCACGACGACGATCGCGCGCGACTCGTGCGCCAAGGCGCTCCAGTACGGGCCCACCGAGGGCCTGCCCGAGACCAAGGACTGCATCGCCCAGGTGATGGCGGCCGACGGGATGCGCATCGATCGCGATGACCTGATCGTCACCACCGGCGGCCAGCAGGCGATCGACCTCGTGACGAAGGCACTGATCGACCCCGGTGACGTGGTCATCGCGGAGGCGCCGACCTATCCGGGCGCCGTGCCGGTCTTCTCGTCCTACCAGGCAGACGTCGTGCAGATCGAGATGGACGCCGACGGAATGCGGATCGACCTGCTCGAGGAGACGCTCGACCGGCTCGAACGCGAGGGACGGCGGCCGAAGTTCATCTACACGGTCCCAAGCTTCCACAATCCGGCTGGGGTGACGTTGTCGCTCTCGCGCCGCCAGCGGCTGGTTGAGGTGGCGCATGAGCGCGAGCTGCTGGTTCTCGAGGACAGCCCGTACAACCTGCTGCGCTACGAGGGGTCGCCGCATCCAACGCTGCGCACGCTCGACGGAGGCGTCTACGTCATGTACCTGGGCACCTTCTCGAAGATCCTCTCCCCGGGACTTCGGCTGGGCTGGGTAGCGGCTCCGCCACCGGTTCTCGAGAAGCTGAACCTCGGCAAGCAGGCGGTCGACCTGTGCGCGCCGACGCTCTCACAGCTCGTCGTCCAGGCCTACTTCGAGCACAGCGACTGGCGCGACTACGTCGGGTCGCTGACGGAGGTCTACCGGGCCCGCCGCGACACGATGCTCGACGCGCTCGCCGAGTTCTTCCCGCCGGAGGCGGAATGGACACGCCCCGCCGGCGGTCTCTTCATCTGGGTGACGCTGCCGGACTTCATCGACACCACCGACCTGCTCGCGCGCGCGCTTCGCGAGCGCGTGGCGTTCGTCCCCGGGGAGGCGGCCTATCTGGACGGGCGCGGCCGCAGCTCGATGCGACTCAACTTCTCGGGCTCGGACGAGGACGCGATTCGCGAAGGCATCCGGCGGATCGGCAAGGTCGTCAGGGAGCAGGTGGTCCTCTACGGGACGCTCACGGGCCAGCTCGGCGCCAGCAAGCAGCCTGCCGCGGCGGGCGGGGGCGTGCGCCCTCCCGCCTCTGACGCCGCGCCTCCGCCAGCATCGCCCTCCCAACGGCGGCCAGAGCCCAACGACCCGGCGCCAGACGGCGGTCGCGTCTTCCACCTGCCGCGGCGCCTGCGCGAGCACAAGCGGGCCGAGGGCTCGTGAGCAAGGTCGCTGTCCTGAAGGGCGGCCTGTCGCTCGAGCGCCAGGTATCGCTGCGCTCCGGCGCGCGCGTCGAGGATGCGCTTGAGCGACTGGGCCACGAGGTGGTGGGGATCGACGTCGGCGGCGACCTGATCGCGCGCCTGCGCGCCAGTGCGCCGGATGTCGCCTTCGTCGCCCTGCACGGGCGCGACGGCGAGGACGGCACCGTCCAGGAGTTGCTCGAGATCCTCGACATTCCCTACACGGGCTCGGGAGTGCTGGCCTGCATCCGCTGCATGGACAAGGTCATGACCAAGCACCTGCTCGCCGATGCCGGGATCCCGACGCCGGAGTTCTTCGCCTTCAACGAGACCGCCTTCAAGGAGCTCGGCGCAGCGGATGCACTGCCGGCGATCGGCGAACGGCTCGACTTCCCGATCGTCGTCAAGCCTGCCGGGCAGGGCTCGGCGCTCGGGATCAAGTTCGCCCGCACGCCGGCCGACGTGCCGGCGGCGCTGGTCGCGGCGTTCTCCTACGACGTGAAGGTGCTGCTCGAGCGCCACGTGCGCGGGCGTGACCTGGCCGTCTCGATCCTCGAGCGCGCGGACGGGCCCCAGACGTTGCCGGTCGTCGAGGCGGTCCCTCGCGAGGAGGACTTCTACGACTTCGAGTCGCGCTACGAGATCGGCCGAACCACGTTCGTCTGCCCGGCGGCGCTGCCTGAGCAGGTCACCGCGCGCGCTCAGGCGCTCGCGCACGCCACCTACCAGCTGCTCGGCTGCTCGGGCTTTGCGCGCGTCGACCTGATGCTCGAGGAGGAGACGGGCCAGCTGTTCGTGCTGGAGACAAACGCGATCCCGGGACTGACCGAGACGAGCCTGCTGCCACAGGCGGCGGAGGCCGGGGGAATCGCCTTCGACGACCTGGTCGGGCGCATCCTCGAGCTGGGGCTCGAACGCAGCCGGGTCGCGGTCGGCTAGGAGCTGCCGCCGGCGAAGTCCTCTGGCGTCACGTTGTCGAGGAAGTCCTTGAACTTCTCGACGACCTCCTCGGTGTCCTCGACCTCGTGCTCGAACTCGATTGCCGACTCGGCGATCACCTCCTCGGCCGCAAAGATCGGGGCGCTCGTGCGGACCGCGAGCGCCAGGGCATCGGATGGCCGTGAGTCGATCTCGACCTCGCGGCCACCCAGATTGAGCGTTATCGAGGCGTAGAAGGTGTTCTCCTTGAGCTCGGTGACTGCCACCTTCGTGCAGGCGACATCCATCTCCGTGAGCATCTCGCCGATCAGGTCATGGGTCATCGGCCGCGGCGTATTGGCGCCCTGCAGCTTCATCAGGATCGCCGCCGCCTCCGGATGACCGATCCAGATCGGCAGGAACTTGTTGCCCTCGCGCGTCTTCAACAACACGATCGGCTGCTTGCCGACCATGTCGAAGCTGACGCCGTAAATCACCATCTCGACCATCTGGGGCGGGGCGCTCCTCGCGTATACCGGCGGTGGCGACAGTCTAGTGATGGAGGCTGGCGATTACGCTGCGCTCGTGGAGCCGATCGTCCGGGTCGCCGTATGCACAAACAGGCGCCCGGCCGAGGTGGCCGCGTGCCTTGCCGCCCTTCTCCGCCAGGTAGAGGCGGGACGACTTGTGCTGGTCACAAGCGGCTTGGGACGGAGCCTGATCGACCAGCATCGGGCGAGCTTTGCGGGCGAGCTGCTGATCGAGCCGCGCACGGGGCTCTCGCGCGCGCGCAACCGCGCGCTTGAGGGATGCTCGCAAGACGACGTCCTCGCCTACGTCGACGACGACGCGCTGGTCGAGGATGGTTGGTGGGACGCGCTGTCGAGACGATGGCGGGAGGCGGCGGCGGAGGTGGCCTGCATCGGCGGACCGATCAGGCCTACCTACACCGTCCCGGCGCCGAGCTGGCTGTCGCCGGCGCTGCTGCCAGTCCTGAGTGTCCTCGACATGGGCGACCGGGTGCGCGAGGTCGATCCGAGAGTCGCGACCGTCTACGGGGCGAACATCTCCTTTAGGGCGGGCGCACTCCGTGCCGCAGGTGGCTTCGATCCGGCCTTCGGGCACGATCGCGGACGGGTCTCGTTCTCCGAGGAGGACGAAGCCCAGCGCGCGCTTGCACGCCTCGGGCACAAGGTCCTCTACGTGCCCGACGCCGGCGTTCGGCACCTGATCGCCCGATCCAGACTGACCCGCAGGTCGTTCGTGCGGCGCCGGTTCGCCTATGGGCGCACGCTCGGGCGACGGCGCGTCCGCACCGCGCGCTTGGCAGCACGACAGGCGCTCAGCTCGGCGGTGGGCTGTCTTGCCGCGGCCCTGAGCGGGCGCGACGCGTTGGCGATGGAGCGCGCAGTGAGGTCGAGCGAGAACCTCGGCGTCGTCGTCGAGCTGGTACTGAAGCGGCGGCGCGGCGGCTGACGGCTGAGCGCTGCGGCGTCAGGCAGCGATCAGGCCTCGATCAGGCTCGATCAGGCCTCGATCAGGCCTCGATCAGGCCTCGGCGGATCGCGTAGCGCACGAGCTCGACGCGGTCGCGCATCCCGAGCTTGTGGAGGACATTGGCGCGGTGCGACTCGACCGTCTTCTCCGAGAGCTTGAGCGCATCCGCTATCTGCCTGTTGGTGTGGGCCTCCGCGATCAGCTTGACCACCTCGAGCTCGCGAGGGGTCAGCTCCTCTTTGGGCTGGTCGCCGGTGTCCGTGAGCCACTGCTTGATCAGCCCCGCCTCGGTTCCAGGCGAGAGGAAGGGCTCACCGCGCGCGGCGGCACGAATCGCCTCGATCAGGTCGCAGTCGGCGGCGCGCTTCAACACGTAGCCCGAGGCGCCCGCCTTCAGGGCTTCGAAGACGTAGCGGTCGTCATCGTGCATCGAGAGCAGCAGGACTGCGACACCAGGCGCGTAGGCCTTGATCTCGCGGGTGGCCTGCAGCCCGGTCATACGCGGCATCGAGACGTCGAGAACCGCGACGTCGGGCCGCTCGGCGAGAACCAGCTCGAGGGCCTCGACGCCGTCCTCTGCCTCGGCGACGACACGCATGCCCGCTTGGCGGTCGACAAGCATGCGGATGCCCGCGCGCACGATCCCGTGATCGTCGGCTACCAGGATGTGGAGCATCAGGGGATATGGACGGTCAGGTCGGTTCCCTTGCCGGGTCGCGAATCGATCTTGAGCTCGCCACCGACGAGGCGGGCGCGCTCAGCCATCCCGCTCAGGCCAAGCCCGCCATCGACGCCGGTCCGATCAAAGCCACGTCCGTCGTCGCGCACGCGCAGGTCGACCCCGCCATTGACCGCTCTGAGCTTCACGTCGACCCGCTTGGCATCCGCGTGCCGAGCGATGTTCGCGAGCGCCTCCTGGACGATTCGGTAGACGACGGTCTCCCCGTCGTCGTCGAGGCGTAGCGGATCTCCCTCGATCCGCAGCTGTGCATCGATTCCCGTGCGCGCGCCAAACAGGCGCACCTGACTCTCGACGGCGACGAGCAGCCCATGGTCGTCGAGGGCGGTTGGGCGGAGCTGGCGCGCCAGTTGCAGCAGCTCGTCCATCGCCGTGTTGACCAATCGCTTCAGCTCACCGAGGTCCTCGGCGAGCTCCGGCGGCGTGTCGTGGCTGAGCGCCTCGAGCCGGAGCAGGATTGCGGTGAGTGCCTGGTTGACCTCGTCGTGGAGGTCACGCGCGACGCGCTTTCGCTCCTCCTCCTGCGCGCGAAGGACAAGTCGCCCGCTGCGCCGGCGCTCGCTCTCGATTCGCTCGAGCAGGCGCCGAAATGCCACGCTCAGGCGATCGATCTCCTCGACGCGGTGACCCTCGCCGGCGAGGACCGCGGACGGTTGGGCGGGATCGATCGACTCCACGCTCGCGATCAGCTGCTCGAGCGGGGAGAAGCGCCTTCGCAACATCGCGATGTTGACGAGCAGCGTCAGGATGATCGCCATCGCGAGAACGAGGAACTGCCAGCGCTGGTGTGGGACCGTGAGGTCAAGGCCGGCGGCGATGATCGTCGCCGCGAACAACGTGGCGGTTACGAGGAAGACGTTGACGGCCAGGATCTGGCCGATAAGGGAGTCGCGCCGCTTCATTGGTGGGCTCACGAGCCCTATCGGCACGAGCGGGCCGGTTCAACACCGTCATCTGATGGAAGGGGGGCTACGAACGCTCGGTGCACGATCACGGGGTTCCCGGTCCCCCGCGCTGGGCGTGGCTGGAGCTCCGCGGACTGATCGAGTGGGTTCGACACTGGGGCGTTGGAATGTTCCGCCGGATGACCGACCCGGTCGACCACCGCGCGACCAGCCCACGCGCGCGAAAAAATGGTGGGGCCGCCCGCCGACGGCCCCACCGGTTCCATCGATCGCGGCATTCGTGCCGCTCAAAACGACGGGGCCCTCCGTGCCGTCGTGAGATGGGTGTCGGCTGGGTTGGTCGCCGGGACGAGCAATCCCCCGCAATATCGGCCAAGCGTCCGGAGCCCGCTTGGTTCCGAGCTGATCCCAGGCGCGCGTGGCGCTCAGTCGGGATTGAAGTCGCGCCTGGCGTTTAGCCGATTGAAGTCGGGCGTGGCGTTCAGTCGAGATCGAAGTCGCGCGGCGCCTGCTGCTCGAACCAGAGCCGGTCATGCTCGGGTGTCTCCTGGAGGAAAGCGGGTGTCTCCTCGAGGATGTCTTCGTCAATCGTCGGCGCGTCCTCGTCAGCGACCGCCGCAAAGCCGCGCGGCGGGGTGTCTCCCGCAACCGGCGCTGCCGGAATCGGCGGCGCAGCGTCTCCATCCGAGCCGGCTTCCACCGGAAGCGCAAGCTCTTCGCTCGCGGAAGCCTCGTCCAGCTCAGCAAGCGGGTCGGGACCGCTCACCGCGGGCGGTGCGGAGTCTGCAGCCGCGACCTCCGGCTCGCGGCCGACAGGCCCGAGTGCGGCTATCTCCTCGCTTGCGGGGTCCCCGTCACCGCCGCCGTGCTGGCGCTTGAGCTCAAGGTGGTCGCGGATGGCGTCGTCCAGAACCCCCATCGACGCGTAGCCTAGCGCGGCCGCGATCTGCGCCGTTACCATGCACCGACGCTCGCCACCGGCGGGCGCTCGGGGCTATAGCTCAGCTGGAAGAGCGCCTGGATCGCACCCAGGAGGTCGTCGGTTCGAGTCCGACTAGCTCCACTTCGCAATCGGGCAAGCACGCAGTTGCGGTATGAAAAGCCCTACACGCGCACGACCCGCAAGCCGGCGATCTCGTCGAAGTCGGCATCCTGCGTATAGACCGGCGCGTCGAGGGCCCGTGCTGTCGCGGCGATCAGGGAGTCGAGGATCTTCGGCCGGCGACGCTGCCGTCGCGCCTCGGCCACGATCTCCGCGAACTCGCGGGCGACCTGATCGTCCACAGGCAGCGCAGTCAGCGCCTCGACCTCGGTCAGGGTGCGCATGCGCTGCGCGCGAACCGCAGGGTCGGAGGCAACAAGGACGCCGATTCGCAGCTCGGCGACCGTAATAACGGAAATCCTGCCCTCTGCGGGCAGCTCGGCGAGCGGCCGCTCCTGCTCGCGTGCGACGAACACGGACGTGTCAAGAATCCCGGTCAGAGCTCGTCGATCGTCGCGCCGGCGATGACCTCGACGTCAGCGGCGAAGCCCTGATCGAGCGGCGCGTCGCGCACGATGCGCTCGACCTCCGACGGAGAGAGGTGCTCCTTCCTTGACGAGACCGGCACGAGCTCGGCGACTGGGCGCCCTCGTACCGTCACCCGCACCGCGTGCCCCGCTTCCACCTCGCGCAGCACGGCGCTGATGTTGTTACGCAACTCGCGTTGGGGGATCTCTCGTCTGGGCGGCATACTTCTACGACTGTAGCACTTTGTGTACCTCCCGGGAGAACCGGACGGGCGCCGGCTACTCGCGAGAGGCGAGACACGGAGGCTCCTTCGACCGCCTCGACGTGCACCTGGCGCAGTCCTGACGGCGATGGCCGCGATATCAGCGCCTCGGGCTGAGCGCGTAGGATTGTCGGCGGTGCAGGACTCCTCGCTGACCGCCGCGCCGCGCGCACCCGAGCTCGAGCAGCGGCTCGAGCAGCATCGGGCAGAGCTCACCGCCCACTGCTACCGGATGCTCGGCTCGCCGTTCGAGGCAGAGGACGCCGTGCAGGACACGCTTCTGCGCGCGTGGCGCAGCTTCGACCGCTTCGAGGGCCGGGCGGCGCTGCGCTCGTGGCTCTACCGGATCGCGACCAACGTCTGCTTCGACATGCTGGGCGGGAGGGAGCGCCGCGCGCGGCCGATGGATCTCGGACCCGCGCGCAGCCCCGACGCCGCCAACCTGAACGCGCTGGGGGAGGCGACCTGGATCGAGCCGGTCCCCGACAGCCTCGTCGCGCCGGCCAAGGACGGCCCGGCCGAAGTGGCGATCTCGCGCGAGACGATCCGCCTCGCGTTCGTAGCCGCCCTCCAACACCTCCCGCCTCGCCAGCGTGCGGTGCTGATCCTCTGCGAGGTCCTGCGCTGGAAGGCGAGCGAGGTCGCTGAGCTCCTCGACGCGAGCGTCGCGTCCGTCAACAGCGCGCTCCAGCGCGGACGCGCGACGCTCGAGGCGAGCCGGGTCAGCTCGACCGACCCCGCGCCGGCGATGGACGAGGCCCAGCGCGAGCTCCTCGCGCACTACGTCGAGGCCTTCGAGCTCTACGACATGGATGCGCTCACCGCTCTGATCCAGGAGGACGCGACGCAGTCGATGCCACCGTACGACCTCTGGCTGCGCGGCCGTGAAGACATCCTCAGTTGGTGGTTCGGACCGGGCGCCGGCTGCCGCGGCTCGCGGGTGATCCCGACCGTCGCGGCCAACGGCTCGCCGGCGTTCGGGCAGTACAAGCCGAGCGTGTCAGGCAGCGGCTACGACCCGTGGGCGCTTCAGGTACTCGAGATCGTCGCTGGGCAGATCGTCGAGCTCACGTTCTTCCTCGACACAAAGCGACTGTTCCCGCTCTTCGGCCTGCCCGCGCGGCTCGAGGCCTAGCGTCCGGCGCCGACGACGTCGCGCAGCCCCATGAAGGCGACCAGCTCGAGCAGATCGCTTGACGCATGGCGCAGCCTGACCTGGCAGCCATACCTGTGCGCGGCACGCTGGAAGCGCGCGAGCGCGTCGACCGCGACCGCGTCTGGTTCGACCCCGCTGACGTTGCAAAGGGCGACCTCGGCAGCGCTGCTCGCCAGCAACGCGCAGAGTCGCTCGCAGAGCGCGGGCAGCTCGGCCCGAGCGATCGGGCCCTGGATCGCGAACGCAACCGTTTGCGGCGCACGGGCAGCCATCGCAAGATAGACCGGCCGGCGGGCGAGAACTCATCGCGGCGACCGATGAGTTCAGGCCCGCTCTTCCGTCTAAGCGTTCGAGACCGATGACGCCCCGAAACGAGCACACCGATGACCACGATGGATAGCCGCTCCCGCTGGCTCGCGCTGATCGTCCTCTGCCTGGGCGA